>Ga0181534_10001407_pt1 | contig 15631 bp, 12 predicted proteins | sample PEATcosm2014_Bin_37_FD_119758 | JGI IMG/M metagenome (GOLD analysis project Ga0181534, IMG submission 119758) | Peatland microbial communities from MTU Mesocosm Facility, Houghton, MI, USA - PEATcosm2014_Bin17_10_metaG | ecosystem: Environmental > Terrestrial > Soil > Wetlands > Peat | place... | reverse complement strand
TGTCCCTCAAGGCATTGCGGCTGCAGGGGTGCCAGGTGGCGTTCCGGGACCTGGTGCCGGTGCGGCCGGTGCAGCTCCTGGCCCAGGACATCGACCTGTCCCTCCGGGATTTAACCCTGGACCCGGCCTGCCGGGCGGGCCTGAAACTGGCCATGAAGCTCAACGGCCGCGGCACGTTCACCGCCGAGGGCACGGTCTCGCCCCTGCGCCCCGCCGCGGACCTGACGCTGAAGCTCCAGGGGCTGGACCTGCCGCCATTGGACCCCTACCTGGCGCCGGCCATGGATGTGCGGGTGAACCGGGGCACCCTCGGCCTGGAAGGCCGGCTGAGCGGCGTGTTCGCGAACGGTCCGGCGGCTTTCGCGGCCTTCAAGGGCGACCTGCGCCTGGACCGGTTCGAGGCCGCGGACGGGGCCCGGCGCGAGCCGTTCCTGGGCTACCGGTCCCTGGCCCTGGCCGGCCTGGACCTGCGCACGAACCCCGACCGCCTGGCCATCCGCAGCGTCGACCTGGTGGGGCCGGATCCCCGCCTGGAGGTGGCCCAGGACGGCAGCACCAACGTGGGCCGCGCGCTCAAGCTCGGCCAGGCCCCGGTGGCCAGGCCCCTGGCGGCGCTCGGCGCGGCCCTGCCGCCCAGCCCCGCCCGGGAGGAGCCGGTCCGGCTGAGCATCGGCCGGACCCGCATCACCGAAGGCCGGCTCAGTTTCGTCGACCGCAGCCTGGAGCCCAACGCGGCCCTGCTCATCACCAACCTGGCAGGCAGCGCCACCAGCCTGTCCACCGAGCCCGACACCCAGTCGGCGCTGGACTTCCAGGGCCTGGCCGGCGGCATCGCGCCCCTGCGCATCCAGGGCCGGGCGGTGCCGCTGCGCAAGGACCAGGACACGGACGTGACCGTGACCATCCAGTCCTCGGCGCTGTCGGATTTCAACCCCTACGCCATCAAGTACCTGGGCTACGCCATCCACAAGGGCCAGCTGGACCTGGACGCCCATGTGCAGATCAAGGAGCGCAAGCTCCAGGCGCTGTTCAAGACGCGCATGGACCAGTTCTACCTGGGGGACAAGACCCCGGGCCCGGACGCGGTGCACCTGCCGGTGAAGCTCTGCCTGGCGATCCTGCGGGACCGCCGGGGGGTCATCGATCTGGACCTGCCGGTGGACGGCAGCCTGGACGATCCGGACCTGCACTACGGCAGGATCATCTGGAAGGCCGTGCTGAACGTCATGGGCAAGGTGGTGGCCTCGCCCTTCACCCTGCTGGCGCACCTGGGCGGCGGCCAGGACCACGACCTCAGCTTCGTGGGCTTCGCCCCCGGCAGCGCGGAGCCGGACGCCCTGGCGGCGACCAAGGCCCAGGCCCTGGCCAAGGCCCTGGCGGAGCGGCCGGAACTGGGACTGGAACTGGAGGGGACCGCGGACCCGGTGGCCGATGCCGGCGCCCTGAAGCACCAGGCCCTGGAACAGGAGCTGCTGGCGCTGCAGGCCGCGTCGGGCGCGGCCCAGGCCGCCCTGGTTCCGGACCAGCGGGCCCAGTGGCTGCAGGCGGCGTTCCGCAAGGCCTTCCCGGCCGTCCCGGGCGCCGCCGCCGTCCAGCCGCCGCCGCCGGCGGAAATGGAGCAGCAGCTACTGGGGACCTTCACGGTGAGCGCCGACGAGCTGCGCGAGCTGGCGGCCCGCCGCGCCAGGGCCCTGGTGAAGCTCATGCTGGATGACCAGGTGGACCGGGCCCGGCTGTTCGAGGTCACCGGGGGCGAGCACGCCGCCAAGGAAGGCGGCAGCAGGGTGTACTTCGGGCTCAAGTAGTCGCGATAACCCACGCGGCATGGGTCTTGACCTCGGGCTAAAACGTATTACGTTTATGCCTGGGAGACAGACTTGCCACTTGGAAAACCCGTCACCTTGGACAAGCTTTTGACCATGGGTCGCAGCAATGCCCCATCCATGGAAGAGATCCAGGCCCGTTACCTTCACGATGTGGAGGAGGTGGAGGCCGAACTGGGCCCTCATGTGCCGCCACTGCTCACGCCACAGGGGAGGCCCCGCAAGGGCCAGACCGTGGAAGCCGCAGAGCTTCACGCATTAAGGGTGAAGCCGTCGGTCTGGCAGGCATTGGTTGTGAAGGCCAAGGCAGCAGGGTTGACCCCCAACGCTGCCGCCCAACTTGCTCTGATGGAGTGGTCTCGCCGGTGACGCCCGGGCCTGATCTTCGGGTGGCCCAGGTGTTCCCTGGGCTGAAGCCCGAACTACCGTTAGAGAATATGCGAAGGTCCACGGCGGTACCAAACAACCCCCATCCGTACTGGATGGGGGTTTCTGCTGGTGCAGCCGACGCGACTCGAACGCGTGACCCTTGGCTTCGGAGGCCAATACTCTATCCAACTGAGCTACGGCTGCCATTGGGACAGCCACCTTGCGGGCGCTGTCCACCTCCAGAGTCTGGCACAAACCGGGTCCTCCCCGCCACCGTTTCTTGGCCGGGCCCCGGGGCCGGATCCACACGGGCGGCGTGGGGTTGAGGCCGATGTGACAGCAATTCCCGGTGGCCAGCGGAGGGGATTTGTGCTGAATTGGTAGCCATGGATACCCAGGAATTCCGCCGGCTAGGCCACCAGATGGTCGAATGGGTCGCGTCGTACCGGGAACGGATGGCGGACCTTCCGGTCATGAGCCCGGTGGCGCCCGGGGAGATCAAACGCCAGCTGCCGGCGGCACCGCCGGTGACGGGCACCGGGCTGGACGGGATCCTGGAGCAGCTGGACCGGGTGGTGCTGCCCGGCATCACCCACTGGTGCCATCCGGGCTTCTTCGCCTACTTCCCGGCCAACGCCGACCTGGCCTCGGTGCTGGCGGACCTGGCCTGCGCCGGGCTTGGCGCCCAGGGCATGAGCTGGCAGACCAGCCCCGCGGCCACGGAGGTGGAGGAGGTGGTCATGGACTGGCTGCGGCAGATGCTGGGGCTGGGCCCCCAGTTCACCGGGGTCATCCAGGACACCGCCAGCACCTCCACCTTCTGCGCCCTGCTGTGCGCCCGGGAGCGCACCGGAGCCTTCGGCCAGAACCGGGGCGGGCTGCAGGCGGAGGCGGCGCCCATGGTGGTCTACGCCTCGGACCAGGCCCACAGCTCGGTGGGCAAGGGGGCCCTGCTGGCGGGGTTCGGCCAGGAGAACCTCCGGCTCATCGCCACCGACGAGCGCCACGCCCTGCGCCTGGACCTCCTGGAGGCGGCCATCGAGGCCGACCTGGCGGCGGGCCGGCGTCCCTGCGCCATGGTGGCGGCGGTGGGCACCACCGCCACCACCGCGCTGGACCCCCTGCGGGGCATGGCGGCGCTGGCGGCCCGCCACGGCATCTGGCTGCACGTGGACGCCGCCCTGGCCGGGTCCGCCATGATCTGCCCCGAGTGCCGCTGGATGTGGGACGGGGTGGAGGCGGCGGATTCCGTGGTCACCAACCCGCACAAGTGGCTGGGCACCGGGTTCGACCTGAGCGCCTACTTCGTGCGCGACCCGGAGCACCTGATCCGGGTGATGAGCACCAACCCCAGCTACCTGCGCACCGCCCACGACGCCGAGGTGAAGAACCTCCGGGACTGGGGCATTCCCCTGGGCCGGCGCTTCCGCGCCCTCAAGCTGTGGTTCCTGCTCCAGGACCAGGGGGTGGCGGGGCTCCAGGCCCGCATCCGCCGGGACCTGGCCAACGCCCAGTGGCTCAAGGCCCGGGTGGACGCGGCCCCGGACTGGGAACGCCTGGCCGAGGTGCCCCTGCAGACCGTCTGCATGCGCCACCGGCCCCGGGGCCTGGCCGGCGAGGAGGAGCTGGAGCGGCACAACCTGGGCATCGCCGACCGGATCAACGGCTCCGGGCGCTTCTTCCTCACCACCGCCTCCCTGAAGGGCGTCCGCATGATCCGGGTCTCCATCGGCAGCGCGGCCTCCGAGCTGGGCGACGTGGAAAACCTGTGGGAGGCCCTGGTCCGGACCGTGGGCTGCTAGGGTTAGACCCATGGACACGCCGATCTCCGTCAAGCGCCTGCTGGAACAGGTCAAGGCCCGGCTGGAGCCGCCGTTTTCCGCGGTGTGCGTGGTGGGCGAGGTGTCCAACTTCCGGGGCGGGGGCCGGCACTGGTACTTCACCCTCAAGGAGGAGGGCGCGGCCCTGCAGTGCGCGGTGTGGGCCAGCCAGCAGCGCTTCCTGGACCATGCGCCCCGGGACGGGGAGCGGGTGCAGGTGAAGGGGTCCCTGAACCTGTACGTGGCCGGGGGCAGCCTCACCCTGGCGGTGACCCACTGCGTGCCCGCCGGGGCCGGGGACCTCCAGGCCCGGCTGCGCCAGCTGGAGGCGGAGCTGCGGGGGGAAGGCTGGTTCGACCGCCCCAAGCGTCCGCTGCCCCGCTTCCCCGGGCGGATCGGGGTGGTGGCGGCCCTGGGCGGGGCGGCCCTGCGGGACGTGGTGGAGGTCACCGGGCGCCGCGCCCCGGGGGTGCACCTGCTGATCGCGCCGGCCGCGGCCCAGGGGGAGCGGGCGGTGGCGGAGAACCTGCTGGCGCTCCAGGAGATCCAGGACCCGTTCTGGGAATGCGACGTGATCCTGCTGGTGCGGGGCGGCGGCAGCCTGGAGGACCTGTGGTCCTTCAATGATCCGGCCCTGGTCCGGGCGGTGGCGCAATGCCGCCTGCCCATCGTCACCGGGGTGGGCCACGAGATCGACACCACCCTGGTGGACCTGGCCGCGGACCTGCGGGCGGCCACGCCCAGCCAGGCCGCGGAGCTGGCCAGCCCCGACCGCCGGCAGATCCTGAGCGAGCTGCAGCGCAAGCGGGAGGCCCTGGTGGCCCGCATGGCCTGGCGGCTCCAGGGGCTGGAGACCACCCTCAACCTGCTCACCGACAGCAGGGGCATGCGCGCGGTGCCGGAGCGCCTGGCCCGGGGCGGGGAGCGGCTGGCCGCGCTGGCGCACCGCCTGGGGCGCTGCGGGGTGGAGGGGGCGGCCGGGGCCCGCTGCCGCGCCCTGGCCCAGCGCCTGCACCTGGCCCACCCCCAGCGGCGCCTGGACCAGGCCCAGGGCCGCCTGGGCCTGCTGCGCCAGCGGCTGATCCACACCGCGGCCCTGGTGCGGCGGGAGGCGGACCTGCCCCGGCTGGGGGAGGCCCGGCGCCGGCTGGCCCCGGCCCTGGACGCCGCCCTGGGCGCCAAGGCCCACCGGCTGGAACTCACCACCGCCCGGCTCCGGGCCCTGGATCCCACCGGGCCGCTGGAACGGGGCTTCGTGCTGGTGCGGGACCTGCAGGGGCGTCCGCTCACCCGCGCGGCGGCGGCTCCGGCCGCGGCCCGGGTGGAACTCCAGTGGCTGGACAGCAGGCGGCGGGCGGTCCTGGAAGACTAGCCGATCAGCCTGCCAGCTGATCAGGCAATGCTCAGGGCATCAGCATCCCGCCGTTCACGGAGAGTACCTGCCCGGTCATGTAGCCAGCCTCGTCGGTGGCCAGGAACAGCACCGCGTTGGCCACGTCGATGGGGGTGCCCATGCGGCCCAGGGGGATCTGCCGGTTGAACTCGGCCTTCACCTCGTCGCTCAGCCCGTCGGTCATGGCGGTGGCGATGTAGCCCGGGGCCACGGCGTTGCAGGTGACGTTGCGGCTGGCGAACTCCCGGGCCACGGTCTTGGTGAGGCCGATCAGCCCGGCCTTGGAGGCCACGTAGTTGCTCTGGCCGGCGTTGCCCATCTGGCCCACCACCGAGGCGATGTTGATCACCCGGCCCCAGCGCTGCTTCATCATGGGCCTGGCCGCGGCCTGGGTGGCCAGCCAGGCGCCCTTGAGGTTGATGTCCAGCACCAGCTCGAACTCCTCCTCCTTCATCTGGATCATGAGCTTGTCCTTGGTGATGCCGGCGTTGTTCACCAGGATGTGCAGGGCGCCGTGGCGCTCCACCACCGTGTTCACCGCCGCCCGGATGCTCTCGCCGTCGCGCATGTCCAGCAGCACGTAGTCGGCCTTCCCGCCGTCGGCCTGGATGGCGGCCACCACCCGCTGGAGGTCCCCCTCGGTGGAGGCCAGGGAGGCGCAGACGGCGAAGGCGCCCTGCTTGGCCAGCTGCCGGGCGATGGTTTCGCCGATGCCTTGACTGGCGCCGGTGATCAGGGCGATTCTGCCTTCGAGTGAAAACATGCGGTCTCCAGATGAGGAATGCCTCCGAGTCTATCATCCGCTCCGCGGCTGTGAAGGGCGCCGGATCCTGGAGTATCGTGGTACCTGGAGGTCCCATGCGCCTGTTCGCCTGCCTTGGTCTTGCCGTGACGCTTGCCGGTGCGCTCCTGGCCCAGGGGGTGCCGGCCCAGACCCCCAAGGAGCTGGCGGACAAGGTGGTGGCCGCCCGCCTGAACCGGGTGGTGGCCCGGCTGGCGGCCTTCGGCACCCGGCACACCCTTTCCGAAGCCCTTTCCGAGCGCCGCGGGATCGGCGCCGCCCGGCACTGGCTGGGCGGTGAGTTCGATTCCCTGACCCAGCTCTCGGGCTCGCGCCTGGTGGCCTTCGAGGACCGGTTCCCGGTGGAGGCCGGCCCGCTGCTGGCCAAGCCGGTGGAACTGGACAACCTGGGGGTCCTGCTGCCGGGCGTGGACCCGGACCGGGCCAACCAGGCGCTGGTGGTGCTGGCCCACTACGACAGCCGGGCCTCGGATCCCGGGGACGCCTCCAGCGACGCCCCGGGCGCCGTGGACAATGCCAGCGGCGTGGCCCTGGTGCTGGAGATGGCCACGGTGCTGGCCGCCCAGAGGCCCGCCATCGGCATCTACTTCGTGGCCACGGCGGCGGGGGAGCAGGGGCAGCTGGGCAGCCTCCGCCTGATGCAGCGGCTCAAGGCCCAGGGCACCGAGGTCGTCGGCATGGTGGCGGCCGACTGCGTGGGCAACACCCAGGGGGTCAAGGGCGCGAAGAACGGCGGCGCCGTGCGCCTGTTCTCGGAGAGCGGCGTGCCGCTCCAGGAGACCGACGGCCAGCGGCGGATCCGGGAGCTGCTGGGCACCGAGAACGACGGGCCCGGCCGGGAGCTGGCCAGGTATCTGAAACGCGCCGGGGAGCGCTACGTGGACGGCCTCGAATGCCTGGTCATGCTGCGCCGGGACCGGATCGGCCAGAGCGGGGAGCAGGCGCCCTTCGTCCAGGGGGGCATCCCCGGGGTGGCGGTCACCGAGCTGGCCGACAGCTACGACCGGCTGCGCCAGAATGTCCGCTCCGATTCCAGCCACACCTACGGCGACGCCGCCTCCTTCTTCGACAGCGCCTACTGCGCCCGGATCACCCAGATGATGGTGGCCGGCTTCCGGCAGCTGGCCTTCGCCCCCGCCGCGCCCCAGAACGTCGGCCTGGGCGGCTGCGGCACCGACAGCGCGAAGCTGTGGTGGAACCTGCCCGACGATCCCCGGATCACCGGGATCGTCATCTACCGCCGGCGGGCGGACTCGGTGCAGTGGCAGGGGACCGCGGTCTTCCCCAAGTCGGAGACCCTGACCCTGCCGGGGGTCGGCACCGACACCGACGTCTTCGCCGTGGCCACGGTGGACGCCCAGGGCGAGGAGTCGCTGCCAGTGTCGCCGCGGAGCGTCGAGTTCTGACGTTCCATCAGCCTGGCTTCATCAATGGTTTCCTGGCCAAGGGCCGGGCCAGCAGGTGGCGTGGGGCCCGGAATCCACATGGAACGGTGACCTATGCTCCTCTACGCTCCCGGCCTGTACACCGGCTACGGCGTGAAGACCTTCCCCGGGGTGCGGGAAGCCATCGAAGGCAGGCGCTGGCAGGAGGCGGAAGCCCAGGCGCTGGAGGGGGAGGCCGACCTGCTGGCGGACCTGGCCCGAATGCTGTCAAGCGAGCAGGTGGGCTACTGGTCGATCGTCCAGAGCGGGCCGGAATCGGCGTCCTGATAATTTTCCGTGTTGACGGTCACCCGGGCCCCGTTCTTGACCTTGGCCACGACATCAGCATCCATGTAGTTGTTTAACAGATACTCCGCCGCATCGCCCGCCGTGGACGGCAGACCCATGATCTTCAAGAGACCAGGGATCTTGCCCTTGTATTGTTTCAATTCAACCAGTTCGCCGTTGTTTATACCGTGGACAAAATGCAGTTTGCTGTAATTCTTGGCCTTGGTTCCCTTCGAGTCCGGACCCGTGGTGGGTTCCAGGCTCAGGTGCAGCGCGACCAGCTTGCCTTTGAGGCTGCTGGGGACCACGGGCCCGCCGCCCTGGAATCCGGAGATGGTCATTCTGACGGAGGTCTTGGGCGCGAGTTTGAACGTTTCACCGGGTGCGGTGATGGTTCCAAGCACTTTCTTGCACTCCAGGTCATCTTCCTTGAAGAACTCCACCACGCCCAAGGTGCCGGAGGAGTCCGAGTCCCGGACCCGCCAGGTGTCGCCGCCATTGTTCACGACCATGGAGGGGTTGGGCCTGGCCTCCTGGGCGGCGCGCAGCGCCTGGGGCATCGTGGCCAGCCCGGCCGCCAGGGCAAGGGAGCTGAGGGGCATGCGCAAGTTCATGGATTGCCTCCGAAAGCGACAGGAAGGGGCCGTGAGGTGAACCTATCCATGAACTATAAATAAAAATGGACCGCTGACAACCGGGTCTCCGGTAAAATTTTCGCCGCCAGCCGCGCGCCTTTTTGCGCCACCGGGCCCGGCCCTATGCGGTGGCGGTCACTTGGGCAGCCCGTTGAGCCAGGCGGCCACCGGCCCCAGGTCGGCCAGGGGCACCTCGTCGCCGTAGCCGGCCAGGGCCGAGGCGCCGTTCAGCTCGGACTTGGGCCGGGGCTCCCGCTTGAGCAGGTGGTTGGCCTCGGGCAGTTCCAGCACGGTGCCGAGGAAGGTCGCGGGGATGGCGGCGGGCTTCCAGGACTGGACGTCCCGGTCGCCCCAGACCAGGGCCACCGGGCCGGCGGCCCGGGCCGCCAGGACCCAGGGGTCCAGGTCCAGGGTGGCCCGGACGAAGTCCAGGGTCTCCGGCGCCATGAGCCCGTGGCCCAGCCGCACCAGGGCCGGCTCCACCTCGGCCCGGGGCTGGGGCGGGGGCTGGCGGTCCCGGATGGCCTGGAACACCGCCTCCAGGTACAGCTGGTCGGCCCCGGCGGCGGCCGCGGCGAACTGGGGGCGGAGCAGGTCGGCGAGGCTCCGGGCCATGCTCTGGGGGGGCATGCCCAGGAGCAGGAGCGCGTCGGCGTCCCGGGAGACCACCAGGGACAGCAGGGCCCCTTCGCCCAGGCCCACCAGCAGCAGCCTGCGGCCCCGGGCCTCGGGCAGGCCCCGGGCGGCGGCCAGGGCGGCGCGCAGATCCCCCGCCTGGGCGTCCAGGGAACTGTCCAGGCCGGGGTCCCGGCGGCCATGGATGCGCTTGTCGTAGCGCAGGGAGCCGACGCCCTGGGCCGCCAGCCACTGGGCCAGGGTCCGGCCGGGGTGGCTGCCGGGCAGCAGCGGGTTGGCCCAGTCCCGGTCCAGGGGGCCGGAATCCGCCGCCAGCACCGCGAACCAGGGCAGGCCCTGGGCGGCCAGCACCGTGCCCCCCAGGGGCAGCCGGTTGAATCCGGGGAACGTCAGGTCCCGGGCGGGGCTCTGCAGCGGAGCGGGCTGGATCAGGGCGGGGGGGATGGCAGGGAGCATGGGTCCTCATGGATAATGGCCGATAGTCTCCACCCCGCCGGAATTTAGCAAGCCCTCCCCCGCAGCCCGCTCCGCCCCACAGGAAAGCCCCATGGCCCGAACCGACCCCCATTCCCATTTCGACGACCTGCAGCCCCGTGCCACCCGGTGGCACCTGCGGCTGCTGGTGGACTTCCCCGGCCGCACCCTGGGCGGGGAGGCGACCCTGATCTTCCCCCGCCCGGCGGCGGGGGTGCTGGACCTGGACACCCGGGACCTGGCCATCCACCGGGCCTGGATCTCGGCCACCGGGGCGGCGGTGCCGTTCGAACTGGGGCCCGAGGAACCCATCCTGGGCCGGCGCCTGCGCCTGCACCTGCCCGCGGACACCCACGGGGTCACCATCGCCTACGAGACCGCGCCGTCCGCGCCCGGCCTGCAGTGGCTGGAGCCGGCCCAGACCGAGGGCGGGCGGCACCCCTTCCTGTTCAGCCAGTGCCAGGCCATCCACGCCCGCAGCCTGGCGCCCTGCCAGGACAGCGCCGTGGCCCGGGTCGCCTACGACGCCGAAGTGACGGTGCCCGAGGGGCTCGCCGCGGTGATGTCGGCCGGCCCCATGGGCGACGAGCCCGGCCCCATGCCCGGCACCCGGGTGTTCCGCTTCCGCATGCCCCAGCCCATCCCCTCGTACCTCCTGGCCCTGGCGGTGGGCGAGCTGGAGAGCCGGGACCTGAGCCCCCGCTCCCGGGTGTGGGCCGAGCCCGCCACCGTGGACCGGGCCGCCTGGGAATTCGCCGGGGTGGAGGAGATGATCCTCAAGGCCGAGGGCCTGTTCGGGCCGTACGACTGGGAGCGCTACGACATGCTGGTGCTGCCCCCGGCCTTCCCCTACGGCGGGATGGAGAATCCGCGCATGACCTTCCTCACCCCCACCCTCCTGGCCGGGGACCGGTCCCTGGTGGACGTGGTGGCCCACGAGCTGGCCCATTCCTGGACCGGCAACCTGGTGACCAACGCCACCGCCGAGCACTTCTGGCTCAACGAGGGCTTCACCGTGTGGGCCGAGCGGCGCATCCTCCGGGCCATCCACGGGGACGAGGCCTGCGCGGTGGCCTGGGCCATCGGCCAGAACGCCCTGGACGAGTCCCTGGAACGGTTCCGGGACGAACCGCAGCTGACCCTGCTGCGCACCCATCTGGACGGGGTGGACCCGGACGACGCCTTCTCCAGCATCCCCTACGAGAAGGGCGCCCGGCTGGTGGCGGTGCTGGAGCAGGCGGTGGGCGAGCCAGCCTTCCAGGACTTCCTCCGGGCCTACATGCAGCGGTTCCGCTTCACCTCCATCACCACCGAGCAGTTCTGCGCCTTCACCGAGGAGCGGTTCCCCGGCCTGCTGCGGCGGGTGGACGCGGACCGCTGGCTGAACGGCCCGGGGATGCCGGCCAACGCCCCGGTGTTCCGCTCCGGGCAGCTGGACCGGATCACCGCCCTGGCCCGGGCCTGGGACCAGGGAGCCCGGCCCGGGGCGGACCAGGTCGAGGCCTGGAGCCCCAGCGAGCTGCTGGTCTACCTGCAGAACCTGCCCCGGGCCATGGCCGCCGGGGACTGCGCCTGGCTGGACCGGGAACTGGGCCTCACCGCCCGGGGCAACTACGAGCTCCTGGTGGAATGGCTCTGCATCGCCGCCGCCTCGGACTACGCGCCGGTGTTCGGCCGGATCCGGGAGGTGCTGCTGCGGGTGGGCCGGATGAAGTACCTGCGCCCCCTCTATGCCGCCCTGGGCCGCCACGCCGCGACGCGCGAGCTGGCCCGGGAGGTCTTCGCCCAGGCCGCCGCGGGCTACCACCCGCTGTCCCGCCGGATCGTCCAGGCCGAGCTGGGGAAATATCCGGATCAAGACGTTTGAGGTGATCAATCCCCTGCTTTGGCTTCGGCTTGCGTGCCCAGCAGGGTCGGCAGCTTGCCGCCGAGCAGCGGCAGCAGCCCGCCCCAGGGGATCTTTGCACGGCCGATACCTACTGCACGGCCGCCAGCAGCTCCCGCTGCACCTCCGGGTTCCCGGTGACCACGCTGCCCGAAGCCATCCAGCCGGCGCCCCCCTGCCAGTCGGTGATGGCGCCGCCGGCCTCCTGCACCAGGATGACCCCGGCGGCCATGTCCCAGGGCTTCAGGCCGTGCTCGAAGTAGCCGTCGTAGATGCCGCAGGCGGTGTGGGCCAGGTCCAGGGCCGCGGATCCGGCCCGGCGGATGGCCTGGGCCCGGGGGAAGACCCGGCACAGCGCCTGGTTGTAGGCCGGCCAGCGGTCCCCCAGCTGCCAGGCGAAGCCGGTGGCCAGGAAGGCCCCGTCCAGCCCCGGCTGCCGGGACACGGCCATGGGCCGGCCGTTCCAGGTGGCGCCCAGGCCGCGGGCGGCCACGAACAGGTCCTGGCGCAGCGGGTCGAAGACCACGCCCACCAGCCCGCCCCGGTCGTCCCAGAGGGCCACGGACACGCACCAGTGGGGCAGGCCCTGGACGTAGTTCAGGGTGCCGTCCAGGGGGTCCACGATCCAGCGGTGCTCGCCGCCGCTGCCGGACGCGCCGGACTCCTCGCCCAGGAACCGGTAGCCGGGGAAGTGCCGGGCCAGTTCCGCCTGGATCACCGCCTCGCTTTCCCGGTCGGCCTCGCTGACCAGATCGTGCTTGGACTTTTCACTGACCGTGGCCGGGTCCAGCCTGCGGAAATGGCGCAGGAGCACCTGCGCTCCGGCCTGGGCTGCGGCGATGCAAGCTGTCTGTTGCTTCTGGATCATTCATGGTCTCCTGGTCCCATTCTCACCGCCCCCGGCGGCCATGGCGAGCGGGGCGAGCCACGGGCAGGATTGGCGCTGGATAATCCATACGGTTTAGGTAAACTATTAAACATAGAGGTGCCGGTCATGCCCAAGGTTGTCAACATCGAGCCCACCCCCAATCCCGACGCCCTGAAGTTCATCGTCCAGCGTCCCATCCTCCGTTCCGGCACCCGCTCCTTCCGGGATTTCGCCGCCGCCGTGGGGGACCCCCTGGGCTCCCGGATCTTCGCCCTGGGCCCGGTGACCTCGGTGTTCTACATGGACCGCTTCGTGACCGTGAACAAGGACGCCGGCGCCGAATGGACCGGGCTCATCGACCCCATCTGCGAGGCCATCGAGGAACTGGAGCAGGAAGCGGTGGACGGCACCCCCCTGCCGGGGGCGGCGCAGCTGGACGACGACGAGAAGCTGAACCGGATCAACGCCCTGCTGGAGGAGCGGATCCGCCCCGGGCTGGCCGGGGACGGCGGCGGGCTGGAAATCATCTCCTTCGAAGGCAACACCCTGCAGATCAGCTACCACGGGGCCTGCGGCTCCTGCCCCAGCTCCACCACCGGCACCCTGCGCTACATCGAAAGCATGCTGCAGGACGAGGTGGACCCGGAGATCCGGGTGATCAGCTACTAGCCAATTCCGGGCTTTTTGAGATTTCCATTGCAATGCGCGATGGAAGGCCCATTCATATAGTAGGACGCAGGTTCTTGATCATTGGGGGTTCACAGTGGGGTTCGCAGCGATCCGGCCCACCCTGGGAGGCGCCCTTGGCCGATGAAATCCTTCTGGAGGAATCGCACCTCGCCGCCCTGGGCACCCTGGGCGCCACCTGCTTCGCCCACCCGGAGGACCTCATCGACCGCGGGCTGGGCCTGCTGGTGGCCCAGCTGGGGGTGGACCGGGCGACGGTGGCGTCGGTGACCTCCAGGGGGCTGGAGACCCTGTGGTGTTCGGAACCCCGGGGCCAGACCCCGCCCTGCCCGGACCCCAACCTGGACTTCTGCCCCCATGTGCTGGCCGACCCGGCCGGCCCCCTGGTGATCCACGACGCCGGCAGCGACCCGCGCTGGGCGGAGCATCCCTGGCGCATGCAGGGGGTCCGGGCCTACCTGGGCGCCCCGCTGCGGCACTCGGCCAAGGCCGTGGGGGTGCTGTCGGTGCAGTGCGCCGGCGCCCGGGCCTGGCTCCCGCCGGAGGTGGCCCTGGTGAACGCCGTGGCCGCCCTGTTCGGCAAGGCCATGGAGGTGGAGATCCTGAAGGTCAAGCTCCGGCAGGCCCAGGAGGCCCTGGAGATCAGCACCGCCGTGCTGGAGGACAGCGCCATGGAGACGCCCGGCACCGGGCTGCCCAGCCGGGCCTACCTGGAGCTCTGGTGCCGCTCGCACCTGGCGCAGGCCCGCCGGCGGGGCGAACCCATGGCCCTGGCCACCTGGGTCCAGCCGCCGGAGCCCGGCCGCAGGAAGCTCCTGGAGCGGCTGGCCGGCGAGCTCCGGGGCGTGGACCTGCTGGTGGACCTGGGCCGGGACCGGTTCCTGCTGGTGCTGCCCCGCACCCAGCGGTCCGGGGCCGAGACCGCCCTGGAGCGGGTGCAGGGGATCGTCGGGCGGCTGCCCATGGGCGCCACCCTCTGGAACCCCCTGCTCGCCCCGGACCGCGACGCCCCCACCCTGCAGCCGGCCATCCGGCGGGCCCAGGCCACGGAGCCGGGAATGCTGGAACCTGGCGGCGAGGGAGCCGATGATGGGAAGGTGGTCTGGTCCCTCCTGGAGTCCAGCCGCGAGAACTTCCTGGACGGGGCGAGCCAATGGTGAGCCATGGGACGGATGGGATGAAGAAACTGCCAAGGGAGATGCACTTGAACCACACGACGCTCGCTGACGCAGGACCGGAACCTTTGGCCGGCACGGCCGCCGTCCCGGACCGGGACACGCTCAAGGCCTGGTACCGCACCATGCACATGGGGCGGATCCTGGACGACAAGGCGCCCAACTACCTGAAGCAGGCCATCGGCTGGTCCTACCACGCCCCCTGCGCCGGCCACGACGGCATCCAGCTGGCCCTGGGGCTCAGCTTCCGGGCCCGCAAGGACTTCCTGTTCCCGTACTACCGGGACCTGCTCACCTGCCTGGCCGGGGGCCTCACCCCCCTGGAGATCCTGCTCAACGGCATCTCCAAGGCCGGCGACGTGGCCGGCGGCGGGCGGCACATGTCCAACCACTTCGCCAAGCCCGAGATCGGCATCCAGAACGTCTCCAGCTGCACCGGCAACCACGCCCAGCACGCCGTGGGCCTGGCCCGGGCGGTGAAGAGCTACGGCTCCGACGCCGTGGTGTTCAGCAGCCAGGGCGAGAGCAGCGTCTCGGAAGGCTACGTCTACGAGGCGATCAACGGGGCCAACCTGGAGCGGCTGCCGGTGGTGTTCGTGATCCAGGACAACGGCTACGGCATCTCCGTGCCCAAGTCCGACCAGACCGCCAACGAGGACATCTGCGACAACTTCATCGGGTTCCATGACCTGAAGATCATCAAGTGCGACGGCAAGGACGCGGTGGACGCCTACCGGGCCATGCAGGAAGCCCTGGCCTACGTGCGCACCGGCGCCGGCCCGGCCATGGTCTACGCCCACTGCGTGCGCATCGGCAGCCATTCCAACAGCGACAAGCACGAGCTGTACCGCCCGCCCGAGGAGCTCGCGGAGGCGCGCCGCCAGGATCCCCTGCCGCGCCTGCGCAAGCTCTGTCTGGAGCAGGGCGTGGCCGAAGCGGAGCTGGCGGAGCTGGAGCAGCGCAACCTGGCGGACTACAACGCGGCCTCGGACGCGGCGATCCAGGCGCCGGACCCGGACCCGTCCACCATCTGCGAGAACGTGCTGCCGGAGCCCTGGGTGCCGGAAGGCCCCGCCGAGGGGCCCGCCGGAAGCCCGGTCAGCCTGCTCACCGCCATCAACCAGACCCTCAAGGAGGAGTTCCGGCGCAACCCCGACACCTTCATCTGGGGCCAGGACGTGGCCTACCGGGACAAGGGCGGCATCTTCAACGTCACCAAGGGCATGCAGCAGGAGTTCGGGCGCCGGCGGGTGTTCAACGGGCCCATCGCCGAGGACTTCATCACCGGCACCGCCGACGGCTTCTCCCGCTTCGACGACAAGATCCGGGTGGTGGTGGAGGGCGCCGAGTTC
>Ga0181534_10001406_pt1 | contig 15638 bp, 12 predicted proteins | sample PEATcosm2014_Bin_37_FD_119758 | JGI IMG/M metagenome (GOLD analysis project Ga0181534, IMG submission 119758) | Peatland microbial communities from MTU Mesocosm Facility, Houghton, MI, USA - PEATcosm2014_Bin17_10_metaG | ecosystem: Environmental > Terrestrial > Soil > Wetlands > Peat | place... | reverse complement strand
GAATGCAAACGGGTTATTGAAGAAATACTCGCTCGTCACGACGTGAGTCGAGTCGTAGCGCACGCCCAGCGTGGCTCGCAAAGAGCTGATCGGGGAGAAAGTCGTCTCACCGAAGGCGCCTACATCTTTGGTGTCCTTCTGGTCGTCGGTGGCGGCCATACTGGTGAGAACCGAGTTGCTCGGCGTGGCCAGGAAGGTGTCGTCGGCCGTGTGCAGCTGGTTCCGGTAGTAAAAAGCACCCACCTGCCATCCTATTGGCGTGTCCTTGGAGGCGAGACGCAGCTCCTGGGTGTGGAATTGGTCGAGAGGCGTCTTGATCCTCTGCTCGAGGGGCGTATTGCTGCCGATGAAGTTGGGCGTCTGCAGCCGGTTATCGTCCTGATACCAACTACGGAATGCGGGCTGGTAAGTGATGACCGCCGGACCGATATCCCAGTTGAGCTCGGCCCAGTATTGCCGCTGTTGCTTGTAGCCAGGGAAAATGTCACTGGAGGTCGTAGTGGTCGTATACCCCAGATTAGTCGTATCGACCGTCGTCTGGTTGCCGCCGGATTTGGCTTGGTCCCTCTCATAGGCAATGCCCGCCAACAGCGAAAAACCATCGGCCGGCTGCCAGAGCACCTTCGCGCGACCATTCAGGGTGTCGCCCATGCCTCGGATGGCCTCGTCAAAATAGCCGTCCCCCTGATGTCGATAGTCGCCCGCCACCCGCACCGCAAGCGTGTTGCTGACGGGCAAATTGACCGCAGCGCTGTAATGCTGCAGAGAGTAATTTCCGCCCTCGACCTCGGCATCGCCGCCAACGGAATCAAACGTTGGATTGCGCGTATGGAAAGCCACCACTCCAGCCGTAGCACTGCGCCCGTAAAGCGTACCTTGCGGCCCGCGCAGCACCTCCACTCGCTCGAGATCGTAGGTGCTTCCGAGACCTTCATACACACCGTCGACGTAGACCGCGGTGGCAGGGGTCGCTGACAGCGGACTCGGACCGCCACCCGCGCCCGAGACCGCGGGAGTGATGCCGCGGATTGCAATGTTGTTGCCCTGCACGTCAGAGCTTCCGGTGTTGTTGGAATTATTCGAGACGGCAGTCACGCCAGGAATATCCTGCAAGATCTGCACCGTGGTATATCGGCCCTGCTCCGCCAGCTCTGCACCCGTCCGCACGCTCACCGATGCGGGAATCCGTTGCACGTCGATCGAGCGGCGTTCGGCGGTTACGATGATTTCTTCCAACGCGGTGCTTTGCGAATCGGCGCTGGCGGAACTCGATTCCGCCTCAGCCACTCGGATCGCGCCCGGAGTCGCAGCGTTGGTTTGCGCGTGAGCCGGACCTGCCAGCAACGCAAAATTCAACGTGCCCGCCGCGGCAAGCGCAGTGCCGTGACGCAATCCGCCACCCGTAGACCTGATCTTCATGGTACCCCCTCTCTCCCACAAAAATTATGTTCTATCCGTCAATGACTCGTTGGTCGGAAAGCCTCTTTGCCTCTGCAGCAGCGCATCACCCGGGGCCCCACCCTGGCGCCGCAGACTCGTTGCGAATATATCCAACGATTCTGCTATTGTCGATTAACGGTACAACAAAAGATTCTTTGGCTCAATAAAAGATTTTATTTGTTGGTATCGGGCAACGGCTGATTGTCCCGTTATCACTGGGGAAGACTGCAATGAAGAGGCTGCGTATCGTCATCCGCGTTATGAGAGTTTTGGCTGTGGTGGGGGTGTCATTGCCGGCTGTTGCGCAAATGACCGGGCCCGCGGACGCGGGCCTTTCGAGCGCCAAGCTGCGGCTCATCCATGATGCAGTAAAACTACAACTCGATGCCGGGCAGATTCCCGGCGCCGTCGTGCTGGTCGCCCGCGATGGCAAGATTGTGTATTTCGAGGCCCAGGGCGTATCCAACGCCGTGAATCGGCAGGCGTTGCAAACCGATCAGATATTTGGAGCCGGGTCACTCACCAAGCCTATTACCTCTGTTGCAGCGATGATGCTGGTCGAAGACGGCAAGCTCAACCTGGATGATCCGGTTTCCAAGTACATCGCGGAATTCGGCGGATCACGGCGCGTGCGCGTGCTCGAGCCAGGCTCGCCTCCGCCTCCCTTTACCGCGCTGCCTGGACCGGGAGCCGCCCCGAAAAAATGGGGCGAACCTCGTTATGCGACGGTACCGGCCGCTCGGCCCATCACGATCAGGATGCTACTGACGCACACCTCGGGCATACAGATCTACGGCATCGACAACGCATTCCCTCGTCCCGAGCCCACGGACACTCTGGCGACCTTCGTTCCCAGACTGGCCGATTCTCCGCTCGAATTTCAGCCCGGAGCGCGCTGGGCATACAGCAACAGCGTGGGCCTCGAAGTGCTGGCACGAGTCATCGAGGTCGCTTCCGGCATGACTTTCCGGCAGTTCTTGCAGCAGCGACTGTTAGGACCGCTGGGGATGAACGACACGGACTTCGGTGTCAAACGCGACTCGACGGCCCGGGCGATTCCCTACGCGCCCGGTGTGCCCCTTACGATCGCGGCAAAGGTGACGGACTTCAGTGGCTCCGCCGGACTGTGGACCACGGTTGAGGACTACTCATTGTTTGCACGCATGCTGGCGAACCAGGGCCGTTTAAATGGCCGGCAATACCTTAAGCCGGAAACCGTCAGGCAGATGGCATCCAACCAGATCGGTGCGCTGACCATGGGAGGCTATCCGCTCCTAGGGCTGCCGGTGGAAGGCATCGAGTTCGGCTTCGGCTTTCTCAGCATCGCCATCCCCGAGGTGGCGGGTACCCGTTTACCCACCGGCAGCTTCGGCTGGGTGGGCGACGGCAGCCGACTCTTTTGGGCACTTCCCGAACAGCGGATAGCGATTGTTTCGATGGTGCCGTTGATCGGTCCGCAGTCAATTCCGCTGCAACGGACCATCGAAGCAATCGTGATGAGCTCGGTCGTTCGTTAGCAACCTGCGATCTCATCGCACGCTCGGACCAACATGCGCGCAGGCTGCTCACTTTTGGTTGATCATCGACTTACGCTGCAGAATCCGCCACTCGCCATGGCGCTTCTCCAGGATGTCCTCGTAGTGCCCCGGCCACCCGACGATCGAGGTTCTGGCGTTCTGCATGTTTGCCGGGTTTGCGCCTGACACTTTCTTTTCCGGCTGCGGATAAATACTGAGAAAGTATTCATAGTGCGTGGCTCGGGTCGCGCTCTCGAAGTGGATATAGCTGTCCAACGGTAAGTGCCAAACTTCGCCGGCACCGGGGGGCGGAGTCATTCCCGGTGGTGGCCCGGCGTTCGGACCGGGCATTCCAGGCGGCGGCGGCGGTGGAGCGCCGTTCAACGGCATCCGGATCTCCTGGCCCGGGCTGGGCACAGCGATATTGACGCCGTCTTCCCAAAAGGCACTTTCGAGCGCCTTGTGATCGTGCTTTTCGACTCCGAATCGATAGCGCTGGAGTGCATCGTAAACGGCGAGATAGTCCGCCATCGTGGGCTCATAGCGAGACGCCCCTGGTTGGGCGGCTGGCGGTTGAGCTGCTTCAGTTGGCAGCGCAGGTGCGGCGGCGAGCAGCGTTGCGACGCCGGCCGCCATCACACACCGCAACCTTTCAAAATGACTTCTGTGTACGCGCATAGGAAATGCCCTTGCAGTTGGAATGGAAATCAACGCCCCAGACTATCCAGGTACTTGACCATCTCTTCGGGATCTTTGTCCTTATACGTGTTGGTATTCGGGTCGAAGCTGGTGATGGAGACTGTACAGACCCATTCCTCGGGCTCGCCGCTGAACGGTCCGATTTCGCTGATCCCCTTTTGAATGCGCCTGTAGTTGCGCGTCGCCGTCACGAAGGGTTTGGTCCAGACGGTATCGTCGTAAATCGTCAAATTGACCTGCAAAGTCTCCGGGTTGACCAGGCGCATCCGTTCGACCATGTGCATGCCTTCACCATGCGGTCCCCAGATGGCTTTCGACAGCGCGGCTATTCCTCCAGGACCCCCGGGGCCTCCCGGACCACCAGGACCTCCGGGACCTCCGGGACCAGGGCCAGGACCGCCGGGGCCAGGTCCACCGGGGATCGGAGGTAAATTGCCCGTTCCGATCGTCTTCTCCGCGGGCAACCCCTTGCCAACGCCGTACTGAAAAGTGATTTCAGGCAGGAAATCCGTCGTCTCCACCACCAGGGTATCCCCCTCCCAATGGCCGACCGAATTGCCGTAGTACTTTGGCGATGTGGTGCCCTGCGGCTGGTTCAGCTTGATAAACCGAGTATGGCCAACGGCCTGCATATAGATGCTGAGCATCCCGGGCGCATAGCTGAATTTGATTGGCCCCGTGCGCATCGCGATCGGCAGACCCGGCGACATGCAGCCTTCCTGCGCGTAGGGAATATCCCGCTTCGGCTTATACGCCGCGACCAATTTCTGCGCCTTTGCAGTGTAAGGCACGTTCAACTTTTCATTGTCCTCCACCATGCCGGAGAAGGTCATCCACATACCCGTAAACAGATCGGGCATCTTGGCCGCATCAGCCCACGATGAACCCATCGCTCCACGTTGACCGCCGGCCTGCTCCGCCGAGCAGGCCATCCCGCTCAGTAACAACATGCAGGTCATGGCACTAGCGCTACGAATTGACATGTTCGCCCCCTTGTTCAGCCGGACTATTTGTAATCGGGACAATGGGCAGGAGGAGCCGCAGCAGCAGGCGGACCACCGGCCCCTGGAGGAGGAGCGCCCGCACCTGGCGGACCGCCGGCGCCTGCCGGAGCGGTTCCCGCAATGCCCGCTCCCGTCACATCACGTCCATCGGGCAAAATCAGGCGGTTCGCGGAACCCGTGTGTTTTGACACGTCCTTGTTGGAATACGCCGTCACCTGAACCTTGGTACCGATGGCAAAGTCCGAGGGTCTGAAGCCGGCACGCGACAGACTACCGACGGTACCGAACTCGAAACCCCACAGCTCGGAGGCGCCGCCCGGCTTTTCCACCTGCACATACAGCCACGCGTGCGGATTGGCCCACGCCAGTTGTCGGATCGTGCCCTTGAAGGCAAAGCACTTGTTCGCATCGAACGTGCCTCCGCCGTGGTGTGCCCACGCCGGCGACGTGCAGACACTCAGCGCCAACAGCCAGCCTGCTTTCCTGCTCAAACAATGGTTACTCATGGGTCACCTCGAAGATAACTACGCCAAAACCAACAGCGCACCGATTTGGGCGCTGCCACTCAAACCAAACAGCGCGGGCGACACGGCCGCCATCACGCGAAACTCCGGGTCAAAAACCAGGCTACGCCCTCGGAAATGAGGGCCGAACCCACCACATCGACCGTGATCGGCCGCGGGGCGGCCAGCCTCATCCGCCTCACGAGCATGACCAGGCCCGTGATGGCGAGCACGATGGTCAGCTGGCCGACTTCCACGCCGATATTGAAGCCGAACAGGATTTGCGCGAGCTTTTCAGCCGGAAGCCGGGCCTCGAGCAAATCCGCCGCGAAGCCGAATCCGTGGATGAGGCCGAAAATGGTGGTCACCACCATCCGCAAACGACCGCTGTCGTGCAGTTGGCCCGATATGAGCAGGTAGGCGGCGCTGAAGAGTGCCGCGCCCAACAGCAGCGCAGGCGGGAGGACGCCGATGCCTCTGAAGCTCAAGAGCGCCATGATGAGGAGAAACCCGCCGGTCGCCAGCGCGAGTTTGGTGGGCTTCTCCAGCGACACGACGATGTTCTCGACTCCGACGAGCGCAATGGTCAGGGCGACGAGTGCATCAATATATTGGGCGTGGGGCCGCACAATCCCGCTCACGGCCAGGGCCAGAGTGATGCTGTGCCCGAGAGTAAAGCCAGACACCACGAAAACCAGGTCGCGGAGCCGACGCGAGAGCAACACCAGCCCGAGCAGAAAGGACATGTGATCCACGCCGGTGAAGATGTGCATGATCCCCATCTGCACGAAATCCATGAAACCGGCGCTCCGAAACCGGCCGCCCTGGCTCGCCGTCAGGTCGAATCGCGTGTCGTTCTGCGTGAAGAGCTGTTCAACAACACGTCCGTCCGCGAGTTGGATCTGGGCGATATCGACGTGGGAAGGCACGAGATCGAAAAATGCGTCGAAGCGTAAGACGATGTTCTGGTCGGTGGCGCAAGCGAAGGCATACTCGCTGCGTCGGTAGCCGGTCGCAGCGTCCAGCATGTGCCCGGGCTGTGTCGGCCGACAGTCCTGCCCTGCTGCCGAAACGCCGAGCCGTGATGTGAGGTAGGTTACGATCTGCGCGTCGGAGGGCCGGCGGCCACCGGCGATATTTTCTGCCTCCTGTTCCGGGAATGTGAGGGTAATGCGCACCAGGCGCTCGTCGATCAACCAGCTGGAGTGGGATTCGCTGCGGATATGCGCCTGTGCGCAGCTGACCGCCGACAACAACAAAAGGCTGCTCAGGGTGACGAATGCGCGCATCAGGCTCATTGGAAACCCTTCGCGATTTGCACATCGGCTCGTTCGCGCAGGAAACGGTCCGTCCCGGCGCGTATGCGCGCGATCTTGTCAGCACGAAACTCCGCCAATACCCGGTCACGCGCCGCACTGTAGTCCTCCGGGACGGGATGTTGGTTGTGGTGCATGGCCAGGACATGCACCCGGCCTCCATCCGCGACGGGGTCTGACACTTCGCCGTCGCCAAGGCGCTTCGCAATGGTGAACAGCGTCGCTCCGAGGTGCCGCTCAGCCGCGAAATAGAACTCGTCGCCGTCGTCGGTCGCGCCGCTGGACTGTAAGCCGCCAGCGACCATTGCCGCGGCCGGTTCCTTACCCGATCGAACGGTCGCGACCGCGCGCTGCGCGCTGACCAAGTCGGCCGTCACGTAGTCGGTGACAGTCATCTGTCCTTCGGATTGGAAGCTCTGGATATGGTGCTGGTAGAAATCCCGCAGCTCCTGCTCGGTGGGGACGGTCGCATTGGCGTCGATCTCCTGTTGGCCTTCGACCGCGGTTACCAGCGAATTGCGGACTTCAGTAAAGTCGTTCTGAAGGCCGAGCTCGATACCGCGTTGAACATAGAGCTCCTCGCGGATCATCGAGTTGAGGGTCGCGCGCTTTTGGGCGGCCGTCGCTTCGCTCGGGGATACGCCGTAGAGCGCTCGCAAAAGGGCCACGTAGTCGCTCAGCAGGATGGGACTTCCGTTCACTACAGCGGCGGCTTCGGGAGGAACGCCCGCTACGCGAGTGCCGCGAGCATTGAAAAGACCTACGCCGGCAATAACCAGACCCAGTATCGCCGCCAACGCGCAGAGCGTCAGGGATCGACGCTCGTTGTGGACGTCTAGACCCCACCGCTCGCGCAGACTCGATCTCCTTTCAGCCGCCAGGGGGATCACTTATTTGCCCCTGGTGCGTGAAGCGAGGCGACGTAGACGGCGACCGCTCTAACATTTGCGGGATCGAGGCGTCCACGAAAGGCAGGACTGACTCCATGGAGCCCTTCCCTGATGACGCGGCGTATGTCGCGCTGGCTACCGTCCCCGCGCAACCACTTGCCGTCTCTGAGGTTGGAAGCACCGATCCCGGCGTCCCCTCGCCCATCACGTCCATGGCAATCCCAACACCCGCCGTGTCCCTCGAATAAGAGGCCTCCGGCCGATACGGCCTTCGGATCTTCGTCGGTCGCCCCGTTTATGGCCCGCAGGTAGCAGGTCAACTGCTCGATCTCTGCGGGCGAAAGTGTGGGCAGCTTTTCCCGAGCATAGGGGACCTGCTCACCGAACGCCGGCATCCAGGCCAGGTCCCAACCCTTATCGTCTCCTGATCGGATTCCATGGAGGACGATGGACTCGATCTCGCTGACGAGTCCAGTCCCATAGAGAAAGTCCTGGTCCGTCAGATCCGGCGTGCCCGTGGCGGTGCTCCCGTGACCGTCAGCGCCGTGACAACCAGCACAATTGGCCAGGAACACAGCGCGCCCCCGGGCCAGCGACTTGGGCGCCAGGCGCGGATCTTCGAGGATACGATCGGCGTCGGCCTGCAGAAACGCGGTGCGTTCCCGTCGTTGGTTGACCACGACCGCAGCGACCAACGTCGGCAGAAGAACCAGAGCGATCAGCAGAAATGCGAAACCGGGGCGTGTCGAGCGTGCCGGCGGCCTGCCTGGTGAACTATGGAAAGCGAGCATTCCTGCCGATCCTACCCACGCGCGAAGAAAGAGTTAGCTGCCTGTTTTGCGCCCGATCCCCATGCGTGCGAACTCGGATTGCCGGTCGATGAATTGGTGCTTGAGCGCGCCGCCGATGTGGAGCATGAGCAAAGCCAACAGAAGGTAGGCGCCCACGCTGTGCCACCCGACGAATTCCTCATGCAACACGTGTTGCGCGGGGACCCCGCCCGGCTCCGCGCCGATAGCTTGTATGGGCGCGATCATGGGCATCGGAATCAGATTCCAAACCTTCAAGGTCGGTGGCGGTCCCGGCGGCATCGCGGGCACAGCGTGGGAGGAAGCCGGAGCCGCCCCAGCCTTCATGCCCGGCGGCAAGCCGGGACGGGCCGCGAATTCGACCGCCGCGCCACGGGAGCCCGGCGGCGAATGCGCTGAAAGGATTGCCCAGCCCGTGAGCGGCATGAGCACCATAGCCGCGTAAAGCAGGAAGTGAGCGAAGTGCGCCGTGTGACGCTCCCACGGCTTCATGCCCGCCGGATACGGCGGTGGCTCGTTGAGAAGCCTCCAGATGATGCGCGCCACCGTGAGCGCCAGCACCGTGAAACCTGACGAAACGTGCAACATCAGAGCGACAAATCGGACTGGCAGCGGCCAGCCTTCCATGAAAAAGCCGATGCTCAGATTGAAGATGATGAACGCGGCGATCGCCCAGTGCAGCACAATCGCGACCCGCGTGTAGCGATCGCGTGGCGCTCCGGAAACGAGGTCGCGTATCACTGCGGCCGAGCCGCCACCGAAAGATGATGCAGCCATGCCAGAACCTCACTGCTGTTGGTCGAAGCACCCGGCCGCCGCCGGCGAATGCCGCCCCACACCCCCTCTTCATATCGACACTATTGTTCATCTTGACATTTTAGTCAACATGGCTAGGATCAAAGTGCGGCTCTGCGGGCAGCTGGCGTGATCCGCCCTGACGCTGCTTCGCGGTGGCATCGATGCGAGGGGACATACAGATGATAGCCGTCAAAGATTTAGCGTACGTGCGGTACGGGGCGCCCGATCTGGACGTCATGGAAAGATTCCTGGTTGATTTCGGCCTGCAGCGCAGCGCACGTACGGAGTGCGCCTTGTACATGCGCGCCTGCTGCGACCTGCCTTTCGTGCACGTGACCGAGAAAACCGAGGCCAACCGGGAAATCGGTTTCGGGCTGCTGGCGCAAGGCCATGACGATCTCATATCGATTGCCAATACCCTCGGCACACCGGTTCACGACAACCCCGAACCCGGCGGTGGACTGCGCGTGCGCTGCTTCGATCCCGCCGGATTTCGGGTCGACATCCTCTACGGTCAGGCCTCTGTCGGCCTGCTTCCCCGTCGGGACCCGATCGAGCTCAATGCTGCCGTAGGACGCCGCCGCTACGGAAAAACGGTGCGGGTCAGTCCAACTCCCTCCGCGGTCATGCGACTCGGCCACATAGGCCTGATGGTTCCCGATTTCGCCAGCTCGCTGGCGTTCTATCGCGACCTTTTGGGAATGAAGCCCTCCGACGATTATTTCGCCGGGCCGCCCACCAACGTGGTTGCTTCGTTCATGCACTGCGGCCTTGGAGCGACCTACACCGATCATCATACTATCGCTGTCATAACCGCCCGGGACGGTGTTGCGCGCTTCGATCATAGTGCGTTTGAGGTGGTGGACCTGGACGATGTCATGCAGGGTAATCAATACCTGAAGTCAAAGGGCTACCGCCACTCCTGGGGAGTCGGGCGCCATGTGCAGGGCAGCCAGATCTTCGACTATTGGCGCGATCCGTACGGCAACAAGATCGAGCATTGGACGGACGGAGATCTCGTCAACGACGACAGTCCGACCGGTCTGGCCCCGATGAGCGAGACAGAGCTGTGGCAATGGGCGCCACCCCTGCTGCCGGAATTTTTTCAGCCGGCAGGCGCGGACGAAGAACACCGCGAGCCGCAGGCATAACTGGTTGCAGTTGAAGCAAGTCTGATGTCTGTCGGGCCGGCTACGAAGCGCGTGATGCTGCGGACGATACTGTTCGCTCTGGGGCCGATGCTCAAGCGAGCCGCGAGTAAGCATCCAGCGGTCCGGGCAATGCTCCGGCGCCACAACGCGATCGTGCAGATCCAACTCAAGGACCGCAGCATCGGCCGCCACTTTGTCATTTCCGACGGACAGGTCAGATCCGCTGCCGGTTTACACGCTCGCCCGGATGTCACGATGGTGTTCAAGGACGTGGCCACCGCGCTTGCGATGATGCAGCCCGAGCCGGACATGCACGCGGTCGTGCATGCCGCGAAGAATTTCAAAGTGCAGGTTCTCGGACCGGACAGCCTTGCCGTTTGGCTCATGCAGCTGTTGAATTTCATGCAGAAGTCCGCCCTGCAACTCGGCATCCCGCTGCCTGACGGAACAACTCGCTTCACAACCCTCACCAACGGCGGCCCGCTCTTCGTGTTCGTTCGCGGCGGAAGAATCACACGGGTAACGCCGATTGCGTTCACGGACAAGGATGCACCGAGCTGGTCCATTCGCGCGCGCGGGCGGACATTCAAACCCCGGCGCATGGCAACCGTAGCACCGCACGCGCTGGCGATGAAATCGGTGGTCTATTCGGACAAGCGCATTCTGTATCCCATGAAACGCGTCGACTTCGACCCCAAGGGCGCCCGCAATCCCCAGAATCGCGGCATCTCAGGCTACGAGCGCATCAGTTGGGACGAGGCATTCGAGATCGTCGCCGGGGAGATCCAACGCCAGAAACGCGTACACGGACCGGGGTCGGTCGTGATCCCGATGTCCTCCCATCATCAGTGGGGCAACATCGGCTATTACCTGAGCGCGTTGATGCGTTTCGGCAACCTCATTGGATTTACCCGCATGGCAGCCAACCCGGATAGTTGGGAAGGCTGGTACTGGGGCGCGATGCACCACTGGGGGCACAGCCAGCGTGTTGGAATAGCCGCCAACTACGGCACGATCGAGGACTGCCTGCAGGAGGCGGAACAAATCGTCTTCTGGTCGAGCGATCCTGAGAGTACCAACGGCGGTTACATGGGCTTTGAAGGGACGCAACGCCGGCAGTGGGCGTGCGAGCTGGGGATTCGCTTCATCCATATCGATCCTCACTACAACCCGACCGCGCAGCTGTTCGGCGGGAAATGGTTTCCGATTCGTCCGGGCTCGGATCCGGCGTTGGCCATTGCCATCATGTATGTCTGGGTGACGGAAAACCTCTACGATCACGCCTACGTTGCGACCCGGACCACCGGCTTTGACGAGTGGCGCGCTTACCTGCTGGGGACCGAGGACGGCATAGCGAAAACGCCGCAGTGGCAGGAGTCCGAGACAGGCATTGCGGCCAAGGACGTGCGTGCCCTGGCCCGGGTATGGGCAGCCAAAAAGACCTACCTGGCGGCCGGGGCCTCCGGTACCGGCTTTGGCGGCGCCGGTCGGGGCGCCAACGGCGCGCAGTGGGCGCGCTGCATGGTCATGTTGATGGCCATGCGCGGACTGGGAAAGCCGGGAATCAACATGGGCAACCTGCAGGCAGGTACCCCGGTCGATCATGAATTCTACTTCCCGGGATATGCCGACGGCGGCATATCGGGGGAATTGCAATGGAATGGCAACGCAGTCAACAACTACCAGCGCATGCCGCACGTCCTGACTGTCAATCCGGTGCGGCAACTCGTTCCCAAGCAACAATTCCCCGAAGCGATCATCAACGGAACCGCGAGCGGCTATCTGTGGGATGGCCTGGCGCCCGAAATCCAATTCGCGCCGTTCACCTATCCGCTGCCGGGTTACTCCCGCATCCACATGATCTACAAATATGGCGGCTCATTCTTCAGCACGCTCACCGAATCCAGCCGGATGGTCGAGGCATATCGACACGACAGCATCGAATGCGTGGTAAACCAATCCATCTGGTTCGAAGGTGAGGTTCCCTTTGCCGATCTCATTCTGCCGGCCTGTACGAACCTCGAGCGCCACGATATCGGTGAGTGGGGTTCGGGCGGAGGCTACCTGCAGCATGGCTTCAACGGCCTGAATCACAGGGTGATCGTGTTGCAACACCAGTGCATCGAGCCCCTGGGCGAGTCAAAATCGGACTACGCGATCTTCACCGGGATTCTGTCGCGGCTGGGACTGGGGGCTGTGTTTACTGAAGGCTGCAGCGAGTTGGATTGGTGCAAACGGGTGTTCGATTCCTCCGATCTGCCGCAACACATCTCCTGGCAGGATTTCGTGAAGCAAGGGTATTTTGTCGTGCCGCCGGAGGCCGAGTCGTTGCGGCCGCCGGTCAACTTCCGCTGGTTTGCGGAAGACCGCATGAAGGACATCCCCGAGCCGCAGCCATTACCCTCGCAGTGGGCTGCGGAATTCGGCAAAGGCCTGCAGACGCCCAGCGGAAAAATCGAGTTTATACCGGAGCTGCTGGCCCGACATGACCCGGTCAATGCCGGGCGGCCGGTCCTGAATCGCTACATTCCTTCCTGGGAAGGCCCGCACACCCGGGGCCTGATAGAGCGGTTTCCACTGCAGCTGATCGCTACACACTCCCGATACAGCTTCCATACTCATCAGGACGGCAAGCAGTCCGCACTGAACAGTGTCGAGGACCATCGGATCTGTATCGGCGGCCATTTCTACTGGCCGCTGCGCATGAATGATCTGGACGCACGTGAGCGAGGAATCCATCACCACGACCTGGTCAAAGTCTGCAACGACCGGGGCGCCGTGATCTGCGCTGCCGACGTCTCGCCGATGGTGGGACGCGGAGTTGTCAAATCATCGGAATCCAGCGCGGAATATCAGATGGTACAAATCAACGGCGAACGAGTTGAAATTGGCGGGTGTCTGAACCTGCTTACTTCGTCACGCTCGCAAAGCCACGGGACCAGCAGCATGTCGCCCAACTCCTGTCTCGTACAAGTCTGCAAATGGGACGCGGTCCCGCGCACCGCCTGACCGACCATGGATAAGTGGAATCTGGTCATTGATGTGGCGCTGTGCGAGAACTGCAACAACTGCCTGCTTGCCACCCGGGACGAGCTCGTAGGCAATCATTTTCCGGGCTACTCTGCGCCGCACCCCTCCGAGGGCGGTGACGTCCTTGCGATTCGCCGGAAAGTGCGTGGCGTCACGCCGATGATCGATGTCTCGTACATGCCCGTTCTATGCAATCACTGCGATGACGCGCCTTGCATTCGGGCGGCAGGCGACGACTCCATCCGCAAGCGGAACGACGGTATTGTGCTCATCGACCCGGTGAAAGCGCAGGGTCGGCGTGATCTGGTTGACGCTTGCCCGTACGGCGCCATTGTCTGGAATGAGAAAGAGCAATTGCCGCAGAACTGGTTTTTCGACGCCCATTTGTTGGACCGGGGCGAATCTGCTCCGCGCTGCGTGCCGGTGTGCCCCACCTCAGCGATCGAGGCTGTGAAGGTCACTGACGAAGAGATGGCCGCCCGGGTATCACGCGAACGGTTGCAAACGCTGCGACCTGAGTTGCAAACCCGTCCGCGGGTGTACTACCGCAACCTGGACCGGTTCGACACCTGTTTCATCGGCGGCACTGTGAGCTCGCTGCACGACGGAATCCTCGACTGTGCAGTCGGCGCGACGGTTAGACTTCTCAAAGACAGCAAAGAGATCGCGGCTACCCGGTCAGACGAGTTTGGCGATTTCCGCTTTGACGGACTCGTCCCGAATGGTGGCGACTACCAGGTCATCGTTTCACAGGACAGTCGCAGCGCGCAGGTCGTCGCAGAGCTGCGCGCTGAGAGCATTTACCTCGGTGATCTGTTGCTGCAACAGCTGGATGCGAGCAGCACGGCAGCACTCCAACAGTAAGTTGCGGGGGCGGGTTCAGGGTCGTCCCTTCAAGCCCGGCCCCCAGTGCTCGCAGAGCTTGTGATCGCACACCCGCCAAATGGCGATGCGGTAGGCGGCATAAGTTTGGGACGGCTGGTCCGGGTCAGGCTGGGGCGGACGCCTCATGGTCAGTACGACCAGATCGCCCTCGGCCACGACCATGACCGGCGGATGTGAAACATGCTCACCGCTCTTTTGAATCATCTTGAAGAAGCCGAGGAGGCCGTCTCTGCCCGGCGGGAACGAAGGATCATTCTGAACGTAGTCGGGGCTGAGATACTGTTCAACGACCTGTGGGAAACTGCCGGGCCCGTCCGCCGCGACGGATTGAGCGCGCTCCAGCGCGGCCTCGAACTCGAGCACCAACCTCTTGTTTGCCGCATAGCGGGGATTGGTATCGCGTGACAGCTCGTCGATATACGCCGGATCACGCGCCCAGTTGGCATGGAAATCCTTGATAACCGGCACGCTGGCTGGGTTCGCGGCCTGAATGGAGCCGACGGTGGCCCACAATGTACCCAGGATCAGCAAGCTGCGAAGTAACTTATCGGTCATGGAAGAGGCTCATCCGGCTGGAGTGTGTGTCGGGGTCAGGCCCGGCAATCTAGGCAACCCCGGAGCCCGGCGGAAGTTACAACTAGTTACGCCGTACCCGCTGTTATGTTCTCCCACTCCTGCTAGGCTCGGCCGACAAGGTTCGGCTCATTGAGCGAGGGGGGGCAGTTGCCTCGAACCGACGACGCGGCCAGTCCGCACGAGATTCAACAGGAACTCGACAGAATACTGTCGAGCGGCACCTTCGCGGCTGGGCGACGTTCGCGGCAGCTCATCGAATATCTGGTGGGGCACCACCTGCGCGGGACCGGCGCGAAGCTCAAGGAATATTCGATCGCGCACGAAGTGTTTCGACGTGACCCGGCCTTCGACCCGGGCATCGACAGTATCGTCCGCACTGAGACTTCCCGGTTGCGAAGTAAGCTCACGCGATACTATCGCGATGAGGGGCGCGAGAATCCGCTGCGGCTGACCTTACGACGCTCCTTCGAGCTCACGATCATGCGGCTATCGAGTGCCATCTCGAGCAACCCGGCGCGTCCTTGCTCCCAGTTGAAGACCTATCACCTTGCTGTGCTGCTGCGCGGCGACACTCATGCTTGCCACGGGCAGATTTCTGCGTTGTTGCAAGCAGAGCTCGGCGCGATCCCGGGCTTGAAGATAGTCGTGCCTGACTCGGCCCGAGCGCTCGATTCTCAGGGTGCCGGAATACGCGGCATTGCGGACTGCCTCGACGCGGAACGGGTTCTCGAGTGCGCTAGCGAGTGTTGTCGCGACGGAGTGAACCTGCGGCTGTGTTTGCTGGATGGGCGCACGGGAGCCCCTATCTATTCCAGAAATGAGCTCATCCGCGGCGCCGGAAGCTCAAACCTGCTGCGGCGCCTGGCGAGGGACTTCGCTCACTACATGCAAGCACAGATGGTGTGTCGGGCCGGTCCGCTCGCGGCGGAGGCGGTCGCCGATCTGGGAACTACCTTTTTGGACAGTCTGCTGCGCCTGAGATTTCGATTCAAATACCGCCCCGGCGCGGTGATCGATGCG
>Ga0181534_10001405_pt1 | contig 15645 bp, 8 predicted proteins | sample PEATcosm2014_Bin_37_FD_119758 | JGI IMG/M metagenome (GOLD analysis project Ga0181534, IMG submission 119758) | Peatland microbial communities from MTU Mesocosm Facility, Houghton, MI, USA - PEATcosm2014_Bin17_10_metaG | ecosystem: Environmental > Terrestrial > Soil > Wetlands > Peat | place... | reverse complement strand
TACGCCTGGAGCCAGAAGGATAACGGCGATCCCCTCGATGCGACCGGAGATGTGGTGTTGAGTCCGCCGATTGCCAGGATCGCTCCGGGGGCAACCCAGGTTGTGCGCCTGATCCTGCGTCAGTCTCCCGAGAGCCGCGAGGCGACCTACCGCATTCTGATCGACCAGATCCCGCCCCCGGCCGAGCCTGGGACGGTCCACGTTGTCTTGCGCCTGTCCATTCCGATCTTCGTGAAGCCACCGGTCCGAGCCTTTCCCGATGTCCAGTTTCACCTCGAGCGCGACGGCGGACAGATCTATCTGGTGGCCGTCAATGCGGGACTCATCCATGAGGTGATCCGCAACATCGAAGTTACGACGAGCGACGGCGCCAAGCTGAAGCCAAGCTCTAGTACATCCCCTTATGTTCTTTCCGGCGCCACCCGGCGCTGGCAAATTGCCGCGCAGGACGCCCTGCCGTCGACAAGCGAAACCTTGCAGTTGACGGCCCACTCAGACGCCGGCGCCATCGATCAGCAGGTCCGCTTTGTCCCAGCGCGATGATCGTGGCAAGACCGTGGCCAAACAGCGCCGCAGTGTGGGGGTATTCCTCCTGCTGATGGCTGTTGTGCTGCGCCTGGCCGCGGCCAGCGAGGTATCGGAGAAAACGGCCCGCGAAGAAGCTGCGGGAGCAGTGATTGAGACAGCCGAAGCAGCGGCCTCCGACGCCAGCGGAGACGAGAAGCTGTTGCTGGAAGTTCAGATCAATGGTCATTCCACCGGCAAGATCGGCGAGTTTACCCTGCGCCGAGGCAAGCTAATGGCGCAGCCAGACGAGCTGCGCGATCTCGGCTTCAGAGTTCCTGACGCTCTCGTTTCGAAACCCGGCACGCTGGTCTCATTGCGCGACCTTCACGGAGTGACCTGGACAATCGATCAGAAGAACCAGATCCTGTTGGTCACAGCAGCCGACAGCGCCCTGGTACCGTCGCTCCTTCAGCTCGAAGGCAGCGAAACAACCGGAGGCCGCCGAACGATCGAGAGCGGCTCCGGCATGACGCTCAACTACGATGTTGAGGGAACATTCACCGGCGGCAAAAGCGGAGCCGACGGATCGTTTGATCTGCGCAGCTTTGCACCCTGGGGGATCGCAAACTCCGATTGGCTTGGCTATGCCGGACCAGCCTCGGGCAACAACGGCGGAACCAGGGCGATTCGGCTCGATTCGGCCTATTCGCTGGCCGATGTCAATTCCCTCCGCCGCTATACGGTTGGCGATTTCATCACCAGCGGCCTGGCATGGAACCGGCCCTTTCACATTGAAGGCGCGCAGATTCGCTCGGATTTCAGCATGCGCCCGGATCTGATCACCTTCCCGCTTCCAACGCTCACCGGCTCGGCAGCGGTTCCCTCCACCGTGAATGTGCTGGTGAACGGAAATCTGGTTGCATCGAGCCAGGTCGATCCCGGCCCCTTCGAGATTCAGCAGCTCCCCGTGATCTCGGGAGCGGGCAACATCACGATGACGATGACCAACGCCATGGGCCAGCAGGTGAGCGTGACCCAGCCTTTCTACGGAGGCTCCGCGCTTCTGGCCCCGGGCTTACAGACATTTTCAGGGCAGGCCGGCCTGGTGCGGCGCGAGTGGGGCGCAGCGAGCAACGACTACGGGAAGATAGCGGGCACGGGATTCTATCGCCGCGGCCTGACCCAGAAGTTCACCTTTGAGGCCGCCGGGGAGGGTACGCCGGGTGCGTTCATGGGCGGCGGAGGTGGAACACTGGTGGTCGGCAAGCTGGGAATCATCAACTTCGATGCGGCGGCCAGCAGCAGCTCAGGAGTATTCGGCGATCTGTTTTCAGTTGGCGCACAGCATATTGGAACGAAATTCAGCCTGGGCGGCTCGGCGATCGTAGCCAACCGCAACTATCGGGATGTGGTCTCGATGAATGGCAGCGGGATTCCGCGCAAGCAACTGAGCGCCTTCACGAGCCTTTCTCTCCGTCGCCTGGGAACAGCCGGCGTGGCCTATGCGGGAGTGGATGCCGATGCTTCCCCGGTCGCAGTGCAGGCGATTTTCACCCCGGCAACGCATTCGCATGTGGTCACAGCCAACTATTCGAGGCAGTTCCACCACATTGCCTTCTATGCAGCCGAGTTCAGGGATCTGGATTCCAGCGGCAACAGCAGTGTACAGGCCGGCATCACGATCCCGCTCGACAGACGGACTTCTGCCTCTCTCACTGGATCGTCGGTCGGCAACGGACAAGCGCAGGTGCAAAAGTCGGTGATACGTCCTGGCGATTGGGGCTACCAGGCCTACGTCTCCGAGGGAAATGGCAGTCATGAATTTGGCGAGGTGCAATACAAATCGCCCGTGGGCCTTTTGTCAGCCGGGATCGACCAGTTCGGAAGCCAGACAACGGTGCGCCTGGAAACTCAGGCTGCTGTTTCGCTGGTAGACAAGGGCCTGTTCCCCTCGAACACAATCTTCGACAGCTTTGCCATCGTAGATACCAGCCCCGTGGAGCACGTCCATGTTTATCAGGAAAACCGCGACGTGGGCGCCACGGACAAGGCGGGCCGGCTGCTGGTGCCGGATATGCGTTCATTCGATGTGAACCATCTGGGAATCGAGCCAACCGACGTTCCGCCGGATGCCACGCTGAGCCTTGACAAACGAGTGGTGCGGCCCCAAGACCGGTCCGGTGTCGTGGTCAGGTTCCCGATTCAGTTCAGCCATGCTGCATTGTTGAAACTGGTCGATGCTGCTGGGGTTCCGGTACCGCTCGGCAGCGCGGCTACCTTACTTGGTACCGGCGCTCTCATCCCAATCGGCTACGACGGCGATGCTTACGTGGAAGGCCTCAGCTCACACAACGAACTGAACGTCGAGTTGCCGAATGGACACCACTGTTCCGTTGCATTCAACTACACGCAAGCTCCCGGCGAGATTCCTTCGATCGGACCATTACGCTGCCTGGAGAAGAGACCATGATGCGCAGACTCGCACCAATCGTATTGCTCATGCTCGCCCTCGGCGCACAGAAGGCGGCGGCACAGGCCTGTACGCTCACGGTTACGACCTTGAACTTTGGCACCTACACCGGCGCGGTGTTGGATGGCACCGCTGCGGGAAAGATTACCTGCGCCGGAGCGTGGAACATTCCCATGTATACCGGTACTGGAGCGGGTGCGACCGAAACGATCCGGTATATGACCGGTCCGAACGGCGTTGAATTGAGCTACAAACTCTTCACGGATGCAGCGCGAACCAACAACTGGAGCGACACCACCGGCAACGAGGACACTGGAACCGGCAACACGACTGTCACCGTCTATGGCCAGATCACGGCGAACCAGATCGTTCCTCCGGGCACTTACACCGATACGATGTCGACGGCCACGACCACCTTCCCCGTCACAGTGGTCATTACCGGCTCCTGCACAATCTCAGCGACGAATCTTGCCTTTGGCACTTACACCGGCGCGGTAATCAACGCCACCTCTGCAGTTACAACCAACTGCACGGACCTGATGCCATTCAACATCGGACTCAGTGTGGGAAACGGCAGCGGAGCGACCGTTACGACGAGGAAGATGACCGGCCCTGGCGCGGCCACGCTCCGCTACTCAATGTTCAGAGATAGCGGGCGTACTCTGAATTGGGGCAATACCGTGGGCACCGATACGCTCGCGGCCACAGGCACGGGCAGCGCAGTGCAATATACCGTGTACGGCCAGCTCCCCGCGGCGCAGGTAACTACGCAGGGCGCATACACCGACACGATCATCGCCACGGTAACGTATTGATTTTATGGTGACCCCGGGAAGATTCGAACTTCCGACCTGCGGTTTAGGAAACCGTCGCTCTATCCACCTGAGCTACGGGGCCACAGTTTCAGGTTAGCACCAACTCAGGTTGAAAGGCCACGGTTGCTGCCTCGCTTCTTTGGTGTGCAAGGCCAAGGAGAATCGGTGGCGGTGCAGCTTCAGGGCACTGGCTTGGAGGGTATCGAGAACACTACGGCGTTTCATGAGACCGATCCGAATGAGGGGATTTCTGGACGCCACATTCGCGCGGCTTCACAGAAACTGTGGACGATTTTGGGTCTTTCTGTAACTGATTGATTTTTAGTCGGTTATGTAGGTGTCCGGTGGCGCACAGTTGCGCAGGAACTGTGTTTCTGTGGATTTTATCCGGGTTAACTTATTGAATTCATGTTGGTTGCTGGATCTCACAGTTTCACAGCCCGGGATTTTTTTGCCGTTCATGTTTTCGGCGGCCTGCCGTTTAGATAAGTAATTTAAGTAGAATCATTTACGCCGATCCCTTTGACGAGAAAACTGGGCGCCGGCGCGGAGTTTTTTCATCAAAATGACCTGTTTTTTCGACTGAAATTGCCGCTGAATGGGCGGATTTTGGGTCAATTTGCCGCTGCACAGAGGATAGTGGACAGTGGACAGTGGACGCTGAACAATAAACAGGAACGCCCTATTGGGTAGTTTGCGCCCGGCGAGGGTAATTGTCTGCATCCAACCTCTGCGATGCGCCAGCGGCCTTCGGCACGGCGTGTCGGGGTTCGTGGTTTCCCACCCATTCACGATGAGACTGTGAATGGATGGGGCACCGGGCAGGATGAGTTTTTCTTAATGGGAAAAGCCATTCAGCAGTGGTGGCTTCGATGTATGGCAATTGGAGAACCGCTGTAATTGGCGGAAACTCTTCTGGCTTTACGGTTCCGAAGAGCTTCAGAGAGCAGAAGATCCCGAGATGTTCGAGCCACCACGCCGCATCGTAAACGAGATCGCGCAGGCGCTCGATGGAATCGCCATGACCATGCACCATCAGATGCAAGGACTAACCACCAAATTTATTCTTGCAAAGACAGAGTAAAAAAAATGCTCCTGCAGAGTTTATTGTGCTAGGATGCTTGAGGATTTGGGCCGCAGGCGTTTACGCGCCGAATGAGAGCACAGAATAAAGGCCCCACTTACTTCCTCCCCCCCCACGCCTGCTTTTTGATCGGTACCCCTGCACATTCAGTCGCAAGATCAATGGGACTACTACTGCTACCGGCATTATCTAACGGAGGTAGTCCATGAAAATCCCCACGACTACACTGGGACGCTTTGCGTCTCTTCGCCTCAACGCCGTTGGAAGCCTGCTGGCCGGGCTCCTGTTGAGTTGTTCAATCTCTCCAATACTGCTGGCGCAGGATTCCTCACAGAAACTGCCTACGGATGCGGCACAGCGCGAGACCTGGCGCAAATCCATGGCACGGCATCCTTTACCCGACAAGGGATGTTTCCATGCCTCGTACCCAGAGACAGAGTGGCGCGAGGATGCCTGCGCGCCCGCATCACCGTATCCGAACCCACCGGCGGTGCTGGAAGGGTTCCCCGCAATGGGAGAGGTTTCCAATACCGTGGGCGACGTCTACGGCGACTTCACGGCGGTGACCACTCACTCGCTCTTCTCGGCAGAGGGGTCGTTCATGAGCGTCAATGGCGCGGCGAGCGTGTCGGGAGACGTGCTTGGGACGCCACCGCCTATGTCGAACGTTTTCATGCTCCAACTCAACTCGAATTTCTTCTCCACCCCAGTGTGCGGCGCAATCTCGGGGTGCCTGGGCTGGCAGCAGTTCCTGTACTCCCAGACTCAGTGCAGCGGCGCCTGTGTTTTCATCGAGTACTGGTTGCTCAACTACGGATCTCCGTGTCCGGCAGGACCGTGGATTTCCTATTTTCCCGATTGCTGGTTTAACGGCCCCGCTATAGCCGTCCCCGCCCAGACAGTAGCGGATTTAGCCGCCATGACACTGACAGCCTCCGCCAACAGCATCACCGATACCGCGACGGTATACGCGCCGAGTACCGCCACGCTTTATAGCGCTTCAGGGTCGGACGGCATACTTGACATAAGCTTGGGCACCTGGAATACCGCCGAGTTCAATGTCTTCGGCGACTGCTGCGCGACTGAGACTTCGTTCAGCGCGCCGACAACAATCGATGTCAAGACGACCATCGACGACGGAACTACAAATGCTCCTGTGTGCGTCAATCAAAGCTTCACCGCAGAGACGAACAATCTCACCCTGGCCAATCTACTCAACAGCCAGCCCGCGGTATGCTGCCCCTATGGAGGCGCCACGCCGGCAATTGAGTTTATGGAGACCAACTCCTCCGGCCACACAGCAATGTGCGGAGCCACCCAGCTTTGGGGCGACGTACACCTGGTCACTGCCAATTCAACACGCTATAACTTCCAGGGCGCCGGAGAATTTGTCTCTTTGGAGGATTCCGACGGAATGGAGGTTCAGACACGCCAAACGCCCGTTGCAACCTCATCGTTCCCGATTCTCGACAGCTATGACGGGCTGGCCAGTTGCGTGGCCATCAATACCGCCGTCGCCGCTCGAGTGGGCAAACACCGCGTGACGTATGAGCCCAACCTGGATGGCAGCCCCGATCCGGGAGGTCTCTCGCTTCGCATTGACGGCGCTCTGACCACGCTTCCCGCGACTGGAATCAGTTTTGGAGCCGGAGCCGACGTGATCAATACCTCCGCTCCGGGTGGCATAGAAGTGGATTTCTCCGACGGCAGAAGCTTGCTGGTAACCCCCGCGTGGTGGCCCGCGGAGAGTTTGTGGTATCTCGATGTCAATATCAACAACGTTGGAGTTGAGGATAGCGCCGGATCCACAGGGGCTTTCCCGGCCGGACTTGTGGCTCCGATTGCAGCTGGAAGCTGGTTGCCGGCACTGCCTGGCGGCGCATCGGTAGGACCAATGCCGGGCACGGCGCCCGCGGTGTACAACACTCTTTACAACACCTTCGGCAATGCCTGGCGAGTGACCAACGCAAGCACCTTGTTCGACTACGGGCCGGGCCAGTCAACGGCTACATTCACCAATCTGAGTTGGCCGCAACTGCAGGGGCCCTGCAATGTGTCAAATGAGACGCCGGTTACCCCCATCAGCGCAACTGCCGCGATAGAGGATTGCAAGGCAGTTACTGACCCGACGATGAACGCCGACTGCGTCTTCGATGTGCAGGTCACCGGCTTTACCGGCTTCGTCGCGGCGGATGAGGAGGGGTCTGGTACGACTCAAGGGGGCACTAAACCTACTCAACCGGTAGGCGCCAGTCCCACTCAACCGGTGAGCGCCAGCAATACTCTGCGGAGTACTGGCATGACAAGCAACGATCATGTGACACCGTTACTTGGACGCAAATAAGCACGGCGGCAGGGCGTGACCGATCGGAAGATAGATACGCAAACGAACGTGAGTACCCCAACCTCGACGCAGTTTCATCGTGGCGAGGTTGGGGTACCCGGCAACGGGGCCACTGTATCAGGGTTGCATCCACTCAGGTTGAAAGACCACGGCTATCGCCGGCCCTTGATGCGCAAGGCCAAGGAAAAATCGGTGGTGGCGCAGCCTCCGACTTCGCGGATATAGGGAAGCCACAAGGACGTTGATGAAGAGTAGAGAAAAGATACTCAACCCGGGCGCAAATTCAACTCGGATCCATCGCTCCAAGCGGAACCGATCCTTGAATGCGCAGACAATACGGCAAGCGCATCTGCGAGGCGCTTGCTTCCTTGGGCAGCATGACCTCTAGTGCTTCGCGAGTCTGTACGAATGCAAGCGGCGCGTCCTGACCCAACAATGTTACCCGCTCGACTTTCGCCTTCCCATTTGCGAGCGATGTCACGCGCGCCTGCTGCAACGGGCGCTTGTAGCCAAAGACGTACAGTGCATTTGGGCCTGCCGTGAAGCGAAAATCTGCCTCGCTGGGAGCAGGTGTCGCCTGCCGAGCGATCTTCGGTCCTGGCTGATCGGTTGAACCACCCTTCCAGTCTCCAGGGGCTTCGATGGGCAGCATCGGTCCCTCACCGAAACGCAGCCATGCACGCGCGCCATAGATTCCTTCGCCATGAACGCGCAGCCAGTCCCCTATCTCCAGCAGCGGCCTCTGCTGCTCCTCCGGAATGGATCCATCCCCTTTTGGAGAAATGTTCAGGAGCAGATTGCCTCCGGTGCTGGCAGCCTCTATCAGTTCGCGAATCACGCTTTCCGCGCTCCGCACGGTCATGCCTTCGGTGTATCCCCATGTGCTGCCGATTGCGTCGTCGATCTGCCATCCGGCCGCTGGGTAGATCCACTTTGGGGCGCGCTGTTGCTTCTCGAAATCCTGTACGCTCCCGAAGAGATAGGCTACATCCTTGGTCGCAAGCGTAGCCTGCTTTCGCCACTGCGCCGCACGGTTGTAGTAGTAAGCCGCGGCGCGGAGCTTCACATTGTCATAGCTGCGCGGGTTTACGCCATTGTCGAAATAGATCATCTGCGGCTGGTATTTATCAATCTGTTCCTGCACTCTGGCCAGCCAATCTTCTTGAAATGCACTGGAGGCGTTTCCCTCATTCATCTCGCCGGGAACGGGAGGGCCGTAGAAGCCCGCGTAACGCGGGTCGAACTGGTCGTTGGGGACACCTGTGGCCGGATAAGCAAAGTCGTGATGCTCCATACGATGGTTTGACAGCCCAAAGATCAGATTGCGCTCGCGGACTGCTGAAGCAAGCTCACCAATCAGATCCCGCTTGGGTCCCATCTTGCCTGCACACCATGGCGTCAGATCCGAGTCCCACATCGCAAATCCATCATGGTGTTCCGCGACGGGAACAACGTAGCGCGCGCCGGCTTTCACAAAGAGGTCGGCCCACGCATTCGGGTCGTACTTATCGGCCTTGAAGAGCGAAATGAAATCCTTGTATCCGAATTTGCCGGGCGGACCGTAGTGCTGCGTGTGCCACTCGACGTCTGTCGTATACATATGCCGGATATACCACTCATTGATCCGCGCCGGTATGGAATACAAACCCCAATGAATGAAGATACCGAACTTGGCTTGATGAAACCAGTCGGGAACGCGATAGTGGTCCCGCAGCGACTCCCAGGTAGGCGAGAACGGACCGTCAGGGAGCGGCTTTGGCGTGGCGTACGCATCCGCAGAACCGGCGGGCGCCCCGTTCTGGGCATATATCGGTGAACAGATAACCGAAGGGAACAGCGAACTCCCCATCACGGCGCTGGCTGATTGCATGAATTCACGACGCGAAAAAGATATCCGCAAGGATGCCCCTTTTAGCTTGAAAGCTTCACTCTATTTGACCACGCGCGCCCCACCCAGATCTCGACCAGGATTGGATTGGTAACTGTAAATCAGCTTCTCGAAGGCGATGGAAGGCCAGGCGAAATACAAACTGCAACCCCACCGAGAAATCCCTCCTACCGGCGCAACTTCCGCCATAGCCACCGCATCTGTCTTAACGCCGTGCATGTCGATTTTGCCGGCGCCCAAAATCGTGGCCTACAATCGTGACATTGCCTCGGGCGCGCTACCTCGTTTTCTTTTGCCCCGGCCTCAGACCCAAGAGTTTACCTAGCATCAACCACAGCCATCCATCGCTGTGATCTTCTTGAAGACAGGAGTAGGTTCCCCATGCCATTGCCAAACGACGAACGCATCGTTGCCCTCGCTACCGATCTGCTCGCGCAGTTCGATCAAATTTTTGGTGTTCATCCCGGTTTTCGACCGGCTCACGCGAAGGGCCTGCTATTGACCGGCAGCTTTATTCCGTCGGCGGAGGCGCACGCGCTGACCAAGGCTCCGCATGTGTTGCGCGCATCGACTCCGGTGACTGCGCGCTTCTCCAACTCAACCGGGCTGCCGCAGATACCCGATAACTCACCCGACGCCAACCCGCGCGGGTTGGCGATCCGGTTCAACCTTGCCGAGCATGTGCATACCGACATTGTGAGCCACTCGATTGACGGATTCCCCACCCGCGATGGCAATGAGTTTCTGGAGTTCCTGCGCGCCGTGGTGGCGAGCGGGCCGGACGTGCCTTCGCCCAAGCCGGTAGAGCAATTTCTGGGTTCGCACCCGGCGGCGCTGGCCTTTGTGCAGGCACCGAAGCCGTTTCCATCGAGCCTGGCGCGAGAGAGCTACTACGGCGTGACGGCCTTCGCCTTCACGAATAGCGAGGGGCAGACAAGCTTCGGGCGGTATCGCATTCTGCCGGAGTTGGGGAACGACTTCTTATCCGATGACCAGGTGGCGGGGATCAAGGAAAACTACCATTACGATGAACTCGCCGAACGCATTGCGAAGGCGCCGGTGCGGTTCCGGATCGTGGTGCAGGTGGCCGATGCCGAAGATACGGTGGATGACGCCACAATCCATTGGCCGGAAAGCCGGAAGCTGGTGAAACTGGGCACGCTCGAGTTGAACCAGGTTGTGCCGGATACTCTCGCGCAGCAGAAACACATCATCTTCGACCCGATCCCGAGAGTGGACGGTATCGAGCCGTCGGCCGATCCGCTGCTCGAACTGCGTGCGGCGGTTTACCTTTTGAGTGGAAGACGGCGGCGGGCGGCGAGTGCGTAGATTGGTGACAGGTGGCAATATGTCTCGTTTCTGACCTACACCCCAAGGACGAAGATGTGCCCGCGGGGTCCCCGGGCCTGGGGCGCCTTTCTTCACTGAGAGACCCCAATCGGGGCCACCCGCGGGCTGTCACCGGCAATTGAAGTGAGAGGTTTTTACTGCTCCGCTGGCGTGTCCTCGAACGCCTTTTTGCGAAGCAGGTCTGCTATATCATCCATCTTTTCGTCCAGCAGGCTCATCTTTCGCGACACCCCCTGGATCTCAGACTCCGCGCGCCTATTCACGTCGAAATCCAGATCCGCGCGCAGCCGATCCCTTGTGTCCTGCCGATTCTGGCTCATCATAATGACGGGCGCTTGCACGGCGGCCAGCATCGAAAGAAAGAGGTTGAGCAGAATAAATGGATAGGGATCCCACGCCCGCTTATCGAGCAAGACATTGACAGCCGTGTAGCACGTGAGCAAAACAGCAAAGAGGATGATGAAGGTCCAAGACCCGCCAAAACGGGCGACGTGGTCGGCGACCCTCTCTCCGGTTGTGGCTTCTTTCTCGATGAGATCATTAGGATTCCGGTTGGCGCGACCCCGCACCAATCCCTGGGTTGCGTGGAGCTGGCGGCCGAGTGTAGTAAGCAAATCCATGCCCGCCATGGGTTTTCGGCTGAGCAGGACGGCGATGTCGTCTCGCGCAACCTCGATGCAGACGGATTCCTCGATCGCGAGGGCGTCGGTCTGGTGCGGCGTCTCCTCAAGCATGGAAGCGAAACCGAAGAACTCGCCGCTCCCCGGCTCATCGACGACGACTTCCTGTTGGTCGTTGTCCACTGTGAATACCCGCACCTTTCCGGAGATGACCACATAGGCCGCAGCGCCGGAGTCACCTACTTTGTAGATTCGCTCGCGCAGTGCGAAGGTTTTGAGATCTACCTGGCTAGCCAGCACGGCTGCTTCTTCATCGTCGAGCAGAGCAAAGAGGGGAATTTTTCTTAGTACTTCCGGCTTACACGCCATCAACAGCCTCCAAGGGATGCAAGAACCAGATTACAGCCATATGGTCGATTGCTTTATTGCCGGGCGCCCAATGTCTCGCCGCTGCGAGATGGGAAACTTCGATTATCAATTCGTCGCGAGTTGGGGATCGGCGGCATCCCAGGTCTGGAAGTCCAGACCTGGGGCACCCATCTTCTGTATGTGACAGATATCTGGGCCACCCGCCAATACTTCCTCTTGCAGCGGCGCGGATGACGGGTTATGCTTCTCGCGTAGCAAAATAAGCGCGATTGTGCGCTGCTCGCATCCAGCATTCGACTACGGGGCGGTTCATCAATCCAAAATCATGCTTTCGAGGGGGGCGTCCAATGTCAGCACCAACCTACCAGTCTCTTTCGATTTACATCACCGCGCACCCGGACGATTGGCAGTTGTTTATGATGCCGAACGCAGTGAACGATCTCTCCAATCCATCGACAAGGGTGGTCTGGATTCAATTGACGGCCGGAGATGCGGGCATGCCATCTCCCTATTGGCTGGCGCGGGAACAGGGAGCCATCAGCTCCATCCGCTATGTGCTGGCGCAAGCCGACGGCGGATACTTCATCCCTCCGAATGAGAGCGAGGGTACGCTCGCCTTCAACGGACACCCGATCCGCTTCTGGTCCAGCAAGAATGCCGCCGGCTACTACCTGCGGCTACCAGACGGAAATTTGGATGGAAGTGGTTACCAGGTCACCGGTTACCAGAGCCTGGAAAGGCTGCGAGAAAACTGCATCTCTGAAATCAACTCGATCGATGGCACTGCCAAGTACACGTTGCCAGATCTGGTTGCGACGCTCAACGCGATCGTGGCCCATGAAACAGCGCAGGCCAATCTGACGCCAACCCTGAACTACCAGAATCCAGACACTAAGCTCAACACGGGAGACCACTCCGATCACACCAACACCGGATTGATCGTCCAGCAGATGCCATTGTGGCATCCTGCCGCGAGCATTCTCTATCTCGATTACGTGGTAAACACCTTTCCTCCCGACATCGCCATCGCGGACCTGTACTGGAAGGCGTCCTTATTTGCCGCCTACGAGAAATCGGTCCACGATCTCGCCGGTCACAGCGATTCAAACCCGAAGTATGAGCAGTTCTGCCTACGGACAGCGCGCTGGGCTCCTGGAGGCTTGATTGTTCCCTAGTTTCAACCACTACTCTACCGGAATCCGAGGAGTCGCTGAAATTGAGTCAGAGTGGACGGCAAGCACCCGCCCCCCACTCATCGCGATAGAACTGCGATGAATGGGCACAGGCTTTACGGCTCTCTGCGATCCTCATGGCCGGGCCACCTGCCGCAGCAGAAACACATCATCTTCGACCCGATCCCGAGGGTGGATGGTATCGAGCCTTCGGCCGATCCGCTGCTCGAACTGCGTGCGGCGATTTACCTTTTGAGTGGAAGACGGCGGCGCGCCGCGAGTGCGTAGATCAGTTCACAGTTGTCAGTTCTCAATTGCCAGTGGACGGGGATGTTCTATTGGGTGGTTTGCGCCCGGCGCGGGTAATTGTCTGAAAGCACCTGCGGTGCGACTGATTGCCTTCTGCGTGGCTGGTTGGGGTCTGTGCGATCCCAGCTTTGCGCTAGAAAAAACGTATGTATAAGGTACCTGGGAGGTATTGCTTACACCCACCGCGAAACACTTCCAGCTTCCAATGTCGTGGAACATGAATCTAAGATAGGCAAACTATAGGCGAAAATACTATGAATTTTACCCCCTTCTGCGATTGGCTTCATTTCTTCAGCCAATAGCCGAAGAGCGTTCCAACTACTCCATACGCCCAGTTTGAAGAATGCTGTCCATACTTATTTGAGAGGATGATGTAAAGTGCAGATCCACCGACAGCCACACTAACAAGAATCGACATCCATACCTGCGCTCCAGTTACGTGCGGTGTTTTACTCTTCTCCGATTGAGCCATTTTGTTGAACGCCTCCTCACCGTTGCCTTTTTTTGTGGGGCACTAGGAGAGTAGCCAGAATATTGGAATTTGAGTAGTAGTTTTTACAGAAATGTTGAAGAGTGTTTGGCGCAAACGAACTCACTTTGGCACTCATCTAATGTGCTACGAAAGAGTGTCTTTCAGTATTTTTTAGGGCTGCTGATTACCTATACTCTGTTGAAAATAATACACTTCTTCATTTTAGGAAACCGTCGGTCTATCAACCTTAGCTACGGGACCGCAGTGTCAGGGTAGCATCAAGTAGATTTATTGCTGGAAGCCCAGCATGGCCGGAATAGGCCAGGCCATGTCGTCAATTCTCGGATTCGCGTTGCAGCTCAGACCGCGCCGCAACGAGCGCAAATCTGAAAAATTAGACGTCTGTCGGGACTTAGTCGCTAAAATGTAGACCTGTTCCATTCCAGGAGGCAGAGTATCTCAGACTTCTTCCGAACTGCGTTCGTACTCATAGCGATCCCCCTTGCGGGGATCTTTGTTCCGGCTTTCATGACATGGGCACGGGACTTTAGCACACCAGCCCGCAGGCAGCGCAGTCTCGATGAGCAGTCCAAGAGAGCCGCCTTCTGGGAGAATTGGTCGAAGGCTGTTTCTTCTACTGCGCTTCCTAAAGAGCAATCAGACCCGAAAGACGAGGCATATCTTGAGTCTCTTGCAAAGGATGCTCGGAGAGAGTTAGTGCGTGCGGCTCAAGTAGCGAAGGGCCTTTATCGCCCAAAGACCGACCCGGCTTACATTATATACAAGATAACGTTCAAACAGTTTCAAGCCTTTAGATCGAACCTCAAGTGGTATCGCAGGGCGCTGTTACTTTATAAGGCACCCAATCCGAGAGCTGCTTCCGCCAAAGCTGCCTTCCATATCGGACTCTTGACCGTTTGTACTGAGCCTTATGTGATCTTCTTATTGCGGGCTTACCCTATGCAACAACCTTCGTACAGGGCTTGGTTAATAGCCATCGAAAGATCACATAGGATTAGTACCGGGTTGATTGCGTTAGCGTCTTTTATCTTGTGTGTGATCGTGCTCATCCGGTCCTACGCCGCGATGCGCCAGCAAGCGATCAAATACGAAAATGACCCCCAATACTATTTATGGGAAGAAGATGCGGAGACCGGCGCTATAAATCCTCGATTCTGAGGGAAGGCAGGCATGGCAGGCAAAATACAAACCGCAGGCAAAAACGCGCCGGCCTTTCCACGCGTGTGCCGAGTGCATTCCGCAGGGGCTAAAGCCCTGTGCCGATTTTGTTGGCACTTGCGGCACGGCTAAAGCCGTGCCCTTTCAAGACCGAGTTATGAAACTGCTTCTAGGAAAAATCCCTCACACCGGCGCTGCTTCTGCCAGCGCTGCCGCAGCGGTCTTTACGCCGCGCAGGTCGATTTTGCCGGTGCCTAGAATCGGCAGCGCATCTACGTGGAAGAACTGGTCTTTGCGCGGCTTCCAGAGCGCGGGCAGATCGCACTGCGGCAGCTTTTCTACAACCGGCGAGAGCTTGTCTGCCGCAAGCGTAGTGAGGACGACGATGCGCTCGCCCTTCTTTTCATCGGGCAGAGAGGTGACGGCGAAGACCTGCTCGGTGACTCCGGCCAGTTCCTGGAGCTTGTCTTCAATGCGGATGTGCGGCACCATCTCGCCGCCGATTTTGCTGAAGCGCGAGAGCCGGTCGGTGATGGTGAGAAAGCCGTCCTCCTCCATGAGCGCGACGTCGCCGGTGGTGTACCAGCCGTTACGCAGCACCTCGGCGGTCTTCTCCGGCTTGCCCAGGTAGCCCTTCATCACATTCGGCCCCTTGACGAGCAACATGCCCGCGGCGCCGGGCGCGACCGGTTCGCCGGTATCGAGATCAACGACCCTGACGGAGACGCCGGGGAGGGGATGGCCGATTTTGCCGCGCCGTCCGCCGACCTGGCGGAAGCCCGGAGCGCGGAAGTCGCGGCCATTGACGGTGACGACGGGTGAGCACTCGGTGCATCCGTAGCCCTCAAGCGGGCGGATGCCGAAGATATCTTCAAAGGCCAGGGCGACGCGCTCGGGGAGCTTTTCCGCGCCTACCAGCACATATTGCAGACTGCCGAAGCTCTCTGGAGTGCAGCGGCGCATGTAGCCTTGCAGGAAGGTGGGCGTGGCGATGAGGAATGTGACTCGATAGCGCTCGATGAGTTCGCCGATGACCTGCGCATCGAGCGGGTTGGGATGATAGACG
>Ga0181534_10001404_pt1 | contig 15648 bp, 17 predicted proteins | sample PEATcosm2014_Bin_37_FD_119758 | JGI IMG/M metagenome (GOLD analysis project Ga0181534, IMG submission 119758) | Peatland microbial communities from MTU Mesocosm Facility, Houghton, MI, USA - PEATcosm2014_Bin17_10_metaG | ecosystem: Environmental > Terrestrial > Soil > Wetlands > Peat | place... | reverse complement strand
TTCCGGTCGTGCGCGGCGAGGCCGAGACGCGGCGCCAGATCCTGATCTACACGGTCCTGCTCTACGCGGTCACGCAGCTGCCGTTCTGCGCCGGCAAACTCGGAGGCATCTACCTCGCGGCTTCGATGCTGCTCGGGTTCGCCTTCATCTTCGGCTCGGTACGCCTGTACCGGCTTGCCACCCGCCGCGCCGCGCTGCAGCTGTACCTGTTCTCACTCGCCTACCTCGCACTGCTGTTTGGTGCGATGGTCCTTGACGCGCGGCTGTAGGATTCGCGCGTGGATCGCAAACTCGCAAACAAGAACATCCGTGTGGCGCTGATCGTCGGCGCCTTTTCGATGTTCATGTTCGGCCTGACGTTCCTCGTGGCCGCAATCTGGGTTTCGTGACGCAGGACACTGAGCAGGACGCGGCGGAGTTCGCCGAGTCGCCACCGCCGGTCGGCGAGGAGATTCACCTCCCCGGGCCGTCGATCCTGCCACTGCTGCTCGCCGTTGGCATCACCTGCGCGCTGGTCGGCGTCACCGTCAGCATCATTCTTGTCGTTATCGGGCTTGCGATCACGATACCGGCGGTCGTGCTGTGGATCCGCACGACGCTGGCCGACATCGCCGAACTGCCGCCGAGCCACCACCACTGACAAGTCGCCTTTCGCCCGCTACGATTTCGGGCATGAGCCCCGGCCAGCGGTACCGGATGCGCGCCCCCTCGACGGGGCGCGAGCTGATCATCGAGGCGAACCCTGACCGCGTCTACGTCGATCGCGACACCGGCGAGGAGCTGGAGGTCGCGGGCAAGATGCTGCCGCTCGCGCCGTCGAGCTCACGGCTCGCATGGGCGGTCGAAAACCTGCGCATCTGCCCGTGGTGCGAGCAATTCGCACAGCAGGATCTCAACGACTGCCCGACGTGCGGCCGGCGCATGGGCCCGGTGGAGTGAGCGCCCGCGCGCGGGGGCTGCGATCGCGCAGGGCGTTTGCACTCACGCTCAGCAGCGCCGCTGCGCTCGCGGTTGCCGGCTGCGGGGGCGTCCGTGAAACGGACCAGGTCCCGAACAACGTGCCGAACATCGCCGCGCAATCGGTCGTCGCGAACTCTGTGACGCCGTCGACCACTGCTCCCGCCAGTGGTACGACCTCGACGACGAGCTCAAGCTCGACCGCAGACTCATCGACAACCCCAAGTACGGGCGGCACGACGACCACCACCGCCGGCGGTGGCGTCGGCGTCGGCGTCACGCCAACCACCGGCACGACAACCGACACCACCACGGGCACGGACACGGGCACTGGCACTGGTTCGGCGCTGGGCGCGGGTGGCGGCGCCGCGGCGCCGTCGAGCGGCTCGACCTAGTCGCTAAATGCGCCGCGATCGAGCGGCGAACGCACTCTAGGGCGTCGAGACGAGCAGCGCCGAGTAGGTCAGGCGCACGCTCTGGTAGAGGCACGCGTACTGCGTTGTCGAGCGCAGCGACTGCTGCGCGGTCTGGGTCGAGGTGACCTTGCAGCCGCTCTTCGGACGGCTTGCACGCCACGAGGTGAACTTGCCGTAGGTGTGGCCGGCCGCGTTCGACAGGGCGAGCACCGGCGCCCAGGTGGGGACGGTCAGCGCGAGGATCTCGCCCTTCTTCACCTCGATCGAATTGGCAAGGGGGAACTGGACCGTCTCGCCGAAGTACGGCAGGAGCTGCTCGACCGGGCTCTGCGCGACGAGCGTGTACTCGAGGTGCGGCGCCGGCTCGAGGACCGCGATTCCGGCCGACGCCGGGCCGCCCTCGTGCTGGTCGAAGTAGGTCGTCTGGCTGATCTGCCCCGCGGGGGCCGAGGTGGTTGGGGAGCCAAGAGTCAGCGTCCAGGCGACGATCCAGCCGGAGCGCTTGATCGTCGTGATTGAGTGGGTCGAGCCGACCTTGACCTGAAAGCCGGTGGTCTGACTGACCGCGACGCAGGGTGAGGCAGGACACTGCGGGATCGGCGAGCTGTCGGCGACGCCGGTCGCGCCAGAGACGCCCGACGCGCCCGAGACGCCCGAGACCCCCGACACGCCGGATGAGCCGGTCGAGCTGCCGTAGGTGATCACGTCACCGGGCGCGATGCCGATCTCGGTCATCGTGCCGAGCGCGATGCCGGGTATGACGACCGCGACAACCGTGGCCGCGAGGCCCATACCGACGACCGTCGCGATGGTTAGTAGCGCGCGCTTCATCTGGAACCTACAACTCTAAAGCCGGGGATTAGTCTCGCGCTAGGGCCGCAACGCGTCCTGCGCCGCCGGGCTCAGGCCCGCAGCTCGGCCGCCGCCGCCGCGATCTCCTGCGGATCACCGGCCGCCGGCGTCCACGGCAGCCGCAGCGGGTCGCCGGGGTAACGCGGAATCACGTGGATGTGAAAGTGGAACACGACCTGCCAGGCGGCGCTACCCGCGGAGTGGAGGATGTTCACTCCGGTCGCTCCAAGGCGTTCGATCGCGCGTCCGGCCACGTCCTTGGCGAGCAGCGCACACGCCGTCAGGTCCTCGGGCGAGATGTCATGGATGTCGGCCACGTGGTTGCGCGGAATCACGAGCGAGTGGCCACGCGTCGCCGGGTTGATATCCGCGAACGCGTAGGCGAGAGCATTCTCGGCGACCGCGTGCGACGGCAGCTCGCCGGCGAGGATCTTGCAAAAGATGCAGTCGTCGCGGGCGGCCATCGTTTTGCAGCCTACGCGATGCGGCTGCGTGCGAAGGCGACCGCGTCGGCCCGGGTTGAGACCTCGCCGGTGTAGTGCGCCTCGGTCAACGCGGCGAGCAGCTCGCCGAGCAGCGGACCGGGTTCGATCCCGAGCGCGGCCGCGAGTTCGTCTCCGCGCAGCGGCGCAACCGGATGACCATCGGCATGCCAGCGGAGCGCCTCGCCGATGACCTCGCGGGCCAGCTCGAGGTGCGCGTCGATCGACTCACGTGCGTGCGCTCCGCGCGTCGCGAGACGATCGGCGACAGACAGCAACGTGACGTCGGCGGCCACGGCGCCGCAGGCGTCGAGGTAACCGTAGAGCTCGGCGCGGGACAGCGGCCGGCGGTGCACGAGGAAGCCGAGGCGCAGGTGGTGACGCGTCAGCTCCGCGACGTAGGACTGGACGCTCGCCGCGGCTCGCAGCCGGGCGAGGATCGCGCGCGCCAGCTGCGCTCCGAGCGCGTCGTGACTCGGGAATCCAACGCGCCCGTCTGGCGCGACGGTGCGCGTCACGGGCTTGGCGATGTCGTGCATCAGTGCAGCGAAGCGCAGCGCGAGGCCGCGGTTCATGTCATCGGCGAGTGGCTCGTCGAGCAGTGCCCGAATCGCTACGGCGCTGGCGCCATCGAACACGCCGGCCGGGTCGCTCTCGAGCTTGAGCAGCTCGCTGAGTACGGCGAGGGTGTGTCCGCCGACATCGAGGTGGTGGTAGCGGCTCTGGCCGATACCACCGAGTGCATCGAGCTCGGGCAGCACAGTGGCGGTCAGGCCGAGCTCGCCGAGCAGGCGGACGCCGTCCGGCGCGCGCTTGCTGGCGAGGATCCGCTGCAGCTCACCGTAGACGCGCTCGGCGGCGACCTCGGACAGGCGCGGGGCGACGAGGCGCGCCGCGGCGATCGCCGCGGCGTCGGGCTCGAGGTCGAGTTCGCACACGAGCCGCACGAGTCGCATCGCGCGCAGCGGATCGCGCTCGAGCGAGCTGGGCGCCGCCAGCCTCAGCCGGCCGAGCTCGAGGTCACGCACGCCGCCCAGCGGATCGACCAGGGCGCCACCGGCCAGCGGCTCGGCCAGCGCATTGACGGTGAAATCGCGCAGGCCAAGGTCGTCCTCGATCCGCGCGCCGTGCAGCGGGCTGATGTCGGCCCGCCAGCTGCCGGAGCGGGCCACCACGCGCCAGGCGCCGAACTCGCCCGACAGTGCAAAAGCGCTGCCCTCACCGGCGCGCGCGAGGCGCCGTGCCGCGTCGCGCGGATCGCCCGCAATGACGAGGTCGAAGTCCGTGACCTCAGCGCCGCCGCGCAGCCGGTCACGAACCGCGCCGCCGACGATCCAGCAGTCAGCGCTGCCGAGCGCCGCGCGCAACAGCACCAGGACCTTTTCGTGGTCGGCGTGGTCGAGCACGTCAGCTGGGCCCGATCAAGCCCTGAACGGCTCACCGTCGCGATGGTGCTCGCGCGGAACCCGACGGCTCAGGGCGCAGGTGATCTCGTAGTTGATCGTGCCGGCCGCTCGCGCGAGATCCTCGGCGGTTATGCGCTGCTCCCCCGCGGCGCCGATCAGGATCGCATCGGCGCCGATCTGGACGCCGCTCTCCAGGCCCAGATCGACAGTGAGGCTGTCCATGCTGATCGTGCCGACGAGCGGGCGAGGCACCGAGTCGATCAGCACCTCCGCGCGGTCCGACAGCACACGGCGGACGCCGTCGGCGTAGCCGACCGGGAGCACCGCAAGCTCGGTCGGGACCGTGGCAATGAAACGCCGACCATATCCGGCGCTCTCGCCGGGCGCGCACGGCTTCAGGGCAGAGACCCAGGAGTGCAGCTCGAGCACCGGCTCGAGCCCGCGCGCGCGTGGATCCTCGCCAAACGGGTCGAGGCCATAGAGCGCGACGCCGCAGCGCGCCATGTCGAAACGGGCGCGTCCGGCACGCAGCAGCGCGGCGCTGTTCTCGGCGTGTGCAAGTAGATCCGGACGGCGCTCGCGCAGCGGTGCGACCCACCCGGCGAAGCGCTCGAGCTGCTCCTCGAGGAAGCGATCGTCAGGCTCGTCAGCCGTTGCGAGGTGCGTCATCACCCCGCCCAGCTCGAGTCGATCGCTGTCCTCGATGCGCTGGACGAGGCGCTCGGCGAGGGCGCGATCACGCGTGCCGAAGCGGCCCATTCCCGTATCGAGCTTCACGTGGACGACGCCGCCGCCGGCGCCGAGCACCGAATCGAGAAAGTCGTCGGTCCACGCGACCACCTCGGCGCGGTCAGCGAGCGCCTCGGCGAGCTCGGCGCGGGTCAGGGCGCCGAGCACGAGAATCGTCGACTCGCTGAGGCCGGCCGCCCGCAGCTCGCGTACCTCGCCGGCGGTCGCGACGGCTAGCGAGGTGGCGCCAGCCGCGAGTGCGGCCCTGGCGCACTGCACCGCGCCGTGACCGTAAGCGTCGGCTTTGACAACGGCGCAGAGTCGCGGGCTCGCGCGGAGCAGCAGCGCGCAGTTGCGGGCGAGTGCGGCCAGGTTGATTCGCGCGACTGCGCGCGCCGTCATCGCGAGCGCACCGCCGACAGCTGCTCGATCACGTCGGAGGCGATCATGCCGTCGCGCCCGTGCCGCTCGGCTGCGCGCCGGCCGGCCAGCGCGTGCAGCCGAACTGCTGCCGCCGCCGCCGTGAACGGCTCGAGGCCCGCCGCCAGCAGCGCCCCGAGCACACCCGAGAGGACGTCGCCGGTGCCCGCCGTGGCGAGGCCGGGCGTCGCCCCCGGGCTGATGGCGACCCGCCCGACGGGGTCGGCGATCAGCGTGTCGTCGCCCTTGAGCACGACAACAGCGCGGGACTGCGTCGCGGCTTCGCGCGCGCAGCGCAGCCGCTCCGCCGCGACCTCGCTCGAGGGGATTCCGAGCAGCCGGCCCAGCTCCCCCTCGTGCGGCGTGATGACGAGCGGCGCGCGACGGCCGTCCGAAAGCTGCGCCAGCTCGCCGCTGTAGGCGCTGAGCCCGTCCGCGTCGAGCACGGTCGGCAGTTCCGACTGCGTGATCGCCGCGCGGACGAAGGCGAGCGCGTCATCGCTGCGACCGATGCCGGGGCCGAGGACCAGCGCCCCGCCGCGGCTCGCCAGCTCGAGCAGGCGCGGCAGCCCGTCCGCTGTCAAGGCGCCCGCGTTGTCGGGCAGCGCAACGCTCATCACCTCGAGCAGGCGCGTCTCGAAGACGAGCGAGAGTGACTGCGGAACCGCGACGGTCACGTAGCCGGCCCCGGCTCGCTGTGCGGCCATCGCCGACATGCACGGCGCCCCGGTCAGCCCGGGGGAGCCACCGGCGACGTGGACCGCACCGCTGGTGAACTTGTTCGAGCCCGCGCCGCGGCGCGGCAGCAGCTCGAGCAGCAACTCGTCTCTGATCAGGCCGACGTCGGCCGCCAGCGGGGCGCCCGGCGGGATCCCGATGTCGACGACGTGCACGGCGCCGGCGTGACCGCGTCCCGGTTCGATCCAGAGCCCGGGCTTGGCGGCGTGGAAGGTCGCAGTCGCGGCGGCCCGCACGGCGATGCCGGCGACGACCCCGGTCGAAGCGTCGACGCCACTCGGCACGTCTGTGGCGAGCACGGGCGCAGAGGACGCCTCGATGGCCGCGATCGCGGCCGCGATCTGTCCGCGCGGCTCGCCGGCGGAGCCCGTGCCGAGCAGCGCATCGATGATCAGCGCCGCATCGCTGCGGATGCGCTGTGAGACGGTTTGCGGCGCCGGTCCCGGCAGCCGCTCGAGGTTGGCGGCAGCATCACCGGTCAGCTCGTCCGCCTTCCCGGCGAGCAGCACATCGAGCTCGCGGCCGCCTTCGCGCAGCAACCGCGCGGCAACCAGGCCGTCGCCGCCATTGTTGCCCTTCCCGGCGAGCACGACGAGGGGACCGTGCGGGGCCAGCTCGGCGGCGAGGCCGGCGAGGCTCGCCCCGGCTCGCTCCATCAGCTCGAGCGAGGGCACGCCGCGGTCATCGATCGCCCAGGCGTCGATCGCCCTCATCCGCCGAGCGTCGGGCAGCGGGTCAAGCCAGGCCGGCAGGCCGCCGTCGCTCGCGGGCGAACTCATCCGAGCACCGCGACCGCGCCGGCGAGGCCGCGCGAATGCGTCAGGGAGATCGCAACCTCGACGGCGAGCTCGTCGGCGCGCGCCCGCGCCGCGCCGTGCAGGCGCAGGCCAACCCCAGGGCCGCCGCCTAGCACCTCGATGTCGTGCGGCACGAGCACCTTGAGCCCGAGGGCCTTCGCCACCGCCTCCTTGGCGCAGAAGCGCGCGGCGAGATGCTGTCCGGGTCGCGCACGCGAGTTCGAGTACTCGAGCTCGCCGTCCGTGAAGAGGCGCCGCGCCAAACCGGGCCGCCGCTGTAGCGCATGCTCGATCCGCTCGATCTCCAAGAGATCGAGTCCCACAGCGGGCTTCACACGCTCATCGGGACGCATCTTCCAAAGCGAGGCTACCGCCCAGGCACTCGGAGCCTGCGAGCCACCATCCGCCCGTATGCCCGGCGAGGGCGTCCGCCGCGGGCGTACGCCCGGAGCCCCTATTCGACGGTGACCGTCTTTGCCAGGTTCCGCGGCTGGTCGGGGTTGAGGGCGCGGCGCATCGCGATCCGGTAGGCGAGGAGCTGGAGCGGGATCACCGCCAGCAGCGGCTCCAGCATCGGCTGGGTCGCCGGCACGCTGATCGTGGCCTCGACGTGCGGAGCGACCGTGTCGTCGCCGGCGGTTGTGATCGCGATCACCTTTGCGCCGCGAGCCCGCACCTCGTCGATGTTGTTGATCACCTTCGCGAGGACCGGCGAGCTGGTCGCAACCGCGACAACCGGCGTGCTCTCGTCGAGCATCGCGATCGGGCCGTGCTTCATCTCGCCGGCCGCATAGGCATCCGTCGAGACGTAGGAGATCTCCTTCAGTTTGAGCGCCCCCTCGAAGGCGATCGGGACCCCGGCGTGACGCCCGATATAGAGGAAGAAGTCCGCCTCCCAGCACCACTCGGCGACTGCGTCGACCCGCTCGTCGAGCCCGTCGAGCAGCTCGTCGATGAGCTGCGGCAGCTGGCGCATCGCGGCGACGAGTTCGGCGATCCGCGCCGCCGGCAGCGACCCGCGCAGCTCGGCGAGTCGCAGCGCCAGCAGATAGACGAGCGCCAGTTGGGCGACGAACGTCTTTGTCGCCGCGACGCCGATCTCAAGCCCGGCGCGCGTGTAGAGCACCCCGTCGCATTCGCGCGTCGCCTGCGACCCCATCACATTCGTCAGCGCAACCACCTTTGCGCCGCGCTGGCGGGCGACGCGCATCGCGCCGAGCGTGTCGGCGGTCTCGCCGGACTGCGAGATCCCGACCACCAGATCGCCCGGCCCAACGAGCGGGTTGCGGTAGCGGTACTCCGAGGCGACATCGACCTCGACCGGCAGGCCGGCCCAGTCCTCGATCGCGTAGCGACCCATCAGGCCGGCGTGGTAGGCGGTGCCGCAGGCGACGAACACGACACGGCGCACGCCTTCGAGCAGCGCCTCATCGAAGCACAGCGGGTCGGCCAGATCGACGCCGTCGCCACGCGCCGTCCGGTCGGAGATCGTCTCGGCGACCGCGTCGGCCTGCTCGTGGATCTCCTTCAGCATGAAGGTCTCGTAGCCGCCCTTCTCCGCGGTGTCCTCGTCCCAATCGACCTCGACGACCTCGCGCGCCACCGGCTCGCCAGCCGCGTCGCGGATCTCCGCCTCGCCGGCGCGCAGCACGACGATCTCGCCGTTCTCGACCAGCTGCACCGAACGGGTGTGGGCGAGGAAGGCCGGCACCGCCGAGGCGATGAACGACTCGTCGGCGCCGCGGCCGACCACGAGCGGGCACTCGCGACGCGCACCGACGAGCACGTCCGGCTCGTCGAGTGTCATCGCGACAAAGGCGAAGTAGCCCTCGAGCTCGGTCAGCGCACGGGCGACGGTGCTCGCGAGGTCGTCGCGGTAGAAGCTGGCAATCAGGTGTGCGATCACCTCCGCGTCGGTCTCGGAGCTGAAAATCGCGCCATCGCTCAGGAGGCGCTCGCGCAACGCCATGTAGTTCTCGATGATCCCGTTCACGACGACGTGGACGCGGTTCGCGCTGTCGTAGTGGGGGTGCGCATTGGCCTCGCTCACGCGGCCGTGGGTCGCCCAGCGAGTGTGCCCAATGCCGATCGTGGCGGGCCGAGCGAGCGTCGCGGTGGCGGTGCGGCCGGCCGCCTCGCCGGCCAGCGCCGCCTCGAGCCGGTCGAGGTTGCCGACGGCGCGAACGGAGTGGATCTCGCCGTCGCTGATCAGCGACAGACCGGCGCTGTCATAGCCCCGGTACTCGAGCTTGCGCAGCCCGCCCAGCAGGATCTCCTCGGCCGGGCGCGCGCCGACGTAGCCGATGATGCCGCACATCGTCCGAGATTACCCCAGCTCCGACTCGACGACTGCAACAAGCCTGCCGCAGACCGCTTCCGCCTCCTCGACACTCGGCGCCTCCACCATCACGCGAATCAGCGGCTCGGTGCCGCTGGGGCGCACCAGTACGCGACCGCGACCGGCGAGCGCCTGCTTTTCGCGCGCGATCGCGGCCTGAACGGCGACGGCCTCATCGAGCGCGCCACGGCCGCGCACGCGGACGTTGACGAGTCGTTGCGGGAGCTTCTCGATCCGGCGGCGCTGGCTGAGGTCAAAGCCGCCGAGCGCCTCCAGGACCAGCAGGGCCGAGGCGATCCCGTCGCCGGACGGAGCGAAGCCCAGCTCGATTATGTGTCCGGACTGCTCGCCGCCGAGCGCCCAGCCGCGCTCGCGCAGCGTCTCCAGCACGTAGCGGTCGCCGACCGCGGTGCTGGCAACCTGGATGCCCGCCTGCTCGAGCGCCGCGACGATCGCGAAGTTGGTCATCACCGTCACGGCGATGCCGTTGCCCGGCAGGCGGCCCTCTTCGAGCAGGTGGAGCGCCACCAGCGTCAGCAGCTCGTCGCCGTCGACCAGCTCACCATCGCGGTCGACTGCGAGCACGCGGTCGCCGTCGCCGTCGAACGCGAAGCCGATGTCGTGGCCGCCGGCCTTCACCGCACGCGCGAGTGTCTCGACGTGAGTGGAGCCGCAGCCAGCGTTGATGTTGCGCCCGTCGGGCTCGACGGCGAGGGTCGATACGCGGGCACCAAGCCGCTCGAAGATCGCCGGGGCGACACGATAGGTCGAGCCGTTGGCGCAGTCGAGCAGGACATTCAGGCCGTCGAGCGCGAGCGACTGGAAGCGGTGGTGCAGATCCTCCACGTAGTCCTCGTGAGCGTCCGCCAACTCGTGGATGCGCCCGACACGCGCCTCCCCCTCCGCCTGCTCTTCGAGATGCTCCTCGATCTGCTGCTCGCGCTCGTCGGCCAGCTTGAAGCCGTCGGCGCCGAACAGCTTGATGCCGTTGTCGCTGTAGACGTTGTGCGACGCCGACAGGACGACGCCCAGGTCGAAGGCGTGGCGGCGGATCAAAAGCGATGCGGCCGGCGTCGGCAGAACGCCGCCGAGCAGAACCTCGGCGCCGGCCGAGGCGAGGCCGGCGGCGATCGCGGCCTCGAGCATCTCGCCGCTCTCCCGCGTGTCGCGGATCACCAGGACGCGCGGCGAATCGATGCCGCTCTGGAGGACAGCCGCGCGTCCGAGCGCCAGCGCGAGGGCGGCCGTTATTTCGCTACCGGCGACCCCGCGGACTCCGTCGGTGCCAAACAGCCTGCGCGCAGTAACACCCGCCACCGGCGAGAACAGTTAGCGCTTGGAGAACTGCGGACGCTTGCGCGCCTTCTTCAGGCCGGCCTTCTTGCGCTCCTTGGCCCGAGCGTCGCGCGTCAGGAAGCCGCGCCGCTTGAGCTCGCCGCGCAGGTTCGGGTCGGCCTCGAGCAGTGCACGCGAAATACCGTGCCGCAGCGCGCCTGCCTGGGCCGACACGCCGCCACCGTTCATCCGCGCGATCACGTCCATCCGCTCCTCATAGCCGACCGTCTCGAGCGGCTGACGGATGTTGCGCTGCAGAGTCGTGCGCGGGAAGAAGGCCTCGAGCGTCCGGCCGTTGATCGTGTAGGTACCGGTCCCGGGACGCAGGATCACGCGTGCGATAGCGGTCTTGCGCTTACCGGTCGCGTGATAGCTCGCTCCCGCGGCGAGGTCGATCGCGACCGCCTCGATCGGCTCGACGACGACGACCTCCTCGATCAGCTCCGCATCGACCGGCTCGTCGGCCGGCTCGTCATCACCGTAGGAGTAGAGCGGCTCCGCGGCGAGCGGGTCGACGCCTTCGGGGACGATGTCGACCTCGAGGTGCATGCCCGGAACTGCCGGCGGGGCCGGCGGCGCGGCTTCGGCAGTTCGCTTGCCCGCCTGCCTTCCGGGGGCGGCCTCTTCGGGTGCCCCTTCTTGGGGGGTTGACTCGGGCGCGGCCCCCGCGGCGCTCGCGACCGCGGGTGAGCTGCTCTCGGCTACGACTTCAGAGCGGTCCGGGGGCTCCGGCGAGCTCTGCGTCCCAGGAACGGCCTCCGCTTCGGAGGCGTCCGCCACTGCGGGCTCGGGCGTCGCTTCCGGCTGGTCGACGTCTTCGCTCACGAGTTTCTGAGATCCAGAGGAGTCGGCTTCTGCGCAATGTGCGGATGGTCGGGTCCGGCGTAGACCTTGAGCTTGGTGAGCTGCTTGCGGGCGAGGCGGTTGCGGGGCATCATGCCCTTGACCGCGAGGCGGATGATCTCCTCGGGGCGGCGCTCGATCATCTGCTCGAACGTGCGGGTGCGCAGGCCGCCGGGGTAGCCGGAGTGGCGGTGGTAGAGCTTGCCAGCCCGCTTGTTGCCGGTGACGGCAATCTTCTGCGCATTGACGACGACGACGAAGTCGCCGGTGTCGATGTGCGGCGTGTAGACGGGCTTGCGCTTGCCGCGCAGCGTGTCCGCGATCTGCGTCGCGAGGCGGCCGAGCGTCTTGCCGCTGGCGTCGACCACGTACCAGTCTCGCTGGCGATCGCTGGGCTTTGCGACGTAGGTCTTCATCACACAAAAATCGCCACGCGGATACGCGCGGCGCAGAGACCGATGATAGAGGAACACGGATTCGCGGGCCTTCCTGCAATGATGGCCCCGCGATGGCTGACGAAGACTGGCGCGTCGAGGTCGAGCTGGCCGACAGCGGGGCCGCCGAGAAGCTGCACGGCGCAGCCGGTGCGAAAGAGCTCTACTCACACGCTCGCCGCGAGCTGCGAAACCGTGCGGTCCTGACCCATGACGACAACCTGGTCTTCGCCTACGCGGCGACGCGCGCTGACGCCGAAGCCGCCGAGCAGACGCTGCGCGAGCTGGCCTCGGGCGAGCAGCTCGAGGCGACGTTCACGCTGACGCGCTGGCACCCGCTCGCCGAGAGCTGGGAGGATCCCGCCGTCCCGCTCCCGAACGACTCCGCCGGCGTCGCTGAGGAGCGCGAGCAGGGCGAGCAGTCCGAGGTGGCTCGCGAAGCGCAGGAGGGTCAGGCGACCGGCATCCCCGAGTACGAGGTGCGGATCACGCTCCCCACCCACTCCGAGGCAGTCGCGCTCGCAAGGCGACTGGCCGGCGAAGGCATCCCCAGCCAGCGCCACTGGCACCACCTGCTGATCGGAGCGTGGACCGAGGACGACGCGAACGCGCTCGCCGAGCGCCTGCGCCGCGAGGTGGCAGCCGGGAGCGACATCCGCGTCGAGGCGACGCTCGCCTACCTGCTGCGCCAGGATCCGGACGCCGGCCGCATACCGTACGCGCCGTTCGTCCTCTTCTAGCTGTTGCCACCGGCGCATGCGCCGGTGGCCGGGTCGGCGCATGCGCCGACCCGCCGGGGCGCGCATGCGCGCCCCGGAACTACTCCCACTCGATCGTGCCCGGCGGCTTGCTCGTGATGTCGAGGACGACGCGGTTGACGTCGTGGAGCTCGCCCATCATCCGCGAGGCGATCTGCTCGAGCAGGTCGTAGGGTAGGCGCGCCCAGTCGGCGGTCATCGCGTCGTCGGAGGTGACGGCGCGGATCACGATCACGTTGCCGTAGGTCCGCTCGTCGCCCTGGACGCCGACCGAGCGGATGTCGGGCAGGACGCAGAAGGACTGCCAGAGCTCGTGGTAGAGGCCGGCCTTGCGGATCTCGTCCTGGAGGATGTAATCGGCGTCGCGCAGCAGGTCGAGGCGCTCCTTCGTCGCCTCGCCGCCGATGATGCGGATCGCCAGGCCGGGACCGGGGAACGGCTGGCGCCAGACGAGTCGCTCGGGCAGCCCGAGCTCGGCGCCGACCGCGCGGACCTCGTCCTTGAAGAGCATCCGCAGCGGCTCGACCAGCTCGAAGGCGAGGTCGTCGGGCAGGCCGCCGACGTTGTGATGGGATTTGATCGTCGCCGAGCCCTTGCGCCCGCCGGATTCGATCACGTCGGAGTAGAGCGTCCCCTGGACGAGGTAGTGGGCGCCCGCGAGCTTCGCGGCCTCCTCCTCGAAGACGCGGATGAACTCGGCGCCGATCAGCTTGCGCTTGAGCTCGGGCTCGCTGACGCCCTTGAGGCGATCGAGGAAGCGGCGCTCGGCGTCAACCGCGACGAGCGGAATCTTGAAGGTGTCGCGGAAGGCGGCGATCACCTGCTCGCCCTCGCCCTTGCGCATCAGGCCGTGGTCGACGAACACGCAGGTCAGCTGGTCGCCGACCGCGCGGTGCACGAGCAGCGCCGCGACCGAGGAGTCGACGCCGCCGGAGAGGCCGCAGATCACCTGCCCGTCGCCGACCTGGGCGCGGATCGCCGCGATCTGCTCGTCGATGATCGACGCCGCGCTCCAGGTTCGCTCGCAGCCGCAGACGTCCTCGAGGAAGTGCGTCAGGATCTGCTGGCCGTAGGGGGTGTGGGCGACCTCGGGGTGGAACTGGATGCCGTAGATGCCGCGCACCGGATCCTCGAAGGCGGCCACCGGCGAGACGGTCGAGGAGGCGAGCTCGCTGAATCCGGCGGGCGCGTGACGAACCGTGTCGCGGTGGGACATCCAGCAACTCTGCTCCGCCGGCAGCCCGGCGAACAGGCGCCCAGGATGGTGGACGTGGAGATCGGAGCGGCCGAACTCGCCGACCTCGGCGCGCTCGACGAGGCCGCCGAGCGAATGGGCCAGCAGCTGCATCCCGTAACAGATGCCGAGCACCGGTATGCCGAGCTCGAGCAGCGCGGTGTCGAGCACGGGCGCGTCGGCGGCATAGACGGACGCCGGACCGCCGGAGAGGATCAGACCGGCGGGGGCGCGGCGGGCGATCTCCTCGGCGCCGACGTCGGCCGGCAGCAGCTCGGAGAAGACGCCGCACTCGCGAACGCGGCGCGCGATGAGCTGGGAGTACTGGCCACCGAAGTCGACGACGAGAACCTCGTCGGTCCCTTCGGGGCGCACTGAGGCGCTCGCCGGCGACCCGGTCGCGGCGAGCGTGTCGCTCACCGGCTGCGGGCGAACCGAGATGATCTAGTCATTGACGAGCTGCGGCGTCGGTGTGTCGAGCGCGGCGCCCTGGCCGAGCGAGCCCATGCCGACGCCCTGGTCACGCTGCAACTGCTTGCCCTCGGTCTGCAGCGCCGGCGCGACCATCAGCTCGGCGCGGTTGAACTCGGCAATGTCCTCGTAGCCGCAGGTCGCCATCGACGTGCGCAGCCCGCCGAACAGGTTGAGCGTGCCGTCGTTCTCGCTCGCCGGCCCGATCAGGATCTCCTCGAGCGTCGCATTCTGGCGCGTCGCGACGCGCGCGCCGCGCGGCAGCGTCGGGTGGAACGTCGCCATCCCCCAGTGGTAGCCGTGGCCAGGAGCCTCGTAGGCACGCGCCAGCGGGCTGCCGATCATCACGGCGTCGGCACCGCAGGCGATCGCCTTCGATATGTCGCCACCGTTGCGCATGCCGCCGTCGGCGATCACCTTGACGAGCTCGCCCGTCTCGAGCATGTGCGTCGAGCGTGCATCGGCCACATCGGCGATCGCGGTGGCCTGCGGAACACCGATGCCGAGGACGCCGCGCGTCGTGCAGGCGGCGCCCGGACCGACCCCGACCAACACCCCGGCCGCCCCCGTCCGCATCAGGTGAAGACCCGTGTGGTAGGAGGCACAGCCGCCGACGACGACCGGGATGTCGAGCTCGGGGATGAACTCCTTGAGGTTCAGCGGCGTGGTCGAACTCGAGACGTGCTCGCCCGAGACGACCGTGCCCTGGATCACGAGAATGTCGAGACCGGCGTCGAGCGCGAGCTCGTAGTAGCGCAGGACCCGCTGCGGCGTCAGCGACGCCGCGCAGACGACGCCCTCGGCCTTGATCTCGCGGATCCGCTGAGCGATCAGCTCCTCCTTGACCGGCTCGCTGTAGATCTCCTGCATCTCGCGCGTAGCGATCGCCTTCGGCAGCGCGGCGATCCGCTCGAGCTGCTCCTCGGCGTCCTCGTAGCGCGTGAAGATGCCCTCGAGGTTCAGCACCGCAAGACCGCCGAGGCGCCCGACGATGCCGGCGGTGGTGGGCGAGGTCACGCCGTCCATCGCACTGGCGAGCAGTGGCAGCTCGAAGCGGTAGTCACCGAGCTTCCAGCTGATGTCGATGTCGTCGGGGTCGCGCGTGCGCCGGGACGGCACGATCGCGATGTCATCGAAGCCGTAGGCTCGACGCGCCTTCTTACCGCGGCCGATCTCTACTTCCATTTGCCGATCCTAGGGTTCTGAGCGGACGGAGTATGGCGGTCGGACGGCGCGGTGCAGGGCTCCGTCGACCACCGCTTCCGAGCATACCAACGAGCGGCGCTGGTGACCCTCGCAGCGGCAACCAGACGCCGGCGAACGCTCAGCCGACGCGCGCCGGGAGCCCGACCGCGGTCAGCTCCACCTCGGAGCGCAGGCGGTCGGCCGCGCGCGCGTCGATCAGCCCGGCACCGAGCCGCCCGGTCGATTCGGCGCC
>Ga0181534_10001403_pt1 | contig 15654 bp, 13 predicted proteins | sample PEATcosm2014_Bin_37_FD_119758 | JGI IMG/M metagenome (GOLD analysis project Ga0181534, IMG submission 119758) | Peatland microbial communities from MTU Mesocosm Facility, Houghton, MI, USA - PEATcosm2014_Bin17_10_metaG | ecosystem: Environmental > Terrestrial > Soil > Wetlands > Peat | place... | reverse complement strand
CGGTCTTTTGTATATTCCACTAGGGGGTCAGGATTTTCTGCTGCTGATGCGTCCCGAACAAATTGAAACCGTAAGCTGGGCGGGCAAACCACAAAGCGTAGCGGTCATCGGGGATGATGTGACCGACTTGACTCCGCGAGCCTCTTTCCAGGCCTGGACCGAGCAGGTTAAGGGCTCTTCCGAGTTGTGGAGTCAAGTAGAGGTCGAATCCGCTTCGAAATTGCGGGAATTGTTGATCGAATACATCGAGAAGGGCCGTCTGGAAACAATGGCGCTGCGCGATCCGCTGACGGGACTTGCCAATCGATTCATGTTTGAAAAGGCCATTGAAAAGGCGATCAGGTTCGCGATTAGGGACGGAACGGTCTCCGCGGTTTACGTCTTGGACCTGGACAAATTTAAGCCCGTGAACGACACAATGGGCCATGCGGCGGGCGATGAATTGCTCATCGAAGTTGGCAGGCGGCTAACGACATTGATGCGCTCGCGCGATGTCGTAGCAAGGTTGGGAGGGGACGAATTTGCCATCGTGCAGTTGGATCTGCGAGGAGTTGAGGATGCGGACCAAACGGCAGAGCGGATGCTCAAAGAGATCCGCAGGCCGGTCACAATTCAAGGACAAAGCGTTGAGATAGGTGTGAGCATTGGCGTTTCAATGTGCCCGCTTCATGCGATTGAATATGATGAATTGCTGGAAGGCGCCGATCTTGCCCTCTATCAAGCTAAGCTCGCCGGCCGAAACACGTTCAAATCCTTTACCGGTAGCATGATGTCGGACAAAGAGCATAAGGACTCTGTGCGCCAAGGTTTCATCGATGCCATGAGTAGTGGCCAATTGTGGCTTGCCTACCAGCCCGTCGTCAGCTCCAAAACCAAAACTCTGCAGTCATTTGAGGCCTTTGCCCGTTGGCAGCATCCGGCCAAAGGCGATTTAATGGCACAAGAGTTTCTGTCGCTCATCGATCAATGCCAGTTGGTGACGCAGTTTGCTGAATGGACTATCCGACGAGCATTGGTGCAAGGTAAACTCTGGCTGCGCAAGGGACTGCCGCTCATTCCTGTCAGCGTGAATCTTTCGGCAAGGCAGTTTCTCAGTCTCGACCTTGTAGGGCTGTGTACTTCGCTGTCCACTGAGTTGGACATTGGCCTCGAATGGCTGCGTTTTGATCTTGATGAGGCGGCGCTGCAGTCCGATTTTCTTCGGGTCGCCGAGAAAACTGTGGCGCTATCGCGGCTTGGAATTCTGACAAATATCGATCACTTCGGGCAGGGCCTAGTGGCGCTGAATCAAATCGTCGATTTGAAGATAAATCAATTGAAGATCATCAGCAGGTACTTGCAAAGCGGCAAGGATATTGTTCGCAACGACGCCATCGTCGCGATCATCCATTCCATCGGTACGGTGATGAATATACCGGTTGTGGCAACTCAGGTCGAAACCGAAGCAATGGAAATGCGGGCGATTTCCGCTGGCATTGAGTATTTGCAGGGGTACCATATCAGCCGCTCTCTCATACCCGACGAAGCCGAAGTTTGGCTCAGAAACGGAGCCCGTCAATAATGCCGTGAAAACGAGGGGGTCGACCTCGCGTGAGAGAGATTTCAGGCGTCGCCGGAAGGTAAAAGGCAGTACGCGCGGCGTTCAAACACAAGGTGTACCCAAGGGTGTACCCAAGCCGAAATCTCAACACGCGTAAGTAATTGGTCGGGGCGACAAGATTCGAACTTGCGACCCCTTGCACCCCATGCAAGTGCGCTACCAGGCTGCGCCACGCCCCGACCGAACGCGGATGATACCACCCTAGCGGCGCAGGATCTTGATCAGCTCTTCGAGTTCCAGGCGCATCTGGTGAATCAGCTGCTGGCTCTGGTTCAGGTCCACCTGGGCATCGTCGCCGGCGAGGCGGTTGCGGGCTCCGCCGATGGTGAATCCCTGCTCGTACAGCAGGCTCCGTATCTGGCGGATGATCAGCACGTCCTGGCGCTGATAGTAGCGGCGGTTGCCGCGCCGCTTGACCGGTTTGAGCTGGGGGAACTCCTGCTCCCAGTAGCGCAGCACGTGCGGCTTGACGCCGCACAGGTCGCTCACTTCGCCGATGGTGAAGTACCGCTTTCCCGGGATCGGCGGCAGTTCGCTATTGTTGCTTGGTTCCAGCATACGCCTCGACGCGGGCCTTTAATTTCTGTCCCGGACGGAATGTGACAACGCGACGCGCGCTGATGGGGATCTCCTCGCCGGTCTTGGGATTGCGCCCCGGACGCCGGTTCTTGTCGCGCAGATCGAAATTGCCGAAGCCGGATAATTTGACCTGCTCGCCCGAGGATAAGGCGGCGCGGATTTCTTCGAAAAACAAATCCACAAGTTCGCGCGCTTCGCGCTTGTTGAGCCCCAGCTGATCGAATAGGGCTTCGGCCATCTCTGCCTTCGTGAGGGCTGCCATGCTTATTGATCTCTTATTGTGGCGCTCAATACATCCCGTAACCGCGCAACCACTGCGGCTACCACAGCGTCTGCATCGACGTCAGCAAGAGTGCGGGAAGAATCCTGTAATATCAAGCCTAAAGCGATACTTTTTCGTCCAGATTCTATGCCCGGGCCTCGATAGACATCGAACACCCGCAGCTCGTTTAATAGGCCTGACGCGCTAACAGTAACATTTTCCTGCAAAACTGCGAGGGGGACGCTTTCGTCCACCACGATGGCCAAATCTCGGCGCACACTCGGAAACTTGGAAATCTTGTGGAATTGCAATGGATTAGCGATAAATGCTGTATCTATTTCTAATTCAAATAAAAAAGCCGTCCCGTGTAGATTGACGGCCCTCGCGACCTGTGGATGCATCTCGCCCAGCCATCCCACGGCCGTCGAGCCGCGATAGATTCGCGCCGTGCGCCCCGGACGCAGGCAGTCGAGCGAATCGGCCTCGAATCGCACGCAAGATGCATCGCCGGTGAGCGCCAGAACGTTGCTCAGATCCGCCTTCACATCGTAGAAATCCAGCGCCACCGCCGCGCTGGACCATTGCTCCGGCCAGCGCGCGCCGGTGGCGATTCCGGCGAGCGTTTCGATCTCGCTGAGCTGCCCGCCGGGCGCCGCGCCCTGCACGAGAAACTTCTTGCCGATCTCGAACAGCCGGACTCGCGACTGCTGGCGGCGCAGATTCTCGCGGCAGGCTTGCACGAGTCCGACCCACAGCGACACGCGCATCTCGCTCAGCTCGGCGGACAGGGGGTTCGCCAGCTCGAGGCTGCGCAGATTGGGAAATAACTGCCGCTGCAACTCCGCATCGACGAAGCTGTAGGTGATTACCTCGCGGTAGCCTCGGTCGGCCATCGCCGTCAGCAGACGATCGTTCGACACGCGCGACTCGGGGGCCTCGCCCGCCACCTGCGGCGCCGTGGCGTGGCTCTCCGCGATGCTGTCGAAGCCGCGCAGGCGCGCCACCTCCTCGATGAGGTCGGCCTCGATGCCGATGTCGAAGCGGTGCGGCGGCTTGCGCACGCGCCAGCCCGAAGGCTCGCTCTGCACCCGATCGCTCACGGCCGACAGCACGGCGTGCACCTCCTCGTCGGGGACCGACACCCCGAGCAGTCTCGCGACGCGCGCGCGCCGCAGACTCACCCACCCTGGCTCCTCGACGGCGCCGGCGCGGGTGACCTGCACCGGCCCGGGCTCGCCGCCCACGATGCCGAGCAGCAGCGCCGTCGCACGCTCGATGGCGAGCGGCGGCAGGGTCGGATCCACCCCCCGCTCGAATCGCTGGGCCGCATCGGTCAGCAGCCCCAGCGGGCGCGCATGTCCGGCAATCGCCGCAGGCGCAAAGTGTGCCGATTCCAACAGCACATCGACCGTCGATTCGGAGATTGCGGTACGGCGCCCGCCCATGATGCCCGCAAGACCGATCGCTCCGCGCGCATCCGCGATGACCAAGTGCTCGGGGTCGAGCGCATATTCCTGGTCATCGAGCAGCGTCAGGCGCTCCTCGGGCCGCGCGAATCTCACGTGGATGGCCTCGCTCAGCTTGGCGAGATCGTAGGCGTGCATGGGCTGGCCCAGATCCATCATCACGTAATTGGTCACATCGACGATGGGCGAAATACTGTTGATTCCGACCCGCCGCAGGCGCTCGCGCAGCCACGCGGGCGATGCCGCGCCGGCCGTGACGCCGCGGATCACCCGCGAGGCAAACACCGGACAGGCCGCGGGCGCATCGAGAATCACGGGGAAGGCGTGCGCGCCGCGCGCCGCCACGGGCTGCACGCGCAGCGGCAGATAGCGCCGCTCCTGCGCGGCCGCGTAATCGCGCGCAATGCCGAACACGCTCATGCAATCGCCGCGGTTCGGCGTCGCGTTCACCTCCAGCATCACATCGTCGAGCTCGAGCGCCGCGCGCAGATCCTGATTGAGCGGCAGCGAGGCGGGCAACTCCAGGATACCCTCGTGCTCCTCGCCCAGACCCAGCTCGCGCGAAGAGCACAGCATGCCGTTCGATTCCAGGCCGCGCAGCTTGGCGCGCTTGATGCTCACCTCGTTGGGCAGCCGCGCGCCGACCATCGCCACCGCGACTTTCAGTCCCGCGCGCACGTTGGCCGCGCCGCAGATGATCTGCAAGCGATTCTCCCCGTCGGTGGTGACCTGGCAAACGGACAGCTTCTGCGCGTCCGGATGAGGTCCGGACTCGAGCACCTCGCCCACCACCACGCCGGTGAAGGGCGGCGCCGCGGGCGTGACCGACTCCACTTCGAGCCCCGCCAGCGTGAGCTGGCGGGCAAGATCGGCCGGCGGCGCGAGCGGCACGTACTCCCGAAGCCACGAGTAAGTGACCTTCATGGAAATTGTTTCAGGAACTGCAGGTCGTTTTCGAAGAACAGACGCAGATCATCCACGCCATAGCGCAGCATCGTGAGCCGGTCGAGGACCATGCCGAAGGCGTAGCCCTGCCACTGTTCGCTGTCGATTCCCGCCGCCGCGAGCACGTTCGGATGAATCATTCCGCAGCCCAAGATTTCCAGCCAGCCGGTTTGCTTGCACACACGGCAACCCTTGCCCTGGCAGAACACGCACTCGATGTCGGCCTCCGCGGACGGCTCGGTGAAGGGAAAGTACGAGGGGCGCAATCGCATGGCCAGCGGGCGCTCGAAGAAGCGCTCGACGAAGGTATGCAGCATGGCCTTCAAATTGGCGAAGCTGATGCTCTCGCCCACCACCATGCCCTCGACCTGATGGAACATCGGGCTGTGGGTCATGTCCGAATCGACGCGATACACGCGCCCCGGCGCGATCAGCGCGAGCGGCGGGCGCTGCGCGCGCATGGCGCGGATCTGCACCGGCGAGGTATGCGTGCGCAGCAGCCTTCCGTCGGGAAAGTAGAAGGTATCGTGCATGGCCCGCGCCGGATGATTGCGCGGAATATTGAGCGCCTCGAAATTATGAAAGTCGTCCTCGACCTCCGGCCCCGCCGCCACTTCGAATCCCGCCTGCGCGAAGATGCGCTCGACGCGCAGCCGCGTGCGGGTGACGGGGTGCAGGCTGCCGATCTCCTGGCCCCGGCCGGGCAAGGTCACATCGATGGTGCCCTCGGCGAGGGTCTTCTCGAGCTCGGCCGCCTCCAGGCGGATGCGCTGCATCTCGATCGCGGCCTGGATCGAGGTCTTTGCATCATTGATGCGCTGACCGGCGGCCGGACGCGCGGCCGGGTCGAGCGCGCCCAGACCCTTGAGCTGCTCGGTCAGCAGCCCCTTCTTGCCCAGCAGCCGCACGCGCACCTCGTCCAGCGCCGCAACGCCCGCAGACGAATTGACGTCTGCGAGCGCCTGCTCGATGAGGCTTGAGAGAGAGTCAGCCACGGCTCAAGCCGCGAGGCTGGCCTTGGCTTTCTCGGCGATGGCTGTAAAGGCCGGCATGTCGTGCACCGCAAGATCCGCGAGCACCTTGCGATCGATGGCGAGGCCCGCCTTGTTCAGCCCATCGATCAGCGTGCTGTAGGTCAGGCCGCACAGACGCGACGCCGCGTTGATGCGCGTGATCCACAGTGCGCGGAACTCGCGCTTCTTCTCGCGGCGGCCGCGATAGGCGTACTGACCCGCCTTGATGACCGCCTGCTTGGCGGTGCGAAATACCTTGCGCCGGGCGTTGAAATAGCCCTTCGCTTTCTTGAGAATTTTCTTGTGCCGCCGTCCCGCGACGACACCGCGTTTAACTCGTGCCATGTGTTATCTCCTGACTCTTTAGGCGTTCGGCAGACACTGCTTGATGCGCTTCACGTCCGATTCGCTGACGTGCATCTCGCGGCGCAGCTGGCGCTTACGCTTGCTGGGTTTTTTCGTCAGGATATGACGACGGTGGGACTGACCGCGTTTGAAGCCATTCGCTGTTTTGCGAAAACGCTTCGCCGCAGCCCGTTTAGTTTTCAACTTGGGCATGATCGACTCCTGATTTTCTAGCCCTGTTCACTGACGCTGTCGGGCAATCCGCGATTCCCCTAAAGTCGCCGCTACAGGCGGGACGGCAAACCATCGACGGACTTTTCAACGGTCCGTGGGCGGTCCGCCGCTCACTTCTTTTTGGGCCCGAACACCATGATCATCTGCTTGCCTTCCATCAGCGGATTCTGCTCGACCACCGAATACGGGGCGAGATCCTCAGATATCCGCGTCAACAGACGCCGGCCGATGTCCTGATGCACGAGCTCACGGCCACGATAACGCAATGTCACCTTGGCCTTATCGCCCTCGGTCAGGAAGCGGATGATGCTACGCAGTTTGACCTGGTAGTCCGCCTCTTCCGTCCCGGGACGAAATTTCACTTCTTTGACTTGAATCTGCTTCTGCTTACGCTTCGCCGCGTGCGCCTTCTTGTTTTGTTCGAACAAGAACTTGCCGAAATCCATCACTCGAACCACCGGGGGCTCCGCCATCGGCGAGACCTCTACCAGGTCCAGGGTTTGCGAACTGGCCATTTGCAGCGCTTCTGCGCGCGACATGACCCCTGCTTGGCTTCCATCCGCTGCGATCACGCGCACCGATGGTGCGGAGATCTCCTCATTGCGCCTTACGCGCTTCGACGTTGCGATACGCGATCCTCCAAAACAAGACGGCCGCGGCTCGCGACTTCGTCGCAAAGCAAGGCGGAGAGCTCATCCAGCCCCAAACCACCTAAGTCTTTGCCACCGCGCGTGCGTACGGCCAGGGTGCGCCCCTCGACTTCCCGGTCACCGGCGACCAAGAGGAAAGGGACGCGTTTAATTGTGTGCTCGCGGATTTTAAAGCCTACCTTCTCATTCCTCAAGTCCGTTTCTACCCGAAGCCCCTGATTTCTCAGGTTTTCCGCGACTTCCAGGCAGTATTTCTCCTGCCGGTCGGTAATTCCCATGAGCACGGCCTGTACCGGCGCGAGCCAGGTCGGCAGTTTGCCGGCATGGTGTTCGAGCAAAATCCCGATAAAACGTTCCAGCGAGCCGAACATCGCCCGGTGCAGCATGACCGGAATGTGCTTCTGGCTGTCTTCGCCGACGTAGGCCGCGCCCAAGCGCTGGGGCAGATTGAAGTCCACCTGCAGGGTGCCGCACTGCCAATCTCGTCCAATGGCATCCCGCAGCACGAACTCGAGCTTCGGTCCATAGAAGGCGCCTTCGCCGGGATTGAGCGTGGTCTCGATGCCCGCCGCGGCGGCGGCCTGGCGCAGCGCCGCCTCGGCCTGGTCCCAGATCTCATCGGAGCCCACCCGCTTCGCCGGCCGGTCCGAGAACTTGATGCGCACGTCATCGAACCCGAAATCGCGGTAGATGCTCAGGATCAACTCGGTGACCTTGACCGCCTCGGCCGTGATCTGCTGCGGCGTGCAGAAAATATGCGCATCGTCCTGAGTGAAGGCGCGCACCCGCATCAGGCCGTGCAGCGCGCCCGAGGGCTCGTACCGATGCACTTTGCCGAACTCGGCAAATCGCAACGGCAGCTCCCGGTAGCTGCGCAGCCCCTGCTTGAACACCTGAATGTGCCCCGGACAATTCATCGGTTTGAGCGCGTACGTCCGGTCGTCCGGCGTGTGCGTCATGTACATGTTCTCGCCGAAGGTCTCGACGTGCCCGGACTTCACCCACAGCTCGCGGTCCATGACCTCCGGCGTGTTCACTTCCTGGAAGCCAGCCGCCGTCTGTCGCTCACGCATGTAGGCAATGAGCTGCTGGAACAGCGCCCAGCCCTTGGGGTGCCAGAACACCGCCCCCGGAGCCTCCTCCTGCAAATGGAACAGGTCCAGTTCCCTGCCAATGCGGCGGTGGTCGCGCTTTTCGGCCTCCTCGAGCCGCGTGAGATAGTCCTTGAGCTGCTTCTCGGTGGCCCAGGCCGTGCCGTAGATCCTTTGCAGCATCTCGTTGCGAGAATCGCCGCGCCAGTAGGCGCCCGCCACCTTCATGAGCTTGAACGCCTTGAGCTTACCGGTGGACGGGACATGCGGTCCGCGGCACAGATCCTCCCAATCTCCCTGCCCGTACAGGCTGATCGATTCTCCCGCCGGAATGGCGCCGATGATCTCGGCCTTGTAGTGCTCGCCGATTTTCTTGAAATGCGCCACCGCCTCATCGCGCGGCAGGACGCGCCGGTGCACCTTCAAATCCTTGGCCGAAATCTCCGCCATGCGCTTTTCGATGGCTGCCAGATCCTCGGTGGAAAACGGTCTCTTGTAGGCAAAGTCGTAGTAAAAGCCGTCCTCGATGACCGGGCCGATGGTCACCTGGGCGTCGGGAAACAACTCCTGCACCGCATTGGCCAACAAGTGCGCGGTGGAGTGCCGGATGATCTCCAAGCCATCGGGATCCTTGTCGGTCACGATGCTCAAACGGGCGTCGTGATCGATCAGCGCCGAGGTGTCCTTGAGGACGCCGTCGACCCGGCCGGCGAGTGCCGCCTTGGCAAGGCCCGGGCCAATGCTCGCCGCGACGTCCGCGACGGATATCGCGCGATCGAACTGTCTCTGGCTTCCGTCCGGAAGAGTGATTACGGGCATAGATGCATCTTACCAACGAAACTTGGTGGAATGGGGCGGCTGGGGACTTCGCTACTCGCCCAGAATCTCGTTCAGCCCTTCGATAACCCTGGTAACTTCGCGCGGTGCAATCCGTGTCAGGCGCTTGCCGATCCGTTCCACCGATAAGGTTCGTATCTGGCTGATCTTCACCCACGTGGGCTTACGGAACTCTGCAATTTTGAGCTCGAGCGTCAACGGAAAGCCGGCTTTCTGTGGTTGGCTCGTCAACCCAACCGCAATGACAGTGGCGGATGCGGCGTTGAAGATGTCGTGGCTGAGAATGAGTACCGGACGGTGAACCGCTTGCTCATGTCCACGAACCGGATTGAGCTCCGCCCAGCGGACTTCCCCTCTTAAAATTCTGGCCATTCAGCCACATCTGCACTCAGGCCTTCCTCCGCTAGCGATTGCTCGAACTTCGGATCCAGCTTGGCGCATTCGGCCGCCAGGCGGCTGCCCTCCACACGTTCAATCTTTTCATGCAACGCGGTTTGAATCGCACGACTGCGATTCTTAAAAACTCTCCGCGCCACCAGGCTGTCCACCTGCCGTAGCGTCTCCTGCTCAAGGGTAATTGCGACCTTCACGCTGGCCATGGGCGACCTCCGGTATGATATTTCATCATACCATCGATTTAAGCGGCGTGACCGGCATCATTTCAAAAACGGCATCATTTCAAAAAATGGTGCGCGCTAGTGGGATCGAACCACTGACCCCCACCATGTCAAGGTGATGCTCTACCGCTGAGCTAAGCGCGCTCGAAGGGCGCGAAAGATACCGGATTTCGAGTTAAAAAGCACTCAAGGCGCGCCGGGCGGGCCGCGGCCCGCGGCAACCGGCCAGCCCGCCCCTCCCCGCGCGCCCGCTACACCGTGGGCGTCGGGTCGGCGCCGCGCAAGTTGGATTTGACGACAAGGCGGAACTGAACATCCCCGATGGTCAGCGCATCGCCGTCGCTCAGCAGGTGGCGGCTGACCTTGTGTCCGTTCACGATCACCCCGTTGGTGCTGTTCAGATCCTCGATGACCACATCGCGCGGTCCGAGCAGCAGCAGCGCATGGTGGCGGCTGACCGAGGAGGAATCGATCTGCAGCTCGCACCCGGCGGCCCGGCCGATGCGCGTGCGGCGCGAGAGGGTGTGGCTGGTGGTCCGGTCGCCGTCGACTCTGACCAGTTCGGCACAGATATCCGCGCCGGGCGCCGCACTCGCCGTGGGTCCTCCGGCCGGGGTACCGAGCCGCTCGATGCTGGTCTGGATACGCCCGAGCACATTGGCATTGTTGCTGGTGCTGCGCTCCAGCCGGCGGATGAGAAACTCGCGCTCCTCGAGCGCGCTGCGGGTGCGTTCGAGCGCCACACGCATTTTGCGATGCTCCTCCGTCAATTGCTCGAATTCGGCGCTCTTGGTCGCGAACTCCTCGGAGAGGCGCTTCACTTCGGCTTGGATCGGCTCGAGCGGCCGGCGCGCGTCTTTCAGTTGGATCACTAATGCACTCATTTCTTGCTCTCTTGCCTGCGCCGCGGACTGGTATTCCGCGATCTGCGCCGACTGCTCGGACTGTAGTTGGGCGATTTGGGCGGCGCGCTCGGATGCCAATCGGTCGATCTCCAGCTGCTGCTGTGCGCGCAACTCCTCGATCTGCGCGGCCAGATCGGATTCGCGCTGCGCCGCCGCGGCGATCTGCCGAGCGGCCTGCGCCGCCTCATCGGCCGCCGCCGTCTGCGCCTGCGCCGCGGCCAGCTCCTGCGCCTCCAGCGCCCGGCTCAAGCGCTCGCGCTCCGCTTGGGCGCTGGCGAGCTGTCCCGCAAGCTCCTCGTGCGCCTTGCCGGCCTGCATCAAATCGTTCATCTGCTGGGCAATCGTCGCGGTATGCGACGCCGCCGCGGCTTGCAATGCCTCGATCGCCTTGCTCTGCGCGCCGTACTTGAGTTCCAGGTTCGCCAGCTCATTCTGCAAATGATCGCGCTCGGCCTGCAGCGCGCTCTGCGCCGTCTGGGCGGAGCCGACCTGCGAGTCCAGCTCGCGGAACAGGTTCTGAGTGAAGCCAAGACGCCAGTCGCGCGTCCGCAACCGCTCCAGATAGGCGCCCGACTGAGTCTTCAAGATGTCCAGTTCGGATCGCGCGGCACTGCTTTCGGCCTCCCGGCGCTTCAGCTGAACGCCCAGGCCCGATGCCAGCTCCTGGCTCGCCCGCAACTCGAGCGCAATCGCCGCCGCCGCCTCACGGGTCGAGCGCAAATCCGCCTCGAGCTTCACGCTGGCCTTGGAGCGCGCCTCCAGGGCGGGCACCACCTTCGCATGCTCCTGTTGCAGAGCAGTGAGCTGCGCGTCGCGCTCGCCGAGGGAGTGCAGCACCTTGGCAATCGTCGCCTCGCGGGCCGCGAGCGATTCGCGCAAGGTGCGCGACTCGCCCTGGTGGCGCTCCGATTCGCGCAGAGCCTCCTCGGCCCGCAGCCGCACCGCCTCGATGGAGGCGTTCTTCTCGTTGAGCGCGCGGTCCATGTCCCGCAGCCGCGCCTGCTCGGACTCGAGGGCGGTGCGCGCCGCGGCGAGGTCGGCCGCCAGAGCGGTGGCGCGCGCGGCGGTCGCGGCTTCGGCTTCGCGCACCTGCTCGTAGGAGCGGGTCAGCGCCTCATATTCGGCATTCTGGCGGCTGATGCGCTCCTCGACCGAGCGCACGCTCTCGGCGAGCGAGGGCAGATCGACGCCCGAGGCGCGCACGAAATCCGCCGCCACGCCGCCGGTCGCGGCGATGTTCGCGCTCCCCGGTGGACGATCCATCCGCACCGAGTCGTCGGCGACGTCCGAGTCGACCAATGTGCCGGGGAGAATCGGCAGGACGTCGGTTTTCTCGAGGTCCACCTCTTCGGAATAGATCTGTTCCACTGCCATAAATACTCCGCCTAGCCAGCGCGCGCGTTGGGCACGCCAAACGCCGCGTGACGCAGCTTTTGAATGTCGTCGCGCAATCGCGCGGCCTGCTCGAACTCAAGATTGCGCGCCAATTTCATCATGTCGGCTTCGAGTTTCTGGATGCGCTTCAGCGCCTGCGCCGGCGCCAGCGCCAGCGCCTCATCGCCCGCGCCGTAGCGCTCGCGCTCCTGCACCGAGCGCGCGCCCTCCATCACATCGCCCACCGCCTTGACGATGGTGCGCGGCGTGATGCCGTGGACGGCGTTGAACTCGATCTGCTTGTTGCGCCGCCGGTCGGTCTCGGCGATGGCGCGCTCGATCGAGCCTGTTTTCACGTCGGCGTACAGAATCGCCTTGCCCTGCACGTTGCGCGCCGCCCGGCCGATGGTCTGAATGAGGGAGCCTTCCGAGCGCAAAAATCCTTCCTTGTCGGCATCCAGGATGGCGACCAGGGACACCTCCGGCATGTCCAGCCCCTCGCGCAGCAGATTGATGCCGACGATCACGTCGAACTTGCCGAGTCGCAGGTCGCGGATGATTTCCGAGCGCTCCACGGTCTCGATATCCGAATGCAGGTATCGCACCTTCACGCCATGCTCGTTCAGATAGTCGGTCAGATCCTCCGCCATGCGCTTGGTGAGCGTGGTGACCAGCACCCGCTCGTTGGCCTGCGCGCGCAGCCGAATCTCCGACAGGAGGTCATCCACCTGGGCGCGAACGGGACGAATCTCCACCGCCGGATCGGTGAGCCCGGTGGGCCGCACCACCTGCTCGACGACCTGGGCGGACACGCGCTTCTCATAGTGCGAGGGCGTCGCCGAGACATAGATGGATTGCGGCGCCATGTGCTCGAATTCCTCGAAGCGCAGCGGGCGATTGTCGAGCGCCGACGGCAGGCGGAAACCGTATTCCACCAAGGTCTCCTTGCGCGAGCGGTCGCCCTTGTACATCGCGCCCAGTTGCGGAATGGTTTGGTGGCTCTCATCGATCACCAGCAGCGCGTCCTTGGGCAGATAGTCGAACAGACAGGGAGGCGGCTCGCCGGCGGCGCGGCCCGAGAGGTAGCGCGAGTAGTTCTCGATGCCTGCGCAATACCCCACCTCGTTCATCATTTCCAGGTCGAACAAGGTGCGCTGCTGCAGGCGCTGCGCCTCCACCAGCTTGCCCGCCGCGTTCAGTTCGAGCAGGCGCGTGCGCAACTCGCCGCGAATCTCATCCACGGCGCTTTGCACCCTCTGCCTCGGCGTCACGTAGTGGCTCGAGGGGTACACCGTGAGGCGCGGCACCTTGCGCAGCACTTCGCCCGTGAGCGGATCGAAGAAACTCAAGCTGTCGACCCGGTCGTCGAACAGCTCGACCCGCACCGCCTCGCGTTCCGATTCGGCCGGAAAGATGTCGATGACGTCGCCGCGCACCCGGTAGGTGCCCTGCTGCAGATCGATCTCGTTGCGCGTGTACTGCATGTCGGCGAGCCGCCGCAGCAGTTTGCGCTGCTCCAAAATGTCGCCGCGCGACATGTGCAGCACCATGCTGAGGTAGGCCTCCGGATCGCCCAGGCCGTAAATCGCCGACACGGTGGCCACGATGATGGAGTCGGGCCTCTCGAGCAGCGCCTTGGTGGCCGAGAGGCGCATCTGTTCGATGTGCTCGTTGATCGAGGCATCTTTCTCGATGAAGGTATCCGAGGCAGGCACATAGGCCTCGGGCTGGTAGTAGTCGTAGTAGGAAACGAAGTATTCCACCGAGTTCTTGGGGAAGAAGACCTTGAATTCCCCGTACAGCTGCGCCGCGAGGGTCTTGTTGTGCGCAAGTACCAGCGTCGGGCGCTGCACCTGCTGGATGACATTGGCGATGGTGAAGGTCTTGCCCGAGCCCGTCACCCCGAGCAAGGTCTGGTGCGCCAGCCCACTGCCAAGTCCATCCACAAGCTTTTCAATCGCTTGCGGTTGATCGCCGGCCGGCAGGTAGTCCGAATACAGCTCAAAACTCATAGTGGCATTCTCTCATGTGTGTTCGCCGGAATCAGAGGCAGCCCCGCCCGGCGTGCGGTCGTCGAGGTTTTTGTCCCCAATATGTCGTATCGGAGGCCGGGTGATCCGATATGGCGCCCCCAGATGAATTTTCGTACACTCGCTCGCCGCATTTAACATAGGAAAATCCCTTGGCCGTGTCACTTTCCAAGCGCGTTCAAAAGGTCAAGCCCTCCCCCACACTCGCCGTCACCGCGCGCGCCGCCAAACTCAAGGCCGAGGGGAAGGACATCATCGGCCTCGGCGCCGGGGAACCGGATTTCGATACGCCGCTCCATATTGCAGATGCGGGCGTCGATGCCATTCGCAAGGGGATCACCCGCTATACCAACGTGGACGGCACGGTGGAACTGAAGGACGCCATCATCGCGAAGTTCAAGCGCGACAACGAATTGGCGTACGAGCGCAGTCAAATCATCGTCTCCGCCGGCGCGAAGCAAACCTGCTTCAATGTCTGCAGCGCCCTCCTGGATCCGGGCGATGAGTGCGTGATTCCGGCGCCGTACTGGGTGTCCTACCCCGACATGGCACTGCTCGCCGACGGCGTCCCCGTGTGCGTCTATGCCGGTCCCAAGCAGGGCTACAAGATCACCCCGGCGCAGCTCGCCGCGGCGCTCACGCCGCGCAGCAAGCTGATTTTCATCAACTCCCCGAGCAATCCGACCGGCGCCGCATATACCAAGGCCGAACTGCAGGCACTGGGGACGGTTCTCGACCAGCACCCCCAGGTGGTGATCGCCTCGGATGAAATGTACGAGCACATTTACTGGGCCGCCGAGCCGTTCACCAGCTTTGCCCAGGCGAACCCCCAGCTCTACGACCGCACCATCACCATCAACGGTGTGTCGAAGGCCTACGCCATGACCGGCTGGCGCATCGGCTATTGCGGGGGCCCCAAGGCCATCGTCGCCGCCATGGCGACGATCCAGGGCCAGTCCACCTCGAATGCGTCGAGCATTTCACAGCGCGCATCGACCGTGGCGCTGAACGGCGAGCAGGGCTGCGTGGCCGAGATGAACAAGGCATTCAAGCAGCGCCATGATTACGTGGTCGCCGGATTGAACGCCATTCCCGGTATCTCCTGCCTGCCGGGAGCCGGCACCTTCTACGCCTTCGCCCAGGTCGACCGCGCCATCCGCGCACTTGGCCTCAAGGATGACAACGACTTCGCCGAGTATCTGTTGGTCGAAGCCGGCGTGGCGGTGGTTCCCGGCTCCGGCTTCGGCGCTCCAGGCCACATGCGGCTCTCCTTCGCCTGCAGCATGCAGACGCTGGAGGACGCGCTCGGCCGCATCCGACGCGTGCTGCAAGTGGCGGTGGCCAAGCGCGCCTGAGCGAGGATCCTGGATCCGGGTCGCATCCGACGCGGGCTGCAGGTGGCGGTGGCCGAGCGCGCCTCCTGGGCCAGGATCCCGGCCGCATCCGACCCGTGTTGCAGGTGGCGGTGGCCGAGCGCGCCTGGAGCCAGGATCCCGGCCGCATCCGACCCGTGCTGCAGGTGGCGGTGGCCGAGCGCGTCTGAGCCAGGATCCCGGCCGCATCCGACCCGTCCTGCAGGTGGCGGTGGCCGAGCGCGCCTGTGCCAGGATCCGGGCCGCGCCGGGCCGGGCCGCCGCCTCCCGCGGCCGTTCCTAAGTTCGGCCAGCGGGTTCGGCCCGGATCCGGGCCGCGCCGCCGCCCGCTTG
>Ga0181534_10001401_pt1 | contig 15690 bp, 14 predicted proteins | sample PEATcosm2014_Bin_37_FD_119758 | JGI IMG/M metagenome (GOLD analysis project Ga0181534, IMG submission 119758) | Peatland microbial communities from MTU Mesocosm Facility, Houghton, MI, USA - PEATcosm2014_Bin17_10_metaG | ecosystem: Environmental > Terrestrial > Soil > Wetlands > Peat | place... | reverse complement strand
CTCGAACCTCCGACCCGCGCATTACGAATGCGCTGCTCTACCAGCTGAGCTACCCCGGCTTGGAGGGCGGCTATGTTAACAGGCCGAAGGCCGTCGGCAACGGTCCGCTCCTAAGCCGGCTGCGCCAGCGCCGCTACTGCGGCCATCATCACCCGGGTGTGCTCCACCGGCGATCCGTGGGTCATCTCCAGCTCGCCCAACCGCAGCGAGTTCTCGACCACAAGCTTGCCGCGCTCGAACCGGCGCTGCATGAAACGGGGTAGCGCGGCATCGATATCGCCGTCGCGGGCAATCTCCTCGGCCAGCACGATGCCATCCTCGACCGCCATGCCGGCCCCTGAAGCCAGATGCGGTGTGGTCGCGTGGGCGGCATCCCCGATCAGCACCACGCGGCCGCGATACCAGGGATTGGGTAGCAGCACCGCCTCGAGAGGCCGGTAATTGATGGTGTGCGCGTTGGTGGTCAGCACCGTCTGCCGCACTTCGGGGGTGATGCCGCCCCACCCCGCCATGGCTTCGTACAGCCGACGCGGCTGATCCTCGACCGCTATCCAGGGATTGGACGGCGAGCGCTGCAGCAGGAACATGTACATGTGCGTGCGCGAGACCGGATTGAAGCCGAGCTTCGAATCCGGCCCCATGTAGAAATGGGTGCGGTCGAAACCTGCCGGCCGCTCCGCCACGATGCGATAGATGACCTGGCCGGTGAATTTGGGCCGCGGCGCCTCGGGAAATACGCGCTCGCGCATTTTCGAGTAGATGCCGTCCGCTCCGACCACGAGAGCATAGTGCTCACGATGGCCGTTGGTGAGTTTGACCTCGACGCCGCCAGGCACCTGGGCCAGGGTCTCGATGGTGGTTCCGAGGCGCACGTGCGCACCGGAGGCCAGCGTGCGCGTGGAGAGGATCCGGTGCAGTTCCGGGCGCATGATGCCACCCGTGCCGGGCAGGTTCGCGGCGATCGGCGGGAAGTGCATCTCATCGATCAGGTGCCCGTCCTGGGTGAAAACATAGGCGCCTTCCCAGGTGGCCCCGTGCTGCTTCATCTCATCGAGTACGCCAAGGGTCTGCAGTGCTCGCAGCGTCGGACCGGTGATCGTGATCCCCGCGCCGTAAATCTTCCAGGCAGGATCGATCTCGATCAGATCCACCGAGATCCCGGCTCGGCGCAACGAGATCGCGCTGGACATCCCGCCGATGCCGCCGCCGACGATGAGCACCTTCTCGCTGCCAGCCAAATTGCTTCCCCCGCCGGCTTTTTGGAACCGGCATTTTCATTTAGGCCCTGTGGGTTGTCGAGGCGCGGGCAGCGCCCACCGGGGTCAGGCGTTGCTTCGGCGCCGCAAACGGATCACCAGATCAATGCCGGAGACTTCCATGCCTTCCGGCGGCTCCGGCAGGCGGCTGAACTGCACGTCCTGCAGCTCCACATCCTGCAATGCCCCGGTCTGCTCGTCGCGAAAGTGGTAGTGCGGGCCAATGTTGGAGTCGAACCAGGCGCAGTCACCATCGACGCTGAGCTGTCGGATCAGGCCATGCGCGGCAAAAAGGTTCAGCGTGTTATAGACCGTGGCCTTGGAAACCTGCGCACCCTGGTGGCGCAGCGACTCCGCGATCTGCTCGGCCGACAGATGCTGCGGTGCTGATAGCAGAATGCTGGCAATACGCAGGCGCTGCTCGGTTATCCGGATGCCGCAGGCCGACAATCGGGAGGTAACCTCAGCCCGGCTCGATGCGGATTTGGCAATTTCCATGCCCATGAGCACAGTATAGCGCCACGCCGGCCGGGATCAGCCAGCGCGGGGAGTGAACATAATGGCTTGGCGCGTCAGACCGCTTCGCGCGCCCGCAACGCCTTGGGCAGCCCGAAGACCACGGTTTCCTCGATGCCCTTGAGCTCCAGGGGCAGCTGACCGCCCCAGGCTTGCAGGCGCTCGACGACCTGCTGCACCAGCACCTCCGGCGCCGACGCACCCGCGGTCACGCCAACGGTGGATGCCCCCGTAAACCACTGCCGCTGCAGTTCGTCCGGCCCATCCACCAGATAGCCGGTCACGCCCTTACGCTCGGCCAGCTCGCGCAGGCGGTTGGAATTGGAGCTGCTGCGCGAACCCACCACGATCAGCAGGTCGCATTCCGCGAGCAGCTTTTTGACTGCATCCTGGCGATTCTGGGTGGCGTAGCAAATATCTTCCCGCTTCGGCGCCTCGAGCGACGGAAACCGCTGGCGCAGGGCCGCGACGATGTTGGCCGTGTCATCGACCGAAAGCGTGGTCTGAGTCACGAACGCCAGGCGCTCAGGATCGCGAACCTCGAGCCGCGCCACATCCTCGAGGCTTTGCAGCAGCTTGATGGTACCGCCATAGCGGGTATCGAAACGGCCGATGGTACCCTCGACCTCCGGGTGGCCCGCATGGCCGATCAGAATGACTTCCCGCCCCTCGCGCGCAAAGCGGCTGACCTCCATATGCACCTTGGTGACCAGCGGACAGGTAGCATCAAACACCTGCAATCCGCGGCGCGCCGCCTCCTGCTCGACGGCAATCGAGACGCCGTGAGCCGAGAACACCACGGTGGCCCCATCGGGCACCTCGTTGAGTTCCTCGACAAACACGGCTCCCTTGGCGCGCAGGCCATCGACCACGTGGCGGTTGTGGACCACCTCGTGCCGCACATAGATCGGTGAGCCAAACATGCGCAGCGCCCGCTCGACGATGTCGATGGCGCGATCCACTCCGGCACAGAATCCCCGGGGGTTGGCGAGCACGATTTTCATGGTGCGATCTTACCCGCCCCGGCGGCCCGACAGCCAGGTATCCAGCAGCAACAGTCCCGCTCCGACACAAATGGCTGAATCGGCAACATTAAAGGCCGGGAAGTAATGCCGGTCCCAGTGGGCATAGATGAAATCGATGACATGACCCAGGCGCACCCGATCGATCACATTGCCGATCGCGCCCCCCAGGATCAGCGCCACGGCGGTGGCCAGCACGCGCGCATGTGCCGGGATGCGCCGCAGCCACAGCGCCAGCACGATGCTGACGATGATAGCGAGGGCGGTAAAGAGCCAGCGCTGCCAGCCGGCTTCATCCGCCAGGAAACTGAAGGCGGCGCCGGTGTTGTGCAACCGCGTGATCTCCAGCACCGGCAGCACGCTCACCGACTCGAAAACGGCCAGGTGCCGCTCGATCAGGAACTTGGTCAGCTGATCGAGTGCCACCACGGCGGCCGAAAGCGCCAGGTACGGCAGGCTGCCGCGGTTGGGGGTTGCAGTGTTCATAGGCTGTTCATGGGCGCGTATCAGCTGAAGCGGCGCGATTCGCCGGGGAGTGCCAGGTTGCCGACGCAACGCAGGCACAGCTCCGGGTGCTCTGCCGATTGGCCCACATCGGGCCGATGGTGCCAGCAGCGCACACACTTCGGATCGCTGGCCACGCTCACGCGCAACCACACCCCCTCGAGTCCCGCCGCGGCCACGGCATCGGCCGGTGCCGGCTGGCTGGGTGGATGCACGATGGCACGCGAGGTGATCATGAAGAATCGCAGCTCCTCGCCGAGCGCGCTGACCCGTCCGAACTGTGCAGCCGTGCACCAGATCTCGAGCACTGCATCCAGCGGCGCACCGATCTCACCACCCATGCGCAGCCGTTCGAGCTCGCGGGCGGCAGCGGTTCGCAGCGCGATCAGCGCGCTCCAGTCGATGGTGTCGGCGGGCAGCTCGGGCAAAGTGTGCCAGGTGGTCAGGAACACCGAGGCCGCACGCTCACCGCGCAGATGACGCCACATTTCTTCGGCCGTAAAGGACAGGATCGGCGCCAGCCAGCGCACGATGCTTTCGGCGATGTGCCACATGGCAGTCTGCGCCGAGCGCCGCGCCGCGCCCGCGGCCGGCAGCGTGTAGAGACGATCCTTCAGGATGTCGAGATAGAGGCCGCCCAGATCGACCACGCAGAAGTTGTGCACCTTCTGATAGATCAGATGGAAGGCGTAGTCGCGGTAGGCCTGCGCGATCTCCTGCTGCAGCGCTGCCGTGCGCGCAATCGCCCAACGATCCAGCGCCACCAGCGCCGCTGCGGGCAGCGCCTCGCGTGGATCGAAATCATGCAGGTTGCCGAGCAGGAAGCGTACCGTGTTGCGCATGCGGCGATAGGAATCGCTCATGCGCTTGAGAATCTCCTGCGACAGGCTCATCTCATTGGCGTAGTCGGTCGCCGCTACCCACAGACGCAGCATGTCTGCGCCGAGTGTCTTCCAAATGTCCTGCGGCTCGATGCCGTTGCCTAAGGACTTGGACATCTTGCGGCCCTTGTCATCGACCGTGAAGCCATGGGTCAGCACGCCGCGATACGGCGCGCGCTCGTACAATGCTTCCGACATCAGCAACGAGCTGTGGAACCAGCCGCGGTGCTGATCCGAACCTTCCAGGTACAGATCCACGGGCGCGTGAAAGTCCGATCGCATGGCGGGCACGCATTCGAACGACAGCCCCGAGTCGGCCCACACGTCCATGACGTCCACGAGTTTGTCGTAGTCCGCGGCCTCCGCGCCGATCAGCTCTTTGGGATCGAGTTCGAACCAGGCATCGATGCCGCGCTGCTGCACGCGCGCGGCCACCTCGAGCAGCAGCTCCTGCGTGCGCGGGTGCAGAGCCGCGGTCTGCTTGTGCACGAACAGCGCCAGCGGCAGGCCCCAGACGCGCTGGCGCGAGATGCACCAGTCGGGTCGGTTGGCGATCATGGCCGTGATGCGCTGCTCCCCCCAGGCCGGAGTCCAGTGCACCCGCGTGATGTCGTCGAGCGCGTGTGCGCGCAGTCCCTGCTGGTCCATGCTGATGAACCACTGCGGGGTGGCGCGAAAAATCAGCGGTGTCTTGTGACGCCAGCAGTGCGGGTAGCTGTGCCGCAGCGGCTCCTGTCGCAGCAACACCCCGCGACGCTCCAGTTCCTGCACCACCACCGGGTTGGCCTCATCGACGCGCAGTCCCGCCACCAGCGGCGTGCCCGGCACGAAGCGCCCATCGGGCCCCACGGGATTGACCACCGGCAGCTGGTAGCTGACGCCCACGACATAGTCTTCCTGGCCATGCGCCGGCGCGGTGTGCACGGCACCGGTGCCGGCCTCCAGCGTGACGTGTTCGCCGAGGATCACGGGCACCTGGCGCTCGAGCCAGGGATGATTGAGCTTCAGGCCCTCGAGCGCGCGACCGGGAAAGCGGCCGAGCTCGACACCGCCGCCCAGGCCATAGCGCTCGAGCGAAGCGCGCGCCAGATCCGCGGCCAGCACCAGCACCTGACTGATCCCCGCACGTTCAACGCGCACGGCCACGTAGGTGAATTCATCGCGCAGCGCGACTGCCTCATTGGCGGGCAGCGTCCAGGGCGTGGTGGTCCAGATGACGATGGCAACGTGGTGTCCGACGGCGGACGGCTCGATCCCCGTGCGGCGCGCGAAATCCCCCGCATCGACCACGCGGAAAGCGACATCGATGGCGATGGAGCTGCGATCCTCGTATTCGACTTCCGCCTCGGCCAGGGCCGAGCGGCAGTCCAGGCACCAGTGCACCGGCTTGGCGCCGCGATAAAGATGACCATTGGCGATGATCTTGCCGATGGCGCGGATCTGCTGCGCCTCGTAGCGCGAGTCCATGGTCAGGTAGGGATTCTCCCAATCGCCGAAGATGCCGAGCCGCTTGAACCCGGTGCGCTGCAGATCGATCTGCGAGCTGGCGAAGGCGCGGCAGGCGGCACGAAATGCCGTGGCGTCAAGTTTCTGGCCCGGCTTGCCATGCTTTTTTTCCACCGCCAGCTCGATCGGCAGCCCATGACAATCCCAGCCCGGCACATAGGGCGCATCGAAGCCGTCCATGGTGTGGGATTTCACCACGATATCCTTGAGCACCTTGTTGACCACATGGCCCAGGTGCAGCGGACCGTTGGCATAAGGCGGCCCATCGTGCAGCACGAACTGCGGCCGGCCGGCCGAGACTTCCCGAATTCGCTGATAGATATCGAGCGCGGCCCAGCTCTCCAGCTGTCGCGGCTCGCGGTTCGCCAGATCCGCCTTCATCGGGAAATCGGTCTGCGGCAGATTGACGGTTTGCTTGTAGTCAGTCACTCACGGCACCTTAAGATTTCAGACACCCAGGATGCGGCGCGCCGCGGCCGCATCGCGATGCATCTGAGCCACCATCGCCTCCATCGAAGCGAAGGCAAACGTACCTTCGCCGCGCAGCAGCGCGACGAACTCCACTTCGAGTTCGCGATCGTAGAGATCGCCATCGAAGTCGAATAAACACGCCTCGAGCAGCGGCAGGCCGCCGCCCGCCATCGGCCGCGTGCCAAGACTCGCGACCGCCGGCCACGGCTCGCGCAGCGTCCCCGCGCCGCGCACCCAGACCGCATACACCCCCGCCAGCGGCACGCGCCGGCGCTTGACCGGAATATTCGCGGTCGGAAAGCCGAGTTTGCGCCCGAGCTGATTGCCATGGCGTACGCGGCCGCGCATCGAATAGGCGCGTCCGAGCAGGCGCTGCGCGGTGGCGAAATCCCCGGCGCCAACCGCGGCACGAACCCGGCCGCTGCTGACACGCTCACCGCCGCTCTGGATGGAATCAATCACATCGAATTCCAGTCCGAAGCGCGCCGCATTTTCCATGCACCACTGCGCATTGGCAGCCCCGTGGCGACCGAAGCGAAAATCGTGACCGATCACGATGACCCGCGCCCGGGCCGCGCTTAAGTGCTGCATGAACTGCTCGGCCGTCTGCGACCGGAGCGGCTCGGCGAAGTGCAGCAGGCATAGCCGGTCAAGGCCGCTGTGTTCGAGCAGCCGCCAACGCTCGCGAAAATTGGTCAGCCGCGCCGGTGGGTCCGAGGCCTGCAGATACTCGCGCGGCAGCGGCTCGAAACTGACCATCATGGCCGGCACCTGCCGCCGCGCAGCATGCTGCAGCGCGCGCTCGATCAGCGCCCGATGGCCCAGATGAATGCCGTCGAAACTGCCGATGGTGAGGACGCAATCGCGGGGATGGGCGGTGTCTAACCGACGGATGAGCTGCATGGGTCTCGAAGTCAAAGCGTTGAATTATAGCCGGATTGCGCGCGCCGGCGCGCCCGCCGCGGGTACTTGCGATTGACAAGCTCCTGGGCCTTCCCCAAACTGCGCGGCTGATCAGAGGAGCTTGGCGTGGCGAATACGAAATCGGCGGAAAAGGCGGCTCGGCAGGCGGAGAAACACCGCGCCCACAACGTGACGCTGCGCTCGCGCATGCGCACGGCCATCCGCAAAGTGGCCGACGCGGTTGCCAAGGGCGATAAGACCGGAGCGCAGGCCAGCTACAAGGCCGCGGTCCCCCTGATCGACACGCTGGTGAACAAGCGCATCATTCACCGCAACCAGGCTAACCGGCACAAGAGCCGCCTGGCCGCGCGCGTGAAGGCCGTGTCGCTGGGTTCGAGCACCCGCTAACTGTCATCGCGGCGGGAATCGCCCGCCAGCAGACTGCCGAGCAGACCACCGACGATCGCGCCGCCCACCTGGCGCGCGATCATGGAGCCGATGTCCGGCCCATCGCCCCCCGCACCGCCCTCGTCGTCTTCCTGCTCGATGCGCGAGACCACCCAGTCGAATTTGCCGCTGGTCACCGCGGCCTTGCAGTAGCGACACTCGCCGATGGCGGTGAGTTGCAGCGGCGCTCCGCAGCGCGGGCAGGTGTTCTCGAGCGGACCGGGCTTGCCGGAAGTCGCGACTCCCACGGAACGCTGGAAGGTCCACTCCTCGCTGAAAGACCGCACCGTGCGATCGCCAAACACCACGCGCCCGGACTGATCGACCTCGTAGTCGGCGCAACTGGCGGTGATACGCACGGTCAGGTCATCGAACACCTGGCCGTGGACCACGCGCGTGGGCAGCACGCGCTGGATCTGCAGATTCTCCATGACGTTGCGCCGACCCTCGGAGGCCATGGCCTCGAGCTGGCTGCGCCAGGCGAAGTAGGCACCCGGGCTTAGGAAATTCCGGCCCGCATCGAGGTTCTGCTTGCACCAGGCATCCTGCAATGCGGTGAACCCGGCGCGCACACGCCCGCAGAACGCATCCAGCGCAAAATTGGCATCCGCGGCTTTCAGCGTCGCCAGCCCCTCATCGACCGTCGGCGCCGGCGCGCCTGCCAGCAGATCGAACCCATGACCCAGGAACGGCGCGGGCTTGACCTGCGAGACTACCCAATCGACGGTGCCGTTGGTCACGCTGGCGCGGCAGTGCGTGCAGCTGCCATCGAGATTGAGCCGCAATTCCGCGCCACAGGCGGGGCAGCGCGATGCCGTAACTCCACCGGCCACCGGTGTCTTGGCCGCAGCAGACCGCACGAAAGTCCACTGCTCGCCGTGGCGCGTGTCGGCGCCCTCATCGGCCACCACGCGGTTCGTGTCGTCGAGCATTTTGCCGCGATAGACCAGGTCGAAATGCACCAGCACGCTCTGCTGCTGCTCGCCGAGCTCGGCATTCATGACGTGCACCGCGCGCACATTCAGACTCTCGAGCAGCTCGTGCCGATGCTGCGCCTTGGCCTGCGCGAGGCTCTGCGAGATCTGCGCAAACAGCGCATCGTTCAGATAGGGGCGCAGCGCGTTGATGTCGTTATTCCGGATGGCGCGCTTGACGAGATAAAAGGTCATCTCCACGCGCTGCAGGAAACTCTCCATCTCGAAATTCGGATCGCGCTCCCGCACGCTCGCAATCGCCGCGGCAACGGCCGCCGAGGCGGCCGGGGCTCCGGGACGGCGGCCCTGCGAGGCATTCAGAGCCCCGAGCACCGCGGCCCCGAGTGCCGCCCCCATGGCCTCGCGCGAGGCCGAACCCGCGGCCGGAGGCGCCCCGGAGTTTCCGCGCTGCTGCACGCGGCGGACGATGTACCAGATGACCACCGCGATGATGATCAGCGTGATCACACCGCCGATCGAGCCGCCCCCGCCGCCACCCGAGTGCCCGCCGCCCGAAAAGCCGCCGCCACTGTGGCCCCCGCCCCCGCCCCCGCCGTGGCCACCGCCCCCGGCGCGGCCGAACACGGCCGTGGCCTGGCACAGCGCCAACAGCGCCAGCGCGCAACGCGTCGCGATGCGGGTCATGCGCCGGCTCGACTCAGGCCACCGCGGTACCGCAATTGCCACAAAACCTGGAATTTGGCGCGATGGTGTTGCCGCACTGGGTGCAATGAGCCGCTTTGGGCGGCGCCAGGGTCGTGCCGCAGTTCGAGCAGAATTTGGCTCCCGCGGCATTGACGGTCTGGCAGGCACCGCAGGTCACGGTTGCGCCACCGGCTGCGGGACCCGAACCGCCGCTGGGCGCCGCGCCGCCGCCGCCCGCATTGAAGCCCGGTGGCGGTGCACTGGGGACAGAGCCGATACCGGCCACGATGCCGCCAAGCCCCATGCCGATGCCGAGCGCCGCTGGTCCGGCGTTGCCGCCCGCAGCCGCACCCTCGCCAATTCCCTTGAGCGCCGCGCCGACGCCATATTCACGGAAGCCGCCGGCGAGCCGGCTGTAGGCGGTGTCCTTGCGCAGGCCCTTGAGGGTCGCCTCGTCCTCGGGACTCAACGTGATGGTGACATTACCCAGCCGCGTGATCTTGATGCCGTAAGGGGTCAGCGGTGCCTGCACATCGGCCAACAGTGCAGTTTCGATTTCATCGGTGCGCGCCGCCAGTCCCAGCACCGGCCACTTCTGCTTGGTCAGCTGCTTGACCAGGCCCGTGCGCAGGGCCTTGAGGACCTGCTCGCGCGCCCAGTCGGTAATCATGTCATTGGTACCCTGGCGGGTGCCGACGAGCTTGGTGATCAGGGTGGCAGGATCGGTGACGATGAGTGCGTACTCGCCGAACACGCGCAGTCCCACCGCGAGACCGGTCTCCGGGTCTTCAATGTTGTCGATCGGTCCGCCGAACGGGAGGCTGACGAACTCCCGCGTACCGATGAAGTACAGCTCGGCGCGGTACATGTTGCCGCCGCTGGCCCAGTCGACGATGTCGCCGAGGAAAGGAATCAGCTTGCCGTCGAGCGTTGAGCGGCCTTGCGGCACCACCCCCGCCACCTTGCCTTCCTTGATGAAGAGCGCCGTCTCATCCGGCTGCACGGTCACCTGCGTGAGCATGCGGATGGTCATGTCCGGCCACTTGTAGAGAATGTCGTCCTTGGCCGAATCGGGCCGCGCGATGAACTGGCGATTCAGATCGCCGCCTTTATTGTTGCCGAACAAACTCACGGTGTGTCCTCCCTGTTCTATTTCGCCCCGGCCGAAGCCGACATGTTACCCCTGCGGCGCCTCATAGTCCTCGAGCGACAGCAGCAGTGACAAGCGCGAATCGCCGCGCGCGACCTCCCGCCAGTGTCGCCCCTCCGGCCACGGCTCCAGCGCCCCGGCCAGTGCCCAGAACATGTTCAATGAGGAAGTAACCCCCGCGTGCCGCAGTTCCGCAAAAGCGCGTACCGCGCCGCGCCGGCGCAGCTCGGCCACATCATGGACGCCGATCTGGGCCAGCATCTGTTCCGTGCGCGCACCGAGATTGCGCAGGTCGCGCACGCGCAGCCGCAGCTTGCCGGCGGCGATCCGCGCGCGGACCTTGCTATTGCGCATCGGACCATCTTAGCGCGCTGTGGCGGCTGCTTCCTTGCGCTGCTCGAGGAACTGCATCAGCGCCTCCGCAAGCTCCCTGGTGCCGCGGCCGGTCGCGGCCGAAATCAGGAATCGGGGCCCGCGGTAACGCAGCCGCCGCGCGATGTCGGCGGCGAGCGCCTCCGCCTCCTCATCTGGCAGCAGGTCACGCTTATTGATCACCAGCCAGCGCGGCTTTTTCGCCAGGTTCTTATCGAAGCTCTTAAGCTCATTGACGATCGCGCGCGCGTCACGCACAGGATCGGCGTCCGGATCCGACGGCAGCATGTCGACCAGGTGCAGCAGCACCCCGGTGCGCTGCAGGTGCTTGAGGAAGCGTATGCCCAATCCGGCGCCATCGGCCGCACCTTCGATCAGGCCCGGGATATCGGCCATGACGAAGCTGCGGTGCTGGCCGCAATACACCACCCCCAGATTCGGATACAGCGTGGTGAAGGGGTAATCGGCCACCTTTGGCCGCGCCGATGAGATGGCCCGGATCAGCGTGGACTTGCCGGCGTTGGGCAGTCCGAGCAGCCCGACATCGGCGATGACCTTCATCTCGAGTGTGAGGGTGCGCCGCTCGCCCGGCAGCCCGGTGCCAAACTGACGCGGTGCGCGGTTGGTGCTGGACTTGAAGCGCGTATTGCCCCAGCCGCCCTTGCCGCCCTGCGCGACCTTGAGTTCGGCGCCCGCCACCGTCAGGTCTCCGAGCTGCTCGCCGGTGTCGGCGTCGGCGACTGTCGTGCCCACGGGTACGGCGATGTAGAGATCCTCGCCGCCGCGGCCGGTACAGCCGTTGCCGGAACCGCCCTCGCCCGACCGGGCCTTGTAGGTGCGCTGGATGCGGAAATCGGCCAGCGTGTTGATGCCATCGCCGGCGCGCAGCCACACGCTGCCGCCCAGGCCGCCATCGCCGCCGTCGGGTCCGCCGAAGGGCACGAATTTTTCGCGACGAAAGCTTACCGAGCCGCGGCCGCCGTTGCCGGCCTGCACCTTGAGCTTGGCTTCATCGACGAATTTCATGAGTCACGCTTCAGCAACTGGACCAAAGAAAAACCCCGGACTTGCCGGGGTTTCTTTTACAAACGTCGCCTGCCGGCACCACCGCTTCAGTTCACTTTGGTGGAGGGCGAAGGCGGCGCATCCGTCAGCACGCGCACATACATGCGCTGATCGGCGCCCTTGACGTGAAAGTCGACGCGGCCCGTGGCGGTCGCAAACAGCGTGTGATCCGTGCCAGTTCCGACGTTGTCGCCCGCGCGCACCTTGGTGCCGCGCTGACGCACGATGATATTGCCCGACAGTACCTGCTCTCCGCCAAAGCGCTTGACGCCCAGGCGCTTGCTGTGGGAGTCGCGACCGTTACGAGTGCTGCCGCCTGCTTTCTTGTGTGCCATTTGACTACTCCTGAGCCCTAGGGTGCGCTGATCTCGGTGACCCGCACCTGTGTGAAGTGCTGACGATGCGTCTTCTGCCGCATGTAATGTTTGCGGCGCCGGAATTTCACGATGACGACCTTGTCGCCCTTGGCGTGCTTCTCGACCGTGGCAGTGACCTTGCCACCGGCCAGCAGCGGCTTGCCCAGGCGCACGACGTCGCCGTCCGCAACCATCAGAACCTCATTGAATTCAACCGTCGAGCCGGGTTCCGCATTGAGTTTTTCGATGCGCAGCACGCCACCCTTCTCGACCCGATACTGTTTGCCGCCTGTGGCGATGACCGCGTACATTGTCCGGAAGCTCCGTGTGTATAGACTCTCCAGGGGTTCAGCACCGGACGGTCAGAGAGACGCCGCCGGGACCTGCTGAGAGTGCGCAAAGGTCGCGCATTCTAGCGATGCTGGAACGGCGGGTCAAACGGCGCATTCTCTTGGAGAAACAGAGTGTTGAGCAGCGATCCCGGCAGCCGTGAGGCGCTCCAGAGCATCCGCACCCTGGTGCACAAGGAGCTCCTGGCCGTCGATGAGGCCATTCGGCGCGGTTTCCACAGTACCGTACCCCTGGTCGACCAGGTAGCCGAGCACATTATTGGGGGGGGCGGAAAGCGCCTGCGCCCGCTGCTGGTGGTCCTGGCGGGGCGGGCCTGCAGCAGCACCGAACCGGCCTGCATCTATGCCGCCGCCTTCATCGAATTCATCCATACCGCGACCCTGCTGCACGACGATGTGGTCGATATGTCGGCGCGCCGCCGCGGCCGCGACACGGCCAACGAGATCTATGGCAACCAGGCCAGCGTGTTGGTCGGGGATTTCGTCTATTCCCGGGCCTTCCAGCTGATGGCCGCCTCGCGCTCCCAGCGCGTCATCGAGATCATGGCCGATGCCACCAACCTGATCGCCGAAGGCGAGGTGCTGCAACTGATCAATGCCCGCGACCCGGATACCACCGAGACCCGCTACCTGGAGGTCATTTACCGTAAGACGGCGCAGCTTTTCCAGGCCGGCGCCGAAGTAGCAGCGGTACTGAGCGGGGCCAACACCGTGCTGCAACGGGCCCTATCCGACTACGGGCGGCATCTCGGCATTGCCTACCAGCTCATCGACGATGTGCTCGACTACCAGTCCGATCCAGCCCTCAGGGGCAAGAACCTCGGCGACGACCTGGCCGAGGGCAAGCCCACGCTGCCTCTTATATATGCGCTTCGCCACAGCGACCCGGAGCAGGCCAGCAAGATCCGGGAAATCATCAAAAGCGGCGGCCGGGAGGGCACCGAGTCGGTGATGCGCACAATTGAATCGTCAGGGGGCCTTGAGTACACTGCGCGGCTCGCGCAAACCGAGGCCGATCAGGCGCTTGCCGCTCTGGCGGTCCTGCCCGACACGCCTTACCGGGAAGCTCTGGCGGCGCTGGTGCGCTTCGCGGTGGCACGCAAGCATTAGCTCCAGCGTCGACGATTGAATTCGGGGTGTAGCTCAGCCTGGTAGAGCACTACGTTCGGGACGTAGGAGTCGCAGGTTCAAATCCTGTCACCCCGACCATTTCATTTTTTTAGGACTTTGAGTCGCGCTCCGAAGGCGCCCAGGAATCTCTAATGGCTCGCACAACTGCTCTTTCTGATATCCGCAATATCGGCATCATCGCCCACGTTGATGCCGGGAAAACCACGACTACCGAGAGAATCCTGTACTACACGGGACGCAAGCACACGATCATCGACATTCATGACACCAAGGACCTGAAGACGTCGACGACCACCGACTATCTGGAACAGGAACAGAAGCGCGGTATCACGATTCAGAGTGCCGCGGTCTCTGCCTTCTGGCGCGAAAAGAAAATCAATCTGATCGACACCCCCGGGCACGTGGACTTCACGATCGAGGTCAACCGGTCGCTGCGCGTACTCGATGGCGCCGTGGTGGTGTTCGACGGCGTGGCCGGCGTAGAGCCCCAGTCGGAGACCAACTGGCGCCTCGCCAACAACTACGATGTGCCGCGGCTGTGCTATGTGAACAAGATGGACCGTAAGGGTGCCAATTTCCTGCGCTGCGTCGACATGATCAAGAAGCGCCTCGGCGCTCGCCCGCTGCCGGTGCAGCTTCCGATCGGCTCGGAAGAAGACTTCAAGGGCATGATCGACCTGGTTGAGATGAAGGCCCTGGTCTGGGAGTCGGACGACAAGGACGCCGAGTGGCAGAGCCTGGATGTGACCCCGGACATCGCCGATACGCTCAAGATCACGGTACCGAGTGACCGCAAGATCCTCTCCGAGATCGGGAGGTATCGCACCGAACTCGTCGATACCTGTCTCGAGCAGGATGATGAGGCCATGGAGGCGTATCTGACCCATGGGACCGTCCCCTCCGCCGATGTACTGCGCAAGGCGCTGCGCAAGGGCACGCTGAACTCCGCGTTCACGCCGGTGCTGTGCGGCTCCTCATACAAGAACAAGGGCGTGCAGCAGGTGCTGGATGCGGTCGTCGACTATCTGCCTGCACCCACCGACGTGCCTGCCATCAAGACCGTCAACGCCGACGGCGAGCCGACCGGTGAGCGCAAGACCAGCGACGATGAGCCGTTTTCTGCACTGGCGTTCAAGGTCATCAACGACGTTTACGGCGCCCTGACCTTCATCCGTGTCTACTCGGGCGTGTTGACCAAAGGGGCTTCGGTGCAGAACTCCACGCGCGGCAAGCGCGAGAAGATCGGCCGCATGGTGGAGATGTTCGCCAAGGAAGCGAACCCGATCGAAGAGGCGCGCGCCGGCGACATCGTGGCGCTGGTGTCCCTGGCCGATACTGAAACCGGCGATACCTTGTGTGACAGCGCGAACCCGGTGATTCTCGAGCGCATGCGCTTTCCGGACCCGGTCATCAGCGTATCGGTGAAGGCGAAAGTAAAGGCTGATCAGGAGAAGTTCGGCGCAGCCCTGGGCAAGATGGTTCGTGCCGATCCTTCCCTGCATCTGGAAACCGATCGTGAGACCGGCCAGACCATCCTGCGCGGCATGGGCGAGCTGCATCTGGAAGTCACGCTCGATCGGATGCGCACGGAATTCGGCGTCGAGGGTGTCATGGGCGAGCCGCAGGTGGCGTTTCGCGAGACCTTCACCCGGACCGTTGAAGAAAAATACACCCATAAGAAGCAAACCGGCGGTTCGGGCCAGTTCGCCGAAGTCTGGATCACGTTCGAACCGCTGGAGCGCGGCGCGGGCTTTGAGTTCGTCGATGACACTTCCGGCGGCTCAGTGCCCAAGGAATTTGTACCGGCGGTGGAGAAAGGCCTGCGCATGCAGATGGAAGACGGCGTGCTTGCCCACTATCCAACGGTGGATTTTCGGGCGACGCTCACGGATGGCAGCTACCATGATGTCGATTCCAATGCGCTGACCTTCGAAATTGCGGCCAAGGCGGCCTTTCGCGAAGGTATCCGCAAGGCCGGACCGATCCTGCTCGAGCCGGTGATGAAGGTCGAGACGGTGACGCCTGAGGACCATCTCGGGGACGTGATCGGGGATCTCAATCGTCGGCGCGGGACGATCCAGGACCAGATCGAGCGCGGCAGCAACATTGCCGTGGTTGCGGTAGTGCCCTTATCGGAAATG
>Ga0181534_10001400_pt1 | contig 15698 bp, 20 predicted proteins | sample PEATcosm2014_Bin_37_FD_119758 | JGI IMG/M metagenome (GOLD analysis project Ga0181534, IMG submission 119758) | Peatland microbial communities from MTU Mesocosm Facility, Houghton, MI, USA - PEATcosm2014_Bin17_10_metaG | ecosystem: Environmental > Terrestrial > Soil > Wetlands > Peat | place... | reverse complement strand
TGGCGCTGAATCATCAGGTGTCCACCGAGCGCATCGGCACCGGCATTCCCCGGCTCGACGCGATGCTGGGCGGCAAGGGCTTTTTTCGCGGCAGCAGCATCCTGCTCACCGGCACGCCCGGCACGGGCAAGACCATCGTCGCCGCCAACTTTGCCCAGGCCGCCGCGCGGCGCGGGGAACGCGTGCTGTTCTTTTCTTTCGAGGAATCGCCGAATCAAATCATCCGCAATATGCACTCCATCGGATTGCGACTTGATCCGCTGGTTAAAAAGAATCTACTGCGGTTTCATTCGGCGCGGCCTTCGCTTTACGGTTTGGAAATGCACCTGGCCACGATGTTCAAGGAGATCGCCACGTTCAAACCTCACGTCGTCGTCATTGATCCGATCACCAGCCTGATGGACGCGGGCACTGCCTCCGAAAGCAAGGGCATGGTGACGCGGTTGATTGATTATCTGAAGGGCGGACAAGTCACCTCGCTCTTCACCAGTCTGACGCAGGCTGGCCACGCGTTGCAACAAAGTGAAGCCGCCATGTCCTCGCTCATGGACTCGTGGCTGTTGTTGCAGGACTTTGAAGGCAACGGCGAACGCAATCGCGTGCTCTACGTTTTGAAAGCGCGCGGCATGGCGCACTCAAACCAGATCCGCGAGTTCCTGATTTCGGACCGGGGCGTTGATCTCGTGGACGCCTACATCGGTCCGAGCGGCGTGCTGACCGGCTCGGCCCGCGTGGCACAGGAAGATTTGGAAAAAGCCGCCGTGCTCACGAGCCAGCAGAAAGCCGCCCAGCTCAAGCGCGAAGTGGAACGCAAACGCTCGGCCATCGAACGGCAGATCAGCGGGCTGCGCGCCGACTATGAAACCGAAGCCGTGGAACTGCGGCGCATCGCCGAGCAGGTCGGCACCAGCACGCGGATGCTGACCACCGAGCGGACGGCATCAGGCATCCTGCGCCAGGCGGACGCGAAAGTGGCGGCCAGAACGCGGGGCAAATCCAGAAATGGGAATGGAAACTGATGAAAACCAAAACCGTGAAACCACCAATGTCCGCGAACGGGAACGGTTCGTCACTTGCAGGCGCGATTGTTAGTCGGACGGTGAAGCGGGCTAAAGCCCGCGCTCCACGGCTGCCAAACTCGCTCTGGCAATTGCGCCTTTATGTGATGGATCAAACGCCCAAATCAGTGGCGGCGTTTTCAAACCTGAAAAAGTTTTGCGAGACGCATCTCAAAGGCCGCTATCGCATCAAGGTGATTGATCTGCTGAAGCAGCCGCAACTGGCGAAGGGCGACCAGATTCTCGCCATTCCCACGGTCGTGCGAAAATTGCCGAAGCCCGTGCGCACCATCCTTGGCACGCTTTCCGACACCGAACATTTGCTCGTCGGCCTGGATTTGCGGGCGGCGGATTAACCGAGGCGAACATTTTGAAAATTAAAAAAACCGGCCGCGCCAAACCGGCTTTGGGAAAAAACATGACCATCCAGCCCATCGGCAAATATGTCCTGCGCCTGTTCGTGGCCGGGGCGACGGCGCGCTCGCGCCAGGCCGTCCTGCGCGTCCGCGAACTGTGCGCCGCCGAGCTGAAGGACAACTGCACTTTGGAAGTGATTGACATTTATCAGCAGCCCGCGCTGGCGCGCGCGAACCAGATCGTCGCGACGCCGACGCTCATCAAGGAATTTCCGAAACCGGTGCGCCGGTTCATCGGCAATCTGGTGGACATCGCCGGCCTGTTTGCCAAGCTGGCTTGATGGCCAAAAAGGAAAACCGCCATTTGAAACCGCTCCGCCAAAAAAGTTCCGACCGCTCCGCGAAATCCCGCGAACTCGCCGAACTCCACGCGCGCGTGGCCGAAACGGACGCCACGCTCCGCGCCATCCGCAACGGCGAAGTGGACACGGTCATGGGCGCGGGCAGAAAAAAATCACAGGTGTTCACGCTGGATGGCGCCCAGCAGGTCTATCGCGACCTGATTGAATCCATGAACGAAGGCGCGCTGACGCTGACGGCGGACAAGACGATTCTCTACGCCAACCAGTGCTTCGCCCGCATGGTCAAATGCCCGCTGGAGCAGGTGACGGGCAGTTCCTTCCGCCGGTTTCTTTCCATCACCGATCGCGCGCTGCTGCGGCAGTTGATGAAACACGCGCCCAAATCGGGATCAAAAATTCAAATGTCGCTCCAGCTCGGCGACGGCTCGCAACTGCCCGTGCAAATTTCCATAAGTGAACTCGCTAAAAACAATTCCGACCAGTTGACCATCGGCATGGTGGTGACCGACATGACCAAGGCGCGGCGTAACGAGGAAGCGCTGCGGAACCTGACGCACCGGCTGATGCAGGCGCAGGAAGAGGAGCAAAAGCGCATCAGCCGCGAGCTGCACGACGTCATCGCCCAGACTCTGACGGGCATCAACATCCGGCTGGCGACCCTCAACAGGCAGGCCGCGCTCAACACCAAGGGCCTCGATCGCAACATCGTCCGCACGCGGCGGCTGGTGGAAAAATCCGTGAGCATCGTGCAGCAGTTCGCCCGCGAATTGCGCCCGACGGTGCTGGACGACCTCGGCCTGATTCCCGCGCTGCACTCGTTTGCGAAACTTTTTTCCAAGCGGACGCGCATCCACATTCACTTGAAAATCTTTGCGGGCGTGGAACAACTGGACATCGCCAAGCGCACCGTCCTCTTTCGCGTGGCGCAGGAGGCGCTCAACAATGTCGCCCGCCATGCGCAGGCCAGCCGCGTGGAAGTCAGCATCCAGAAAATCGCGGACGGCGTTTGCATGAAAATTCAAGACAACGGCAAATCCTTTAAGATGGAGCGTGTGTTGAATGCCGGGGGCAGAAAACGCCTCGGCCTGCTCGGCATGAGGGAACGCGTCGAGATGGTCGGCGGAACTTTCTGCGTCGAGTCCGCGCCCGGCCACGGCACCACCATCCAGGTGAAAATCCCGTTCGCCACGGTGCAAAGAAACCGTCTGCACAAATCCGGTAAACAATCCACCCTTGAATGCCCATGAAACAAATCACCGTCCTGCTCGCCGAAGACCACATGATCGTGCGCGAAGGTTTCCGCAAGATGCTCGAACTCGAAGATGATATTGAAATCGTCGGCGAGGCGCAGGACGGCCGCGCGGCCGTCGCGCTCGTCAAAAAATTCCATCCCGAGGTCGTGTTGATGGACATCGCCATGCCGCTGCTCAACGGACTGGAAGCCACGCGGCAGGTTCTCAAGGCCGTCCCCACCACCAGGGTGATCATGCTCTCCGCGCACAGCGACGACGCCTATGTCAAAAACGCGACCGACTCCGGCGCGATGGGATTCCTGCTCAAGCAGACCTCGGCGCATGAAGTCTGCCGCGCCATCCGCGAAGTGCAAAAGGGAAAGACATTTTTCAGCCCCTCAATTTCACGGCGTCAGGACCGCATCAATCCAAAATCGCTCAACCGCGCGGGACTGGTCAAAAAGAAAAATGTCGAGCTGACTTCGCGCGAGATGGAGGTGCTCCAGTTGATCGCCGAAGGCAAGGCCAACAAGGAGACTGCGTCGGAACTCGGCATCGGCATCAAGACCGTCGAGAAGCACCGCGAGCATCTCATGCAGAAGCTCGACATCCACGACACCGCCGGGCTTACCCGCTACGCCATCAGCGCGGGCATCATCGAGAACAGCGTCCAGTTGACCATCGTCTGATTCCGTTCGCTTCGCCGGGACTTCCTTCACAAAACGCCCGCTAGGGTTTTACCCCGGTGGGTTACACCCCATGGCGCGGCCTCCGTTGCCTGGCCTATGCTTGCACCATGGCAATAGAAAAACATGCCAGACAACAAAAACAACAAAAACGAAAGAAAAAATTATGAAAACAAATTCAAATTCCAAATGCAAAATGCTGCTGTGCCTCGCGCTGCCGCTCGCCTTGACTGCGGGCTACGCCTCCGATGCCAGTCCGCCGGCGGCCGCCGCAACCTTTATTGATGCTCCGGCTCCGATAGTGCAGCCTGTATCCGCGAGTCAGGCGGCGGACTCCGCCCTCAATTATGAAATTTTCCGCATGGTTCTTGCGGACAGTGACATCAACTACAACCTGGCGGCCTCGGTCAACGACGGAGTGGTGACATTGGGCGTTACTTCGTCTGACGGAATCGAACGGCAGCGGGTCGTCAATGAAATCTGGGCACTGCGCGGCGTGAATCAGGTGACGGATGCCTCCGGCGTCATCACGCCACAGGCACCCGCCGAAAAAGCCATCGCTGTGCGTTGATGGGCGCTGAAGCGCCCGCCCCGAAACGGGGGCGGCGCGCTGTCGCGGCGGAATTCAAAAAATTCCACATGGGTAAAACACCCCATGGCAGCCGCGCAACATTCATTTTAACGTTTTGCATTATGACGGATAAAAAACGTTGCCAACTGCAAGGCCGGACAATGCGACAATGCCACACGAACCGGGTCCGGCTCATCGCATTCTCGTGGTGGATGACGACCGGGACATCCGCCGATTAGGCGCCCAGACACTGATCGGTTCCGGCTTCCATGTTGACGTCGCTGAAGACGGCGCAGCCGCCTGGGACAGTCTTCAACTTAAGAGCTACGACCTTTTGATCACCGACCACAACATGCCAAAATTGACAGGTGTTGAACTGGTCAAGAAGCTGCGTTCAGCGCGCATGGCGCTGCCGGTCATCATGGTCACGGGAAAATTGCCGACGGGGGTGCTGGCCCAAAACCCGGCGCTCCAACTGGCGGCCATATTGCCAAAGCCTTTCTCCTGCGAGGAGTTGTTGGGAACGGTGAAGGAAGTTTTGCGCGCAACCACCGGTCTCCGTGAACAGATTGCGCCGCCACCATGGCAAGGCCAGCCGTTGCCCAATGGTTTGCGATTGTGATGATGTCCTTCGTGCAGGTCAGCGCCCGGTTGCCATTCGTTTGAAGCGATGCAGCGTCCGGCCTGTGGCCGGAAACGCATGGCTTGTGAGCGAATTTATCGGGGCGCAGCCCCGGCACTACAACGATGAATGAAAACGTCCTCGCCTTCTGGATGACTTTGGCCGGCACGGTTTGCTGGGGCGTCTGTTTCTGGTGGATGCGCCGGATTTCACTCAAGCAGAATTATCTTCTCGACCAGCTCCGCGAGCAGGGCAAGCGGATTGAAAAGCTTTCCAAGATCGAACACGACCTCATCAAGGAAGTGCATCCGCAAGTCAACGAGATCAAGGAAGGCATGGAAGAGATGATCGCCGTGGTGAAGGAAAACAAACATCCTGCGCCCACAAAAAAGAAATAAGATTCGTCCCCGGATCAGATCACATGGGAATTGCTTTTGCTTCGTAACAGTTTCAGATTTGCAGAGTCATATCAAAGATTATGTCTACCTCGAAAACTCCCGCGCTGGAATGGCTCGCCACGGGCAGGGAAGTTTTTCCGGCCATGCTGGGGGCGATGGCGGCGGCGCGGAAATCCATCCAGTTGGAAACTTATATCTTTTCCGACGGCCGGTTGGGGCGGCGGTTTCTGGAGGCGTTGCTGGCGGCGGCGCGGCGCGGGGTGCGCGTGCGCGTGCTGGTGGACGCCGCCGGTTCATGGTTCCTGCCGGACAATTTTTTCAGCCCGCTCATCGCCGCCGGCGCGGAGGTGCGCCGGTTCAATCCGCTCCATCTCTGGCGGTTCGGCGTGCGCGACCATCGCAAGCTGCTGGTCTGCGACGAGTCCGTAATTTTCATCGGCGGATTCAACGTGGCGGATGAATACGACGGCGACGGCGTGAAGCGCGGCTGGTGCGACCTGGGCGTCCGCCTTGAAAATCCCGCGCTGGCGAAAAAGCTGGGCGATTCCTTTGACGAACTGTTTGCGCTGTCGGATTTCCACCGGAAACCGCTGATGCGGTTGCGCCTCTTCAAGCGAAAGCGCAAATCCCAAAAAAGAACCGTGGCGGAAATGCTGCCCGTCCGTCCCGGACGCGGGGCCAGCCCTTTTCAATCGGCGTTGTATCACGATCTGGCCGGGGCGCGCGACGTGCGGATTGTGAGCGCGTATTTCCTGCCCACGCGGCGCGTGCGGCGGGAATTGATCCGCGTGGTGCGGCGCGGCGGGCGCGTGCAACTGCTGCTGGCCGGCAAGACGGACGTGCCGGTGTCGCAGATGGCGGCCAGAAGTTTGTATCACCGGCTGCTGAAGGCGGGTGTGGAGATCTACGAATATCAGCCGCAGATACTGCACGCCAAGCTGGTGCTGGCCGACGGCATCATTTATGTCGGCTCCTCCAACCTCGACATCCGCAGCCTCAATTTGAACTACGAACTGATGCTGCGGTTTGCGGACAAGACGGCCGCCGCCGGGGCGCAGGAAATCTTTGCGGGCCTGCTGGAACATTCCCGGAAGATTGAACTGCTTGAGTGGCGGCAAACCCGGACGTTCTGGAAACGCTGGAAGAACCACTGGGCGCATTTTCTTCTGGCGCGGATTGACCCCTTTGTCGCCCTGCGCCAGTTCAGGACGATGAAATAGCAGGGGCGTCAGCCCGCAGAGGCCGGGAACTTTTTAGATGGGCACGACCGTTTCGCCGCCTGTCAAAAAAAGTTTTCCGGCGGACACGACACGGTCGTCGCCTGTTAAAAGGAGCCTGGCGGATGGCATGACCCGGTCGTCGCCAGCAAAAGGAGTTTTTAGGTGGACACGACGCGGTCGTCACCTGCTTTAAGGAGCTTGAATGTTGGCACTACCGGGTCGCCGCCTGTCAAAAGGAGCTTTTATTTGTGCACGACCGGTTCGCCTCTTATTTTAAGGGGCTTGGAGGATTGCACGACGCGGTCGTCGCCTTGTAAAAAGGGTTTTTGGGTGGGCACGACCGGTTCACCGGCAGTATTTAGGAGGCAAAATCAGGGCCGGAACGCCTCTTGTCCGTTCAAAACCAGCCATTTAGGACAGATTTGGCACGGATACGGGGGAAATACAACCAACAGGACACGAAGACACCAAGTTTCGGTCGCGGTGTCCTAGTTTGTTGATTTCTGACTTACTTTCCTGTTAAAACTTGGGCAATGGCTTCACGCAGGTCTTCTTGAGTAAATGGTTTGCCCATCACCAAGTCCACGCCCGGAAGCGGATCGCCGCAAGCCTTTGCAAGTTCTCCGTTAGAGGAAATCATCAGGACGGGCTGGTTGGGCAGCCGTTCCTTGATGGCGGTGGCAAGCATGTTGCCTCTCATTCCCGACATGGAAAAATCCGTTGTGACGAGGTCGAATGTGTTCTGTTCAAGCATGAGCAACGCATCTTTGCCGTTGTTAGCCGTTTGAACAGTGTGCCCGTCAAGTTCGAGCAAGAACTTGATGAGACCGGCCATATCGGGCTGATCTTCCACCACCAAAATCTGCCGGCCCTGCTTTCCCATATTGATATCCTTGGATTGCAAAAACGCAAACTATGCCCATTCGTAAATAGGACAAGTTTTATTTATTCACATTTCCGGCTTTGCTTGGTGCCTTGGTGGTGAATGATTTTCCCGGCAAGGCGCAAACGTCGCGCAGGCGTCTGGCCATGACGCACAGGCATGGGCGAAATATCAATGCCCATCCCATGCGCGGATTTTAACCACGGATGGACACGGATGGACACGGATTTTTAAGCCCGTCAGGGCTGGCATATTTGTAGAAGCGGGAACGCAAATGAATCAAGCTCCGTCGGAGCGACATCATGGTGGCCGTCCGCAAGGACTATGCCGCCCCGACGGGGCTTGAATTTGGTTTGGGTTGTGGTTCTACAAAGATTTCGCACCTACGGCGCTACGGCAGGTCGCGGACGACGAAGCCGCGTCCGGCGCGCCTTCCGGCAACTCGCAAACGTCGCCAGGCGTCTGGCCATGACGCACAGGCAAGGGCGCAATATCTGGCTTTCACTGGCTTGGATTTTTGTCCATACTCCATGCCATGAATGAGACAAAAAATTCTTCCACTGATCCGCGCATTTATATGGCTGCCGAACGCACTTTCCTGGCCTGGATCAGAACCGGCATTGCGTTCATGGGCTTCGGTTTTGTGGTTGCCCGCTTCGGTTTGTTTTTGCGCGAGATCGCTCTTGGCAATAACGTGACTGTAGCCCGGCATAACAACGGTTTTTCACTTCCCGTCGGCATTGCCCTTATCGTGGCGGGCATCATCGTCACCCTCATCGCCGCCATCCGGCATCATCGTTACATCAAGGCGCTTGACCGGGGCCAGTTCAGACAGGCATACGGATTAATATTCACATTTTTAATCGCGGGATTTCTCGCAATCATCGGGCTGGCTGTGGCTGTCTATCTGGCCTTTATTCTGTAAACGGGGGAAGATGCGGCCATCCACGCCCATGTCGCCGACCTGCACCTTGTTGGGGATGCCGCCGAGGGCGATGACGGCGGAGAGCGGCCGTCCCCGGCCGCAGCAATACCCTAACTGCTGCTCGCTCCGGTTAATCCGATAACGTCTTGCTCGACCACGTTGCTGCGCCCGGGGACGGGCGCACTCCGGCAGGTCGCGGACGACGAAGCCGCGTCCGGCGCGCCAGAGCATTCGCTTTCCGGCAAGGCGCAAACGTCGCGCAGGCGTTTGGCCATGACGCACAGGCATGGGCGAAATATCAATGCCCATCCCACGCGCGGATTTTCAAGGGCACGGTGGATGATTCTCATGCTCCGTGGGGATGGATGGCAATCTTTTTAGGATTTGATTAAATGCCCCACCAGTGTTTTAGGGCTTTCCAGAACTTTTTCAGAAGGCCGAAAGGTTTGCAGGTGAACTCCAAATGGCATTTGCTTTCGCGATTAAATGAAATTTTCATTAACCAGACACTATCAAAGCAGCAATTGGTCGGCGCGGATCGAAAACTGTGCTAATTTTAGGCCACTGTCAGGCAAAGAGAATTTCCCCTTTTTCGACAGTGACTTTTTTAATTTTTGGGTGGCTGACCTGTTTTAAGCCAAGCCTCCGTCGCCATTGCCGAATCGAATATGCGGATGGGTTGCCGGGGTTCCGGCCAAACATAGCGGAACAGAAATCCGCCAGAGCAAGGTCTGAAAAGAAGCAGAGCGCGGGAAAGCGGCGGTCATATTCACGCCATTCACACCAATTCGCAACCAGGAAGCAAGCAACCGGGTCGCATCGTGTCCAGTCCACATCCGGGACTTTCATTCTTGATTGGAGCACTTTGCCGAGCCGAATGAAAAACCGGATATTATTTTGTTTGGCCGCTTCGAAGATGAATTGCGGCAGGTAATACCGTTTGACGCTCTTTGATTTCGCCGCCGCATTAAGGAGAAATTTCTCTTCAACCAGCTTTGCATCGCCGCTGCTGACTTTAGAATAAGCGCCTTTCGGACAGAGCCGTTCACCTCTGGCCTTAATGATGAGGTTGTCGGCTGCTTTACTTCTGCTCTGACTTATCCGCCAATACTCGACAACTTGCGTCGGTCTGAACTTTGCGAGCCACGGAAAATCTTTCAATGATTGGGCGGGGATCGAACCTTGCCAGGAATCGCCGTGAAACTTCGCACCAAATGATAAAATCCACTGCATGAGCATCAACCCTTCCGTCCAAAAGAAGATTTGAGCCAAATACCAATCAACGTCGTCTGGATTTTGGGCGTATTTGTGCTGTTGACTTAAAATCAATGTTCGCACTTGCACAGGCAATCCAATTGCAAGAAGCCATTCGGTGCTATTCTTCATAATTCCGGCGTTTTTGCCTGCGCATTAAGTTTTTCCAGGCGACGTTTTACAGCAATCTTGGGATTCATTTTTATGGCCGCCTCAAAATATTGGATGGCTTGCCGGTCATCTCCCCAGGCTGCCAAAATGTCGCCGGTGGTCCGGTAGATTTCTGCGTGTTCTTCTGAAAAATTTTGCGGCAATCGTTCCGTTGCTGTTGTCAATGCGCTCAAAATTCTGGCACCATCTTCTTTCGAGATTTCCTTACCAAGACTGCGCAATTCTTCTTGTGCTGCCCGAAGCAAAGTAAATCCGTCCCGATTCTCAAGTTGCAGTTGGCGGTAATTCGCCGCTTCTGCTTCATCGCCAAGTTCTTCGCAAGTTGCCGCAATCAAGCCGCAGACGTCTGAACGCTGGTTGAAATCAAAAGGAGCGCCATCATCAATCCACGCTTTCAGCAATCTGACACATTTTTTCCGATATGGCAAAGCCCGATCCGGCTTCCCAATCAAATCATACGCCGCCAACAAAAGCAGGCCCGCTCTTGCCGCCGTTCTGACATCATTGCCGAATCCAAGATCCATGGCGCGTTCCAGCAAACAGGCAATTTCATCGGCTATTGGTTCGGTAAATTCCAACGCCTGAATTTTCCGATTCTGTGCCAACTGTAAAAGTTCGGAAGCACTTAACTGACTCAACGCATTTTCTAATCGTTTGTGGCGTCCCTCTTGACTGAAATAAAAATCAACTTGTCCCTGAAATTTATCTCTAAATCCCGGCAAAATTTCGTCCAAGACAAGTTCCTTGTTCATTACGAGCCTTTAGGATTTTTCCCGTTTTGCTTTTCGTCTTTTATAAATTCCACCTTTACACTGTATTTGGCTTCGCCAGATTCTAACGCGGCCTTAAATTGCTGCAAAATTTCCAAGTCCTGTTTGCTTCTTAGAATTTTGGGGCATGTGTCTTCTGCCAATTGTCCGCCAAGATCAAGAAATTCCCCGTGACTAAGCTCCTGCCAGCCCATCCCAGAGTTGAGGGCGAATGGAGGAAATGGAAAACCAAAATCGCTGATTTTGAGCCATATTGGATCATCAATTAGCGCCGCCATCCTGTCGCCAGCATAAATTTTGCCACCGCACTTTTGCCATCTGTCTTTCCAATTAACCACCTCTTCCTCTCGCGTGAATTTGGTCAGTAGTTCCCATGCCGGAAATTGCTCCTTGTAGTCCTCGCTTGTCTCGCGAAACCAACGCACAAAGCCGTTGGTTAGATCTCTGATTGAATCAATACACAATTGGATTCTTTCGTAATCAACCGCGTGTCCGTTGTCACGAAGCGCATTTTGGATCATCAATCTTGCCGTCGCAGTATCGGGGATGTTTTCTTGCGAGAGTATTGTTAAAATTTGCCGCGCTGCTTTGTCTTGCGGTGACAGATCGAGCAAGATCTCAATTATCGTCCGAGCGATTTGTTCTTTGGCGGCGGGCTCGTTCATATTTTATTTTCCTCCGCACGTATTAATAATTTTCGCCGAAAATTCGCATGACCTTGACGTAGTGGCTGGCGTGCCAGTCGCAGTGGTAATAAAAGCTGCCGGCCAAATCAATTGCGGAACGGGGAGTGCGGAGTGCGGAAATGCAGCATTGGCCAGTCCGGCACGGACCGAGCTGTTCCAGATTGTCGCCGCAATAAATGACGCGGGTGTCGAGGAGGTCGGAGGGTTTTTGCCACAGAGTCACAGAGGCACGGAGAGAATCTGATTTCTGACTTCCGGCATCCGCAGTTTGTTTTCCAACTCTGCGTCTCTGTGTCTCGGTGGCAGATTTCGTTTCTGATTTCTTGGCCATACCGCAGATTAGAGAAGCGACACGTCGCCGTCAATTCGCCGGCCGGAAAATCGTCCGCAAAATGTGTTGGACGGGAACCGGCAGGATTGGCACGCTCGCGCCACATCTTCGGGACAGGGTTTATGGCGGCAAAAATGTCAAAGCTACGACGGGGCATCCGCGAGCCGAACAGTTACGCGCTGGGCGGCATCATCCGGGAATTGCGCGAGCAACGCGGCTGGACGCGGGGCCAGTTGTCCGATGCCTGCGGCCTATCGCGTCAGGGTCTTATCTTCCTTGAATCCAATGAGCGGCTGGCCTCCGTGGAAACTACGGAGCGGATCGCCAAGGCGTTCGGCCTGAAAGGGAGCGAAATGCTGGCGCTGGCGGAGCAGCGGGCGGCGCAATGGCCGGACGATTGCGAAAAGTGTAACTATTGTTGCGTGGAATTTGGAATGCCAAAGGATTTAGATGGCGCGCGTGGCTGCACCCGCCCGGCGCTTTGACCGGCAGTCTTCGTTCCGGGCGGGCGGCCGCAACTCAACGAAAAAAAATTATGAAAATTCCTGAATACTTCGATCCGCTGGTGCAACTTTTGGAGAACGCCGCCGACGGTGCGGCCAAATATGGCGAGATCATCAAACTGAAACAAAATGATGAGCCTGCCATCCGCCTGGACTTGACGGGGTTGATTGGCGTGCCGGCCGGTCCCGGCGGCGTGCCGCCCGCCATTCCCGGATTGAAGTCGTTGTGGAACACGGCCAAGTCAAACAAGACGGCCATGACCGCCGTCCTGGGCACGGCCGAGGGCAACGGCCGCGCGCTGGCGACGACGTGCATCGCGTCGCTCAAGCCGGTGCTGGGCACGCAGTGGAACAGCGCGTGGAACGCGGCGGGGTTCACCTCCGGTTCGCTGGCGGTGCCGACGCATCCGCAGCCGTTGCTGCTCCTGTTGAGCGGCTATTATGTGGCCAACCCGTCGCGCGAGGTGAAGGACATCAACGGCATCGCCTGCACCGCAGTGGCGTGCCAGGCGGCGTCGGATGCCATCGTGACGGCGCAAAAGGCGAGCAACCAGAGCAACACGGACGCGGGAACGGCGCAGTCGAATTTGCAGGATGGAATTGATGCGGGGCGGACGCGGGCATCGGGCTTGCAGGCGGAACTCGGCCAGTTGCTGGACGACAATGATCCGCGCTGGCTGGCGTTTGGGTTTGACCTGCCGGGCCATACATCCGGGCCGGATGTGCCGCAGCATCTCACGGTCACGCCGGGGTCGGCGGGTTCGCATACATTATATGCACATTGCGACGATGCGCGCGGCGCGGATGGCTACCGGTTCATGGCGTTGAATCCGGTGGACAATTCGGTGCTGGCGCAGGTGTTGACGCAGGACGCGGAGGCGACGTTCGACACTCTCACATCGGGCGCGAAGGTGAACATGGCGGTGACGGCGCGCAATGCGACGGGCGAAAGCCAGGAAAGCGATCCGCCCGTTGTCGTCGTGGTGCCGTAGCACATGCAGGCAGGGTCGGCGCGCTGCGCCGCCCGCCCGGACATCGCAGCGCGATGTCCCTGCCAAAATTAAAACCCGCGTGGTGAAAGCCGCGCGGGCTTTTTTTGTCATCGTTCTCGTCCTCATCCTCGTCCTCGTAATCAAATTTTTGAGGATGAGGGTGATTTGCCCGGTCAGTTCTTCAACTTGTGGCGGATGTCCGGCGCGCCGGAAACCGGCGGCCTGAGATCCGTGTTAGGGTAACACCCCATGTCGCCCGCGCAGCGTGATGATTTATGATCAAACCATGAAGAATCAATGCCGGAAAAAACCCCTGACATTCGGCGAATTCGTCGCGTGCGTCTATGACGGCTGCGGCAGGCGCAAGGGCAAAGGAATCGTGCGGCTCGCCATCAAGGCGCACCTGGTTGAGTTTTGCGGACCAGAGCGCGTTGTGATTGCTTGAAGGATCAAACCCGGAATCAAAATCATGAACACCCTGCTTGCGGCTCCGGTAGTCCGGAAAGAAAACCGAGGCTTTCTTGATCAATGCGGCCCCGCGCCGCTCTGGTTGAAGGCGAGAACCCGGACGATCGGCTTCCGGCGTCATGAACTCGAACGGACGCATTGGAAAAAAATCTGGCGTTCAATGCTTGAGGAGTGATGCGGCGGGCCGGAAGTCCGCCCGATAAAATTGCTGGTAGGGTAACACCCCATTTCATCCCCGCAGCCAGCGTCCTATTATCAGCATTCAAAAGAGGGAATATCTCTTTACGCAATGAAGCAATTTAACAAAAAAAATCATATGAAACGGAAATATCAAATCATCCTCATCACGTCAGCGGCGTCAGTCATGGCGTTAACCGCGCTGGCCCAGGACAAAACAAACTATCCACCAACCGATCAACCCGGAGCCGTCCGTCAGGACAACACGCAGGCCCGGGTGGACAAGTTGAATGACGCGCTTAAATCCAGCGACGTCATCGGGATGACGGTCAATAATTACCAGGGCGAAAAAATCGGCACGGTGGAGGAACTCGTTGTGGATTTGCAATACGGCCGGATTGTCCAGGTGATATTGTCCACCGCTGCATATTCCGGCGTGGACGGCCTGATGACGGCGGTGCCGCCGCGAGCCTTGCATCATGATGCCGACAATAAAATACTGCAGCTCGACGCCAGCAGGGAGAAACTCAAAATGGCCCCCACGTTTGAACCCGAGACGTGGAATGAAGGCACGCAGTCCAACCGGGTGGCGGAACTTTATGTTTATTACGGCGGGAATCCTTACTTTATTTCCTCCCGTCAAAACAGATGGATCACAAACACGGATGGAACGTTCACCAGAACATTGTCCCGCAATGAGGGGAGAAACAATGCGGCTGGATCGGCAACTGTGGACGCCGCTCACAATACGATTCAATCCGCCACCGATCGTTGGACGCAGATGGGTGATGTCCAGAACGCAAGCAGTCTCATGGGCCTGCCCGTGGACAATCTGCAGGGTGAAAATCTCGGCAAGGTGGAAAACCTTCTGGTGGACTTGCCAACGGGACGCATCGTTGCAGTCATCATTTCATCCGGCGGATTCCTCGGGATGGGCGACGAGTTAAGCCCCGTTCCGCCCACCGCACTGCGATTCAGCACGGAAAAGGACATCCTCAACCGCGACATTGCCTCACCTGACGGCACCATGAATTTGCAACACTCTGCGGATCAGAATGGCAACCAGTTCCCCAATTCCTCGGCTGCCTCGTCTAAAACTGATTTGGCCATACGATACACTCAAAATCAGGAAGTCCTCCGGCTTGATGTTTCGAAGAAATTGTTGAGCGCCGCGCCGCATTTCAAGGCGGATCAATGGCCTGATTTCGGCCAGCCAACTTATATCGGCGGAGTTTATCGGGCCTATAACGTGCAACCTTTCTATAACACCAACGCGATTGTGGAACCGGTTAAAATCACTTCCAACCAATAAACATCCCGCATGCAGCCATGAAACATAATCACAATCACGACAACGCACCGTCCACGCAACTGGTGCCGGTCCGTTTCGACTACACGCACCCGACCGCCAAGACCGTTTGCATCGCGGGAACCTTCAACCATTGGCAGCCCGAGGCCAAGACCCTGCATTCCTCCGGCGTCGGCAACTGGTGGAAGGAAACCGCCCTTGCGCCCGGCACCTACGAATATTGCCTCGTCGTGGACGGCAAATGGATTCCCGATCCCAATGCGCGCGAGACCGTGGCGAACCCGTTTGGCGGCAGAAATTCGGTTTTGAAAGTGGCCAGTTCACCGGAGGCGGCACATCTTGCCGATGCGGAAAATTTGCCGCTGATAAACGACCGCTTTACCGAAGCCAGGGCCGGGGATCATCTCGCCGCCAAGGAAAATTTCCCGTCAAACAAAGAAACAAACAAAAAAAAGAAAATATGAACAAAGAAACACACACAACCCACAATGACATTGGATCACTGGCCGAAGACGCTCGCGCGTTGATGTCCGCCACCGCCGACGTGGCCGGGGAAAAAGTCGGGGACGCCCGCAAGCGTCTCGCCTCCGCGCTGGAACGCGCCAGGGAAATCGCCGGCAACGTCCGCGACAAGGCGGTCGCCGGTGCCAAGGTCACCGACCAGACCATCCGCGAGAATCCGTATCAGGCCATCGCCATCGGCGTCGGTGTCGGCGCAATCATC
>Ga0181534_10001399_pt1 | contig 15698 bp, 12 predicted proteins | sample PEATcosm2014_Bin_37_FD_119758 | JGI IMG/M metagenome (GOLD analysis project Ga0181534, IMG submission 119758) | Peatland microbial communities from MTU Mesocosm Facility, Houghton, MI, USA - PEATcosm2014_Bin17_10_metaG | ecosystem: Environmental > Terrestrial > Soil > Wetlands > Peat | place... | reverse complement strand
TGCATTGGTCAAAGTTTTGCCGCGACAGGCAGGATTTTATCGAAGTGGCTGTCACAATGCTCCAGCGACAGCTTGTTGTTAAATGCACAAGCGGCAACGATGATGTCCGCCGTGGATGCGGTGACGCCTTTTTCGCGGCAGCGACGCGCCAGTAATCGCGCGCGCGCCCAAACCTGCTCATCCACCGGATAAATCCGCAATTCCTCTTCCAATTCTTCAAGCGCCTTTTTTTCAACGTGTCCTTGCGCGCCGTTCCAAAGCTCCACCAACGTCATGTCGCACCATGCGGCCTCACCGCGCGCAAGCAGGTGTTTCACGCGCTGCCCCGGCGCACTGTCACGCCCGCGTAGGAATTCGATCCAACTGGAGGCGTCCACCAGCGTCATTTGGCCGTCTCCCATTTGTGGTCCTGGCGCGACCGCCGGAGGTCGGCCTGAGTCATGAAGTTGGGGCATGAACCATGCAGCCGTTCGGCCATTTCTTCGAGGCGGTGGCGGCGGTTGAATTCCTCCAAGGCGGTGACGACGGCATCGCGTTTGGTTTTTGCGCCGGTGTGCTTGATGGCTTCCCTCAACGATTTTTCTGGAATATCAATTGTCGTTTTCATGCTTCCAGAATAGTCTTTATTGGAATCCTGTCAATTGCATTTCGGAATCCTAAAACTGTTTCAAGAACCGCACATCATTCTCGTAGAAGAGGCGGATGTCGTTGATGCCGTAGCGGAGCATGGCGATGCGTTCGATGCCGAAGCCGAACGCCCAGCCGGTCCAGATTTCGGGATCGTAGCCGACGTTCTCGAACACCTGCGGATGCACCATGCCGCAGCCGGCGATCTCCAGCCAGTCCTTGCCCATCTTTTTCACGAGCGCGTTGGTGAAATCAATCTCGTAGCTCGGCTCGGTGTAGCTGAAATAATGCGGACGGAAACGGATCTTCACGTCGCTGCCCATGAGTTCGCGGAAGACGAATTCCACCGTGCCTTTCAAATCACCAACGGTCACATTTTTATCAACGTAAAGTCCTTCGATTTGATGAAACGTCGGATTGTGCGTGGCGTCGGCGTTGTCCCGGCGATACACGCGGCCCGGCACGATGATGCGCACGGGCGGCGGCTGCTTTTCCATCACACGGATTTGGACCGAACTCGTATGAGTTCGGAGCAGATGGGAGTTGGCAGATGGGAGTTGGGAATTGGCTGGCTTCGCCAGATAAAAAGTATCCTGGCTGTCGCGCGCGGGATGGTCGGCGGGGGTGTTGAGCGCGTCGAAGCAGTGATACTCGTCCTCGATCTCGGGGCCGTCAGCGACGGCGAAGCCAATTTTTCGGAACGCGCGCACGATGTCATCGGTGACCTGCGTGAGCGGATGCAATTTGCCGAGCGCGCGGCGGCGGCCGGGCAACGTGAAATCGGTCGGCTCTTTCGGCAGCGCGGCTTTCAGCTCCAGTTCCTCGCGGCGCGCGATGAGCGCAGCTTCAAGTTCCTGCTTGGCGGCGTTGATGAGTTTGCCGGCGGCGGGCTTTTCTTCTTTCGAGAGCGTGCCGAGCTGTTTCATCAGCGCGGTGAACTTGCCGTTCGGTCCGATCCATGCGCCCTTGGTTTGTTCCAAAGCGGCGAGGTCGGGCGCGGCGCGCAGTTCCGCGAGCGCGGTTTGTTTCAGCGGCTCGATTTCGTTCAGGAGCGACATAGTTTCTTGGAGATGGAAGATAGGAGATGGAAGTTTGGGAATAAATGAAAAACGGGCGAACCTTTTTAGGCCGCCCGTTTTTGAATTTCAAATTTGAGATTTAAGATTTCAAATTGCTCAAGCCTTGGCGAGCGTTGCACCAGGCTTGGCCTTGAGCGCAGTCTTGGCGACGTTCACCAGTTCGGTAAACGCGGCGGAGTCCTGCGCGGCGATGTCGGCCAGAACCTTGCGGTCGAGCGCGCATTTAGCTGCCTTGAGACCTTCCATGAAGCGGCTGTAGGTCAGTCCGGCTTCGCGGACGGCGGCGTTGATGCGGATCTGCCAGAGGTAGCGGAAGGTGCGCTTCTTGACGCGGCGGTCACGGTAGGCGTATTGACGTCCGTGATCCACGGCGTCGCTGGCGTAGCGGTAAAGTTTGGAGCGCTTGAGGCGGAAGCCCTTGGCGGCTGTGAGCATTCTTCCGCGACGTTTGCGGGAGGCTGGTGAATTTGTAACACGCATCGTTAGTTGAGAGTTGAAAGTTGGGAGTTGAGAGAAAAATCAGTGGCTAAACGGCAAATTTTGCAGGATGCGGTAGGTGTCGGTCGCGTCCACGACGGCGCTCTTGCCAAGACGGCGGCGGTGTTTGGAGCTCTTGCCTTGCAGCAAGTGGCGTTTGCCCGCGTGTGAGCGCATGACTTTGCCTGTGCCGGTGATCTTGAACCGCTTGGCCACGGATTTCTTGGTTTTGATGCCTTTTGGACGTCGCATAAATTTAATTCAATTGCAAAAGAGCGCGGAATATAGGCGGCTTGCGAAAACAAGGCAAGCGCGAAATTTTTATTTTTCGGCTGCCCACGGAATATTTCGGCGCGGGCCTGGCAATTACGGACTGTTGGTGCCCATCAGCAACGGCGATGGCACCGTCACCGCCGGGGTTGTGGTGTCAACCGGCGCGCCGGCGTTGAGTTGTTTCAGAACCTCGTCGGTCAGGTCGTTTTCGTCGCTGTGATAAAGCACGATGTCCGTTGAGGTGATGCCCTGGGCGGAAATGTCAATGACCAGCGCATAGCCGCCGGCCTTGGCTGCGGTGTTGACGTGATCCTTAATGTCAACGAGGACCTTGTCGCGCATCCGCTGGAGCAGCTCGGCCAAGGTGGACTGTGCCGTCCGTTCATACTGGTCAATGGCCGTCTTGCGATCCTGCAGCTCCTTCAGCTTGTCGGCGGCGGCTTGTTTGCGGCGGTCGCGCTCGTCGGAGGAAATGACCGGGTCATTCTCCTGTCCCAAAAGCTGCTGATACTCGTCGCTGGCCTTCTTGTAATCGTCGAGATAAGCCTTGTCGTCCTTCTCAAGCTGCGCCTTCCTGGCCTCTATGTCGGCCTTCGCCAGCTTGGTCTTGTAGTAATTGTCAAACAGCTTGTGAAGGTCCACGGTGGCGATCTTCGTCTGCGCCAGGGCTGAACCGCTCAAAACGGTCATCAATAAGACCGCCGGCAAAATTTTGTGTAAAAAGTTCTTCATAGTCGGATTAGAGGGTAAACAGAATTTGACGGCCACGGCAACTTAAAATTGGCGCGTGTAGCCGACGGTGAATTGAAACTGGCCTGATGTGCCGTTGTTGGCGTCGCTTTTGATCGGGATGCCGTAGTCCAGCCGCAACGGGCCGAGGTGCGGAATGTTCAGGCGGAAACCAAAGCCCCAGTCGTCGTCGAAATTCCCTGAAAAGTTATACGGCTGCGCGCCGACCGATCCGGCGTCCATGAACAGCGCGAAACGCAGGCTTGGCCCGCTGTCTTTCTCAAAAATCGGAATGCTGTATTCAAGCGAGCCAAACCAGTAGCTGTCCCCGCCAATCGGTTCGGGCGAGTCGGATTCACGCGGGCTGATGTTGCGAAAGATGAAGCCGCGCAGGTCGTATGCGCCACCCAGATAATACCGGTCGTAAAACGGCACGTCGCTCGAACCCACGCTTTGCGCGACACCGGAGCGCCCGTCGAACTCAAGCACATGGCCCTTGAACAGTCCCGGAAAAAACCATTCCGTCTTGAGCGCCAGCTTGTAGTAGGAGGTCTGGTCGCCGACATCAAATTCGGGGTCGAACTCGGTGCGCTGGCCGTGGTTGGGCAGCCCCCCGGCGTTGTTGCGCGTGTCGTAGGCCAGCATCGCGCCGAAGCGGTTGAACAGATGGTTGCCGACTTCGTTCAATATCGCGTTCGGCACCACGACGCTGTTGGAGTTGTTGACCAACGAAATTCCAACGTTCTCGACGGCGTAATTGACGCCGGCGCTCAAATCACCGTTGCCGAAAATTTCAGTCAATAAATCCGGCGGCGGCAAAGCCTTGGTCAGGCTCACACGCATTCCGGTGCGGCTTTCATCGAAAAGGTTGTTGGGACTTTCGTAATTCAATTGCTTCCGATAAAGGTTCACATCCAGCGACAGCTTCCGGTTCAAAAACCACGGCTCGGTGTATTCCAATTCGTAGTCTTGCATGAGCAAGCCTATGGCGACATACAGCCGCAGTTTCTGGCCGCCGCCGGTGAAATACGGCGGATGAAACAGATCAAAATTGCCCTGCGTGATTTCCGCGAAGCCGACCAGCGAATCCACCGAGCTGAAGCCCGCGCCGAGCGTGAAGTTGCCGGTGTTCTGCTCCTCTACGTTCACGACCAGGTCTTTGTGCCCGGCAATCGGCGGGTCGGTCGGCTCTGGCTGCAAATCCACCTTGTCGAAGTATTGCAGCCCTTCGAGGCGCTGCTTGCTGATCTTGACGCGCACCATGTCGAAAATTTCGCCGGGCGAAATTGCCAGCTCGCGGCGGATGACCTTGTCCTTCGTCTTCAAATTTCCACGGATGTCAATTTTCTCCACATAGGATTTCTGCCCCTCGTCAATTTGAAACTGCAGGTCCATCGTGCCCGTGTCCACGTTCGGAATGCGCGCCACACGCAAGCTTTCGCCCTGCGCCACGTCAATGTAGCCAAGCGTCCCGTAAAAATCCTCGACGGCCGTCGTGTCCTTGTCCATGCCGCCGGGCGTAAAAGTGGCGCCGGTCTTCATCGTGAAATTATTGTTCAAATCCCTTTGCCGGAGCCAGTCCGAATATCCCGGCTCGCGCTTTGGCGCCGGTCCGAGTTTGAAATCGAGGCGCACCGCGTTGGTCGCCAGCAACGTCGCGCCCGTGAACGTGATCGCGCCAACCTTGTATTGCCGGCCTTCAAAAATGTAATAACGCACCACCATCGTGTCCGGCGTCGGATGCTCCAGCTTCACGTCCTTGATTTCAAAATCCAGATAGCCCCGGCTGTGGTAAAATTCCGTCAGCGCGTCCTTGTCGTCGTCAAAATCATCCTGCTTGAACACCCCGCTCCCGGTGATCCACGAAAACATCCAGTGCCGCCGCGTCTTGATCTGCTTGCGCAGCTCCTTCTGCGGAAAATTCGTCGCGCCGATGAATTCAACGTCCGTGATCTTGATCTTCTGCGGCTCGATAATTTGAAAGGTGACGGACGCGCGTCCCGCCGCCTCGTCCATCGTGTCGAAATAATACTTCACCTGCGTGTTCGGATAGCCGTATTTTTCGTAGAGCTTCTTGATCTCCTGCACGTCCGTGAACAGCTTCTGCTCGTCCAGCCGGTCGCCCACCTTCACCGTGATTTTTTTCTTCAGCTTCGAGTCGCTCAGCTTTTTGTTGCCCTCCAGCTTGATGCCGGTGATCAGCGGGCGTGCCTGCACGATGAAGGTCAGGTTCACGCCGCCGTCGTCCGCAGATTCCGCCGAGACGCGGATGTTGTAGAATTTTCCCGTGGCGTAGAGCGAATGGATGTCGTCCTGCGTGGAGCTTGGCCGGTAAATGTCCCCCGCCCTGGAGCGGATGTTGGAGCGGATGAACTGCTCGCTGACGGAATCCGGGCCGGCGAACTTGACGTAAACATTGTCAATTTTCGGGCCCGACATCTGCGACCAGGCGAGTTGCGCACAGCCGAGCAGCAGGCAGATTCCAAAAAGCCGGAGGAATGATTTCATCGGCTACCGGCCTTCCGGTATGTCTTCGTCGCTGACTTTTGCTGCGCTTTCAAATCGAGTATAATTTTTAAGGAACGTTAAATTGATGTCGCCCGTCGGGCCGTTGCGCTGCTTCGCGATCAACAGGTTCACCGCCAGTCCGTCCGCTTCTTCCGCCGCCGCGCCGTCTTCGTCGTCGCCCGCGTTCGGTTTGTATAACAGACCAACCACGTCGGCATCCTGTTCAATCGCGCCCGACTCCCGCAGGTCCGACAGCCTCGGCTTGCGGCTTTTGTCCTTCTCCAGCTCGCGGTTCAACTGGCTCAACACCAGCACCGGCACCTTCAATTCCTTCGCCAACGCCTTGATGCCGCTGGAAATGTCCGCGATTTCCTGCTGGCGATTCTCTTGAGAACGCCGCGCAGTAGAATGCAACAGTTGCAAATAATCAACCACAAAAAGTTTCACGCCGTGCTGCTGGTGCAGCCGCCGCGCCCGCGCACGCATCTGTAAAATCGAAAGCCCGGCCGAATCGTCAATGAACAGCGGCGCGTTCGAGAGCCGGCCCGCCGCGCTCGTCAGCTTCGGAAAATCCGACTCGCTCATGAACCCCTCGCGGATGCTCCGCAAATTCACGCGCGCGATGGAACACATCATGCGCAGCACCAGCGACTCCGCGCTCATTTCCAGGCTGAACACCGCCGCCGGCAATTTTTGTTCCAGCACCACATGCTCCACAATGTTCATCGCCAAAGAAGTTTTTCCCATAGACGGGCGAGCCGCGATCACGATCATTTCGCTGCCATGCAAACCGTCCGTCATCCGGTCCAGATCCGCGAAGCCCGTGCCCAGCCCGTTCAACACGCCCTTGCGGCTGAAATAATTTTCAATCGTCCCGATGGCCTTGCCGACCAGTTCCTTCGTCGTCACCACGCCGCCCTGCACACGCGACTCCGCAATTTTCAGGACGTCGCGTTCAACTTCATCCACCAATTGATCAACTTCCCCTTCATAGTCATACACGCGTCCGACAATTTCCGTGCAGGTCTGGATCATCTTCCGCAACAAGTATTTTTCACGGACGAATTCAAGATAATAACTCAAGTTCGCCGTGCTCGGAACTGAATCCTGAAGCTGCGACAAATACGCAATACCACCGACTTGTTCCAAAAGTTGTTTATCTTTTAATTTCTGATGAACTGTAAGCAGGTCAATCCCTTCTCGCCGGTCATACATTTCTGCCAACGTTTCATAAATCGTCTGATGTCGGAGATCGTAAAAAACTTCAACACCGACTGTAAGTTTTGCGATGCACTCGCCCATGCTGTCGTTTGGCGAAAGTAAAATACAACCCAAGACTCCTTGTTCCATCTCAATTGCATGAGGCGGCAGCCGATCTATATGCAACGTCTCTCCATTTCCAGGCTTTTGTCTTCGAGCCTTTTTTAAGTCTGCCGGATTAAATTTATTTTCGCTCACAAATGATTAACTGTTCACGGGTTTACTGTCTTTTCGGTATACATGCGAAGAAGTTCGCCAGTCCTGAAGATCCGACGGCACATAAACATGTCGAAAAAGTTCGTCTAAATCTGGGCTTCCAAAATCATGATTGCTAGCATCAAGAGCGGCTTGATTCGGGTCTGTATAGTTGGAATGAATCAATTTTCCATTCAGGCGCCAATCCCAAAAAGATGGATAATCCTTATTTCGATGAAGGCTTAAAATTCCTTTGTCGGTTCTACGTTCGTAATAGTCGGATTGCATTGAAGCCGTATGATAGGCTTGTCAACAAAATCATAAAGAAAAAAACAAGAGGTTCACCGTTTTGGAAAACGATTGTGAATAAAGTCAGCACACATTCGGTTTTATTCGCAGATTATTGACAAAAACATTCACAAAGTTATTCGCCGCCTCGTTTTTGGCCGGAGCGCGCTCGTCCTCGGGCGCAGCAACTTTCGCAGGTCGGTTGGTGTAAATTTCCCCAACGCTCGTAAATGTGTCTAACGCTGCGCCCGGGACGGGCGCACTCCGCCGAAATAAAAAAGCCGCACCCGACCGGATGCGGCTCGTGATTTTTTTTGCAGATTATTTTGTCGTTCCCTCCGTCGGCTTCGTAGCCGTCGTCCCCGTTGAAGTCGGCGCGGGTGCCGCATGATGCGAAGCGTGCTCCACACGGCTGGCGCTGTTCCATGCCGCCAGTTTTTCAGGGATGTTCGCATAGACCGTCTGGAAGATCGCATCCAGCAGGTTCCGCTGCTTCTTGCCCTCCTGCACCAGGCTGGCAATTTGCGCCGTGCTCAACACCCCGCCCTCGCGGCTCGCCTCACGCGAGCCGGACACCGTGCCAATCGCCTTCACCTGCGCCTGCAAATCCGCCACCAACGTCGCTGGCTGCGCGTGATCCACAAACACCTGCACCCGCGCGGCCTTGGCCGCCACCGTCGCCGCGTCGTCCGTCGCTGTCGGCACCAGCGCCGCCAGATACACGTTGGCCGTGCGCAGCACCTCGCCCGGATTGAAATGCGCCGGACGCGGAAACGAATCGTCAAAACCCGGCGCATCCGCTGCGTATGCCTCGGCGATGGTCGCCAGGTTGTCCAGCTTCTTGTCCAGCGCCAGGATCAGCGCGTTTTGCGCCGTCACCGAGACGGGCTTTTGCGTGGCACCTGCATTGACGAGCTGGGCGTAGATGCCGGTGAGTTTGGTGACATAGCCCGGCCCCTTGCTGGTGGCCGGGATGTCGTTGCTGTTCGTTTTGCAGAAGACCAGCGAGTGATCGAAGCTGACACACTCGCGAATGACTTTATTTTCCATAATGCGATTTTGATTTAGTTGTTTCAGGCGGAAACAACGGACGCTTTTCCAAAAGTGCCTTTCCGTCTGATTGAGTGGTTTCGGTCTCGAAATTGCTCCTGTCCGGGGTGGATGGCAATAACTTTTTTTCGAAAATCATCTGGCCGTCCCGCGTGCCGGTGGCGGCTCATGCCGTCTGCCGGTAAAAGCGGAAATTGACGCCGACAAATTTCCGGCGCACACTCGCCACGTCCCTGACATCGGGTTGCACCATGAGCTGCCTCGAACACGCCATCACAGACGGCCAAGCCGGATTTACCGGCTAAACCATCAAGCCACCCGGCCTGCCGGCCTTCGTGGAGCAGCCGAAAGATTTCATCAGCCAGGATTGCGTCGGCATTGAGACGCTCTGAAGTGCCGGCGGATTACATGCCGCCGAAAATTTATGCAAACTGAATTGCGCCAGTTCATCGAACAATGCCTGTTTTGTCTCGCCTCGGTGCAGCGCGCGGCGGAACTGTTGCCGGCGGACGACATGGAGTTGGACACCCTGATCGGTGAAACGGTGCAGGAAAACAATCCGAAGTCATGTTTGATGGTGGTGGTGGCGGCCTTGAGCCGGGCGCGTCCGGTGCAGGCGCGGCATCTGGCGCGCGGGGCGATGCTGCTGGGCCATGAACTCTGGATCGGGAGCGTGATGCTCAAGGCGCAAGGCGACGTGCCGGAGCCGCTGCTGGACGCCATCGAAAACACCCGGCTGTCGGGGGCGTGCGAGGCCGCCGCCCTGATGGTGATGGAAGACTGGTGTCGGGAACACCGCACCGGGAAACTGCCGGAGCCGCTCATTCCCATGGCCCGCAAACTGGCGCGGCGGGACGGCCTGACCAATGAGGCGATGGCCTATCTGATGACGCTGGCCTTTCGGACGAATGACGCCGGGCTGCTGGCCATCGTCAAGGGCTGGTTTCCGAGAGCCACACCGGACAAGCAGGCGGCTGTGGAAAAGTCGGCCAAGGCTGTGGGCGAGGGGGTTCTCCTGCAATGCCGCCGGCCCATCCTGGAAATCGTGGGTGAGAAAACCAGCAACACTCTTGCCCAAGGCGCCACCATGCGCCGTGCCGTGGTCAAAATCGGACGCAATGACCGCTGCCCCTGTGGCAGCGGCAAGAAATACAAGCACTGTTGCCTGACGAAGGACGAGGAACGGCTGCACCATTCCTCGGAGGTCGCCGGGGTGACGGTCGAGGAATTGCAGACGGCCTTGGAACCGCACCTGACGGCGCAACTGCTGGACCGCCTGCAACCGCCCCAAATGCTCAAGCTGGACCCGCTGCAAATTCCGCCCAGCCTGATGGACACCTATTTTCTGCGCCTGTGCGCCTTCAACCTGTTCGACCGCGCGGCCGAGGCGTTTGAAAAAATCGGCTGGCCCGGCGCGGGGCTGCTGAGCTGGGAAAGAATCATGTTCTTTGCCACCCGGGCGGGCCGCAAGGATGTGATCCAGCGCCTCATCAAGGTCCGTGAAAAACCGGCGGATCAGGCCGGCGATGACGTCTATGTTCCGCTGGGCGCGGCTCTCCTGTTGGAAGAGCAAAATCCGGCGCGTATACTCCAGATACTGGATGATGCCGCCAAAGACGTCCTGGCCACGGAGGATCTGGATCATTTGAGCCACATCGCCTACGGACTGTTGTATTCCCGGCACCGGGCCCTCGGCATTCTGGTCGCGCGCGGCACCATTCCAATCCTGCCGCGCGACCAGGCCGTCAGCGCCTTGGACGGCATCCTGGAGGCCCGCGACACCTTGAATCTCCCGCCCGACGACCCGATGGGCGACATCCTGGACAAGCGGTATGCCGAGCACGAAGCCGACGATGCCAAGCTGCGCGCCGCCCGGCAGACGCTCGACTCCAAGGCCCAGGAGGTGCGGGAACTCAAGGAAAAGCTGGACCTGCAGGAGCAGGAAATTGCGCGGCACGAACAGCAACGGGCCACCGCCGCAGACGCAGCGCCGCAGGAAATCAAGTTGAAGGCCATGCGGCGCAAGGTGGAGGAATTAAAATCCGCCCTCAACGAACGCCATCACGAGCGGAACAATTTGCGGCGCGAGCTGCAGAAGGCGCACACCGACCTGGAAACGCTCCGGCAAAACAGCCCCGCCGCCGCCGCCGAAAAAGCCGAGGCGGACCAGGAAGCCGAATTATTGCTGCCGCAGGACGCGGTGGAAGTGCATCCGGTCCGGCTGATCGAATTTCCAAAAGGGTTTCACCAGGCGCTCGGAGTTTTTCCGCGCCACGTCGCCCGCGCCGCGATGATCATGATCGGACGGCTGGCGGCGGGGGAACCGGCGGCGTTCGTGGGTGCGTTGCGGCTCAAGCAGGTGACCGATGTGATGCGGCAGCGGATCGGTTCCGATTACCGGCTGCTGTTCCGGCTGCATCCCGACCATTTGCAAGTCATAGACCTCATAAACCGGAAGGATTTGCTCCGCCGTCTCAAGACGCTGGGCTGATTCCGCTAATCCTCTCCGCCTCGAACGCGGAGAGTCCGACGCCACCCTCTCTAATCGGATTGGAGAGGGGCTGGGGGTGAGGTCAGGTGAGGTGACGCTGCACCGTTCTCTCGCACGCTTCACACGCAACGGAATAATTGCCTTCGATGATTTGTTTCAGCAGACTGTTGGCGCGTGAAGCCCGACGACATACTCATTGCCCTTCAAGAATTCACCGGACAGGAACGCATTGATTTTCTGCCGCTCGCGCCGGATACGCGGAAGCCCTCGCCTTACGCGCCAATCGAAAAATATCTGCTTGACCTGAAAAACGGCGCGAAACCCGAATCCGCCGCCGAAGACCTGTTCACCGCGCTCTGCAAGGATGTTCTTGGATTTGAGCCGACGCGTCAGGTCGGCGTGAAAGAAGGCTTCGTGGATTTCATCCTGCCGGAGCCGACCGGAGAGACCCTTCCGCTGGAACTCAAGCCCCTCTTCCAGCGCGACGGCACGGATGCGGTCTGGAGCAAGGACGCCAATCCCGAACACCACGTCACCCAGGTCAAAAAATATCTCGCCGACCACGAATATCTGGTCTTGACCGACCTGCGCACGGCGTGGTTTTTCAGCGCCCGCGATTTTTTCTTTGAGGGCAAGCCGTTCCACAAACTGCCATTTGCCGATTTCCTCGGGCGCTGCCGCGAAACCCGCAGCGTGCTCGACACCGTGCGCCGGCTGGAAGACACGGCGGAAAAGCCCGAGCTCGAACAGCAGTTCTTTGAAGATCTCAAAATCTGGTTCAAAGAATTCGACAAGGTCAAATGGACGCCGCCCGACCTCGCCGCCGAATCCATCATCCTGCTCATCAACAAGCTCATTTTCGCCCGCACGATTGAGGATTTCGGGCTCGTGCCCTATCGCTACACGCAGGACGCCTACGCCCAGCACACCCGCGACTGGCAGGCCAAGGGCCCGCACCGCATCGTCCCCAAGTTCCTCGCCCAGTTTGAAGAATTTTTCGACGATTACTACGACACTGAAATCTTTTCCGCCCGCGTCTGGGACCGGCTCGACAAGGACCCCGCCAACCTCCAGCGCTTTTGCGACAAGCTGAATTTCATCCTCGGCGTCAACACCTGGGACCAGACTTTCAGCACACGCGGCATCGTCCATTACAATTACCGGCGCATTGACGAGGACATTTTCGGCAAGAGCTACGAAATGTTCCTCGCCTCCAACCGCAAGGACGAGGGCATTTACTACACTCCCGCCGGCATCACCGGCCCGATGGCTGATTCCCTAGTCAATTCGCTGTCGGGAAAACTCGTGGACGAAATCTGCGACGCCGTCGGCAGCCAGAAATGCGACTTCAAACGCGCCGAGAAACTCATGGTGCAGTTGTTTGAAATCCGCGTGGCGGACACCGCCTGCGGTTCAGGTGGATTTCTCATCAAAGCCCTGCGCAGTTTTTGGAATCAATATCAGCGCATAGACAAAGCCTGCGCGTGGGTGCTGAAAATCATCAAGCCCGACAACGGTGAAATGTTCCTCGCCGAAATGCCGCCCAACGTCGAGGCCGCGCTCGCCTTCCGCCGCACCCAGAATTTAGACAACCGCCGCATCCTCATCGCCCAGATTTTGCTGCGCCACATCTTTGGCGTGGACAAGGATCCCGGCGCCATCGAAGTCGCCAAGACCAACATCTGGAAGGAAGCCGTCAAACTCTCGCCCGCCGACTACAACTATCGCGACCTCAAAACGGATGTCGTAAAAATCCTGCCCAACCTCGAACTCAATTTCCACTGCGCCGACTCCCTCGTGGACGTGGAATTGCAAAAGCAGGCGGCCTGGCTGGCGGATTATCATCAGGCCGAGTTGAAGAAACTCTCCGAACTCCGCGCCGCTTACATTCAGAATCCGATGCGTCATGAATCACTGGACGAAGCGCTGGCGTTGAGGAAACAAGTTCGCGCCAATTTTATCGAGCATTTCCAAGGCGAAAATCTGCCGTGCGAACCCGGCGGTTTTGCGCTCCACTTCTGGCCGTGCTGGTTTGCGGCGGATGGGAGCGCCAAATCTTGTAGGAGCCGAGGTGACGAGGCTCAAACTTCTTCCCCGCCCAAAACGTCCGCGAAGAAAAGTCAGAGCCTCCTCACGTCGGCTCCTACGGAAATGACGAGCGGCTTCGATGGCATCATTGGCAATCCGCCTTGGGAAGGGTTCAAGCCCTTCCGCAAGGAATTCGCCGCCAATTTCTATCGCGGCAAGCCGCAGTTCAGCAAAATGGGCATGGACGGCCCGACATTCAACAAATGGTTTGAGCAGGAATTAAAATCAAATGCGGAATTCGCCGCCCGCTGGCACGAGCACGAGGAATACTATGAGCGCCACAAGGATTACTTGGGCAAGTGTTACCAGCATCAAGGCACGGGCGACTGGAATCTTTGGAAGTTATTTATCGAACGTGATCTCTCGCTCGTTCGCCAAGGTGGACAATTTTCACTGCTCGTGCCCAGCGGATTTCAGACGGACGAAGGCTGCTCCGATTTGCGCCGTTGGCTTTCTACTGAAAACACGTTGACCGAATTGACTTCTTTCGAGAACAAAGGTTATCGCGTTATCGAGAATGGCAAAGAGAAGCGAAAGCAGATTTTCCCGGACGTTCATGCGCAGTTCAAATTCGGGTTCTTCAAAGTGCTTAAAGGCATGCCACCGTTACCAGATCATGCTTTTGATGCCCGGTTTTATCTGCATGATCCAAAAGATTATTGTTCCACGCCGATTCGTTACGCCGTTGAAATGATCCGCCGATTCTCGCCTGAAAACGAGTCGTTCATGGAGTTTCGCTCGGCAGCCGATTACACGCTGGCAACCAAGATTCGTGGCGAGCATCGCCTGCTCGCAGAATGTGATTACCCGTTCCAGCGTGAACTGCACATGACGGATGACAATCATTTGTTCATTAAGCTGGGCGACAAGAAGGTTGGCAAGGGACAGCTTACGCTTTACGAAGGCAAGATGATTCACCAGTTTGACGCGCATTTCATGCCGGCAACATTGGTGGTTGAAGAAGCGGCGGTTCGTGAAGGATTGCTTCGCAAGGAAATTTTCCGGCTGTGCCAGTTCATTCGTGAAAACAAAGTTGCCAAAGTCGGAGGCAAGAAAGTGCCGGAGAAGCGCGATGAATTGGAAGCGTTGTTGAAAGCGCAGTTCGAGACGGGCAAGTTCAAGCTCCACTACGAATTTGAGCGGCTTGGCGCGCGTGATGTAGGAAGCTCGACAAACGAACGAACGCTCATTGCCACGGTGATGCCGCCGCGCGTCTGCATCGGCAACACGATCAATTTTCTCCGGCCATTCCGCTACACGGTGGATGCCAAAGCCAATCTTCAGCAACAGGAATTGGACGGCGAAGAAATGCGTGCGCTCCTATGTCTGCTGGATTCATTCGTGCTGAATTATTACATCCGCAACAAAGTTTCGGCGCATGTCAACATTCACCAACTAAACGAACTGCCGCTGCCAAAACTTTCCGTGCTTCAGAAAAAGAAGCTGGCCGAGTTTGCCGGGAAGCTGTTGAAAAATCCGCGCGACGTGAAGGAACGCGCCACGCTGGAAACCTTCATCGCCCGCGAACTTTACAATCTTTCATTGGACGATTGGAAACATCTCACCGGCACGTTCACTTTCGGCGGCGGCGAATCCAAGGCCGAACTGGACGAAATCATCCGCCAATCCATCGCCCTCTGGAAAGATTGAGCCATTGAGATGAAAGCGGCATCCCTCACCACCCATGCCAAAAAGCGCATCAGCGAACGGTGCGGACTTTCGGAAACGGAATTGCGGCGGCTTCTGGATGCGGGCGCCAACATTCCCATCCATCTGCAAAAAGGCGGACGTTATGCGCACCGGCTGGTTTACTCGCACAAGGATGACGACTGGTTCATGGTGGTGCAGGATGGCGGCGACGGCGGGATATTGACGGTGATGCCGTTGAGCTACCTGGAGGGGCGAACCGAGGTGACCGCCGCCCAGAAACGGCAGGCCCGCAGCCGGGCCATGGAGGTCAAAAAGGCCGCCGAGGCCAAACCGGCCAGTCCGTCGCCGGAAAAAATTGAGCCTCCAGTGCCGCCTCCGGCGCCGCCAACCGTCGCCATGCAGGAACCGCCGCCGGGATGGAGAATCCGCGTCCGTTATCACCACGAGGGCAAGACGCATTTCAAGAATCTTCTCCGCACCCCGGCCGAGCATGGCAATCCCGCAGACTGGTCGGTTCCCGGCCCGGTCCATGTTTGGCTCAAGCAACGGCTGGTGGAGGAGGCAATCCCTTTCGCAAGCATCGAGTGCATCGTGGCGGAGCGGAAAAACAGCATGGAACACGTGGATTATTTGCTGGAGTATCTGCCGCTGACCCCGGAGGAAATTGAGGCGTGCCTTTGAAACCAGGAAGATTCCCAGAGAGGTAAAACCCGGTTTTTGACCGTTTTTCCATAATAAATGGCCATCCGACGCGGTTCCCGTCCAAATTGCCCCCTTTCCCGGTCATCCGACGCGCTTCCCGCATCTTCCGCCCCTTTTCCCGGTCAAATTCCCCCCGCTCCCGCTCTTCTTCCCCCTTTCCCGATGAAATTCCCCCCGTTCCCGATCTGTCTTCCCCCGCTCCCGGTCGGATTTCCCCATTTCCCGGTCGTCCGCCCCCGCTCCCGATTGATTTTCCCCCTGTCCCGGCCAGATTCCCCCCG
>Ga0181534_10001397_pt1 | contig 15704 bp, 9 predicted proteins | sample PEATcosm2014_Bin_37_FD_119758 | JGI IMG/M metagenome (GOLD analysis project Ga0181534, IMG submission 119758) | Peatland microbial communities from MTU Mesocosm Facility, Houghton, MI, USA - PEATcosm2014_Bin17_10_metaG | ecosystem: Environmental > Terrestrial > Soil > Wetlands > Peat | place... | reverse complement strand
TATGTTCCAGGTACCGCCGGCAATCGTGAAGGCGGGACTGGTCCAATTGCCTGACTGGGTGGTCTCAGGAACGAGGACTGTAGCCGGCCCGACCGCGGCAGCCGATGTGGTGGCCGTGGTGCCCCCGGCAGCGGTGGTGGAGGTGGCGCTGGCGGCGGTGGTGGTTGTTGCCCCGGCCGCAGTGGTGGCTGTCGTAGCGGCTCCGGACTTCGCCGCGGTTGGGGGTGCTGTGGTGGCCGTGGCGCCATCGGGAGGCAACTTGTACCCCGAAGATCCGGAGGCGGCGGGGTTCCCCGAGGCCGATCCGGCGTTGCCGTTGAACCACATGCCGATGACCAGAGCGACCACCACGGCAATAAGCAGCTGCCAGGTCTTCCAGGAGCGGCGCTCCTTGATCTTGAGTTCGCCCTGCTCCGGTTGGTAGTTGGACGCCAACAGCGGGTCGCTCGGCTGTACCAGCTGTCCTGGCGGTTCCGGCTGTCCCGGTTGGGCGGCCGGAGGACCGTAAGCCAGAGGTGGCACTTCTCCGTAACCGCCCGGCGCCACAGCACCGTATCCGGACTGGGGAGCAGGGCCGTAGCCGGCGGGTGGCACCTCCGGATAGCCGGCGGCCGGGGCGGGCCCGTAGCCGGGTGGAGCCGTCGTCGCGGCCGCCGGGCCGTGTACGGCTGCCCCAGCAGTCGGCGGATAGGCGGTGCCGTTCGAGCCAGCCGGCCCGGGCGGATACCCCGTGGCCGGGTCAGGTGCGTAGTGGGAGACCGGTACCGTCGGTGGTGCCGGCCCCACCGGTAGCGCAGAGGGCATGGCCTGCGGCCCGCTGGTATAGACGGGCTGCTCCGTGTAGGGATTCGAGTAGGCGCTCGGATCCACATAGACCCACTGGTCGGCCGGCGGGGGTGCAACCGTCGGGGTGTCCACCATCTGGGAATGTGCGGCGGTCGGATCCCAGGCAGCCTGGGGAGGCACCTGCTGGGTGGGCTGTCCTGCGTACGGTGCATGGTTGGCACCCGGGTCCGAGTACGCCCACTGATGCGTACCGTTCGGGGGCACAGGAAATGGCACCGCTGCCTGGGGCGCCGTACCGTTGGGCACCCACCCCGCTTGCAGCGGAGCGGGAGGGAGAGGCTGGGCGACATGGGCTGAACCATTCGCATTCGGGTCCGAGTTCACCCACTGATCCCCACCGTTCGAGGACGGTGGTGGCGGGGGCGCCGACGAGACCGCGCCGTTCGGCGCCCACGCTACAGCTGGAGGGACGGGTGCGACCGGCTGGGTGGCGTAGAGCGAAGGGTTGGCGTTCGGGTCTACGTACTCCCACTGGTCGGCGGTGGCCGGCGGCGGGGGTAGCGGCGCCTGCGGGACGGCGCCGTTCGGATGGGGCGGGTCTGGCGGCGGCACTGTGCTTGGCTCCCAGGCTGACGTCACACTCCCAGCCTCCGGTACAGGTCCCCGTCGGTCAAGTTAAATTCAAGTGAACCAGTAACGTGGCTGACCTGCCTTTTCATGAGCTGATGGCCTTCACTCCGCCGGTGGCCAATGTCGGGTTCGCATGGGCGGCGAGAGAGCCCTGTGTGTCGATGAACCGCTTGGCGAACGCCACCAAGAAGGTCCGGTTGTTGATCAGAGCGCGGTCGGCCTGATTGGACTGACTCAGCGACCCCCCGATGTTGTGGATGCTGTCTCCGGTGGTCAGACCCTTGACCACCGCCCCCTGCCCTGAGTTTTGGACGTAGAGGACGACCCGCTCGTAGTTCGTCGTGGTAGCGGTCATCTTCACCGGCACGATCCAGTACACGATGGACCAACTTCCGAACTGCTGGGAGGTGTAGGACATGGCCTGGCCGGTGATCCCTCCTGCGAGGGACACCTGGGCGACATCGGCCAGCGCGTAGCCGTGGAACGTATAGCAGTTCTCGACGCCGTAGGCGGAGAAGCTCGAGAGGTCCGGTGTGTTGATGACATCAGCCACTACGGGCACGTTGGTCCTCAGCGGGCCCGGTCCCGTCGAACGCAGGATGTACCGGTTCCACACCGAGGTATCCCCGAAGAGTGGCTTGGCCCACTCGTAACTGGTGTCGAACTGCGCAGTCCATCCCGTTGGTGCCGACGGATAGCGGACATAGGCAAGCAACTTGGCCTGGCCGGTCACTCCGGCCACCAAGTTGTACGTCCGCAATCCGACATTGCTGAAGCCAACCAGCAACGCCGCCAACAAGACAGCCACCACGGCCATCTGGATTTTGGGCACGGCCATGGGCACCTTGCGCCGATTCGTCGTCGGCGGCTCCTCGAAGAGGGAAGGAACTGCGATCGGCCCTTGAGCCTGCTCCGCGGCTTGTTCAGATGGGGCCTTCGCACCGACGTTGATGTACATCCCCAGCGGCTTGATCAACAGAACCATGACGAGCACGCCCAGGCTGAAGGTGACGAGGCCGATGAACGGGTGGAACACGTTGATGGCGACCGCCTCGCCCCACTCCTTGCCGGCGAAGAAGATGAAGGTGATCCGGCCCAGATTGATGATCCACAGCAGCACCATCCCGCCGGCCAGCCAAAGGACCTTGCGCACAATGGGGCCACGGACGATGGCGGCAAATGCCGAACCGATGAGGAGAAAACCCACGATCCCATTCACCCCGGAACACGCCGACACGACGCTCAGTGCGAACGTCGACCCATGGTGGCTGACGACAAAGAGCGTGTTGTCCAATGAATTCGCCGGCTTGGCAAGATTGGTCCAGATGGCGATCTTCTGCATGCCCAGAAGGGTGACGTCGGTGAAGGCGTTCAAGACACCCAACAGGTACTTCTGGTACGGATACGGCCAGGCAAGGAAGAGGAACCCGATGGCCAGCCTCTGACGCCAGAGGACTCTCGAGCCGAAAATGATGGCCACGGCGCCCGCCACGAAGAATGGCAGGGTCAGCAGGTCAATCCGATAGACCCAGAACATGGCCGACATGCGTGCCGGCAGGAGCTCATTCGCAGCGATCGCTCCCACGATCAGCGGTATGCCGATGGTGTAGTCGACATGACGGTCGTAGATCGGTGGCTCCGGCTTGAGTGGGCGGGCGCGCAGGGCCGCAAGAGCCAGGGCGATGGCAGGGACCAGGCTGATGTAGGCCAGTGGTGTCTGCTGATCCGCCGTCTGGAGCAGCGTGCTCAGCGAGTAGTTGTAGGCGACCAGAACGGCAGCGATCAGGACGCCCATCTGCACACGGGACCTGGTGGTGGGAGAGGCATCGCTCCACCGTTGGTTGAGCCGGTCACGCAATTCCCTCAGCGTTGAGCGATTGGATCCCCGTTTCGGGACAGACATGGCCTCAGTCACTGTGGGAATCCTCCTCCCATGACCATGGCAGAGGCATCGCTCGTAGCACGTGGAGCCATCATCCGAACCTGCCGTGAACGTAATCGGATGTCCGAGGATCACGCGGATTGTTGAACACGGCAGCGGTGGGACCGGCCTCCACGATGTGTCCCGGGGCGCCTTCGCTGTCGACGAGGAACAGTGCGCAGGTGTCCGAGACACGCTGTGCCTGCTGCATGTTGTGGGTCACGATGACAATGGTGAGTTGTTGTGAGAGCTCCCGAATGGTCTCCTCGATCACGCTCGTCGAAATGGGGTCGAGCGCCGAACAGGGCTCGTCCATCAACAGGACCTTGGGCCGCACAGCGAGGGCCCGAGCGATGCACAGGCGCTGCTGCTGGCCACCGGAGAGGGCGGCACCCGCCTCGTTCAGTCGGTTGCGTGTCTCCTTCCAGAGGCCGGCCCGCTCCAGGCAGTCCTTGACCAGCGCATCAGGATTCCGGACCTTCGTACCCGAGAGACGGAGGCCGGCCAGAACGTTCTGAGCGATCGTCATGGACGGGAACGGATTGGGTCGCTGGAACACCATCCCGATCTTGAGCCGGGTCTCGGTGACTCGCACCGTAGGACCGTAGATGTTGACGTTGTCCATCTCCACCGATCCGGCGAGCGCAGCCGACGGGATGAGCTCATGCATCCGATTGAGGATCCTCAGGAAGGTCGACTTGCCACATCCGGACGGGCCGATGAGGGCGGTGACCTTGCCTGGCGCCATATCCAGCGTGACTCGTTCCAGCACCTTCTTCGAACCAAACCAGGCACTGACGTTGGTAGCTCGCAATCCCGACCGACCCAACGTGTCCACCATGGCGCTGGGGTTTCCCTGTGGGAATCCGGATGGGTCCCACCCGGGAATCGGAGCCTGCTGCACATAGGTCATTGGGCCTCCCTGCGTCTGAACAGTCGTCGTAACATCGTGCCGATCACCAGCAGGAAGACGCCGGCACCGACCCAGGCGCCCAGGTCGGCAGTTCCCGTGAAGGCCAGCCCGCTGTCCGATGACGAACCGCTGGAGTCGGATCCGGAGCCATCCGATGCCGCTCCGACAGAGGAAGTGCCACCACTGGCGCCCGTAGCTGAGGCCGCCGCCCCGGATGCGGACGTCGTACTCGTCGTGGTGGTACCCGCAACCGAGGGATTGGCGGCGCTCACCGACTCGGCGCTGAGCTCGGCGGCTACCTTGAGGCCGGCAGCCTGCATTGCCGAGGTGGCTGGGGCGGCACCGAATGACTCGATGTCCTGTTGACCCTCCGGGCCGAGGATGAAGCGGACAACCTGGGCGAGAGCGCTGGCCTTGGCACTCGAGAGGCCGTTCAAGGGGACGACCAGGTAGGTCTCCTCCATCAAATCACTGTTGTAGGCATCGGCGTCAGTCGTGCTGGCGTTGAAGGTGACCAGGTTGTTGGTCGTCGGGTTCGTAGTGGCAGAAAGCGTGGCATCTGCGGCAGCGGCTTGGGCGGACGCCAGCGAGGGAGCCACGAACGCCCCTTGGGCATTCTGGACGGCCGCCGTGGGCAGGTCCCACGAGACACCCAGTGGAGCGCCCGTCCACACCGAAGAAATGGGGGCTATCGCTCCGAGTTGCCACGTAGTTGCCTGTGTACTTGGTGCGTTCGACTCGCTATTGATGGCCAGCAGCTTCCCGAGCAGGGGCTCATCCCCACCGGGGATGGTGTTCTGGGCATAGGGCCACAGTTCGCTTGGCGTGGTGTCCGTGGTCAGGCTGCCCGAACCGGCCAGCCCAGCCGCGAACAACGCCTGTGAGGTGGGGTCGCTGTCCAATAGGGACATCATGGCGTAGTTGGCCATTGACGGGTCGAGGTTGGCCCACAGGGCAACGGAGAGACCGTCGGCTGTGGTACCGGATCCCCCCGCCTGAGGGCACGTGATCCGGGAGTCGTTCCAGTTGTGCAGGGGATCCGCGGAGTCAAAACCGAAGATGTCACCGAGCAGCGTCGTGGTGAGGGGCATGTGCTGGCAGAAGTCAGAGCTGGTGATTGCCGTGTCTCCGCTGTTCGCCCACGCCGTCGTGGGCACGAGCGTGGCCAGGGCCACTGGGGTCGATGCGATGGGGACATAGGCGTAGGATCGTCCGTTGGCCGCGGCCGTGGCGGCCTCTGCTGCCGTCAGCGGACGCTCCGATACGGCGAAGTCGTCGGTGAACTGTCCCGGGCCTGATCCGACGAACGCGGCGATGCCCGAGTCGTTGTCGGTCAGGAGATAGGAGCCGAACAGAGGATTGATGTTGGCCGAGTCGTCGGCGAGAAGCTTCGAGATGACCGGCTCGAAGAATGACCCTCCCTGGCCGACGAGAGTCGTCGGATCGGTGTCTGCGCCAGCAGCCGAGCTGAAAAGACCCGCCGGAGCGGTCAGCGAACCGATGCCTAGTAGTCCCGAGGCGATCATGGCTACGGCGAGGCGACGGTATCCGGTCATTCGGGCCCACCCGATGGTCTCCTGCGCAGCAGGCGGCGCCGCGCGAACCATGCCATCACGATGAGTGAGGCACCGAGAGCGGCCAGGGGGAAGGGGTCGCCCCCGGTGAAGGCTAAACCGGTGCCTCCCGAGAGCGAGACGGCTGGATCCAGCCCACCGCTCCCGCTGCCGCCAACGGCGCCGCTCGACTTGGCCGCACTCGACGTGGGGGCCGTGGCGGCCTTCACGGTTCCGCTCGTGGTCGACGTGCCCGTCGCGTGTCCCCCGTTGGCGCCGGGCGGAGGCGCGGTGGCCAGCGTGACCCCACACGTCGGCGTTGTCTGACCAGCAGCCACCTCCGTCGGAGTGAGGTCGCCGCAGGCGTACCCCTTCTGCTCCGCAGCCGTCACCGCGACCGCTCCGGGGACGTCAGCCAGCACGGCGTTGATCCCGTACTGCTCGAGGGAGAGACCGAGCGAGGCGTAACCGAAGCTGGGTGACGATGCCTGTCCCAGTGTCAGGGAATAGTTCACGTAGGCACTGAGGACGGCCCCCTTGGACGGATCCGATCCGGTCGTCTTGGCCAGAAGGTAGCTGTAGGTCGAAGGGTTGTAGACGTTCGGTCCGATGCCGCCGAAGTTGAGCTTGTGGGTCCCGTTGTCGAGCTGCGTGGCGTAGGCCAGTGCGGAGGCCACATCGACCGGCGTGGGCTGGGTGTAGTCACCGCTGGCATTGAGTACGGAGGCCACACCCTTGGCCGGAGTGCTGGCCGTGAAGCCCAAGTCGGTGGCGTACTTCACCTGGACGGCGCCGATGGCCCCCGGGTTGGTGGCGATGTTTCCTGCCACCCCGCTGGTGCTCTGCTGATCCAGCCCGGAGGGCAGACCGGGCCAGTTGGAGTTCGGGGCTGTCGGCGAGATCGCCACGCCGTCACCCGGGCCGCCGGATTGGGTGAGCTCCTGATTGGCGAAGGCAGCCCATAGCGCGGGCTGCTCGTCGAGGCACCACTCCTCGAGCACGTAGTTGGTGCCGGCCGAGTCGCTTTCGGTCACCGGCCGGACGGCCAGGTTGGGAAGGGTCACGCCGGGGTTGTCCTTGGCGAGGGATGGATCGTCCCAGTTGGTGATCCCTCCCGTCAGGAGGGCACAGGCCGTGTAACTCGAGAGCTGCAGCGTTTTGGTCAGGCCGGGAATGTTGTACATGAAGGCGATGCCTCCGGCGGTCACCGGGACGTAGATGAAGGGGAAGCTGGGTGCCGTGGTGTCCGTACTGCCCAGCCCGTAGGCGATATCCGTGGCGGCAAAGTCCGTGGTCTGGTTCGAGAATTCGTAGCGGCCGTCACCCGAGCTCGTGCTGGAGTAGTTCACGTTCAGGCTGTAGGGGGCGGGGCGCACCGCGTTGGTGAACTCCTCAAGGGCGGGTGCGGCAAACGAAGAGCCGGCCCCGTTCAGCTGGGTGGAGGTAAGAGGGATGGCTCCGGAGCGGGGTACATAAGGACTCGAGCTCGACGCGGAAGTGGAGCTCGGGGTGGAGGTGGCAACCGTCGAGGACGTGGCTGTGGCAACGCTCGTCGACACTGCCGTGGTTGAGGAGTCGGCGCCGGCGACGGACGACGGACCGGCCGTGAGTCCGACACCGATGAGGATCGTCGCGACCGAAACCACGGTGCCCAGCCTTCGGCGGAAGGTCACGCCATAGCGAGGGCGCCGCGTCATCGACGGACGTCGCCGACTGTCACCACTCGCCCGGGCGGCGCTCGTTGTGGTCGAGTCTCGTCCCATAGCGATCGGGGCGTTGGGGATCACGGTTGTTTCCTCCGTTGGCGGTTGAGAAGGCTGGGGCGAGTCGGAATGGTCGGTTGGGGTCGGAACGTGTCCAGAAGACTGCAGTGTCATGCCTCTACCTCCGTAGTGCGATTTCGGATTCGCGCCCAGGGGACGAAGCGGCGTCGGCCGGGCGTGGATTTCCCGAGAGCCCGGGCGATGAGGAACAGGATCAGGACGACGCAGACCAGAACGAACGAGGTTCCCCACGCACTTTGCTGGATCACGGCACCGGGCTGGAAAATATTCTCGTAGATGCGGAAGGGCAGGTCGTCCTGTTGGCCCGAGAATGGATTCCAGTTGTAGGCCTCGAACCCGCCCGCGTTGAAGAGCACCGGGGCCGTCTCGCCGGCAATGCGGGCCACTCCGAGGATCACTGCCGTCATCAGGCCGGCCCGGGCCGTGGGCAACACCACACGGACCAACACCCGCCACTCTGGGGCACCGAGGGCCAGTGCGGCCTCCCGCAGGGAGCCCGGCACGATCGCCACCACCTCCTGAGCCGCTCGGGTGACGATGGGAAGCATCATGACGGCGAGGGCCAGGGCGGCCGCCAGTCCCGACTTTCCACTCTCCTTGTGAGGGACGACCCACAGCAGGTACACGAAGAGGCCGGCGATGATCGCCGGCGCGCCGGTCATGGCATCCACGACTGCGCTCACCGTCCGCGCAAACGGCCCATTGCTGCCCACCAGATAGGTGGCGGTCATGATTCCGAGCGGCACCGTGATGATCGTGGCGATCCCCACCTGCTCCACCGTCCCGACGATGGCGGCACCCACGCCGAGATCGGTGATCTTTGATGCCCCACCGAGCTGGGTCATGTCTGCGGTGAGGAAGTGGGGGAAATCCTCGAAGACCGCTGACACTCCCCGGATGAAGACATAGTAGAGGACGGCACCGAGGGCGAACATAGCGACGATGGCCCCGGACCAGATACCCAGTGTCGCCATTCGGTCTTTGGCGATGAGCACGCCATGGAGGCGCCAGCACAGGGTCCCGTAGATGGCGAAGAACAGGCAGAACCAGGCCACCAGCATGCCAAACGGGGCAACGATCCCAGCCAGGGAGAAGGCGATCCATACCAGTGCCAACGCGGCAGCCGCCGATCCCAGCCCTTCCATCAGCATCGACCCTGAGATCCCCCTCTGACGAGTCGGACTATCGGGCATGGCCGAATGCGGACCTAGAGCAGTGCCCACGGGATTGGGCATGGGTGGCGGCGTCAGCGTGCGGTTCCCCCTCATCATCCCGCCTTCTGCCCGCGGTTGACGATGGCGCGTGCGCCGATGTTCACCAACAGCACGGTCACGAAGAGCACCAGGCCCAGCAGGATCAGCGCGCTCTTGTCCATCGGTGTCCCTGTCGGAAAGTCCTCCGTGATCTGCTTGGCGATCGACCCGAGACCATTCGGCCCCAGGATGGCCGACGTCATCCGGTTGGCCTTCGACAGGATGAGCACCACGACCATCGTCTCGCCGATGCCACGCCCGAATCCGAGAAGCACTGCCCCCACGATGCCGTTCCGCGAGAAGGGCAAGATGACATCGGTGACCATGCCCCATCGGGTTCCCCCAAGTCCCAGGGCGGCTTCGCACGCGTCTCGTGGGGTCTGGGACATGACCTCTCGGCTCACCGAGGTGATGATGGGGATGATGGTCACGGCCGAGATGAGCCCGCAGGCGAAGATCGACTGGACGTACTCCCCTGAAGTAGGTGTTCGGAAGAAGGGGACGAAGGCAAAGTGGGTGACCAGCCATTTGGCTGGAGCTGCCTGCAGGTTGGAAACCAGTGCCAGTCCCCAGAAGCCGTAAACGATGCTGGGCACCGTGGCCAGGCAATCGACGGCACCAGTGAGAACGCCTCTGAGGCGCACCGGCGAGTACTCATTGATCATGAGGGCGGCCGACAGCGACACCGGGGTAGCGATGATCACGGCCACCACCGCGATAGCCACAGAACCAACAAGGAGCGACATCGCGCCGAAATGGCCACTGTCGGGAGACCAGGTCGGGTCGGTGATGAAGTGAATGCCCCCGACCTTCAGGGCCTGCCATCCGTAGGCGGCGAGGAACACCACGACGCCGGCCAGGATGGCGAGCACAACGAGGCTGCTGCTGCCCAGGGCGAGCCGGAACACCTTGTCGGCCCGGGTGACCGCCCGGTTGATGACGATGGGGGTGTCATCCACAAGAGGTGCAACCGGCGGGATCGGCGGCGCCGCCAACGTAGTCATCGTGCTCTCCTCCGGACGAGGCGACGGCCGAGCAGACCGCAAGCAACCAGTCCCCCGCCACTAACTACCAGCCACTCGAGCCCTCCGGGAGTTCCGGTGAAGGCCAGAGTGGAGGGGCTCACCGACACGGCGGCCGATGGAGGCGAGCTGGACTGCGTGCTCGTCGACGCGGTGCTGCCCGTTGCCCCAGGCGAGGTGGACGGGGCCGACGTGAACGCAAACGCTGTAGAGAAGATCTTGGGCTGGCTGAAATCGTCCTGATTCTCGCCGACGAACAGGACGCACTTGTGGGTCTCGTCGCAGACCGGCTGGGCGTTAGCCTGCTCCCCGAGACTGGCGTTGGGCAGGGAGTACAGCGTGAAATTGGACGCTGAGAAGCTCCCGTCCGGCTGCACCAGCACGGAGTTCGCAACCACCGTGTTCTCGTCACAGGTGGAGATGCTGGTCGGCAGGTTGGCCACGGTGCCGCCCGGGTCGGCGCACTCAAGAATCACGACACGCGTATGGGGCACGAAGAGGGAGTTCGGGCCGACCGAGACGGTCACGCTCTGGCCACTGGGGTAGAGGCCACCCGTGGCGCTGGGCTTGATGACCACCACCGGTGCCGCGGCCCCGGCCACGCCGGCATCCCAGGTCACCATGGCGAGCACCCCGGCCACGAGGAACACGAGGCCTACCGCCCGCGACATTCCGCTGTATGCCACTCGGGGCGCCTCTACTGCGCACGGTTCAAGGGTGGCGACCATCAGGAGTGCCCCCCGACCACGGTGAAGGGCGGCGAGAAGACTTTGGGCTTCCTGAAGTTGTCCTGGTCCTCGCCCACGTAGAGCACGCATTTGTGCGTGGCGTCGCAGACCGGTTGGTCGTTCGCCTGCTCTCCGAGGGTCAGGCTGGGAAGCCGGTACACCGGATACCCCGGCTCGGTGAAGCTGCCGTCCTTCGCCGGCAGTATCGAATTGCCCTCGACGGTGTTCTCATCGCAGTTGGCCAGGCTGGTCGGCAGGTGGGCCGCCGTCCCGCCGGGGTCGGCGCACTCCAGGATGTTGATCCTGATGTGCGGAGTGAAGATGGAGTTTGCCGGCATCGACACCGTGACCATCTGGCCGTCGTGGAAGACCCACCCATTGGAAGTACCACTCACCTGGAGACCGCCCGCAGCCGAGGTGGACGACGAGCAGGCGGCGAGCAGCCCGGCGACGACCACCAGAACGACGGCTGCCGCGGATCCGCTCACCGATGACCAGTGGGGCCGAAGTGCGGGGAGCCGACTCATCTACGCCGCCGAACCATAGAATTTCGAGCCGCCGAAGTTGAACACGCCACCGTCACCGGCAGTCATCCAGTAGCCGTCTCCCTGAGGCGTGGTCGTCATGTCGACGACCGGGCTGTTAAGCCTCGTATTCCCGGTTGAACCATCGAAGATGGCATCGCCGAAGGCAAAGATGCCTCCGTCCGAAGCCACCAGCCAGTACCCCTGACCGTATTGGGCTGAGGCCATACCCACGATGGGTTTGTTCAGGTGGATGTCGCCGGTCGAACCGTAGAAGGTGGCGTCGCCGTAGCTGAAGATTCCCCCGTCGGTGGCCACCAGCCAGTATCCACCACCATCGGCAGTGGCAGCCATTCCGACAACGGGCCGGTTGAGCGCGATGTTGCCAGCTGACCCATGGAACGCGGCACTGCCGTAGTTGAACACGCCGCCGTCCGAGGCCACCAGCCAGTATCCACCGTCGTCGGGACTGGCCGCCATTCCGACAATCGGATCGTTGAGGTGGATCCCTCCGGCCGAACCGTAGAAGTTGGCGTCACCGTAGGCGAAGACACCACCGTCGGAAGCGACCAACCAGTAGCCGCCGCCGTCAGAGGTGGCGGCCATGCCGACGATCGGCGCGTTGAGGTGGATACCTCCGGCCGAACCGTAGAACGTGGCGTCGCCGTACGTGAACACCCCGCCGTCGGAAGCCACCAACCAGTAGCCGCCGCCGTCAGGGGTGGCGGCCATGCCGACGATCGGCGCGTTGAGATGGGCCGACGACGAAGACACGGGCTGAGCGGCGACAAAGCTGATCGTCACCGACCCATAGACGGGCACGCTGTCCGACGTGTCCGCTGCCGTATAGGTGACCGACTCGACTGCGGTGTCAGTGATGGCGAACGTGGCGATGCCGTTCTCATCCGACGTCTGGGTGGCCGGCGAGATCTTCGACGAGCCCCCGGAGGCGGTGAGGGTGACGGTCCGGCCGGACACGGGTAGGCCGTTGTCGTCCATGAGAATTACCGACACGCTGGCCGCCGTCTGACCGTCGGCCGGGACCGATGAGTAGTTGGCTACGATCGTCGAGTCACCGGTGGTAGGCACGTCGGGCGGGGGCGTACCGAAGGTCACGGTGGCGAGCTGCGAGATGGCCAGGTTCCCGTCGTCGGTATCGACTGCGGTGTAGGCCACCACCTCGTTGGTGGTGTCCGTCACGGTGAAGGTGGCTACCCCGCTGGCGTTCGTCGTGGCGCTGGACGGGGTGATCACTGACTTCCCGCCCCCCTGATTGAGCGTGATGGAATCGCCTGTGACGGGGTTGCCGAAGTGATCCTGGAGATTCACGGTGATCGTCGACGAGGTCGTACCGTCGGCCGCCACGGTCGTGGGGTTGGCCGCCGTCGTGGACTGATTGCCATCCGGTGAGCCAGAGGTGAACGTCAGGCTGATCGGTGAGGATGGGGTCAGGGTGACGTTCGACGTCGTGTCGACCGCGGTAAGCGTGACCGACTCGGCCACGGTGTCCCGCACCTGGAACTCGGCGACCCCGTCGCTTCCCGTGGCTCCCGGTGTGCTGCTTCCTGCCTCCGTATCCGGCGTGATCAGGAGCTTGACATCAGGTGTAGCCGGAGCCAGTGAGACGATGTCCCCGGCTACCACGTTGTTCGAGTAGTTCTTGATGGTCACGAACACGTTGAATGGCGACGTACCGTCGGCCGGGGTGGTCACGGTCGGAGGGTTAGAGGATACGTAGGTGACCGTTGACGCAGTCGGGGAGACGGTCGTGGGCGCCACGAAGGCCACGGAAGTGCTACCTATGACGAGATTGCTGTCGGTCTGGTCTGTGGCGGTGAACGTGGCCGACTCGTCGACAGCGTCTGTCACCGTGAACTGCGCCCTCCCGTTCGACCCTGTCACTACCGCCGTGGTGGGACTGACCGTGGCCGAGCCCGTGGCGGTCAGGACAACGCCCTTGCCGCCTACCGGACTGACCCCACCGGCGTTCAACAGGGTCACTGTGACCGTCGTGCCTCCCGAGCTACCCGTCACCGCGGTAGACGAGGTCGCCACCACCGTCGACGAGGAAGCGGAGACGGTGAGCGTCCCGAAGGTGATCGACGGCTTCGACGTCAGGGTGACACCCCCGGCAACGGCGGTGTAGGTCACGACCTCGGCCGCCGTGTCGGAGACCGTAAAGGTGGCAGTCCCGCCGGGCCCGGTCTTTTGAGATGTCGGCTGCACGAGGGAGGAGGAGCCCGAGTCGGGTGTGAGGGTCACCGTCTGGCCGACCAGGGGCACGGGGCTGGCCCCCTGGTCCAGGGCAGTGACGGTGACGGTAGCTGTGTCGGATAGGTTCGGCACGGTGGTGGTCGAGGGGACGGCGCTGGAGTTGGCAGCCGACACTGCCGGCGCTTCGAAGGTGACGTCGGCGGTCTGGTTCACGGTGACCGAGCCGCTGGTGGCCGTGTAGGTGACCTGTTCCGGCGTGGGGTCGGTGACCGTGAAGGTGGCCACCCCCGAACTGTTCGTCGTGGTCGGCGTGGTGGTGATCACCGAGTGCCCCGAACCCTGGGTCAGGGAGACGGGGGCATCGGGGACGGGCACGGTGGCATCGGCGCTGTTGGTCCCGTTGAGGGTGACGGTGATCGTCGACTGATCGGTGCCGTCGCCCACCGGGGTGTTGGTGCTGGCCATCACCGTCGACAGGGTGGGCGAGACGGCGGCGGCGGCGGCCGGCGCGCTGCCGTCGCCGGGATCGACCCCGTCGTCCGTGGCGTTGGGACTCACGAAGAACCCCTGGGACCAGAAGTGGGGCTGGGTGAAGTCCTCCACGTTGTTGCCGATGTAGAGCACGCACTCGTCGGTGAGGTCGCACACGGGTTGGCCGGTGGGGCTCTCTCCGAGGGTGTAGACGTTGGGCAGGGCGAAGACCTGGAAGTTCTTGTAGTCGATGGCCCCGCCGGAGGGGAAGATGGTCTGCTGGGTGGCCGTGGCGGTGTCGCAGGCGCTGGTGAGGGTGGGGATCACGTCGTCGGGGGCTGCGCACTCGGCGATCACCACATCCTGATGGGCGGGGAGCACCGTGTTTGTCGGGACCACCACGGAGATGGTCTGGCCGCTGGAGAAGGGCGTCCCGGCCGTGAAGGGGCTGATGGGGACGGCCGAGTCGGGGATCTGCGAGCCGTTGGGAATGTCGGCGGAGGCCAGGCCCACCAAACCGGCCGTGACACACACGATGACCAGCGAGCCCACCAGGAGCATGCGTTTGGACAGGCTCGACAGCAGCTTCCGGCCACCGCGGTAGCCGGAGATGCGGTGCCTCGGTGAGGCTTTCATCCCTTGAGTTCTCCCGTGCTGTCGGTCTCGCAACCCGATCCTCTGATCGTCCCGCCAGCTGTCTGCGCCATGTAGGCGGTGCTGATTACTGAAATTCGTCCTGCTCTTGAACCCCGAAACCGGGAGGCCCGACGATCGCTCGCCGGACCCCCCGGGTCTCGGTACTGTGACCGTGCCGGCGGGCTGCCGGCCCGGTTACTGCGGGTACTACTACCCCAGGGCGTTGGCGATGGCCGTGACCGGAGGCTGACCGTTGCCGGCTGTACCCCCGCCATTGAGGGCGGAGGCGCAGGTGGTGTTGATCCCACCGCCGCTGACGTTGTCAGCGGGCGTATTCGAGTGGGTCGCCACTGCCTGCGTGTCAGTCAGACGGATGAACCCGAACGACCCGATGATGGTGGACAGCTCGGTGTCGAAGTTGACGCCGGTCGAGTTGTCCTTCTCCTTCTGGATGTAGGTGTTCGAGTCACACAGCCAGTTGAGGAAGCCGGCGGTGGAGGCCTTCACCGTTCCCGTCCGGTAGATGTTGAACAGGGTCCGGGAGGTCGGGTAGATGTTGTTGAGCACGGCGTTGGTCGTCGGGTAGGCGGTCAGCGAGCTGGTGCCGTTGAGCGCCATCTTGGTCCCCGAGTACGGAGTGCCCCCGGTTCCACCGACCGTGATCTGGCCGGAGTACGGATTGGTGGTGTACACCCCGTTGGACTCGTAGTACAGCGACGTGGACTCCTCGACGGCCTGGCTGGGAACGTCCCCGGGGAAGTCGGCGACGGCGAAGTCACCGATCTGCGAGGCATTGTTCTCGAGGGCGATGTGCTGCCCGGCGTTGTCGCCGGTGGCCGTCGTGGAGTTGGGGTCGCTGGCCGCATTGGTGTTGGTGTTGGCCGCACATCCACCGCCCGACACCCCGCTCTCTGCGTAGCTGGCCCAGGTCGACTCGGTGCCGGAGTTCGGGTTCACACCGACGATCCGGACCGGGACGCCGATCTTGCCACCGGATCCGACCGGCTCGGTCGTGCCGATGTTCAGCGACAGCTGATCGTGAGTGGCGTTGACCGGTGAGTCGGCCGACAGGGTGAGGGTGGTGCTCCCAGCCGTGCCGGAGGCGGTGATGCTCGACCCGAAGCCGCTGTTGGTGAGGTCGGTCAATGATGCGCCCGAAACAGTGGCCACCAGCGGCTGGCTGAGGGTCGCCGTCGTAGAGCTCGTGCTCAACGAGACGTCAGGCAGCACAACACTCGGGCCGAGGTTGGTCAGCTGACCCCAGTCGGT
>Ga0181534_10001396_pt1 | contig 15707 bp, 15 predicted proteins | sample PEATcosm2014_Bin_37_FD_119758 | JGI IMG/M metagenome (GOLD analysis project Ga0181534, IMG submission 119758) | Peatland microbial communities from MTU Mesocosm Facility, Houghton, MI, USA - PEATcosm2014_Bin17_10_metaG | ecosystem: Environmental > Terrestrial > Soil > Wetlands > Peat | place... | reverse complement strand
CGAGCGCGCCGCACGGGATGGTTTGCGCACGCTGCACCCGGAGTGGGCGACGCGCCCAAGAGTCTATTACCGGCACCTCGAACGCTTCGATCGATGCTTCATCGGCGGCAGCGTCAGCGCCAGTTCGGGAACCCGAACCGATTGCGTGGAGGGCGCCTCCGTAGAACTGCATCTGCGGGGTGACTTCATCGCCCGTACCCTCACGGATAGCTTCGGCGATTTCAAATTTGATGCGCTGACGCCCGCCACCGGGCCGTATGAAATCGTGGTCCGCCATGCCGGCCACGGCGAAGCCCGCTTGCAGACAACGCTGGAAGCGGAAAGCCTGGTGCTGGACGCGCTGTTGCAGCCGTCACCGCCCTGATCGGCGCGTTGCATCCGACGGTCCTGCTTCCGCTTCCGCTTCCGCTTCCGCTTCCGCTTCCGCTTCCGCTTCCGCTTCCGCTTCTGCTTCCGCTTCTGCTTCCGTTTCCGCTTCTGCGCCCGATTCGCGTCCGGCGGCGCGAGGTATCGTCATCGGCCTCGAGACCGTGATCAGCCTGATGACTGTGTGAGCAAACGATGCGTCCGTCGATCGATAATAGATTCTTTCGGCCTGATGCTTAAGCTGGCACGATAATGAGCGGCAAAACACGCCGCTTATCCCTTCCACCTCATAATCGATCGCTTTGTTATAATTCCGCTCACGCCGCTATGTGGATGATAGCGACCGCATCAACCGGCCCATGGTTATACGGCAGCGGAGAAAACCTGTGAAAGTTTCCGGGAAACATACGACGCGGGCGAACGAAACCTTTCAGTCGTTGCGAACCGGTATCCTATCCGGAACCATTCCCGCCGGCGCACGCATGCGGACCAATGAGCTTTGTGTTCAATACCACGTCAGCCTGGGCGCGGTTCGCGAGGCACTGTCGCAATTGCTGGCTCAAGGACTGGTCGTGTCGGAGGCTCATCGCGGGTTTACGGTCTCTCCGGTGTCCGCGGAAGATCTGCTCGATCTGACTCGGGTGCGGATCAATATCGAAAATCTATGCCTGACATGGGCCATCCAGGCCGGCACGGTTGAATGGGAATCGAACATCATCGCGGCCATGCACCGCTTGTCGCGGACCAACCGTCTCGGCGAGCACGGCCGGCCGAGCGAGGAGTGGACCGATGCTCACAACAGGTATCATCTTGCGCTTTTGAGCACGTGCGACAGCCCGCGCCTGATGCGGATGCGTCACCAACTGTACGAACAGAGTGAACGCTACCGCAATCTCGAACTCTCCCTCCCCATCGACCGCAATCCGGAGGTCGAGCACCAAAGACTTGCCGAGGCGGCGCTGGCGCGCGACATTCCGCTCGCGACGCGCTGCATGGCCGAGCATCTGAACTTGACGGCGAGCAATGTGCTGGCTTCGATGCCAGGCCATTCGGCACCGCGTCGCCCCAAGTCCGTGCAGAAGCGAGGCGGTTCGGTGCGCGCCTCGCCCGCAGTGCGGCGCCGACCGCCACGGCCCGCGGGAACGAGCCGGTCGGCCAAGTGAACCGCCCTTAGAAGTTCAGCCGCGATCGTGCGCCGCAGGTGCGCGGCGCGCCGATGTTGGCGGCAACGAATCCGGCCACCTTTGTTCTTGGTTCAATTGTATTGTCAATGTTATAATGCATCGTGTCTAACACAATCGATTATTTTGCGGCAAAGTTTTCGATGGGGAAGCGCCTATGATTGCCGTTGAAGACATTGCTTATGTCCGTCTGGCCGCGCCGGACCTCGACCTCATGGAAAGCTGCCTCATCGATTTCGGCCTCATACGGGCGGCCCGCACGGAAACCCACCTGTTCATGCGCGGTTATGGGCCCGATCCCGTCATTCACGTCACCGAGAAGGGTGAATTGCGTCACCTGGGGCTGGCATTCAAAGCGCAGAGCCGGGACGACCTGGCTCGGTTGGCAGCCGAACACGGCAAGCCCGTGCAGCCTCGCACAGGGCCCGGCGGCGGCGCCGTTGTAAAGCTGACGGATCCCGACGGCAATCAGGTCGAGATCGTGTATGGGCTGGAGGCGGCGCCCTCGGCACCGCTTCGCGAGCCGATTCGATTCAACCCGGCGCGTTTGCGCGTGCGTCACAACGAGGTCATCCGGCTGGAACCGGGGCCGTCGCATGTCATGAGGCTCGGTCACGTGGTGCTGCACGTGCGGGATCTTCCAGCTGCGCAAGCCTTCTATAGCGACGTCCTGGGACTTCGTCTGAGCGATAGCTACTATGCCGGCGAGCCTGGCAACATCATGGTCGCCTTCCTGCACTGCGGCCTGGGCGACCGGTTTACGGATCATCACACGATTGCCCTGGTCGGCGATGATCGGCCCGGCTTCGATCATCTCGGTTTCGAGGTGCTCGACATGGACGACCTCATGATGGGGAACCGCCATTTGAAGCGCGCCGCCCGTTGGGAACATAGCTGGGGCGTCGGCCGCCACATCGATGGGAGCCAGATATTCGACTATTGGCGGGATCCGTTCGGCCTCAAGATCGAGCACTGGACGGACGGCGACTTGGTCAATGACGCCTACGAGGCGAGCAGCACAGCCTTTTCGCCGCAGGGCGCCGCCGACGCACTGGCGCAATGGGCGCCCCCGTTCAATGTGGATTTCATGCGTTGAAAAAAAACGCGGGCTCATCGCCGTCGGCATTACCGGGGCGGCCGGCATTGCGCCGATGCGTCGAGACGCTGGGATACGCTGAATCATGAAACTCTGTCGATTTACCCATAGCGGCGGCAGCGCGCGAATAGGCAAGGTCGTTGCCGGCCAAGTCGTGGACCTTTCGGGCCTGCCGGGGGTCGGCGGCTCGATGCGCGCCGTGATCGGCAATCTCGGCGCGTTGCGGCCGGCTCTCGAGGCGGCCCGCGGGCCCTCCTATGCTCTCGATTCTGTGAACCTCGCCGCACCGATCGACGATCCGCAGAAATACCTGGCCATCGGCATGAACTACAAGGCTCACGCCGACGAGGCGGCTGCGGCGGGCATTCCCATCCCGAAGTCCCAGCTCTGGTTCAACAAACAAGTGAGTTGCATCACCGGTCCCTACGACCCCATCGACCTTCCGAGGGCGTCCACTAGGCTCGATTATGAGGCGGAGATGGGCGTAGTGATCGGCAAGCGCTGCCGCCATGTGAGCGTTGCCGACGCCCGTTCGGTGATCGCCGGCTATTGCGTCACCAACGATGTGACGGCACGCGATTGGCAGATGCGCACCCCCACTTACACGTTGGGCAAGAGCTTCGACACGCACGGTCCCATCGGACCCTGGATCACCACCGACGACGAGATTGCCGATCCGCATGCGCTCATGATGTGGTTGACCGTCAACGGCGAGGAACGGCAACGCACCTCCACCGGGGACATGCTCTACAACATCTATGAGCAGATCGCGTATTTGACGATCGTGATGACGTTGGAGCCCGGGGATCTGCTCGCTACCGGCACTCCGGCGGGAGTCGGCATCGCCACCGACAGTTTCCTGAAGCCGGGTGACCGCGTTCATGTCGAGATCGAACATCTCGGCGCGATCGACAACCAAGTAGTGGCGGAACGGTAAGGTGGCAAAACCCGTCATCATCACCTGCGCCATTACCGGCTCGCTGCACACGCCGAGCATGTCGGCCCACCTCCCGATCACACCGGCTCAGATCGCAACCGAATCCATCGCGGCAGCGCAGGCCGGCGCCGCCATTTTACACCTGCATGCGCGCGATCCGGTGGACGGCCGCCCCACAGCCTCCCCGGCCGTTTTCCGTGAGTTTCTTCCCAAAATCAAAGCGGCGACCGACGCAGTCGTCAATATCACCACGGGCGGAGCGCCCGGCATGACCCTGGATGAACGCCTGGCGGCGCCCGAATCCATGAGCCCCGAAATGACGTCCCTCAACATGGGTTCGATCAATGTAGGTCTCTTTCCGGCGGCGGCGCGTATCAAGCAATTCCGCTACGACTGGGAGAAACCGTTTCTCGAAGCCTCCCGCAACGGGGTATTCCGGAATACCTTCGGCGACATCGAGGCCATCATGAACCGCCTGGGAAAGGGACATGGGGCACGCTTCGAGTTCGAATGTTACGACATGGGTCATCTTCACAACCTCGCATGGGTCATCGACCAAAAGCTCTACGAACCCCCGCTGTTCATTCAGTTTTGCCTGGGGATCTTGGGCGGTATCGGTGCGGAGATGGATCATTTGCTGCACCTGGTGCGCACGGCGCAACGCCTTTTCGGAGACGCCATCGAGTGGTCGGTCCTCGCAGCAGGGCGGCATCAAATGCCGATGGCGACTCAGAACATTCTTCTCGGAGGCAATGCCCGTGTCGGCTTGGAAGACAGCCTGTATCTGGAGCGGGGTCGCTTCGCCGCGTCGAACGCGGAACAGGTTCGGAAGATCGTACGTATCTTGAGCGAGCTTGGATTTACCGTCGCGACGCCCGCAGAGGCGCGTCACCGACTTCAGCTCAAAGGATCGGCGCAAACGGCGTTCTGAGCCGCCTCGCTGTCGCCAGAGCAGCGCAGGGTGTCACGGAGGAGCGCCCTTCAGCGCCCCGTCCCAGTGTTCGGCGACCTTGGCGTCCTTGATCCGATACAGGTCGAACCAAAAGCTGTCATAGGTCTTGCTTGGCGCATCGGGGTCCGACCGCCTGATTTTCAAGACCACGAGCACCTTGTCGCCCTCCGCGATCACCGCCACGGGTGGTTGCTGCACCCCCCGCATCGGATCAGCGTCCGGGTGCTTGGCGTGTGGATCCGGTTTCCAGATCTTATCGAAGGTATCCACAAAACCCTTGAGTCCCGAGGGCACGTTGGGGTTATGTTCGATCACGTCCTCCGAGAGGAAATTCTTGGCCATGCGCGCGTCGCGGGCATCGAACACTTGGCGAGAAAACTCCAGCACGAGCTGCTTGTTGGCGTTCAGTTGCGCGGGCGTCTCGGCCGTTGCCGCCCCCGCGCCAAATGCCAGGATGACCGTGCCGACGAGGCTGGAGATACTCTTCATAAGTGGGATTTCCTAGACCCAGTAAACGGCATGAAGCATTCGTTATATAGTCTGCGTGCGCGAGGCACTGGAATCATCGAAATTAATTGCAATCCAGCAAGATGCCCGACACAATTGGCAAAGTATCCAATGAGTGGTTAAAGATATCACAACAATCGAAATTGTCGATAACAGCGATGGAGCTCCCATCAAACTCCACAGTCGCGAACACATCCTAAACACCGGCCGGCTTTGCGGGCCTTCCTAAGCGCGGCCGCACATGAACCGGTCAGAGAAAGCGGGGGTCGTGGAACTGCGCGAGCCCGGCGTGAGGCAAGGCCTGGTGCTCATCGCGCTGGCTTGGGTCGCGCCGGCGGCGGCGGTCGTGATCGCACCCGTGCTGCCCACCATCGCGCGGGAGTTCAGGCAGGTGCCCGCGGCCGATGTGAAAATCGCCCTGATCGCGACCGGGCCGGCGCTGCTGGTCGCGCTTCTGGCGGTGCCCTATGGGTTCCTCGCCGACAGGATCGGCCGTCGCGATGTGCTGCTCGCCGCCTTGTTTGTCTACGGGGCGGTGGGAATGGCCCCCCTCCTGTTGAGATCGCTCGATGCAATCGTGGCGTCGCGCTTCGCCGTCGGCCTGGCAGAAGCCGCCGTGATGACCTGCAGTACGACCCTCATCGGCGATTACTTTCATGGCCGCCGTCGTGAACGTTGGCTTGCGGCCCAGGCGGGACTCGCGCCGCTGGCCGCCGTCTGTCTGGTCAGTCTGGGCGGTACGCTGGGGGCATTCGGCTGGCGCGCTCCGTTTTTCGTGTACGCCTGGGGATGGATATTGATCGTGCCGGTTCTGGTGTTGTTGCGAGAGCCACGGCCTCTGCCGAGGGCGGATCATGAAGGAATGGTTGCGCCCACCGCCACGCTCTTCGGTTGGGGCAAGCCCATCGGGATTGCGATCGTGGTGATGTTCTCGATGATCGCGTTCATGGTGACGGTCGTGCAGTTTAGCTTTCTCGTGACCGAACGCGGCCTGACGGCTCCCGCATCGATCGGTCTGTGGTCCGCTCTCATAACGCTGGGCAACCCGGCAGGTTCTCTGATTTTCAGCCTGACGAAAGGCCGCCCCGCCGCAAAACTCGGGTTGGCCTACGCATTGTTCGCTGCCGGGTTCTGCTTCATGTCCATGGTGCCCACGGTCCCGGCGGCGATCGCAGGCGGATTCATAGCCAACCTCGGCGCCGGGATCGTGTTGCCGACGGCAATCACCTGGCTGTTGTCGTCGGTGCCGGCAGCCATGCGTGGCAGGGGATCGGGGCTTTTCACCGCGGCCAACTTCCTGGGCCAATTCCTGGGGCCTCTGACTGTTCTTGCGCTTGTAAAGACCACCGGAAGCCTGAGCGAGGCCATTCTCGCAGTCGGAATTGCTTGTGCCCTGGCGGCCGGGGTTACCATTGTCATCGCGGTGCGGAACCGCAAGAACCGTGCGATACCGGAGATGACGTGAACTGCAGTACCCTTACGATCTACAAGGCCCCCGAGGAATACCCGACATGATCCGTCGTCTCAAAACCGGAATCAGCAATGAAACGAGGACGGAGGATGGCTTGCAGGTGCGCGCCGTCGTCGAGAAGATTCTTGGAGAGATCGCGGCCCGCGGTTCCTCGGCAGTCCGGGAATACTCGAGCCGATTCGACGGCTGGTCTCCCGCGCAATTCCGCTTGACGAGAAGCGAGATCGACGACTGCGTTCGAAGTATCCCCGTTGATACCATTCGAGACATCGAATTCGCGCAAACGCAAATTCGCAACTTCGCCTTGGCCCAGCGCGAGTGCATCAAGGATCTGGAGATCGAGACGATGCCCGGAATCGTGCTTGGACATCGCAATGTGCCGGTCCAAAGTGTCGGCTGTTATGTCCCCGGAGGACGCTATCCGATGGTCGCGTCGGCGCACATGAGCGTGGTGACGGCGAGAGCTGCCGGCGTTAGGCGCGTGGTCGCCTGCGCGCCGCCTTTTGCGGGTCGGCCCCATCCCGCCATCGTTACGGCGATGCATATGGGCGGGGCGGATGAGATTTATGCACTCGGGGGTGTGCAAGCGATCGGTGCGATGGCGCTGGGGACCGAGGATCTCGCCGCCGTCGATATGCTGGTGGGACCTGGAAACGCTTACGTGGCGGAAGCCAAGCGCCAGCTGTTCGGCAGAGTGGGCATCGATCTGCTGGCCGGCCCCACGGAAACCTTGATCATCGCGGATGACAGTTGCGATGCCGAGATGGCCGCCGTCGATCTCATTGGACAGGCGGAACACGGTCCGGGCAGCCCGGCAATTCTCCTGACCAATAGTGCGAGCTTGGCTGCAGAGGTGCCGAAGGCCATTGCCACGCTGCTTGAATGGCTGCCAACGGCGGATGTGGCTCGCAAGGCGTGGGATAATTGCGGAGAGATCATCCTGGTCGACACCATCGATGAACTCGTCGAGGAAGCGGATCGTATCGCCTCCGAACATGTGCAGGTCATCACGCGCGATCCCGATTATTTTCTTCATCAATTGCGCAATTACGGGGCGCTCTTCTTGGGGGCCCGCACCAATGTCGCTTTTGGCGACAAGGTGATCGGTACGAACCACACGCTGCCGACCCTTCGCGCCGCTCGATACACCGGGGGATTGTGGGTCGGCAAATTCCTCAAGACGTGTACGTTTCAACGTGTGACGAATGATGAATCGAGCGCATTGATCGGCGGCTACTGCTCGCGATTGTGCGAGCTCGAGGGATTTGCCGGCCATAAAGAACAGGCAGATCTGCGTGTGCGCCGCTTTGGCGGCAATTCGCCCGGGCGCTCCGATGCGGTGCGGTGAGTCCGTTGCGGTCGTCACCGGAGGCACCGGGGGCATCGGCACGTCGATTTGTGAGGCACTGGCTGCCATTGGATTTGCCGTCGTCGTCGGCTACGGCAAATCTCGGCAGGCAGCCGAGCGGCTGGCCACGAAACTGCCCGGCAAGGGACACATGGCGTTGAGCACGCCGGTTACGGACAGCGATGGGCTGCAGGCGATGGCGCGTATCGTTCACGAGCGATACGAGCGCTGCGATGTGCTGGTCAATTGCGCGGGCACAACGCGGTTCGTGGCGCATTCTGACCTCGAAGCTCTCGACGACCGCCTGATCGAGGACATTCTCGCCACCAACGTTCGTGGCTGTTTCGCCTCTTTGCGCGCGCTGGTGCCGCTTCTGAGGGTAAGCACATGGCCCGGCGGCGGGGTGGTCGTCAACATATCCTCCATCGCAGCGCGTACCGCAACCGGCAGCAACGTCATGTATTGCGCATCGAAGGCCGCAGTCGACAACATGACACGGTCACTGGCACGCGCCCTCGCGCCGGCGGTGCGGGTCAATTCGGTGTCGCCGGGCCTGGTCGATACTGAATTCGTCAAATCGCTCGATCAAGGCTGGCGTGACGAACAGGCGGCACGCACTCCTCTGGGACGCCTGGCATCGGCCGAGGAAGTCGCCACCGCGGTTATTGCCGTGGTTCGTGACTTGACCTTTACCACCGGCGCGATAGTGACAGTGGATGGCGGCCGTCCGTTGCATTAAAGGGCGACGCCATGCCGGCGGCGCCGTGGGGACCCCATGAAGTCGGATACTAAAGACGGTGTTCGTTTGGTGGTGACCGGCCACGACGCGGTGGGCAAATCCGTATTCGTGCGAACCGGCTTGATCGAATCCAAGTCTGCGGTGCATCTGCCCGGGTTTTCGAGTACGACGGCGTGGGCGACGAGCGCGGACTTGAAGATTCCGGATGCCGACGAAGCGTTTCGTTCTCGCCTCCGTTCACAGCACCCCGATCCGGGTGAATCCCGTTTACTGGTGGTTACCTTTCCGCCCGATTCCATCGTCATGTCGCCCGATTTCGACCCGCAAGCCGCCGCCGCCGAGATGGCGCAGATTGCGCCGGGAATCGCTGAAAGGTTCGAAGTCGAGCATCCGGGAATGCACCGCACCGACTCGGTTGACTACGGTGTCGTTCTGTCCGGTGAGATTTGGCTGGAGCTGGACGAGGGACGCGCGGAACATTTGAAATTTGGCGACGTCGTCGTCCAGAATGGCACCCGCCACGCGTGGCGCAACCGTAGCGACAGGCCGGCAACCATGGTGTTTGTCATGCTCGGGGGACAACGGGCCAAAGAGAATTCGAAGTAATCGGACCCTTTAGTCGGCGCGGAAATTTCCCGGCATCCTACGAGTTCGTCCTTTTTCGCGCAAATTTCCCGTTAGCAACAGGCTCTGGGATCAGAACGCTTTCACCGATCCGCCATCGCTTCTGAACGGTGCTCGCGGCGCCGTCGAAGAGCATCATGCGTCCGCCCACGACATAGGTCATGTGAAGGAGAGCCTGAGCCTCGGCTCTGTCGTCGGACAGGCCAGCCGCGAGATATAAACTCTTTAGGATGCGCAACCTTTCTGCATCCACGCTCATCACTGTCTTGTTCACCCGCGGATCGCGGCGTGCCCAGTCGCGAAGCGAGAGTTCCAGTGGGCCGCCGGGCACGTCCGGGCGCGAGGAAATACCGACGTGGAGCAACAGACGCAATTGATCGGCCGGCGTGCCTGCTGCGCTATTGAGCCACGCCTCGATGTCTCGCGTCATTCTCGTTTTCCACGACTCGAGGACCGCGTCCAGCAATGCTTCGCGCGATGCAAAGTGCCAGTAAAAGCTGCCCTTGGTGACACCCATTTGCTTGACGAGAAGATCCAGACGCAGAGAGCCGACACTGTGCTGGGATAAAAACCTGATGGCACCCTCCACCCAGTCCTCGCGTGAAAGTCGGCGGCCGTCGAAGGTTTGTGGTTTTCCAGCCATCAGCCGCGTACTTCGTCGCAGCCGATCGTCTGCGTGAGACGGTTCAGCGTCAGCTGCAACACGGCGCCCACCCGGACGATTTCCCAGGGCTGCGGCGCCTTCGTCATGCTCGCGGCTCTGCCGTGTCCGTACCCTGCTGTATAAGGGCGACGAGGTGTTCGTCGCGCCACCGAACCCAGTCACGGATGGATCGCGTGCCCGCAATTTCCGCCGCGCCCGCGATGATCCTTGCACGAACCTGCGGTGTCAGATGCAAATCCCCAAGATCAGCCCACCAATGTTCGAATGCCTCCCCGGCCAGATCGAGCGTGTGCGCCGCACCCCCCTCGCCTCCCGCGAGATGAAATGTCATCAGGCCGCCCATCAATGCCCATCTCAGCCCAAGTCCGAAACGCACGGCGTCATCGATATCCTGCGCCGATGCCACCTCCTCTACCAGACAATGGAAGGCCTCGCGCAGCAGCGCCGCCTGCAACCGATTGGCCAGATGTCCGATAACCTCGCGACGCAGCACAATTGGGCGCTTGCCCAAGCCGCACAACAACGTCCTGGCGGACTGCACGGCTGCTGGATCGGTTGCGCCGCCGCCGACGACTTCCACCAACGGAATGATGTGAGGCGGATTGAAGGGATGCGCGACCACAACACGGCCCGGAAATCGGCACCGTGACTGCAGGAGGGTTGCGCCGATGCCGCTGGTGCTGGATAGGATCAAGCACTCTTTCGGCATGGCGGCATCGAGTTCGGCAACCAGCCGGATCTTCAGCTGCGGATTTTCCGGTGCGTTTTCATGGACCAGATCGCTCCGTTTCGCAGCCTCGGCGGGCGATGCTGCGAAGCTCAACAGTTGCAACGGGGGCTTGGCGGCGGCGGTCGGCTGCAGGCGCCGCAGCGCAGGCCAGGCATCGGTCACAAACCGTCTGCATTCTTCTTCCAACGCGGGTGCCGGATCGGTAGCCACCACCTCATAGCCGTGCGCGAGATACAGGGCCGCCCAACTTTTTCCGACCGATCCGGCACCCACTATGGCGACCACCTTGATTTGGTCGCCGGTGCGGTAGGCAGCAGGGATTATCCGATTCATGGCAGGGCTCTGATGGCACTCGAGGTCGTCGCAGCACGGCATTCGCGTCACGGCAACTTGGAACTGTACCTTACAGTATGGTGTTGGCAGCCCGTGTGTCAACTCACCGCGATCGCCCCTTCGATGGCCGGCCGTGCTGGGTAGTGATTTACCGCACCCAATGGTATGGTTGTGATTGAATTACGTGATCGCAAAGTCCCTGAGCACTTACTCCAGGTCGATTCCATGGCATCGAGAATGATGCGGGCAGCACGACTGCATCACCTCGGCGAACCGATGGTGATCGAACAGATTGCAGTGCCGGATGTTCGGCCGAGCGATGTGCGCGTGAAAGTGGCGGCGTGCAGGCACGTTCCCAATCTTCCCGTGGTGTTGGCCAACCGCCACGCCCGTAGTCCGGAACTGCCGCTGCCGAAGCTGCCGGCGGTTTTCGGGCTGGACGCGGCGGGTGTCGTCGATGAGGTAGGCGTCCTCGTTCAGAATTTCAAACCGGGCGATCGTGTCTACGTCAATCCGGGCGTTGGCTGCGGCGCCTGCATATCGTGCCGCGCAAACCGTGCCAATGAATGCGACAACTTCACGTTGGTCGGATGGTTCGGCTTCGGGTCGGCTTCGCATCGCACATTTGCCGCTTATCCCATCGGCGGATTGGCGGAATATGTGATCGCGCCCGAAAGGAATCTGGTTCGACTCCCCGATGCGGTGACGTTCGAACAGGCAACACGTTTCGGCTATCTAGGCACCGCATTCGCTGCGCTGAAGCGCAGTCGGGCGGGACCCGGCAGTACCCTCGTCATAGATGGCGCGACCGGTACCATGGGCCTCGGCGCGGTGCTGAACGCCTTGGCGCTCAATGTGGGTCGCATTCTCGCAACGGCACGCGACAAAGTTCGTCTATCCCGGGTCAAAGAGCTGGCGCCTGGGCAAATCGAAACCTGGTCGCTCGATGACGGTCCCGCAGGAGCCTGGATAAAAGACTGCACAAAGGGGCTAGGCGCGCAGGCCGCCCTGAACTGTTTGGGCCCGGGGAGCTCGGGCAACACGATTACCGACACGCTGTACTCGCTCAGCCGCGGCGGACGATTCGTCAACATCGGCGGCACCAGCGGCGCCGTCCCCATCGATTTGTTCCGCCTGATGGGGGCGCAGATCGATGTGGCGGGGAACAGCTGGTTCGTGACCACGCAAGCCCAGGAAATGACCGATCTCGCGGCGCTGGGGCGCCTCGATCTATCGGTGTTTGAACATCGACGATTTGCGCTGGACGATGTCAACTCGGCATCTGCCAACCACCCCGATCGCAACGGCGGCTTCACCAACCTGCTGGTAGCCCCATAGTGCGCCGACAGCATGACGGTGCCGGGCGGGTTGGCAGCTTGTCTGAATATTCCGCGTGAGCCGCGTGGAGTACTCAGACAGGCTCCTGGGATAACTTTCTCCTGAGTGGCCCGGCGCCGAGCGCACCGAGGGCCGCCACCGCGAGGCCGGCCAGCACCGCTGGGATGGCGACGATCATGAACAGCTTGGCGGTCGAGATCCCAGCCATCAACAGCCCTGCGCCGATCAACGGACCCAAAATGGAGCCAATCCGGCCGATGCCGAGTGCCCACCCTACCCCCGTCGATCGCACCTCGGTCGGATAGGACATGGCTGCGAGTGCGTTCGCCGCCGCCTGTCCGCCGATCAGTCCAAAACCGGCCGCGAAAGCGATGCCAAGCGTCAAGGGAAGATTGCCCGAGAACGCGCCGATGGCAGCGATGCACGCCCCGCCGCCGAGATACGCACATGTCATGGCAACCGGGGCGCCAAAGCGATCAAGCGCCCATCCGATGGGGAAACACCCGACCACCGATCCCAGCTGCAACACTATCCCGGCCACGATGGCGTTTCGCACCGACGCACCACCCGCGTTGAGCGCCGTCGGCAGCCAGCTCACCAGTAAATAGATGTCGAGCAGGCTCAAAAAAAACACGGTCCAGATCAACAACGTCATCGCGCCACGCCCCTGGGCAAAGAGCTGTCTGACGGCGATTTTCGCCGCCATGGGCGCGCGAGCGACGTACATGAGCGTACCGTCGTCCACGCGCACGGAGGGATCGAGCCGCCGCAGTATGCGGATCAGGCGCTCGCGCGATGTCGCGTTGAGCGCAAGAAATGCGGCCGATTCGGGCAACAGGAAGAACACGATGGGGACCAGCAGCAAAGACAGAAGACCACCGGCTGCGAACACTGCCTGCCAACCCAGCGAGCCAACGAAGCGGGCTGACAGAATGCCCCCCAGCATGGACCCTGCGTTGAAGCCGTTGAACATGAGCATGACCAAGAAACCGCGGCGGCGACTCGGCATGTATTCCGAGGTCAGCGAAACCGCGTTCGGCATCGCGCCGCCGAGGCCCAAGCCCGTGAGAAAACGCAACGCCATCAAGGCGGTGAGATTTGGTGCCAATGCGGTGAACAGCGTGCCGGTGCCGAAGATGATCAGGTTGCCGATCAGCAGCGGTCGACGACCGACCCGGTCGGCCAGCGGCGCAACACACAAAGCGCCGAGCATCAGTCCGAACAGTCCCAATGAAAAGACCGGGCCAAGCGCGCCAGGCGGCAGCTTCCAGTCCGCGCTCAGCGTCGGCGCAATGTAGCTGACCGCTTGCGCATCGAACCCTTCGGCAGCTCCGATCAGAGCGCAGATCCACAGCACGCGCCGTTGGACCTTGCCAAACGCGCATTCATCGAGAAATTGGCCGATGTCGAAGATAGGGGCTTTCACGTCTGCGGGGCCTTGGCTAATCCGAGATTTCCGCGCAGCGTCGCACTTTCATATTCGCGACGAAACAATCCGCGCCGCTGTAGCTCTGGCACTACCAGGTTGACGAAATCCTCGATGCCGTCGGGTTGCGATGCCGGCATTAAGATGAATCCGTCCGCTGCTCCATCGGTAAACCAGGATTGGAGCGTGTCCGCAATGAAATCTGCCGGGCCGCACAAGGTCCAATGCCCGAGCGAGGCGGTTTTGACGGCAAGCTGCCGAAGGCTCAAGTTATCTCGCATCGCCTGCTCAAAGAGAAGCTGCCTGCGGCTGGACGCCTTGGGCGAGCTGGGTAGATCCGGTGGCAACGGCTCGTCGAGCGGGTAAATCGACATATCCATGCCGAACTCGACACTTAGCGATTCGATCCCGAGCGCCGGATCGAACGCCGCATCGAGCCGCATGCGCTTGGCATCCGCCGCGCCTTGGCTGGTCGCTACGATGGGTACTACACCGGGAAACACCAATACCTGATCTGGGTGGCGTCCCACGGCCTGAACGCGCCGCTTGATATCGTCATAAAACGATTTCGCTCCCGAGAAGGTCTGCTGCGCCGTGAATATGATATCGGCAGTGCGCGCCGCCAGGGCCCGACCCGGTTCCGACGAACCCGCCTGCGCGACCACGGGCCGACCCTGCGGGGAACGAGCGATGTTCAACGGCCCCCGGACCTTGAAATGGGGTCCGTCATGATTGAGCACGTGCATCCCGCGAGGATCGAAATACAAACCCGACGATTTGTCGAAGCAAAACGCGTCATCGCTCCAGCTATCCCATAGCCCCGTGACCACGTCGGCAAACTCCGCGGCACGTTCATAGCGCTCGACATCGTCGGGATGCTCCTTGAATCCGAAATTCCATGCTTCTGCCGGATTCCCCGAGGTGATGAGGTTCCAGGCCGCGCGGCCGCCGCTGATATGGTCCAGCGATGCCAGGATACGGGCGACGTGATAGGGATGGTTGTAGGTCGTAGTGGCGCTGCCCGCCAGACCCAGATGATCGGTGACGGGCGCCAGTGCCGACAGCAATGTGAACGGCTCCAAATGCGAGATGAGCGGCGCATGGCCGTGGGTCCGCGGATTTTTGTTCGGGTAGAGGGCCAGCGTATCGGCAATGAACAGGAAATCGAGCAGACCCCGTTCCGCGATGCGCGCAATGTCGCAATAGTGTGCAAGGGTAAACGCATCCTGCGGCCTGGCTTCAGGCAGACGCCAACTGCCGAAATGCGCGCCCGTCGCGGTCAGCAGCAATCCGAGTCGAAGATTATGCGATCCTTTTTCCATTTGGGGCCGTCCGCCGTAGGGCGTTATCGACGCGGCGCCTTTTTGCGTGACTTTGCGTTGCCCTTGAGCTTCACGGTCGGTTTTTTTTCAATTCCCGGGTCAGCTGGGGACTTCTCCTTCGCTGCTTCCTGCATGGCCCGCTCGATCTCGCGGGCGCCGGACATGATCATGGGCGCCAATCGATTGACTGTCCGCTCATCTGCATTGTTCGATTCGAGTACGAAGCTGAGGCTGCCGATCGCATTGCGTTCTCCGCTCAGCACCGGCGCCGCAATGCCGAATCTACCGCGGTCGACTTCGCTGTTGGCCAGCACATGGCCGGCCACGCGCAGTTGGCGCAGTTTCGCCAAGAACTCCTTCCAATCGGACCCCAGACCTGCAGCCTCAATCTCCCGCGCGCGCGTCGCATAAAGACGCTTCAATACACGTCGCGGCATGAATGCAAGAATCGCCTTGGACGTGGCGCCGCGCAACAGGGGCCGCGGGCGACCGCGCTCATAACTCACGGGCGCCTGAGGACCGCTGGCGACCTGATGCACGCAAAGCACCGAATCGCGAAATGCACGGCATAGCAGGACCGTCGAGCCCTCCGGAGCGAATCCGATGAGATAGTCCATGACCGGCCGGGCCGCCAGTACCAGCGGATCGGTCAGCTGGATTTGCCGGTCGAGTT
>Ga0181534_10001395_pt1 | contig 15708 bp, 13 predicted proteins | sample PEATcosm2014_Bin_37_FD_119758 | JGI IMG/M metagenome (GOLD analysis project Ga0181534, IMG submission 119758) | Peatland microbial communities from MTU Mesocosm Facility, Houghton, MI, USA - PEATcosm2014_Bin17_10_metaG | ecosystem: Environmental > Terrestrial > Soil > Wetlands > Peat | place... | reverse complement strand
TGCAACCGCACCAGAAACCCCGGCGATTTTGGCGACCGCTGTTATTTGGGGTTATCTGGGGTTGGCCAATCGGCTAAGTGGTTGCGGGGGCTGGATTTGAACCAGCGACCTTTGGGTTATGAGTGACGTAACAATCGTATTATCAACGAGTTAGATGGCATAGCCGGGAGCTTCAAAGAGCGCTAAGTTGTTGAAAGTACGTACAGGGATTTCTTTCGGTGGGTTGAAACTGGGTCGAGGAACCCAAAGGTCGTTGGAGCGTCAGCTTTTAATATGCCATTCCCAAGGGTCGCTGGATCTCGTGGGGTTGAACCGCTTCGTCGCGGACGGGTCCGAGAATCGGAATTTCGTTTCCCCCCAATCCAATATCGCTCTAAGATGAAGAGAGGCTGTTATGAACCTTGATCTTCAAATCCCGGAAGAGGTCGCGCACCTGCTCACGAGTGAGTATGCGGACCTGCCGCGCGCGGCGGTCGAGGCGCTGGCCTTGGAGGGATACCGCTCGAAGCGGTTTTCCGAGGGACAGTTGCGGCAGATGCTCGGGTTCTCCTCGCGGATGCAGGTACATGCGTTCCTGAAGGAACATGGCGTCCACCTGCACTACTCCCTGGAAGATCTGGAACAGGACCGCGAAACCTCGCGGGAGCTGGAAGAGCAGGTCTCTGGGAATCCTCGTCTGACATGATCGTAGTTGCGGACACCTCGCCGCTCAACTACTTGGTGCTGATCGGGCACATCGAAGTCCTTCCCTACTTCTATCAGCGGGTTCTGATTCCGCCATCTGTCTGGGAGGAACTGCAGGATGTCGGTACGCCCGATCCGGTCAGGACATGGGCGGCTCAGCCCCCTGGTTGGCTGGAACGGCACTCGCTGCGGACCCCACCTGATTTATCGCTGAATTTCTTAGACCCTGGAGAGCGGGAGGCGATTACTCTCGCGCTGGAGGTCGGAGCAGGCCGCTTGATCGCGGACGAAACTCTCGCGCGGGAAGAGGCGAAACGAAGGAATGTTTCTGTAATCGGTACGCTGGGCGTATTGCGCAACGCCGCCCGCGCAAACCTCTTGTCGCTGCCGGATGCTCTTTCCAGATTGCAACAGACAAATTTTTACGTTGCCCAAGAATTGATCCGCTCGCTGCTTGAAGAAGATGCCTTGCGACGGAAATGAAAGTGGTCAACCCTCAACGCGCACAAGGAGGGGCCTGCTCGTTTATCACGAAGGATGCTGGCGGGAGCAGGGTAGCAAGGCTCACTTAAGCGTCCGCTTCTCGCCGTGTAGGCTCAAAAGGGGCGGGGCTGTGAAGTCCGGCGGTATCATTGACAGGAACAATATGACCAAGAAAATCAACCAGGAACAGTATGATGCTGCGTTTGCCGGCAAGCGCGACGAGGCGCTTGAGCATGCGATGGAGATCAGGAAGTTCGAGATCGATCTCTACTGGAAGAGGGCAGCGTATTTTTGGACTTTCATAGGCGCCTCCTTCGCTGGATACGGCGCACTTGAAGCATCTTCAGCCAGCGAGTCTGTGAAGACGGAGTTGTCGGTGCCCTTAGCTTGTCTTGGACTCGTATTTTCTTTCGGCTGGTTTTGTGTCAACAAAGGCAGCAAGCAGTGGCAGGAGAATTGGGAGAATCATGTCGATTTGCTGGAGGACCAGAAGATCGGCCCGTTGTACCGGGTAGTTCTTTTCCGTCCGAAGGCCAGCACGTTGAAGGGCCGCGTCGTCCAGGTTCTGACCGGACCCGCCCCATTATCCGTATCGCGAATCAACCAATTGATAAGCCTGTATGTCACCCTGATTTGGGCGATCCTGCTAATCGGTGCGCTTTTCCCGAAGCTCACTACGGAGCATCAGGGTTTGATACATGTGGCCGAGATTCTGTTTGCGCTGGTGACGTGCGCAGGATATCTCGGTCTCGGGAAGACTTCCCTTGGAGTTCATCGTCCGGTTGCACTGCAAAGGGAGACGGAAATCCTCCCCACATCGCCGAGCGCAACGGAGAAGCCGTCAGGCACGGTACGATGATCCCGGCTCAGCAGCAACTAAAGCATTCTCCACGGTCAAGCGGTCAGTACAGGGAAGCTCGTTTTTTTACTTCTAGGACTCTATGGGCCATGAGCGCCTCATCTTGACTTTCCTTGGCGGCCGTCTTACGAGTCGTTGTGTAGACGTTCTCAATCATTGCGAAGTCCTCTTCCAGCCCTACACACTGTGCGGGTGAAGATGAGAATATTCGTGACTCGTGCCTCACCATTGATACGTCATCCACCGGTACGATCATAGAGAAGTCCATGGCTCGATCCAAGATCGCTGCTCCCGCCAGAGAAGAGGGAATCTCTGGCTTCGGCACAACACAGAAACTACTTAATTCTTCCCCACTCCGACTCGACCAACCCAATTCGGCCCACCTCCACGGCAACTCGGTGCGCGATGCGCTGGGCATGTGCAGGCCGGAGCTCCGCAATCCAAGTAAAGTTTCTCCCATCCATACTCGTGAAGGTCGGTCGTCCACCTAGGTTTTCGGCAAATACCTGTTCATTCTGACCAGGTGCGAACTCTATCATTTCGATGAGATAAGGATTGTATTTGCCTTGCAGATACCGAACATCGCCTCCTTCCTCTACTACGATCACATGCTCATTCGTGTCGTCCACGAGATTCAACGGAACGAAAGGAAAAGACCGATTCGATTTGAGCCGAACGCTATCGCAGACTGGCTGAAGACATACCCAATAATCGGTTACTTCGACACCGTTTTTTGGATGTGTATTTGCGACAACTGCCCCCAGGCTCAGTTGCGGCTTTGCACCTTCATATCGATGTCTCAGAGACATCAGCATCGCGAGTTTCGCATCGCCTGTGCTCTCGATCGTCGTACTGGCTAGGCGCGCTGTAATAGCTTTTGCTACTTTCTTCCTGTCACCCGGTACAATTTCATTCCGAAAATTTGCGTGCTGTTCAGCGAGGACCTTCAACTTTTCTTTGGAGGCTCCATCCTCGATCATTTTCTCGAAGCCCGCTTTATACTCCTCACGGGTTACGCGACTGTTTGTAGGAGGATTACAAAGTTTAGATTCAATCCGATGGTCAAGCCACTCTCTCAGATGCTTCGCCTCAATGAGTTCCCCGATCCGAGCATCTTCCAAAATGCTCGCGATTTCCGATGCAATAAGGGGAACGATCTGCTCGCTAGCTTTCTCGGGACATATAAGAATGCTCTGTGTTACGAATGCGGGATCCAAAGAAGACGGGAACCGGCTAAGGAGTTGATGCGCATTCCTTCGAATCGCCGTAATGCTGGCCATAACCGCATTCGGCAATAAGCCACGAGAGATCTCGGCGAACTCACGGACTACAGTATCAGGCAACTGATCAACCGTGATTGAACGTTTCGCGGCATCTTCTACCCTTATCGTGCCATCTTTACCGTAGACCACGATACGTGTGCCAGTTCCGGGTAAAATAACGGAAAACCTCTCTTTCTTAATCTCCCCTTTGAACCAATCGAGCCCCTTCTTGACCTCTTCTGTAACCTGTTCGAGGTCCGTCTCCCCTGTGTATACAACAATTAGCCGAATCCGTCCGTCTCCGTCCGTCTCCAAGTCGGAAACCAATGTTCGAATTAGCGCCTTCGTGTTTTCGCCCGTTACATCTCCGTACAAGACCCAATCAAGCACAAACACATCTGCAATCGGGGCAAACCTCTTCAGGGTCTCATGGAGTTTCTTAAGCTCTGTTTTGTGAGGTCGAATCACCGAACAGACAACCCCAAATTCGCCGAATCGATCAATGAGTAGCTTCCCGTTCAATGTTTGGTCCTGGGCGCTAATCCGTGACTCTTTTCGCTGCGATTCAGTCTCATCAACTTTGTCGTGAGAAGAATTTCCACTCGAGGTCGTAAGAGCGGGAGTAGGCTTATCAACCGCCTGCCTTGCCGGAACTATTAGTGGCTGCTTGTGCCGGAACGATTCATCCTGCGCTTCTTCCGCGAACAAGAACGCCTGGTCATCGACGACTATCGCGGTCGTGAGAAAGTCCTGAACAATCCTCGTCGAATCCCGCAGAAAGGCCAAATCGGACATCTGTCGTTCTCCTAATCCTTTTGCTCTACCGGTTCAATACGAAATGTAGTGCCAGTCCCACGAGGGGTCTGTTCTAACGCGAGTTGATAGTTGATTTTCCGAAGCACCTCTCGCGCTATATGCAAACCAAGCCCTCGTCCGCCTGGCTTCCGCGTGAATCCGCTTTCAAATATCGCCTCCGAATCGCGTGCTGGTACTCCCGGACCATTATTGGAAACAAGCATTGCTCCGTCATGGAAATCGAGTTTAATCTCACGACGGTGAGGGCGATTCGAAACCCAGAAAATGGCGTTATCGACGAGGTTGACAAATACAGGGTAGAACGACGATGGATATCCGTGCAGAGCCATTTCCAAGAATGACGGAGTGACGAAGAATTCCACCTCGTGACGCTCAAGACGGCGCCCGAACAGGTCTTTGAGAAACTTCGCAATGTCCGAACCGGTGAAATCAATCTCTTGACGGTATAACCTCCGCTGCAATGGGGTGAACAAACCGAGGAAGCCGTCGATATGATCGAAGTTCGTGCGTAATTCCGTATAGACGTCTCTCAGAGCTTCATTGGCATCAGACCATGATTTTAGTCGCCTCAATCCTCCTCTGATTGAACGAATGCTATTTGTGAACTCATGGTTAATTACATTCACTGCCATTCCGATTTGAGTCAGTTCGAGATCTGCCTCAGCCTGATCCCTCATCCCAAGGAGATCTTCTTGTATTGCCTCATTCATGAGGTTCATGCCGACAAACCGCCCGTCCTCATCTCGTGTCCAATGAATTGACCGTAAGTCGTCCTTGATCACGGTCAGAGAGGCAATACCTCGATCAGATACCGAGTTCAGCTCATGCTCCAATTCGCGCTGCGCAGTGGAAATATCGTGGTTCTGAAGTCCCGACAAATTCGATGTTGCGAGATTACTGCGTGTGCTCTGAATTGCTTGTTCTACCTCGCGTGTTATTTCCCGAGCCGCCTGAGTAACTTCATTCCTCAGTGCTTCAAGCGCTTCGCTCGTCGCCCGACGTTCATCTCCGGCAAGTTTTTCGGTCTCCGCAATACGTTCACCTATGACACGCTCCAGTCGCGCACGCATGCTGATATCGAGCTTCGCCTGCGCCGCCATTGCTCCGACTGTTTGACTAATGAGTTCCGACGTGGGAGAGAATACCTCCTCTTCTAACCGTTTCGATTCCTGCAACGACGCGTCCCAATCCCTACGCATCTGCTTTGTCAGGCCAACACCGGACGGCTTGGAGACTCTGTATTCCTTTCGAAGGCTTTGAAGTTGGGCATTCGCTCTCGACTCTGCTTCGAGAATCGTCCGACTCGCCTCATCGTGATCCACCATCGTCAAGCTGTAGGCGACCTCATCCTTCAGTTTTTCAAGAAGCTCATCTGCAGATTTGTCGGGGGTTCTGTCCTCGAGATCCTTAAAGAACTTTCCGAGCCGCTCACCAAGTGCTTTCCGCCGTACTGAAACAAGTTTTTCTGCACGCCTACGCGCTCGTTCCACCCGATCTAGCTCGACTTTTCGTTCCCAAAAGGGCTCCGCACCCGGACTACCCTCGCGAAAGAAGTCAGCTGCGATCTGGATGAAAAAGTTCATCAGTATCGCCCTGAATTGACGGTACGCTCTGTTTTCTCGAAAGCCCTCTCTGCCCGCTTTCTCGTTTAGCTGCGAATTGTAAGATGACGAAATCTCGATGACACCGAACATGCGCCGGTAAGAGAAGTAATAATACCCAGCACTCTTGGTCCTATTCTTTTCGATATTCAGAAAGTCATAGTCGGTATCGCCATAGGGAAGAATACGAATGTTGTCCTTATAAATATAAAGACCACCTATTTGATCGAGTTTCTTGCTGATCACCGCCCAATCGTTTGGCGGTAACGTGCTTTCACGAGAGGCTCCTTGGACGTAGCCGACACTGATCTTAAAGGGACCGCACTCGGTTGACTTTCCTTGTGCCTCTTCCCATGCGACAACATGATTCGGATACTCTTCCCCGTAAACGCTGATGGTTCCAGAGAACTGCCCGTATTCGTCAAATCGACCGAACATATGATGATCGGCATTTAGAAATTCATCCGGCGTAAAAAAAGTCTGCTCGTCGATAAGTTCGTCGGAGTTGTCGTTCGTTTTGTGATCTCTGAACGCGACATGAATCTGGGGAGCCGGGTGATTCGGAGTCATTGTGTTCGTGAAACCGAGAAGCATCTTTTTCAGAGGCGAAGCGGTATCACTGTCCCTCGTTCCATCGATTGCAGCCACCAGAGATGCATCGGTTGGCATCACATAGAAATGGGTTCCTCGGCCAGTCCCGTTCAATTGCGGCTCTCGCAGTTCCTCCGCAAGCGCCTCAGGATCAAGATCAAAGCGAAATAGCTCTTCATTGATCTTTACCCACGTGTCCGGTTCTATCTGATCTTGCAAAGCGGAGAGGTTTGCTTTTACGTCCTCAATCATTCGTTCAATGTCTTTGCGTGTGGGCATCGTGCCCGCCGGGGACGTATGTATAGGGATCTGGATTTCTTCGAGGTTGATGCCGGGACATTGGAATAATGTCCACTGTACGAATGCTGCGGTAAGGTTCGTGTCCGACGCATTCGCAGATGGACGAGTCAGGATCAGAACCTGTGGGCCAAGTGCAGCGATCGCTAACCGACCAATGCCTTTTTCCCCTAGCACATGGCGTCGCGGTTTCGAAGAATCGATGCGTGGCATTTGGGCGCCTTTAGCGACAGATGCCACTTTGCTCTCCGTTCCCAGAGTCAGCCATCTGTCTTCGAATTCATCGCGAGACATCCCGACGCCGTCATCTCGCAATACGAACAAACTGTCGGCACGATAGAAATCTACCTCTACGCGATCGGCATAGGCGTCGTGAGCATTCTTGAAAAGCTCGCTAATGGCCGTAGGAATGCCCGCGATCTGCTGTCGACCAAGCATATCCAATGCGCGGGCACGGGTTCGGAATGTAGCCATTAGCTTTGATCCGTTTCCCTAGCAAGTTGCACAAAGACTTGGCCAAGCTTTCTCGCCAGGAGAACAGGGACTGCGTTCCCAATCTGCTTAGCCATCGAATTCAGGCTGCCCTCGAAGATAAAGTCATCGTCAAATGTTTGCAATCTTGCTGCTTCTCGCACGCTGATAGCGCGTGCTTGCCGGGGGTGGCCGAATCTGCCGTTTGAGAGTGATATACACCGCGTGGTTAACGCACTGGCCGGCTGATTCGCACGAAGTCGCCCATAAACGTCAGTATGTCCCTTATGACCTGAATGACATGACAGACGCAGTTCTGTTGGCCAATCGCTTCGGCTACCCCCGACAGGAGTTGCTTTGATTCTTGCCAAATTCAGTGTGGATAGTCCGCTTGCCCGGTGGTTGGGAATTGTCTTGTGCGTTTCACCTGCTTTGATCGGGGGCAAGTCCTTGATCCATTCACCTACGGTTGAGAAGTTGGGGTGCTTCGTCCCTGGACCATATGTCTTCTCCGGCAGCTTTACTTCGCCCAATAAACTTGCCAGCAACACGAACCTCTTGCGTGTCTGCGGTACGCCGTAATCACAGCACTCGACGATTCCGGATGCTATTTGATAACCCAGCTTGGTCAACAACCTCAGCAGCTTCGGAAGTGGGCCGCTATTTGTGGAAACACTCTGGATGCCGGGGACGTTCTCGATTAGGACAAAATCTGGTCGATGAGCCGCAATAAACCGACCGAAATGGGTAAGAAGCGGTATACGTTCGTCGTTTTCGTGACGGTGTCCGTTTTGTTGTGAGAACGGCTGGCATGGAGCGCAACCGCTGAAGAGTATCAGGTGATCTTCTGATCTCAGTGCCTTAACGAGTGGCACTATGGAACTGGTCGGGTAATCGGTAACGTCCGCCAACGCAAAATCGGTCTTGGGAAAGTTGCGGCGAAACGTCTGGGCGGCCTCGGGATCGAAATCAAGGGCAAAGACAACATCCATCCCACACCTGCGCAACCCCGCGCTGGTGCCGCCGCATCCAGAGAAGAAATCAAAAACCTTAATCACTTTCGCGCCTTCCGTCCGAGCATTGCGAAACAAAGTTCGGGCTCCTGGAGCGGCTTGGAAATCCACCGAAATGTTTTATTTTACTTGATTATACCGGAGCAGGTCCATGGCCAATGGTAATTAACCAGGTTCCTGGCGTGTGGTCCTGCGTGTGCCCACAACGCAGGACCGATCACAGTGCTTGGCACTCAAGTCGGCAGTTCAAGAAAACGCTGAATTCGTCCGCATAGTTTTCCGGTGTCTTTCAGTTCGCAAGACCATATCGCCATCACCTTCCATCCCGCCATGACGAGATCACGTCGGTTTCTTTCATCTCGTTGCTTGTTTGCTTCCAACTTCGCCAACCAAAAATCCGAGTGGGATTTTGGCAATTGCGCGAGTCGACATCCCTCGTGACGATGCCAAAAGCAGCCGTGCACGAAGATCACCTTTTGCATGCGCCGGAACACTATATCCGGCCGGCCCGGCAACGCCTTGACGTGCAGACGGTATCGAAATCCCAGTGCGAAGATTAGCTTCCGAACGACGAGTTCAGGTCCGGTATCCTCCGATCTAACCCGAGCCATCATCTTCGAACGTTCGGACGGTGAGAAGCGGTCCACGACTCATTCTCTACCGGTTCTATCGGCTGCTACAAGTCCGCTCTGCTGCGACTGCTTCATCCTGCCAATCGAGAATCACAGGTTGACATAGTTCCCGCGACCTTTGGGATCACTCTGCAAAGAGCGCTGAATCATTGAAAATACGTTGTCGGCGTTCTTCCAGTGGGTTGAATTTGGGCCGACAGGCAAAGACCGGGAAGGTAGGCCAAGCCTCGAGGATTGCCGAAGAGGCCTCCGGGGTCTTGCAGAAATGATCGTTCGCCTTGGCTGGTCATCCGCGTTTACATCCGACTCAGGATTACGCGCGACTTCACGGTCGGGACTGTTCCGCAAAGGCCGAGTAAATCGTGCCACCAAACCTTGATGGCCGTGTTGCCAATTTCTCCACATGTTCCACTCCTGCCTCGCTGAAGAGTTCGCGAAGCCTTTCGAAGCCCACCGGATATGGTCCCCACGGATTTGGTTTGGATCTCTCATACTCAACGATCAGGAAGCGATCTGTCACGGACAAGAGTCTTCTCAGGAAGAGGCTTTGCTCCCGAATGAAATGCAGGACGTTGGCCATGAGAATTCCATCGACGGATGGAAGACTCAGGCCAGGACTCTGCAGATCCGCCAGAATCTTTCGAATTTCGACCCCGTCATGCTGGTCCGGAATTTCCGATAACGCTTTCTGGTCGAGATCGACGGCATGAACCGTGCTGCCGGCGGCCAGCAATTGCGCAAGCGCGATTGTGAACGTTCCGTTGCCGCAACCTAGATCGCACCAGGATTGCGGTCGCGTCCATTCAATGTGGGGTGTATAAATCAACGCCGTGGCCTGACTGACCTTCATCTCTACACTGTATTTCTAACGGACGAGAAGCTGCCGTCCCGTTACGATCGCGCGGGCCGCAGCATTGCAAACCCCAAACTTACCACCGCAAACCAGCTTCTTGGCCTCAAGGCACATGGTCCCTTCGTGTACTCGGACGTGATAGAAAAGCATGCACGTGCATCGTCCAAATCCATGTTGAAGTTGCTCACGACTGATTGCGGATAGCGACAGGCGAAGCTTCTGGCTGCTTACTGGTTCTTGGCCTGAACCTATGAACAGCCAGTCTGCGTCTGCGCCGCGATAGAAGCGCCCACGCCTGTCCCCAGGCAATTGCTTACCGGAATGTCTCGCCGACCATCTCTTCGCTTTTCTTCCAAAGCGCAGCAGCGTTTTGTGGATCGAGAGCGTAGCCACGCACTCCTTCGTCAAGCATGCCCAGCGATGCATCATCTGCGACGACGGCACTCACATGGCAGTTCTCGCAATACCGTCCTCCTACCTCTTCGGCGGGCGCGACGACAGCTGCCCATACCGAGGTGGCGGCTCCCAGGGAAACTGTTTTGAACTCGAACGGCCCTTTGCCCTCTGCCGCAGCCTGTTCATTGATCTGTTTGACCATCTGTTCCAAGTGGGCCGGGTCCATATGGCGGGCAAGCTCGGTCTGAACGCCTCCTGGATGCACAGCCACGGCGCGGACCCCGCGGTCACGATGACGGCGGTCGAACTCGACTGCGAAGAGGATGTTCGCGGTCTTCGAACGCCCGTAAGCTACGAAGGGCTCGTACGGCGTCGTCTCGAAGTTGGGATCGCTCAGGTCCACATTGCTGAAGCGGTGCCCAGAAGAAGCAAGGTTGACTAGGCGTCCGCCGTCCTTGATCAGCTTCGCGATGCGGTTTACAAAGACGAAGTGTCCCAGGTGATTGGTCCCGAACTGCGTCTCGAAACCATCCGCTGTCTTCCCGAACGGAGTCGCCATGACACCGGCATTCGCGATGATCACATCGAACAAGCGGCCATTGGCAATCAACTTGTCAGCGGCGGCGCGCACGCTCTTCAGGCTGGCGAGGTCAATTTCGATCAACTCGAAACTCGCGCCGGTTTCCGCCGCGATCTTGCTGACTTCCGAGCTGGCTCGCTTCGCCTTCTCCAAATCGCGCGCTGCGCCCACAACATCCGCGCCATGCGCCACCAGTGCGCGGGCTGTCTCTACGCCAAGACCCGCAGATACTCCCGTCACCAGAATCCGCTTACCCTTCAGGTCGACCCCTTTGAGGACATCTTCCGTGGTTGACTCTGCTCCAAATGTTGCTGCCATGCTGTGCGCTCCGATCACGAATCTTTGACAAGGGCCTCGGCCCGGAAAAAACGGAGTCAACCTCCGTAATGCTAATGAGATTACCGGAGAGTCACTCCGGTTTCAGAAATAGTCGATGAAAACTTCAGTCGCAAAAACTGCCCGCAAGCCACGAGCCGATGCGCAACGCAACTGGGAGCGGATTCTAGAAGACGAGAAGCAGTTTTTCACGCGCCGGGGCGCGGAAGCCAGAATGGACGAGATCGCCAAGCGCGCCAAAATCGGGCTGGGGACGCTTTACCGTCACTTTCCTGCGCGCGATGACCTGCTGGCCGCTGTCTATATCAGCGAAGTCGAGAAACTGGCCGAGGCTCAGAGAAAGCTCTCCGTCGAATTGCCTCCGATCGAGGCGCTGCGGGCGTGGTTGCTGGTCTTCATCGACTACATTGCTGCGAAAAAGATCATTGCCCCGGCGTTGAACGCAATGGCAGACGGCCTATCTCGGGTGTTTCAGCAGAGCAGAAGCGTTATGGAAGAGGCTGAGCAATGCGACGAAGACGGTTGCGAGTGCACAAGCGCGGATGTTTTCGTTTGAGAATCCCATAGTTCGGCCTCCTTTTCTATGCGAATGCTGAAGCAACGGACAGCATTGAGGAATTGGCCACCCAGATTCACCGTAAGACTTGCCGATAGTTCACTGCTAGTGCCCGTAGCCTTCAGCGTCGGTGGGGACTTTGCCTCGGAACTGCCTGTAAACGATTACGGAGTACATCAAGGCCAGAGAGATCCCCACCGACCACCAGACCAGGCCGACGCGCAACGCGTGAGGATCGGAAATCGCTCGATCGATGGTGATGTCGCGTCCATCGATTCCAACGGCGGGAAGAAGAACGGGGAAGAGACCGGTCGCAGCACCCACAAGCATCGAGATGAGGTAGCCACACGAGCAGAGGAAGCAGAGCAGATGCGAACCCTTAGCCATGGTGTAGCGCATCATTCCGAGACTTGCTATGACCGCTAGCGGAGCAAGGAACGCGACAGGATGTCCTCTGAAATTATTGAGGGAAGCCGGACGGGCCAGGACCGTGGCCGGAATTCCCGCGGCGGTGAGAACTACGGTTGCCCTCCAGATACGGCAAGCGATGCATCCGGCGCGGCGTTCCAGGTCGCCTTCCGTCTTGAGAGCGAGGTAGAGGGCGCCATGAAGCGAGAGGGCTGCCAAGGCGATGACACCGGCGAGGACGGTGTACCAATCGAGGATTCCAGGATTCGCTCCCGTCTGCCAGTTGGTCCACAAGGGCAGGAAAAAATAGTCGTCAGCGCCTATTGGAACGCCGCGCACAACATTGCCCATGGCCGCCCCAAAGAAGATGGTGAGCAATACGCTTGAGAAGCTGAAGAGCGCATCGAAGAAAGTGCGCCAAAGTGGGTCGGCGTAATGGCCGCGTAGTTCGATGCTGACCCCGCGCAGGATGAGCAGCCAGAGAACCATCATTAAGGGGAGATAAAAGCCGCTGAATGCCGAGGCATAGAGAAGCGGGAACGCGAAGAAGAGCGTGCCTCCGGCCGCCAGCAGCCAGACTTCGTTGCCGTCCCAGACGGGGCCAATGGTGCGCAGGGTCTGAGCCCGTTCGGTCTCGGTGCGCGCGACGAAGAGATAGACAATGCCGACGCCGAGGTCGAAGCCGTCGAAGACGACGTAGGCCGTGAGCATCAATGCTACGATCCAGAACCAGAGAGTTCCCATGCAATGTGCTCCTTAAGCGGTGACGGTTTGGGGATGCGCAGCTTGGCCATTGACCAGCGGGCCGGATCGGATGTGGTTGTAGACGACGATGATCCAGAGGAGCGAAAGCACGGTGTACATGCCAAGAAAGCCGAGCAAGGTGAAAAGGCTGTTGCCAGCGCTAACGTGCGTAGAGGAGCCTTGCGCTGTTCGGATGAGTCCGTAGACAAGCCACGGTTGGCGGCCGATTTCGGCAGTCATCCAACCAGCGGTTGTAGCGATGTAAGGAAGCGGCCAACTCAGCATAATGAGCCACAGCATCCAGCGCGAAGAGTAGAGCTTGCCGCGCCAAAGCAGCAGGGCCGCGATCCCCATAAGCGCGCCAAACCAGGTTCCGAGGCCGACCATGATGTGGTAGCTGTAAAACAAAAGCGGAAGAGTGGAGGGCCACTGATCCCTGGGGAAATGGTCGAGACCTTCGACTTCGGCGGCGGTGGTTCCATAGATAAGAAAGCTCAGCACGTTGTTTACAACCAGCGGGTTGTCGATGGTTTCAGTCTCATAATTGGGCTGTCCCATGAGCACCATCCCCGCTCCTTTTTCTGTATGGAAGAGCCCCTCCATGGCGGCAATGGCAGTGGGCTGATTCTTGGCCATGTACTTGCCATGCAGATCGCCTGTTGGGAAGACCTGCAGGACACAGGAGATGATTCCTGCGATGACACCAAGCTTGAGGAAGATGCGTCCGTAGGGGCCTTCACGGCCTTGCAGCTGGTAGAGTGCCCCGACGGCCGACATGACGAAAGATGCAGTGACGACTGCGGCGCACATGTTGTGCGAATACTCGAGCAATGCCCAGGGATTCAGGAGGAGTTGGGTGAAGCTGGTGACTGCATACACGCCGTTAGGGAGAAGTTTGTAGCCGACCGGGTGCTGCATCCAGGCGTTCGTGACAATGATGAAGAATCCGGAGATCCACGAACCAAAGAAGACAAGAAAAGCAGACAACCAGTGCATCCGGCGAGACAGGCGTCTTTCACCGAAGAGAAAGAGACCGAGGAAGGCGGACTCGAGGAAGAAGGAAAAGATTCCTTCCATGGCGAGAGGCATGCCAATGACGCCCCCGGTGCGACGTGAGAATTCCGACCAGTTGGTGCCGAACTGGAACTCCATGGGAATTCCAGTCACTACCCCGAGGAGGAAGTTGATGGCGAAGATCTTCGCCCAGAAGCGGGCGGAGATGTCGTATATTTCGTCGTGCGTTCTGAGAGCCAGCGTCTTGAGAACCACTATCAAGAGCGCAAGGCCCATGGTGAGCTGCGGAAACAGATAGTGGTATGTGATGGTGAAGGCGAAATGGATTCGGTGAAGTGCGAGCGCGTCCAAAGTGGCCTCCTAGCCTTGCGAAGAGCAAAGGGTGTTCCGGCGGAGCGAAGTTTCCGTCGCCGCACAATTCGAATAGACACCGAACAAGAGTTGATCAAGAGTTCAACGATAGTAACTGGGAGGAGCCACACCTGCTATCGCGGCAGCCACTCCGGCTTTGAGGAGCCGATCGGGGAGATGATCGGATCATCCCAGTACTCCGGTGTCTTTGACATTTCAACCTGAGAGCCTATGCGGGTGAATTCACCAAACGCCGTCTGCCCTGTCTGGAGGTTGGGCTTGAGTGGTTTGTGGTCAGGCCCCAGATTATCCAAGTTGAGGAGCGTCTCGTTGTCGACAAAGCCAAGGGCCTGCTCGAACATGATTGTTTGCGACAAGGTAACAGTCACTTTGTAACTCCCGCCTTCGTCAGCCCTTCGTAGCAATGCGGCCTGGACGCCGATCGAGCCCAGATAACCAGTCAGGAAATCGCATACCACGTTCACGCCGTGAGGCAACTGAGGTTGGTCGGCAGAACCGATGTCACAAAGCAATCCGCACAAGGCCGCCGCGGTGAAGTCATATCCCATCCAGTCGGCCCACGGACCTGTCGAAGTGTTCAGCTTGATTTTGACGTAGATGATCCCTGGACGGATGCCCGCGAGCGTTTCCGCGGAGAACCCTTGCTTATCTGCTAGGTGCGGACGCAGATTCTCAACGAAGACGTCAGAGCCCTTGACGAGTTCATAAACCGCCTTCCGATTTCCATCGACACGTGCGTCCATGTAAGCTTGGCGGCTTCCAGCCTGGGTCTGCCAATACATTGTGGGTTCTTCAATCCAGTTCAACGTATTCAGATTGAGAGCATCTGCCCCTTGTGCGGAGAGCTGACGCAATACCGCTGGCCCTGCAACGACATGGGTCATGCCGAGCACCCGGACTCCCGAGAGGGGTCTCGCTCCAGGGAGAAACGGTTCGGGCTCGCTGTCGCCAATTTTCTCAATGTGTATAAGAGGCGCGCTTACTTGACGCTGATACTGCTCCGTTGCGCGAAATTCCTTGCTGGTTCGGCAGATGACCAGTGGCACCCCTGCGTCTTGCGCCGCGTTCTCCAGGTCCGCAGCGTCCCACTTGCGTGTTGCCCGCTCAAGTTGTTTGGGCAGTGTGCCGCTGTCCAACAGACCCATGATCCGTTCGGTGTTCGAGGCATAGAGCGAGGTAAGAATAACGAAACGTCCATCCCTGGTGGGAAGAATATGGGAGCCCAACTCTCCCACATTTCCACCCATCATCTGAGGCGTGCCATTGACCAGCGTGCAACCGGCCAATAAGTCTTGCCAAGGGCTCTGAGTCACGTAAGCCTTTCGCAGGTCGATATGGATATCCTGGCTCTCGCCGGACCGGTGCTTCCAGATGATAGCCGACGCAATCGCGTTGGCAGCGCTCACCGTCGCCGATGCGCATCCAACCTTGAGGTGCGTTGGCCGAATTGGGTCCATGCCAGCAAAGGTGATCTGGCCACCAAAGTCTTCGCGCTTGAGACCAGCCTCAAGGAGAAGGCCGTCTACGACATTCAACAGATCCTGATGGTTATTGACAGGTTGATAAGAGAACATAAAGCTCCTTTTTGTTCTTGAAGAATTTGTGTGATAAGGGAAGACTTTCGTCGAATCGTGTTCCAATTACACGCGCGGGTTGGCCCTTGGGTCTGGTTCACGATCCTACGATGAACTGTCACATCCTGCCAAACACTTTTGCCAATCGCAACGTTAGACCGAAATC
>Ga0181534_10001390_pt1 | contig 15754 bp, 15 predicted proteins | sample PEATcosm2014_Bin_37_FD_119758 | JGI IMG/M metagenome (GOLD analysis project Ga0181534, IMG submission 119758) | Peatland microbial communities from MTU Mesocosm Facility, Houghton, MI, USA - PEATcosm2014_Bin17_10_metaG | ecosystem: Environmental > Terrestrial > Soil > Wetlands > Peat | place... | reverse complement strand
GAGCGCGAACTATGAAGCGGCTGCGGTTTTGCAGGCGCGGGTGAATGAAGAGTTGATGAGCCGGTTGGAGCTGTTCAAATTCCAGCCCGAGGTGGTCGTTGACCTGGGCACCGGCACCGGGCAAGGCGCCGAGGAGTTGAAGCGCCGATATCGCCGCGCCCTGGTAGTGGCACTCGACATGGCCCCAGGGATGTTGCGCGAAGCGCAAAAGCGCCAGCATTTATTTCGCCGCTTCGAGCGCGTATGTGCGGACGCCATGCGCTTGCCCTTCGCAGACTCGAGTGTTGATGTCGTGTTCAGCAGTCTAATGCTGCAATGGTGCGACCCCCTAGACGTGACCTTCATGGAAATCAGGCGCGTGTTGAAACCAGAGGGTTTCTTCGCGTTCAGTACGTTTGGGCCGGATACGCTGAAGGAGCTGCGCGCCTCATGGGCGGAGGCGGACGGGTACAACCATGTCAACCAGTTTGTTGACATGCATGACGTAGGTGAGGCGCTGGTTCGCGCCGGCCTCGTCGAGCCGGTGTTGGATGTTGATCGGATTCAACTCACCTATGCGGACACGTTGGGGTTGATGAGAGATTTGAAGGCAATCGGCGCCCACAACGTCACCGAGGGACGTTCGCGCGGGTTGATGGGGCGGGCGCGGCTCGCGCGAATGCAGGCTGCGTATGAACCGTACCGGCGAGACGGGCGACTGCCGGCTACGTACGAGGTGATCTACGGCGCGACATGGGGAGCCGCGGGCCGCGCCGGCGCTCCTGCCGTCGCCGGCGAGGTGAGGATCTCCCCGAGCGCCATCCGCCGTCCAACGCGGCGGTGAAGCTGCAGCACATTGGATAATTGAAGCGATGGCGACAGCGAACCCGAAGGCTCTATTTGTCACCGGAACCGACACGGAGGTCGGAAAAACCCATGTGTCCGTGTCACTGGTGAAGGCGCTGGTAAAGCACGGTCTGCGGACAGCCGTTATGAAGCCCATCGCTTCGGGCTCATCGAACTCTCCGGAGGGTCTGAGAAATGACGATGCTGTAGCGCTAGCGAAGGCGTCGAATGTCGACGTTCCGTACGCCACGGTCAACCCATACTGCTTCCAGCCCGCAATTTCCCCGCATATCGCGGCGGATGAGGCCAAGGTCAGCGTAGATACCGGCGTAATCAAGCAAAATTACCAGATTCTTGCAGCGCAGGCTGATGTCGTGGTCGTCGAAGGCGCCGGCGGCTGGTATGCACCCATCAGCACGACGCAGTCGATGGCGGATTTGCCGCAAGCCCTGAATATCCCAGCCATTCTGGTGGTCGGCATGCGGCTGGGATGTCTAAACCACGCTCGGCTGAGTAAAGAAGCCATCCAGGCCAGTGGCGTGGAATTGGCCGGGTGGGTGGCGAACTGCATTGACCCCGCGCTGCAGCGAGCTGCGGAAAACTTGGCCACCCTCGAGCGAATCATGGGTTGCGCACCGCTGGCGGTCTTCCCCAGCGTCCCGCAGCCGGGACAGCCGGACGTTCGCTGCGGCGAACAGTTGGCACGCCACCTTTCTCTCATAAGTTTTTGACTTGAATAAAAAATGTCCTGCAGTACCATCGCGCTGTGCAACCGGAGCCCGAACGCATTGAGATCTGTCCTCACTGCTCGTTGAGCGTACGTTCTGCGTTTCTGGCCTTCGGCGCGATGTGCTTTGTGTCATTCGCCATCGCCGGATTCATGACCTTCCGGGGCTTCTGGCCCGTTCTACCGTTTTCCGGACTCGAAATGACGTTCCTGGGGTGGGCGCTGTGGGTGAGCATGGCGCGGCGCCATTGCCGCCAGACGATCATCGTTACCGATGACGACGTGAGCGTAGAGCTCACGGATCGTCGGCATTGCGTTCAACACGTGTTCCCGCGGCATTGGGCGCAGGTTAAACTCCGCCGCCCCGCATCGCGGCTGCATCCGAGCCGGCTCACGATTGAGTCGCACGGACGCCGATGCGAGCTGGGTAATTTTCTTACGGAGGCGGAGCGACGCGGACTTGCCCTTCGGTTACAACGGTTGATTGGTCGCGTCAACGAGTCGCCTTCTCTGGCGCGGTAACCACCCGCATCGAGAGCGCCGTATTTTTAAGTGGGGATGAGTTCTTGGGTCATGCGCAACGCTTGCACCTTGTGACGAGCGCGCGCCAAAAGGTCTAACCAAGGTCACGATCGAAATGATGATGCAAGCCGAACAGTCTGGGTGGAGCCTGTTGAACATGACGCAGGGAGTCACGGCCATGAGCCGTGAAATCTATGACCTGCACATGCTCATTTTCTGGGTGTGCGTGATTATTGGCGTGGTGGTGTTCGGGGCCATGTTCTGGTCGTTGATCAACTTCCGCAAATCACAGGGTGCGGTGCCCGATACCACGATGGTCCACAACACGAAGGTGGAAATCGTCTGGACCGCCGTTCCCGTCATTATCCTGATTGCGATGGCCGTGCCCGCCGCGCGTACGCTGGTCGCGATCGAAGACACCACTAAGACCGAGCTGACCATCAAGGTAACGGGCTTCCAGTGGGGCTGGAACTACGAGTACCTGGACAAGGGCGTTACCTTCTTCTCGCGCCTGGACCGCAAGAGCGACACGGCCCGCGAGCTGGGATCCGGCATCGACCCCAACACCGTAGATCACTACCTCCTCAGCGTGGATAACCCGGTTGTTGTGCCGGTGGGGACCAAGATACGCCTGCTGATCACCGGAGCGGACGTCATCCACTCCTGGTGGGTTCCTGCTTTCGCCGTGAAGAAGGACGGCATCCCGGGCTTCGTGAATGAAGCCTGGTTCAAGGTTGATGCAGATAAGCCCGGCCTTTACCGCGGGCAGTGCGCAGAGCTGTGCGGACGCGATCATGGCTTCATGCCGATCGTCGTTGATGCGCGTACGAAGGAAGACTACGAGGCGTGGCTCAGCGCGAAGGCTGCTCAGCAGAAAAGCGCGGCCGCTCCCGCCGGCACGGAGGCAACCCCAACTGCCAGTGCAGCTCCCGTCCCGGCACCCGCGCTTGCGGATGCCCGCTGAGTCAGTCGCTCATAGAGTCAGAACAGTAGCCATATCAAGCTGAGAGAAACCCCCATGGCCGAGCATTCAGTAGCCGCCGGACACGACGACCACGACCACAAGCCCCACGGCTGGCGGCGCTGGGTCTACGCAACCAACCACAAAGACATCGGCACCATGTACCTGGTGTTCGCGGGCCTGATGTTCTTCATCGGCGGCTCCATGGCAATGGTGATCCGTGCCGAGCTGTTCAAGCCCGGCATGCAGTTCGTGGATCCGCAGTTGTTCAACTCCATGACCACCATGCACGCGCTGCTCATGATCTTCGGCGCGGTGATGCCGGCCTGGACGGGTCTCGCCAACTGGATGATTCCGATGCAGGTGGGCGCACCCGACATGGCGCTCCCGCGGCTGAATAACTTCAGCTTCTGGATCCTCCCGTTCGCCTTCACGCTGCTGTTGTCGACGTTGTTCGTTCCCGGTGGCTCACCCGCCGGCGGCTGGACGATGTATCCGCCACTCGTTCTGCAGAACGGCGCTTCATTCCCGATGTTGATCTTCGCCATTCACATGATGGGTGCTTCGTCGATCCTCGGTGCGATCAACGTTGTCGTGACCATCCTGAACATGCGCGCTCCTGGCATGTCGCTGCTGCGCATGCCGCTGTTCGTCTGGACGTGGTTGATCACCGCGTACCTGCTGATCGCCGTCATGCCGGTGCTCGCGGGCGCCGTAACGATGTTGCTGACCGATCACTTCTTCGGTACGACCTTCTTCACGGCCGCGGGCGGTGGCGACCCGGTGATGTTCCAGCACATCTTCTGGTTCTTCGGTCACCCCGAGGTATACATCCTGATTCTGCCGGCGTTCGGCATCGTCTCCGAGATCATCCCGACGTTCTCGCGTAAGCCGCTGTTCGGCTACGAAGCGATGGTGTACGCAACCGCTTCGATCGCGTTCCTCTCGTTCATCGTCTGGGCGCACCACATGTTCGTGGTCGGTATGCCGCTCGCAGCTCAGCTCTTCTTCATGCTGTCCACGATGCTCATCGCCATCCCGACGGGCGTGAAGGTGTTCAACTGGACTGCCACGATGTGGAAAGGCTCCATCAGCTTCGAGCCGCCGATGTTGTTCGCCCTCGCGTTTCTCTTCCTGTTCACGATCGGTGGTTTCTCTGGACTGATGCTCGCGATCGTCCCCGCCGACTACCAGTACCAGGACACCTACTTCGTCGTGGCTCATTTCCACTACGTGCTGGTGCCGGGTGCGATCTTCGCGATCATGGCTGGGGTGTACTACTGGCTGCCGAAGTGGGTCGGCAACATGTACGACATGACTCTGGCGAAGTGGCACTTCTGGCTGTCCACCATTTTCGTCAACGTTCTGTTCTTCCCGCAGCACTTCCTGGGACTGGCCGGCATGCCGCGCCGTATCCCTGACTACGCAGTGCAGTTCACCGACTGGAACATGGTGTCGTCCATCGGTGGCTTCGGCTTCGGTCTGTCGCAGCTCCTCTTCCCGTACCTCATCTGGAAGTGCGTGACAGCCGGAACGCCTGTGAAGGTCAACAGGCCGTGGGAAGGTGCTCATGGCCTCGAGTGGGAACTGCCTTCACCGGCTCCGTATCACTCATGGTCGACGCCTCCTTCTGACGAAGTGATTGCCAAGGGAGCGTTCCACTGAGCGCCGTGATTGAGCCCAATGAAGAAGCCCGACGCAGGAAGGTCCGTAACTCGGCCATCCTGTTCGGGTTGATAGCCGCCGCGTTCTATCTGGCGTTCATTGTCATGTCGGTGTTGCGCGCAAAATCGTGACCGAGCCGAAGAAACAATCTGATCGCATGCTGACCTGGAAGCTGCTCGCCATTGCCGCGGGCAGCTTCGGGTTCGCCTTCGCGCTCGTGCCGCTCTACAACGTGATTTGTGGAGTGACCGGCGTGGGCGATCAGAGCTTGTTGCTGCGGAAGGCGAAAGCGGCGGCCGAGCACCCGGATCCGAACCGGACGATCACGGTCGAGTTCCTGACCGGAACCGGCGGCAACGGTGAATGGGATTTCCGCCCCGTCAAACGCGAGCTCGAAGTCCATCCGGGCAAGCTGTATTCCACCGAGTTCTTCGCTCACAACCTGACCGGCCGGGACACCACAGCCCAGGCCATTCCGAGCATCGCCCCGTCGAAGTTCGCGGAATATTTCCACAAGACGGAATGTTTTTGCTTCTCGCCGCAGCATTTCACGGTGAACGAGCAGCGGGACATGCCGGTTCGTTTCATCATCGATCCGGCCATTCCGAGTTACGTTGACCGGATCACGCTGTCCTACACTTTTTACGATGAGTCTTCGCGGGTCTCCTCGCGCTGAGAGAAAAATGGCAAACGCAGCACACGCACCCAATAGCAACTCGTACTACGTCCCCCATGACAGCACGTGGCCCATCACGGGGTCGGTCGCGCTGTTTGTCCTGATGTTCGGGGCCATTTCCTATCTCAACGACTGGTTCGGCGGCTGGATCTTCATTCCCGGCGCGCTGCTGATGGCGTTCATGTTCTTCGGCTGGTTCGGCACGGTCATTGATGAGAATCAACGCGGCCTGTACAACAGCCAGGTCGATCATTCCTTCCGCATGGGAATGATGTGGTTCATCTTCTCCGAGGTGATGTTTTTCGCCGCCTTCTTCGGTGCGTTGTTCTACGCCCGCACGCTGTCGGTGCCGTGGCTTTCCGGCCAGGGCGTGAAGATTTTCAGCAACCTGATCCTGTGGCCGAACTATGAAGGCACATGGCCTACCAACGGCCCGGCGCACGTCGGTGGCCGTGCTGATTCGTCGTTCAGCGTCATTCCGGCTTTCAGCCTGCCCGCTATCAACACGGCGATCCTGCTGACCAGCGGCGTCACCGTAACGATTGCTCACCATGCCCTGCGCTCTGGAAAGCGCGGCCTGCTGACGGTGTTCCTGGGCCTGACGTTCCTGCTCGGTTTCCTGTTTGTTGGACTGCAGTCGCACGAGTACGGTGAAGCCTACAAGGAGCTCGGCCTCAAGCTCTCGACTGGCATCTACGGCTCAACGTTCTTCATGCTGACGGGCTTCCACGGTCTGCACGTGACGATCGGCGCCATCATGCTGCTGGTGATCTGGCTGCGTGTCCTGAAAGGTCACTTCACGCCGGAGCACCACTTCGCATTCGAAGCGGTGGCCTGGTACTGGCACTTCGTGGACGTGGTCTGGCTCGGCTTGTTCGTTTTCGTTTACTGGATCTAGCAGTTGCGTGCGAAGGACCCTGGCTCCGCGCGGCTATTGCCGCGCCGATAAACCATGCGGCGCGATTAAGCCCAGGTGCCAGGCGATCATCAGTAGAAGAAACAGGGCCACGGACAGGCCAACCCGGATCGTCAGGTCGCGCGCGAGCTTGCTGGAGTCGCCTGATTTGCGCGACAACTGGAATAGGGCCGAGCCCAGGCTGGCGACGATGCCAATGAGCACGGCGATGATGAGAATACGGACTATGATTTCCATGTCCGTCTGTTTATAGACCCCTGGCGAATGGCGTGTCCATCCGGATTCCGATCGGCTCCCGCGTGTTTGCTCCGTCATGGCTGTTCACTGTCCTGACGGTGGTCCTGTGCGTCGCGTTCTTCTACCTGGGACGCTGGCAGTGGCGACGGGGGGAGCTGCGACAGGCTGAGTACGACCGATTTGCGGCCGGTGCGGAGCAAGTCATTCCGTTGGGATCACGCGGCGTCGATCAGATAATGCGCTTCCAGCGAGTGGGCGTGGTTGGCCGACTGGATGCCGATCACCAGTTCCTGCTGGACAACCGAAGTTATCAAGGTCGTCCGGGCTACGAGGTTTTGACTCCGTTGCAGCGCCCGAACGGCCGCGTAGTGATGGTGGATCGCGGTTGGGTACCCTTCACGGGTCTGCGCGAGCGATTGCCGGGAGTCGCGCTCGAAGCGCATGACTCAGTGACGGTCGTCGGTCGGGTCGACAACTTGCCGGTGGCAGGGCTCGCGAGCGGTCGGGCAGCGCCGGACCCTCGAGCGCCTTGGCCGAAACTGACCGCATTCCCCAGCATGGCGCAGTTGAGCACGGCGTTGGGTGTACCGTTGGAGCCTCAGATCATTCTGCTGGATCCGAAGGAAGCGGATGGCTACGTGCGCGACTGGCATCCGCCGGGCATGGAGCCGATTCGTCACTGGTCGTATGCGGTTCAGTGGTGGTCGTTCGCAGTGGTGTTGTTTGCTTTGTGGGTGGGCCTGAGCCTGAGGAAGGTAACGCCGGGATCATGAGTGCCGTCGAGAAAGAACTGCGTGCGCGCAACCTGCGTCTGTTGGGCCTGCTCGGGGGATTGTTTCTGTTGCCGCTTGCGTTGGCCTTCTGGGTCTACTACGGCACTGACTGGCGCCCGGTCAAAACGGTCAACCACGGCGAGTTGATTCACCCGGCGCGTCCGTTACCCGCCTATGCGGGGCTCCCGCCCGATCTGTTCCACCACAAATGGACACTGGTCTACATCGGTGACGGCCAATGTGACGACAACTGTCGCAAGGCACTGGTGGTGATGCGTCAGACCCGACTGTCGCTCAATAATGAAATGGGCCGGGTCGAGCGCGTATTCCTGGCTACCGGCGAATGCTGTGCACAGCAACCCGACCACCCGGGGTTGAAGGTTCTGGCTGCTCCCCCGGACCTCGGCATATTTCCTGCGGACGCACGCGCGCAAACGCTGTTCATTGTCGATCCGCTGGGCAACCTGATGATGCGATTTGACGTTCAGCAGGACCCCAAGGGGTTGCTGCAGGATTTGAAGAAGCTTCTGACTCTTTCCCACATTGGTTGACATGAACACATCGCGCTGGATCCGATCACTCGCGCTGGCGGGGTTGCTGTTGTGTTTTACCGTGGTCGTGCTGGGCGCTTACGTGCGGCTCACTGCGGCCGGACTGGGGTGTCCCGACTGGCCGGGATGCTACGGGCACATCACACCGCCGAGTCACCTGGACATTGCAGAGAACAACCAGGTGTTCCCGGCAAAGCCGATTGATGAGGGCAAGGCGTGGCGCGAAATGATCCATCGCTACGCGGCCTCGACCCTCGGCCTCATCATCGTGACGCTTGCCGTGTTGGCCTTTACAACACGGCGTCAACACCTTGTGAGCCTGCCATTGGCGTGGGGACTGGTGGCGATCGTCATCTTTCAGGGGCTGTTGGGAATGCTGACCGTGACCTGGCAGGTCACGCCGTTGGTCGTCACCGGTCATCTGTTGTTTGGTCTCACCACATTGAGTCTGCTGTGGTGGTTGTGGATTTCGCTGCCACAGAATTCGTGGCAGGCATCGACCGCAATTTCGACGCAGCAAGCGGCCGCCGCACGCCTGGTGTGGCGCCTGACATTCGTCGGATTGCTGGCGCTGGCCGTTCAAATTGCGCTCGGCGGTTGGACCAGCACCAACTACGCTGACATTGCCTGCCCTGACTTTCCGAAGTGCCAAAATGCCTGGTGGCCCAATGCAGACTTTCAGGACGCTTTCGTCCCGTGGCGCGGGCTGGGGGTAAATTACGAAGGCGGCGTGCTTTCGATTGCTGCGCGTGTGGCCATTCATCTAACGCACCGCATGGGTGCCATCGTTGCCGCGCTGACGCTCACATTGGCAGCAGTCACCGCAATCCGGAATAAGGCATCAACCTATGTTATGCCTGCCTACGCTGTTCTCGCCGCTCTGGCGTTGCAACTGACTATCGGGATAACCATGGTTTTACGCGGTTTTCCCCTCTGGCTCGCCACTGCGCATACAGCGGGTGCTGCATTTTTGTTGCTGTCGCTCCTGGCCCTGTTACGTGGCGCTGGTGCCACAGCACGCCAGCGCCCAACCTGATAGGCTCCTGCGCCACAAACTCCTTCAACGCCCACTCCAAGGGGGCCCTCGATGGCAGCCGGCCAGGTATTGCAGCAGATCATTGCCAAAGCCCAAAAGGAGCTGCTCACAGAGTGGCTTCAGACTCAGACCGCGGACGGTACAGCCCGGGCGGACCTCATGAAGGAAAGCGAATTGCGCGAGCAATGCCGCGAATTCCTGGCATTGCTGCAGGACGCAACACGCAACGGCGATATGGAGCGATTGTCGGGAAGCGCCTGGCAGCCGGTTTTTGAATTCCTCTCCGGCATCTCGCGCTCCCGCGTCATTCAGGGCTTTTCGCCCGTGGAAACCGCGACCTTCGTCTTTTCTCTGAAGCAGCCGGTGTTTAACCGCCTGCGCCGCGAGCTCAGCGACGCGCAGACCCTGGCGGATGAGCTGTGGTCCGCTTCGACCCTGCTCGACCGGCTCGGTTTGTACACGACCGAGATTTATCAGAAGACCCGCGATGAGGTGATTGCACGACAGCAACAGGAGCTGCTCGAGCTGTCAACTCCGGTTGTCAACCTGTGGAAGGACATCCTGGCGCTGCCCCTGATCGGCACGCTCGACAGCGCGCGCACCCAGGTTGTCATGGAAAGCCTCCTGCAGAAGATCGTGGAGACCGGCGCCGCCATCGCCATCATTGACATAACGGGTGTTCCAACAGTTGACACCTTGGTGGCCCAACACTTGTTGAAAACCGTGGCGGCCGCTCGATTGATGGGTGCCGACTGCATCATCAGCGGCATCCGTCCGCAGATAGCCCAAACTATCGTGCACCTGGGCGTCGACCTGGGTTCGGTGCTCACGAAGGCCACCCTGGCGGATGCGTTTCTGGTCGCATTGAAGCGCACTCAATCAACACTCCCCAAGCACCTCAGCGGTTGAGGGTGCGCGACCATGGACAGAATCCCTATTCTGAAAATGGGCCCGTTCCTGCTGGTCACCATCCAGGTGGACATGCATGACCAGCTGGCCATGCAGCTCCAGGATGATCTGACCTCCCGGATCGTGGCCGTGCGGGCCCGCGGAGTGTTGATTGACATCTCGTCCCTCGAGATCGTCGATTCCTTCATCGGCCGCATGATCAGCAATATCGCAGGCATGGCCCGCGTGTTGGATGCGGAGACAGTGGTCGTTGGGATGCAGCCCGCAGTGGCCATCACGCTGGTTGAGCTGGGTTTATCGCTGGAGGGTGTGCGCACCGCTCTCAACGTCGATAAAGGCATGTTGCTTCTGCAAAGGAGCCTGGAAGACCCGGAGGCCGAGCAGTAAGGTGCCTCCTTCCGCCAGCATCAGCGTTGCCAACCGCGCTCTTCTGCCGATCAGGACGCAGGAAGACATCGTCCGCGTGCGACAAGCAACGCGCGAGCACGCGATAGCACACGGCTTCTCACTCGTGGACCAGACTAAGCTGGTCACCGCAGCCAGCGAGCTTGCGCGCAACACGCTCGACTACGGGCACGGCGGTGATGTCGAAATCGCGCGGCTCGTGGATGGCGTCCGCAAAGGCTTGCGCCTGATTTTCAGTGATCAGGGTCCAGGCATCGAAGATCTCGATAAGGCCCTGACGGACGGTTATTCCACCGGCGGCGGGCTGGGACTGGGACTGAGTGGAGCCCGCCGGCTTTCAAACGAATTCACCATCGATTCCGCGCCCGGCAAAGGGACGCGAATCATGATTGCCCGCTGGCGCTGACGGCCGCGCCAGTGTTACCTCAGGTCCAATTTCAGATCAGCGAACGAAGTGAGATCGGCGCTGCCCGGCGTGCTGCCGTCGAGCTGACGGAATCGCGAGGTTTCGACGCAACGCAGGCCGGCAAGGTGGGCCTGTGCGTCACGGAAGCCGCGACCAACATCGCAAAGCACGCCGGTAACGGGAAAATCGTGCTTCGTCTGCTCGAGCGCGCCGGGGTCGTGGGGTTGGAGGTGATCGCCCTCGACCGGGGCCCAGGCATTCCCAATGTACAGGCGAGCCTCAGGGATGGGGAGTCGACAGCGGGCAGTCCTGGAACCGGACTGGGCGCGATGACCCGCCTCGCGGATCACTTCGAGATCTACGCTCCCGCTGGCGGCGGCACGGCGCTACGCCTGGAGATCTGGGCCAAGCCGGTTCCAGCTGCATCGATTGAGATGGGTGTCATCTGTCTGCCCAAGTCGGGCGAAACGGTGTCGGGTGACTCCTGGACTGTCGTCAGCAGCAAAGGAAGACATGGGGTGCTCGTGGCGGACGGCCTCGGTCACGGCCCGGATGCAGCGCGCGCGTCGGTGGCGGCCACGCAGGTGCTCGAAAACCGGCCCGACGATGAACCCGCGGAAACCATTCAATCGTGCCACCGCGCACTGGCCCCAACACGAGGCGCCGCAGTCGCCGTAGCGAGAATCTCCACGGACAAGGTCGGGTTCGCAGGAGTTGGCAACATCGCCTGCCGGATCGAAGCCGGGGCGGTGCGCAGGCAGCTCGTTTCACACAACGGCACCCTGGGGCACATCATGCGTCGGGTGCAGCAGTTTGACCTGCCATTGCCTACAGACGCGCTGCTACTGTTTCACAGTGACGGGCTGGCAACGCATTGGAATCTGGCGGATTATCCGGGGCTGTTGGGTCGCCACCCCGGCATCATCGCGGGAGTGCTGTACCGCGACCATGAGAGGGGTCGGGATGACGTAACCGTTCTGGTCATTCGGAACGGGGGCGGGGCTGCAGGCTGATCCAAATGAACAAGTCTCTTCTCACGGTCGCCATCCGCCACGAGCAGGACGTTGTCATCGCACGACAGCGGGCCCGGCAAATTGCAGCTTTGCTGGGATTCGACGGCCAGGATCAAACTCGGATCGCTACGGCCGTGTCAGAGATTGTTCGCAACGCATTCCGGTATGCGAAAGGTGGCCGCGTCGAGTTCGCGCTGGAAGGCCAGAGCGCCCCCCAGCTGCTCCTGATCAGGGTGCTGGACCAAGGCGCCGGCATACCGGATCTCGCACATGTCATGAGCGGCAACTACCGCTCCTCCACCGGCATGGGAATGGGCATCCTGGGTGCCCATCGCCTGATGGATCAGGTTGAGATCAAATCCTCCCAGGCCGGCACCGATGTGCTGCTGAAGAAGATCCTGCCGTCGCGGGCTGCGTTGATCGACGCCGCGAGGTTCGGCCGCATTGCGCAGGAACTGACCAGCAAGGCACCGGCGGGGGCGCTGGAGGAGGTTCAGGAGCAGAACCGCGAGCTGGTGCGCACGCTGGCCGAGTTGCGCGAGCGCCAGACAGAGTTGTTACACCTCAACCGGGAACTGGAAGATACCAATCGCGGCGTCGTCGCACTGTATGCGGAGTTGGATGAGAAGGCGGACCACCTGCGCCGCGCCGATGAGACCAAGTCACGCTTTCTATCCAACATGAGCCACGAGTTCCGCACGCCGCTCAATTCCATACAGGCCCTGTCACGCCTGTTGCTGCAGGAATCCGACGGCCCGCTCAACTCCGAGCAGTCCAAGCAGCTCAACTTCATCACCAAGGCGGCCGTCGACCTCACAGCGCTGGTGGATGACCTGCTCGATCTTGCGAAGATCGAAGCCGGCAAGACTGAAGTGCGCCCGATCGAGTTCAACGTCACCAACCTGTTCAGCGCGCTGCGTGGCATGTTACGTCCGCTGTTGGTGGGCGAAGGCGTCAGGCTGGTGTTTGATGAGCCGGAAGAGCCGCTCGCGCTGTACACCGATGAAGGTAAAGTGTCGCAGATCCTGCGCAACTTCATTTCCAACGCCATCAAGTTCACCGAGCGCGGCGAGGTGCGTGTGAGCGCCGCGCCGGGGCGGGACGGGCGCTCGGTTGCCTTCGCGGTCACCGACACCGGCATCGGTATCAGCCCGGAATACCAGGAAACCATTTTCGAGGAATTCACCCAGATTCCGAGCCCGTTGCAAGCCAAGGTCAAAGGCACCGGCCTCGGCCTGCCGTTGTGTCGGCGGCTGGCGCGCCTGTTGGGCGGTGACGTGCACGTAACGAGCGAAATAGGCGTCGGTTCGGTGTTTGCAGCGACCTTGCCGTCACATTACGAGGAAGGCGGTGTTCCCGTCGCGGCTCCCGTGGAGCTGCCCATCGAAGCCGGCTCGATGCCGGTCATCCTCATCGATGACGAAGTTGAATCGCGGCACATTTTGGCGAAATATCTGCGGGATTCACGCTACCAGCCGCTGCCCGCCCGCAGTCTGCGCGAAGCGCGTGAGCTGATGCAGAGGGTCCGGCCGCAGGCGATCGTCCTCGACATCATGTTGAATGGCGAGGACGGTTGGCGTTGGCTCAGTGAGCTCAAGGGTTCAGCCGAAACACAGCATATTCCCGTCATCGTCGTCACGACCGTTGACGATGAGCGCAAGGCCCGGGCGCTCGGTGCCGATGCATACTGTGTCAAACCCATCACTGCCGAGCTGCTCCTGTCTCAGCTCGAGAGCCTCACGGCACGGCGCGTGCTGGTCATCGACGACGACCCGGCGGCACGTTACCTGTTGCAGAAGTTGCTCGAGGAGTCGAATGTCTGCGTCATCGAAGCCCGGGACGGTCGCAGCGGGCTCGCGGCGGCGCGGCGTTCCAAACCGTCCCTGATCTTCCTCGACCTGAATCTCCCCGATGTCGGCGGTGAGGATGTACTCGAGCAGTTGCGCGCGGATTCCAGCCTGCAGGCAGTACCGGTCGCGATCGTGACTTCGGCGCTGGTGTCGATCGATCAGCGCGAGCGGCTCAGCCGCCGTGCGCAGTCAGTTGTACAAAAGAGCGAGTTGAACGGAGCCTGGACGCGCTCGATCCTGGCTTCCCACGGCATGGGATCCTGACTCGGAAGAAGATGATGCAGCAGCTGCGGATAACCATACTCAACGTCGACGATACCGAGGCCATGCGGTATCAGAAGACGCGCGTTCTGCGGGCCGCGGGTTATGAAGTTATCGAAGCTGACACAGGTGCCGGGGCCCTGCAGTTGGCTCGTGAGCTGAAACCTGATCTGATCCTGATGGACGTCAAGCTCCCGGACATGAGCGGCATCGAGGTCTGTCGGCAGATCAAAGCCGACCCGGCCACGCGGCTGACGCCGGTCATCCAGATATCGGCAACGTTCATTACCGAGAAGGACCAACAGAAAGGCCTGCAGGGCGGAGCCGACATCTATCTCACCGAGCCTCTGGAAGCGAAGGTGCTCGAGACCGTCGTCAGCACCTTGTTGCAATTGCATCGCACCGAGGCCGGACTGCGCGAAACCGTGTTGCGCGAGCAGGCGGCACGCGCCCAGGCCGAGGAAGCCACCCGGCTCAAGGATGAGTTTCTCGCGAATCTCTCACATGAGCTGCGCACGCCGATGAATATCATCATCGGCTGGGCGCACCTGTTGCGCAACGGCCCCCTGACAGATGAGCAGAAGATCAGGGCCGCGGAGGCGATCGAGCGGGCCGCGCGCTCACAGGCCCAGTTGATCGAAGATCTGTTGGATGTATCCCGGATCGTCACGGGCAAGTTCCGCATGGAGTTGCAGGATGTCAAGCTCGGCTCGGTGTTGAGGAGTGCCGTCGACAATCAGCGGATGGTGGCATCAGCCAAGCAGATCGTCGTGACATTCACCCAGGAAGCCGGTGATGTTGCAATTAAGGGCGACCCGGACCGGTTGCAGCAGGTGTTCTGGAACCTTCTGTCGAACGCTGTGAAGTTCACACCGGCCAATGGCGCTGTTGATGTCCGGATGTACAAAACAGACGCCGAGGCTGTGGTTACTGTTACGGATACCGGTATTGGTATTGCCAGCGATTTTCTGCCGCATGTGTTTGATCGCTTCAGGCAAGCGGACAGCACGAGCACGCGCCAGCACGCGGGTATGGGGCTCGGACTGGCTATTGTCCGTCATGTAGTCGAGTTGCATGGCGGCCGGGTTCGAGCTGAGAGCGGTGGACCCGACACTGGTTCCAGTTTTGTCGTGACCCTGCCTCTCGCGAGTGCCGCGCAGACGATCACACAGAGCACGGCTCCGGCGACGACTCCACGCGCGGCACCGCCAATTCCGCAAAGGACATGGCGCGTGCTGCTGGTAGAGGACGACGCGGACGCCCGCGAGGTCACCGTTGCTGGCTTGGAGCGCGCTGGGTTCGAACTCCGCGCGGTGGGTAATGCGTCGGAGGCACTTACGCTCCTCGACAAGTGGGTACCTGACGTAATCGTTTCGGATATCGGTATGCCGGGGGTGGACGGGTATGAGTTCATGCGCCTGCTGAGGGCGCGGCCGCCTGAGCGGGGCGGACGGGTTGCTGCTCTGGCACTTACTGCGTTCGCACGGCTCGAGGACGCCATCCGGGCACGGTCCAGCGGCTACCAGGGGCATCTGGCGAAGCCCATCAGCCCCGAGGACCTGGCCGGAGCCATCGCCAAGCTGCAGCGCCAGAGCGATATCGAGCCATCTGGCGAGCTGCGCTGATTCGTCGGTTGCCAGCGGCAGCGCCACAGCGGCATCGACGCGAGATCTGACAGCTGCGCTGATCTTTCGGCGCTGGCGCATCCATTAGCACCGGCCGCGCCATAGTGGCATCGATGGGAGATCTGACAGCTGCGCTGATCTTTCGAGGCTGGCGCATCCATTAAGACCGGCAGTGGCCGATTGAGCTAAGGGGACGTGCCTATCCCTGGTGGCTGCGCCATGAGGCATGGGGCCTGATCTGGTACGCTGCGCGTCCCCACACGGCACCGAGCCTTCGACCCATCCCATCGTGGCGACGACCTCCGAACTAGCCAGTACTGGCGGCACGGCCATCTGGCGCCGCTACCTGGAGCTGACCAAGCCCAAGGTGGTCGCCCTGATCACCTTCACGGCGAT
>Ga0181534_10001388_pt1 | contig 15778 bp, 12 predicted proteins | sample PEATcosm2014_Bin_37_FD_119758 | JGI IMG/M metagenome (GOLD analysis project Ga0181534, IMG submission 119758) | Peatland microbial communities from MTU Mesocosm Facility, Houghton, MI, USA - PEATcosm2014_Bin17_10_metaG | ecosystem: Environmental > Terrestrial > Soil > Wetlands > Peat | place... | reverse complement strand
CGACACGACGGTCTCCATCTACTACGTCCCCATGGTGTTTCCGTTCGACACCATCCAGGGCGGGACGAGTGAATTTCTCGGGGTGCCGCTCATTGCGCTGTGCGAGACCCCGTTTCACGGCACCCGCGGTGTCAGCAAGCGGTTGACGGATCTCGTCCTGGCCGGATTGATCCTGCTGCCGATCGCACCCTTCATGCTGGTCATCGGGATGTTGGTGCGATTGACCTCGCCGGGCCCGGCGATCTTCAAACAGCGCCGCTATGGACTCGATGGCCAGGAAATCACCGTTTACAAGTTCCGCACCATGACGGTGACCGAAGATGGCGGCTCGATCAAACAGGCCACCAAGGACGATAGGCGAATCACGCCGCTCGGCAGGTTGCTGCGCCGCACTTCAATCGACGAGTTGCCGCAGTTGCTGAATGTGCTGCAGGGGCGGATGAGCCTGGTGGGACCGCGGCCGCACGCGGTTGCTCATAACGAGCAGTATCGCAAGCTCATCAAGGGCTACATGATCCGGCACAAGGTGGCGCCGGGAATGACGGGACTCGCGCAGGTGCACGGCATGCGGGGCGAGACCCAGACGCTCGAGCAGATGGAGCAGCGCATCAAGTACGACCTGGACTACCTGCGCAACTGGTCGCCGCTGTTGGATCTAAAGATCCTGGTCAAGACGGTTCTGATTGTTGCGCGAGGCGACAAAGCCTACTGAGGCTTCCACGGCACGTTGCTGCCGCACGTCGCGGAATGTCGGGAGCGCCGGTGCCCGTGCTTCCTGCATCAGTTGCATACGGCGTGCCGCCACCATTCCGGCCGTGTACCAATAAAGGTACGACAGGATCGCGTAGGCGTGGATCGCCGCGTAAAACGTGGCTGCTCCGAAGACGGCCACGACGCCGATGTAACCGACAGCCAGCGGCCCGGTCACCTTGTCGGTGTCACGGCGCGCCACGAAGATGGCATCGAAAAAGATCATGGCGTACAACAGAAACACGATCATTGTGCCCATCAGCCCGATCTCGAGCAGGAATATCGAGAACGAGATGTAGGCAAACGCCTGGAACAGATCGTAGTAGCGGCCGGTGAACTGCTCGCCCAGGTTGGAGTGCGAGGCATTACCCAGTCCCAGGCCGAACGCCAGTTTGACCGGGTCCTTGGCCAGATACTGCACCGGGACACGGACCGCATCGCCACGGCGGGCGAGCTTGTGACTGCCGAGGCCGGTGCCCCCCTTGGTGTTCATGTAGGTATCGATCTGCTTCTGGTCCGTAAAAAAGTCGACCAGGTGCTGCTCGTTCTTGTAGGGATTGTTTTTGGCGAAGTAGTCATAAACGGGAATCATGATGGCGCCCACGACGACCAGCAGCGCCATGGCCATCGAGAACACCTTCACGCGCTGTCCCGGCGCCGAGCCCGCAACGACCGTGACCAGGATTCCGAGGGGCAGGAGGATGACCGTGGCTTTGGTCTCGTTGATCATCGTCGGCAGCAACAGCGCCAGGAAGATCGTGGTGAAAGTTGTCTTCGAAACCTGCTTGCGCATGAAGTACGCAAGCCACACCACGACCACCGCCACGAGGAAAATCGACAGCACGCCCGAGTCTGTGGCCGTGCCTCTCACATCGTCACCGGAAAACCGGCCGGCGGCCCAGATGACGTAGCGTTGGTAGCAGGCGAGAGGCACCTGGACCAGGGCGATAAACAACAGCACCTTCAACGTCAGCTTCGTCTGCTTCTCGTTGAATTGAAACACGGCCGGGATCAGGAACATCGGCATGCCACGCAGGTATTGGCGCATGCCCGCCACCACGGGACCCGGTTCTTCCGAGTTTGAGAAGAACGCGCACACAATGATGAAAACAGCGATTCCGAACGCGGCCCAGTATTTGGCCGAGATGAAGCTGAAGCCGCGGCGCATGCCCTCCAGGAGCACCGCGATGGTGATGACCATCGACAGGATCTCCGGGACAAACTTTACATAGGCGATCGGCGTGGAAAAGACGGTTCCCAGCCATTCGCAGACCGAAGCGGCACACAACGTAATTATGGTGAGTGGGAACATGCGGACGCCGTCTTGTAGTGGGGTATGCGGATTGTCCGGGTTAACCGGTGCCGCATTCTAGCAAGCTACGTGCGCGCGGTCCCGACCTGCAGGGGTGCAAGCCGGGACCGCTCGGGCCGATCGGGTTGCAGGGCCTAATTGTATGGGTTGACCTGGTTGACGCTCTGGCCCTGCGCCTTGATGAACGGGTACTGCGCGGTCGACCACTGTTGAGCGGCCGTCCCGTAGTTACCGGACTGCAGGAAGTTGATGTCGAAGAAGAAATACTGCGCCTTGTCCAGGCCACCGCGGACTTTCCAGATGTCCTCCAGTGTCGGAATGGGCTTCATGTTCTTGGTGACATAACCGCCGATGTCGGTAATTTCCACGTCCGGTCCGAACAGGATCTTGCCGCGCCAGTCGGTGGTCCCCGGCCACCAGCCGCGGTACACCTCGTCGGAGTAGATCGCGCGCTTGTAATCCGGGTTGGTATGGCCGGTGGTGCCCGGGCCCGTCGTCTGCGGGCCGCTGTACGGCAGATTCGGATAGGTCCAGGACTCGATCCAGCTATCGGCGCCGCCGAGCATCATCTTGTGGCTCTGCAGGTGCGTGTACACATCCTGCCAGTTCGCGGCGCTGTCGGAGTTCTTGAACAGGTAGTTGGCCGACAACTGCACGTTGGATGTCTTGAAGCCGTTCTGCGGATCGCGCAGGCCGTCCATGAGGGCATAGAGATTCGAGAACATGCCCGCGGCGCTGTAGTCCTGGCCCGGTGTTGCCGGTGTCACCGCGGTGCCGCTCGTGTCGATCTGGTAGGCGGTCTCCTCAAACATGGTGACGCCTTCGAAATTCGGATCGCTGTCATAGCGGGCCGCCATCGCCTGGAACAACGCGATGTAGGCGTTCGTTACCACCGAGTTGTAACGCTTCGCCGCGATACCACGCGGGGGAGGGGCGTAGTTGACCATCACCTGCTCGGGGCCGTACTTCTTGGAGAGCCAGTCCGGCACCACCGTACGCCCGGCGGCCACACTGGCACCCGAGGTGATGACAGCGTCCTGAACGCGGATCCACAGGCGCTTGTTGACCGACTTCACGGCCGCGAGGTACTGATCGATGAGCGACCAGTCATAACTCGGGCCGGTGGTGCCCTTGTCGATGGTTCGCCACATCACGGAGATCGCAATGCCGGCGACGTTGTCATTCGCCTGCAGGCTCTGAATGAGCTTCAGATCGCCCGGCATCTTGCCTGCGGAGATGCCGCCGGCATAGTTGAAAAACGGGTAGAATCCGGGATGAAACTTCAGCGACCCGGTGGTGGGTGGCTGGGTGGTGGTGCACGTTGCGCCGATACACACCTGCGGCGGCGGGTTCGGGCGCTTCGTCGCGGCCAGCGCCAGATTGCAGCTCAACAGGGTGGCCAACGCCCCCATCGACACGCACAACAATCGATCACGTAATGCCATCAGTCACTCCCGCCTGTTTCGAGTCCGGCGTCTCTTGGACTCCCGCCTGCTTGGCGGGCTGTAAACCTATACACGGGGCCGGTGATGGTCAAACTGTCGCCAGATTTTGACAGTTTGCGCGAACGAACGCTAAACCCCGGGTGCTGTTGCGGCGCGAAGGTGATACAGCGCGGCGCCGATACGATGATCGGTTGACAATATGACACGCTCGACAGTTTCAGATCCGGAACCAACGCACGAATCCGTTTCCCGCAGTTCACATTCGCGCCATGTTGCGACGCCGGTCGTCGCCATGCGGCTACAGTGGGTGGATCAGGCCAAGGGCATCGGCATCCTCCTCGTCGTGTTTGGTCACGTGCTGAGCGGTGTGCGTCTGGCGGGACTCCAGGTTGATCCGCAGTTCTTCAGATGGACCTGGGATGCCATTTATTCGTTCCACATCCCGCTGTTTTTCTATCTGTCGGGCCTGTTCTTTCCGCAATCCTGGCAGCGCCGGGGATGGCGGGGAGTCATGCTGAGCAAGGTCGATACGCTGGTGTATCCCTACGTATTGTGGTCCTTGCTGCAAGGGTTGTTACAAGTTGCTATGTCGCAGCACGTTAACAACCCTGTCACGCTGGGCGATGTATTTTCGCTGCTGTGGCATCCGCGGCAGGAGTTCTGGTTCCTGTATGCGTTGTTTTTCGTCTACTTGTATGTCTGCCTGCTGTACGCGGCGTTGCCGGCGCGATTACGTTGGACTCTGTTGATCGCGGCGGCGGCCTTCTACTTTCTGCGTGGCCCGGTCCGGCATGCCGGGCCGTACATCGTCTATCCGGCCTGGTATCTGGTGTATTTCCTGGCCGGCGCGCTGTTGCATTCGGCGACGCGCACCCTCACGGAACAACCGAGGCGCTGGCTCGCCATAGCCGTCATCGTGTTTGCCGGAGCCGTGGTGCTCTCGCATTGGCTGGCGGCGACGATGCCGAACGGCCAATCGAATCCCGCGATTTCCGCCGGCAATTTGCTGGCGGCAGTGTCAGGGACGGTGATGGCGGTGTGTGTGAGCGTGCTGCTGGCGAATCGTGACGTTCGCCTGATGGCGAATCTCGGCCGGCGCTCACTCGAGATCTATCTGCTCCACACGGTAGTGGCCGGCGCGGCGCGCGTCGCGCTCATCAAGGTGTTGGGCGTCACCAACGTGCCGGTGCATCTGGTGGTCGGCACGGTGGTAGGAGTCGCCGTGCCCGTGATGTTTGTCTACGTCCTCGAGCGCTGGAAGATACCTGGGTTGTTCGCGCCACCACGGCGGCTCCAGCTGCAGCCGGAGCCGGCTCGCGCGTAGGCAATAGAACTAGTTGTTTTCGAAGCTCTTGAGCGGGTAGCGCGCGTCGGTCGTGTCGCGACCGCGCACCAGCGGTGCTTTTACTTTCGCGCCCAGGAAAGACGTACGCTGCACGTGCGGTGTTGGTTCGACGTGCGAGTAGTCGATGTAACGGTCGAACGCGATGTTGCCGCCCATCGAAACTTTCAGCTTGTTCTGCAGCACCCACATCAACGGGCCCATCTTCGGCATCTGCGGAATGATGTTGGAGCGCATGGCCGTACGGGCCGTGGTCACCATCCAGCAGTTCTGCTTGCAGGCGTGCACCTTGTTACGTGCCTTCTGGGCATCGCCACTGGCGATGATTTCCGACCAGGACTGGCGGGCGAGGTTGCCCATCAGCAGGTCCGAGCGGACATTGCAGGACCATACATCCGACCACGGATCGATGAAGGCGAAGTCAGTCCCGGCGGTGCAGGTGATCAGCCGCTGGTGCCCCAGGATCTTTTCAATCAATCCCAGGTTGAGATAGGCGCGGAACCAGTTCTTCGGCTGTTTGCTGCTCAACTGCGAAGTGATCAGGCCTTCCACCTTGCGCGCGACCGTCTTGCGGTCGTAGAAGTAATTGTCGTTCTTGTAGAACTGCCATGCGTTGTGCAGCGTGGAGGTCGACAGCTCCACGCCCATCTCGCGGGCCATGTTGTACACCTGCACCAGCTGATCGACGTTCTCATCCTGGATGACGAACGCGAAGCCGAGGTCCTCACCACCGGCTTCCTGCAGGGCGCGCATGCCGGCCATCTTGGTGGCATAGCCGTCCTTCTCGCCGCGGATCCGGTTGTTCGTGGCCTCGTCGCCTTCGACGCTCAAGCGCACCTTGATCTTAGGGTACTTCTTGATGATCGGGACCAGCTTCTCCGGGTGCAGGCCGTTCGAGCTGATCTCGAGGATGCGCGCCTTCGGATACAGGACGTCGATGATCTCGGCGAGATCGCGCCGCAGGGTGGGTTCGCCGCCGGACACGTTCAGGTTGTCGAACCCGCCGGGCAGCTTGGACAGGGTCTCCACGGACACTTCTTCTTTCTGGTCCGTGGGGTTTTTCCAGATGTAGCACATCTGGCAGCGTGAATTGCAACGGTAGGTCGAGATGACTGTCAGGTCCATGAATCGCTCTTAATGGTCGCGTTGCTATTACAACGCGCAGCACGTGAATAGGGGATCAGATCAAATGACACTGCGGCCCAGGAGCTTGGGTTCCCGGACTACCCGGTTATATACCTCACGGGTCTGCTGGGCGATGCGACCCCAGTCATAACGCTCGTGAACCCAGCGCTTGCGGCCTTCGCTGGCAGCCTCATCAGGACGCAATTGCGCCAGCGCGGACAGCCTCTCTGCAAGCGCGGCCGTGTCTCCCATGGGGAAATAACTGGTCGCCGGCAGCCCAACCTCGAGGTTGGCCGGAATATCGCTGGCCAGCACCGGCAAGCCAAAGCTCAAGGCTTCCAGCAAGGCAATCGGTAACCCCTCATGGGAGGAGGGGAGCACAAAGGCCCCGGCGTGGGTATAAAACTGTCCCAGCGCTGCACCCCGTTTGAAGCCGGCCAACACGACACCTGGAGTCTTCGCTGCCAGCGACTTCACCGCAGCGTCGTACTCTCCACCGCCGCCGCCGACGATGACGAGCTTCCAACCCGGAGTTCGTGCGGCTGCGTATGCCTTGATAAGGTCGAGCTGACGCTTCTCGGGTACGAGGCGGCTCACCTGGAGGAAGTATTTGCCGCGCTGCAGTCCGAGCCGATCGAGCTCGCTCGTCTCTGACTGAGGCTTGACCGGAACGGCGCCGTTGGGAATCAGATCGCAGTCGCGGTGGTACTGCTCTTCGATCAGGCGGCCAATGACCTTGGAGATGGCGATGCGGGCGTTGGCACACCGCATTCCCAGGCGCTCACCGGTGCGCAGCACCCATTTGGCAAACGGGCCCCACTTGTCGCGGTCGTAGTCCGGGCCGTGATTGGTCACGACGACGCGCAGCCCGAGGAAGCGGGCGAGCGGCGTCACGATGGCCGGCCCGATCGCGTGAATGTGCAGAACATCCGGCCGGACGATGGCTGCGTACAGAACTCCCAGGAAGGAGTGCACCAGCGTTTCATAGCCTGATGATTTGGGAGCCCAGATCCGGCGTATGCGGATTTGGCCGAAAGCGGTCGTTGTGGGAGGCACGAAGGGAGTTCTGACGATGACCTCCACCTCGCAGTCCATATGAGACAACCGCTCATACAACTGCTCGGCATGGGTCTCGACCCCGCCCTGCACGGAGGGGATTCCCCTGATACCCAGCACCATGACTCTGAGCGGACGCATACTCACGATGAGGCACTCACGGGCTCGTGACTGGCAACCGAGGCCGCCGGTACGCCGAGCTCTCTATAAACCGACATCATTCTCTGGCGATACATGGCAACCGTGAAGTCCTCCGCCACCCAGCGCCGCCCGGCGGCGCCCATTTCCTGGAGTTGCCGGGCAGGGCGCGCGCTGAAATCTTCCAACACCCCGCGCAGCGACTCAACCTGTCCGCTGACGAAAGTAGCTCCGGTCTCGTTCTCGCGAATCATCTCAGGAATCCCACCAATGCGTGCGCCAATCACCGGTTTGCCGAGCGCGTAGGCCTCCAGCAGGCTGACTGGTGCGTTTTCGTACCACTCTGAAGGCAACACGACAGCCCGACAGTTGCCGATGACCTCATGCAGCTGTTGACCGCCCAAGTGCCCCAGGAAGGTGACATCCGCCTTCAGGGAGGCCGCCAGCGCCTGCATTTCCGCCATTTCCGGCCCCGTTCCGGCAATCAGCAGCTTGCTGCGCGCTGCTGCTGCGGCGCGGATCAGCGTGCCGACACCTTTCTGACGGATGACACGTCCAAAATAGAGGTACGCGTCGCCCGTTTCATACTTGGGTGAGTAGCGGCCAATGTCCACAAAGTTCGGTACGTAGCGGAACATCGAAGCCGGCATGCCCCATTCGCTGAACTTCTCAATGTAGAAGCGGCTGGGAACGATGAAGGCGTCGACGTGGCGCCGGTAGGAGCCGAGGAGTTTGTGCACCGCGGCTTCCATCATGATCACGAGGCTCATTGCTGCGGAGCCGTTGATACACTTGTTGCGCACCACGTTGTGAATCCTGCCGCCCTTGCAACGCTCGCAGACGCCATCCGGCGCGAGCATGTTGTAGGCAGGGCAGGCGATCTTCAGGTCGTGGAGTGTCAGTACGGTCGGAATCCCGCGTCCCTTCAACAGGCTGAGGATGGACGGCGAGATATGGTGATAGATGTTGTGTCCGTGCGCGATATCGGGCGGAGCAACACGCAGCAACTCCTCGAGCTTGCGACGCGCCTCGAAGGAGTAGATCACCTTCGGGATGCGTGACACCTTCTGCAACAGCGAGTAATCGCCGTGCGCATCGAGATCTTGAATGAAGTACTTCGCATACGGCGTGGGATGATTCTGGGGATGCTCCATCGAGAACGGCACGATGTCCCAACCCAGGTCTTCCAACATGCGGTTGTGCGCGAAAAAGATGGCCTCGGAGCCCCCGCGGTCGTAGTAGTAATTGTTGATTGCAAGCAGCCGGGGCATGATCTATCTGTAACTTTCTCGAGGAACAGGCGGTCTTGTTACCTTATTATCTTGCGGCCGCCAGGCGGTATCTGTTGTTGGGAGAATAGCATATGATTCGAGTGCTGAACGCCCGTCGCCTTTCGCATACGCTGTTGATCCAACTTTGCGCCTGAACCGTCGATGAACGTCCTGGAAGACCTGAAAGCCCAGCGCGAGGGCCTGCTGGGCATCGGCTTCTGGGCGCTGCTGGTGTATCGCTTCGGCCACGCCCGCTTCGCCATCCGCAACAAGTACGTCCGGCTGCCTTGGACGATCGTCTACATAATCCTCAACAAGCTCGCGGAGATCTTCTGCGGCATCGTCATAGGGGCCACGGCCACCATCGGTCGCCGACTGTGCATAGAGCACCATGGCTGTATCGTCATCCACGGCAATGCCGTCATTGGCGATGACTGTCTGATCCGTCACGGTGTAACAATAGGCAACAGCGGCGGCTCCGATCCCCTGGGCGCGCCCACAATCGGCGATCGGGTCGACTTCGGCGCCGGCGCCAAAGCCCTGGGTCGCATCCGTATCGGTAACGATGTGATCATCGGCGCCAATGCCGTGGTCGTTAAGGATGTCCCTGATTTCGCGGTAGTCGGCGGCGTCCCGGCCCGAATCATCAAAATACGCGCTCCCAAGGCTCCGCAGGCCTCTTGAAAGGGGGTCAGGCAGCCGCGGCGCATGCATCGATCATCTCCGTCAGCTTGCCTATGTTCCTTACCGAGTGCGTCGACTGAGCGTACGCACGTGCGCGTGTCGCATATGCATCACGCGCTGCCGTGTCCGTCAGCAAGCGCCGTACCGCCTTCTCCAAACCTTCCTCGGTTCCGGCGTGGATGCCGACGCCCTGGCTGTCCAGAACCTGATCCGGGTTGACACTCAGGCTCACCACAACAGCGTCCCGCAGCCACGCCTGCACAAACGTGTTGGGAAACCCCTCGTGGACGCTCGTATTCACGAAAACACTGGCCCGCGCAAGGAACTGGTTCACATTGGCCGCACTTTGGTGGCCCAGGAATTCGAGATTGGGGGTGGCCTGAATGCTCTGCATCAGCTCCGCGCACCACTTCGCATCCCCGGCCGGTGGCTCGCCCAACATCAGGAACCGCACGCCGCTCAGATCGCTCAGGGCACGGGCGAGGCGCACAAACACATCCGGGCGTTTCCACAGCTTCAGGTTGGCGATCCACAGGACCGTCGGCGGGCCGGACTTGTCGGGCTGCTCGGGGGCCTCGGGGTGAAAATTGGGAATCACGGCATCGGCCTGCCGGCCGTAATTCGTCTCCAGCAGGCGGCCCTGGTCGCGGGTCTGGACCACGATGCGGTCGGTCCGCCGGATGCCATATTCAACACTGCATTTCTCAAACCGCGGCCGCAGGAAGTTCCGGCCTGGATCGAGATGCTCCCGGGTCACGTCGGTGGTGTGGGCGACGTGCCAGATCATTCGCGTCGCGCGATGGTGCCGGCGGGCGTAGAAAGCGCAGATGCCGGTGTAACCGCCCGCGACCCGCTGGTAGATCACCTGGGGCTCGATCGCCCGAAGGGCCCGGTACAGCGGGACAAAGTCTGTCAGATAGCCGAAGCGGGGAACCCGGTCGTTGGTGCCAATCCGCACGACCTGGTAGCCGTCAGGTTGAATCTGCGGCGCAACGTGATGCGTCAGGTACCAGACGTCAAATCGATCCGCTTGCTGGAGCGCCGCGGTCAGCAGGCTGATCTGAAATTCCGCGCCCCCGCCGTGTTGGAAAGGGTTGACGATGCACACGCGAGTCCTGCTCACGCGTCAGACCCCCGCAGCCAGGGCGCGCTTGCCGGCAACCCGCAGCATCGCGTTTTCCACGCTGTTCGCGATCACCCCATACGCGCGGTGCTCAATCACATACCGGCGGCCGCGCTCGCCCATTGCACGAGCGATCTCGGGAGCGCGGAGCAGCTTCACAATCGCATCGGCGAACGCATCCTCGTCGTAAGGGACACAGTAGCCGCAGCCGCTCTGGTCAATCAGCAACTTCTGCTCTGGGTGTGTGTTGGCGACCACGGCTTTGCCCATGGCCATGTATTCCACCAGCTTGGTCGGCGAGGTCGAATTCAGGACCGGCGTGGGATAGAACGGCGATACACAGACATCCGCGTCCTGCACATACTGCAGCGCTTCCTGGCGCGGCAGCTGTCCGGTGAGCACCACCGAGGCAGCGATGCCCAGCCGTTCGGCCTCCTGCCGCAGAAAGTCCTCGTCGCCCGGTTGCTCGCCTTTGCCGACCAGATACAACTTGGTATTGGGCTCGGCGCGCAACACGCGCTCCAGCGTTCGCAAAACAAAATCGATACGGCGTTCGCGCCCGAGCGTTCCCAGGTACATGAAGCACGGTTGGCCCGCGGGGATTCGGCTGCGTGAGGTCGGCAGCGGGGCGTTGATTCCGCTGTCGAGTTTGATTCCCATCGGCACCGCTGTCAGCTTGTCCAGCGGGATACCCTCGGCCGCGATATCACGGCGCATCTGCTCGCTCTGGACAAATACGTGGTCCGCGGCGGGCAGCAGTATCCGGTACAGCATGATGCGAAAACCGAGGCCGCGCAGCTTATAGAGCAGCGGGTAGGGCGCGAGTCCATCGCGGGCCTTGGTGAGATAAAACTCCGGAAACGGGAATGACAGCCAGTATACGAAGCGTTTGCGGAACAGGCGCGCGGCCAGCAGCGCGAACACGCCGCCGATGAATTTGTCCTTGACCTCGATCGCGTCGTAACGGTCGCCGCGCAGCAGCTTGAAAACCCGCGCGTCGTTCCAGATGCCGGCCGCGTGCTTGGCCAGCCGGGACAGCAGGGAGTTGCGACTGTTGGTGGGAGCGACCCAGACGGTGCCGCCACCCCACCGGGTCACATAGCCGCGCTCGCAGTCGGCCTCACTCTGCAGGATCCAGTCGATCTGATGTCCCCGTGCGGCGAGCTCCTCGCCAAATAGAACGGAAACATCCACCCGCGTCGGCGGAAAAGGGTCGGATGAGAGCACCAGAAGCCGGAACTTCGGGGGCTCGGGCGTCTCGATCATGTCTGACCGCTTTTGCCCCTCTGGCCATACCCGTAGCCGTAGCCGTAGCCCTGGACGGTTTCGCTGGAGCGATTCAACACCAGGCCCACGATCGGGAAGTCCGCCAGCAGCTCGCCGGCCTTCTGGATGTCGGCGCGCGGGGTCTTGCCCTCACAGGCTACCAACACCAGCGAATCGATCCGGGGTGCGACCACGAGGGTGTCATCCGGGCTCAACACCGGCGGCAGATCGACCAGGATCAGAGGATTGGTGGTGGTGCGACGGATGAAGTCCAACAGCTCCTCCAACTTGGAGGAGGCCAGCAGCTCGGCCGAGTTGTCGGTCGGCGTGACATTGCCGGCAATCAACAGGTTGTCGATGCCGATGGACATGAACAGGTCCTCCGGCGAGTCGACCCGCGACTCGAAGAAGTCGCGCAACTCGGTCGGCGGCGTGATCCCCAAAGTCCGGCAGACGCTGGGATTACGCATGTCGAGGTCCAACAGGACCACCGAGCTGTTCTTTTCACGCGCAAGGCTCAGCGCCAGGTTGACCGCGGTCAGCGACTTGCCGTCCTGCGGTGCCGCACTGGTCAGCCCCACGGTCCGCCAGTTGTTTGTGCGGGTGCGATGCAGAATGCGCGTTCGCAGCATGCCGTACGCGGCGATGGTGCCGTGATCCTCGGGATTCGAAGCGCTCAACAGCAGCCGGTTCTCACGTGCCGCTTCCGGATCGAAGGCGACGCGGTGCGGTTGGATCTGGGTCGTAGGCGCGACCGCGTTGGGAATCGTGTCGTTGGCCCGGTCTACCGGCGCACGGTCCGCGGTACGGCGGGAATAGTCGTGTTGGACGCCGCCGGGGGGGTTCAAAGGCTCCGGCCGTTGGCCACGCAGAGCTTTGGTCTTCTCGAGGGCTGCTTCGATGATGGTCATAGTTGATTTCGCTCAGCTGACTGCGTGAATCACGACGATACCGACAAACGAGACTGCCACACAGTAGGCGGCAGTCCAGGACACCAGCCTCAGTCGACGCATGCGCCGGTCGCGCGAGTTGTCGATCATCGGTATGGTCGCGAGCACTGGAGCATTGCCCAACACGGGCAGGTCGCCAGTGTCGCGCACATTCGTGTCGCTTGCCTCAGCCATTGCTACTGCAATGCCGGAAAACAATCCGCCGAGCACCACACCCAGCAGAATCAGGCCGATGCGATTCGGGTACACCGGCAACTTGCCGGCCGCGGGGGCCCGCAGCAGCGTGAAGCGCTCGCCACCCTGCTCGCTTTCAAAGTTCTGGGCAATATTCGCATTCTGCAGCTTGTCCTGAATGCCCTGGTAGGTGTTCTGCAGGGCAGTGCGGCGCCGCATGATTTCCGAGTACTCACGCTCGACGCCAGGCGTCTTGCGCAGGAACGCCTCGTACTGCTCAGCTTCAGTTGTCTTGCGTGCAATGAGCGCCTTGTACCCCGCGAGCTCCTTGCGAGTCGACTGGAGCTGGCTGGCGGTCGTCATGTACAGCGGGTTGGTCGCGTTCTGGGCGATGCCGCCAGCCCCACTGGTCTGCTGTTCCGCCGAGGCCTGCCGCAAAGCTTCCTTGAGGCGCTTCACCTCCGGATGATCCGGGGTGTACCGCTGGATGGCCTCTGCGTACTGGGCGCGAAGGGTGGGCAGGTCTGTGATATCGCCCGCCTTGCTGATCATGTTCGGGCTGGTCTGGCTCAACTGCACGGCGAGGAGGTTTTCCTTCTCCTCGGACTGCTGCACCTGCTGCTGCAGATTCTCGAGCTCGTGCTGGACCCGGTCCAGGGACGCTTCGTTGCGCGCGATGTACTCGGGCAGCGCATCGCCATGCTGGTTCTTGAAGACTTTGATTTCCTCGTCGATCGCCTGCATCTGCTTGCTGACGTCCTGCGCCTGGGCATTCAGGAACTTCGCCGCTTCCTGGGCCGCCTGCTGGCGGGTCTTCTGGTTGTAGTCGACGAACAGCTTGGCCAGCCGGGCGGTGACATCCGAAGCCCGCTCCCGGTCAGGATTACGGTAGTGCAGCGAGAATGCATTTGAGTCCAACAACGGCTTCAGGGTCACCGGGTCCACACGCTCGAGCGTCGTGTCCTCCAGGATCTGCTGGGCCTTCTCGACCGGCGTCATCGGACTGCCCGGGTACGGGTCGTACTCCTTGATCAGGTCCTTCAGGGTCGCGAGGGTCATGACCCGGCCCTGCACGATCTCGATCTGATCATTGGCGCCGGCCATGACGGTGCTCTGCACCACCTTCTGGTCGACCGAGGAGGCCTCCATCAGGATCGTGGCCGTCGACTGGTACAACGGGGTCAGCGCGAAGGAGAGATACACCGCCAGCAGAACAAACACGGGCAGGATGATGGCGATGTAACGCGAGCGACGTTTCAGGATGGGCATGTAGCCCGTGATGCCGCCGGCTTGCGTTGTTGTGGTCGTGTTCATGTTGGGTCCTGGCAAATCAATGCTGTCGTTCGATGCCGCGATAGCCGAAGCTCACCTGGAAGACGTTGGCGTCGGCGGAGGCAGGGTCGAACTTGTATTTCTGATAAACGTAGGTATAGGCAGTGGCGACGAAAATTCTCTGCGTCAACATGTACTGTACCCGCACGTTGGCAGTGCCGTAGTTGCGATAGTTGGCATCCTGGACGCCGGATACAGTCCGGTCGCGGAACAGGCGCAGGGCCGCGGTCAGGTGCAGGCGCTGGGTATAGTCGTGGTCATATTGCGCGCGCGCCTGATCGATCTGCGCGAGTCCACCGGCGCTGCTCGGGAAAATCGAACGGCCCAGGTAGGCGCTGTACTTGGTTGTCTCACCGGCGTCATAGACCGTGTTGAACACGGCAGACCAGGGGTGCGTCTTCACGTTGAGATTGCCGCTGTCGCGGCTTTCCTTGAAGTCGGTCTGCTGGACCGAGGCCGAGAGGTTGGAATGCAGTACCTGCGACCAGTTGTAACCGACGTTGCCGGAGACACCGCCCGAATCAGAGCGGGCATCGCCGAAGCGGGCCATGTAATGATTGCCGAACACGCCCACCTGAAAATCGGTCCGCAGGTCGATCGTCTTCGAATAGAACGCCTTGGCCTGGTAGAAGTTGAAACCGACGTGGCCGGAGTCTTCCTGGCTGTAGCCCATGTACTGGTATTCGCCCGCCAGGCCGAGTCCCGACAGCGGCGTCAGCTTGTGCAGGTAGGTCGGATCGACGATCAGGTAGTCGCGCGTGACGCCGACCGCAGGCTGGCCGCTGCCGGCCGTGTTGTTACCTGTGCCGGGGTTCACCGTGTTTGTGTCCGCGGCGCCCGGCTGTTCAGCATTGACGTCGTCGCGATGGTCGAACGTGCCGTACCACGAGAAGTTGTCGCGCTGCCAGCTATAGCGGCCGTTACCGTTCAGGAACGCTTCCAGGCGGTTGCGGTCCGAAGCGCTCGGGTAGTAGTTGTACAACACGCGCGGTTGCAACGTGGTGTCCGTAGTCGGGGTCGCGATGCCGATGGTAGTCGCGGCATCCGCGTAGTACCCCTCGGCGCTGCGCTTCTCCGCGGGGATGGGCGTCAGATCGAGGTTGGTGTTGTATTGGGTCGAAAGCTGCAGGAGCGGCTGATAATAGATCTCAGCAGCGCCCGCCGGTTTGAGCGCGCACAGCGAGGCTACGGCGGCGGCCACAGTCAGGCCGGCGCCGGTGGCGTTACGGGACAACAACGACATCCCCGCTCTCCAGCTGGACATTCTGTTCGAGGTTCTTGCCGGCGCTCACGTCGCTGTAGTGGAACTTCATCGTCTTCTGGCCGCTCGCGGTGTTGCGGATCACGATCACGCTGTCCAACTTTGCATAGGCGTTACCGCCGCCGGCGACGCTCAGCGCCTGCAGGACGTTCAGGGCGGGGTTCATGACAATCGCGCCGGGCTTCGACACCTGGCCGATCACATACGCCACGTTGCCTTTGGCCTCGACCACTGAGCAGGTGACCACGGGCTCGGACACGTACTTGCGCAGCTTGGATTCCATCTCAACACGGACCTGCTCGGGTGTCTTGCCGCCCGCGACCATGATGCCGATGAGCGGGAACGAAAACTTGCCATCCGGTGTAACCGTGACAGTCATCGGTGGCATTTTGGGGTCGTCGTACACACCCACCAGCAGTGAATCGCCGGCGTGGATTTTGTAATCGGTCTGAGTGGCCACCAGGGCCGGACCCGCCGGCCCATCCGCCGCCACGGCGCTCACCGTCGCTCCCAGGCCCAAAAACACAGACGACAGCGCCAGAACCGCGG
>Ga0181534_10001387_pt1 | contig 15779 bp, 13 predicted proteins | sample PEATcosm2014_Bin_37_FD_119758 | JGI IMG/M metagenome (GOLD analysis project Ga0181534, IMG submission 119758) | Peatland microbial communities from MTU Mesocosm Facility, Houghton, MI, USA - PEATcosm2014_Bin17_10_metaG | ecosystem: Environmental > Terrestrial > Soil > Wetlands > Peat | place... | reverse complement strand
TCACCAACTCCAGCCCGCGCACCATGGAGCCGCTCTTGGCGAGAACTTCCTCGTATTCCGTTTCCGGAACACTGTCCGCGACAATGCCCGCGCCCGCCTGGAAACTGTATTCATCCCCGTTGAATACGAGAGTTCGAATGGTGATCGCATGATCCATGTCGCCTCCCGCACCGAAATAACCGACCGTTCCACCATACAGGCCCCGGTTGGTGGGCTCGAGCTCATCGATGATCTGCATGGCGCGTACTTTTGGGGCGCCGACCAGCGTTCCCGCCGGAAATGCCGCGGCGAATAGATCAAAAGCGTCGGCGCCAGGGGCCAACTGACCGTGTACGCCACTGACCATATGCATAACGTGACTGTAGCGTTCGATTGCACGATAGGGTTCAACGCGCACGGTGCCAGGGCTGGCAACGCGACCGAGATCATTGCGCGCCAGGTCGACGAGCATGACGTGCTCAGCATTCTCTTTTGGATCCGCACGAAGCTCAGCTTCGCGGGCAATGTCGATCGCGACATCGTCGGATCGCGGCCGTGTTCCCGCAATGGGACGCAATTGGGCCAAGCCGCCTTTCAGTTTGACGAGAGCTTCGGGCGATGAGCCGACGACTGTTACATCCCCGAGTGCGCAGTAGTACATGTAGGGCGAGGGGTTGATGAGGCGAAGGGCACGATACGCCTGGAATGGGTCGATCTCATGTCGACCCGAAAAGCGCGCGGATAGAACCAACTGGTAGACGTCGCCTGAAGCAATGTACTCCTGTGTTCGCTTAACCCCGGCCAGATAGTCGCTGCGCGTGTAGGTCTGGGTCGGCTCAGAATATCGCCCTTGACGATTGCCGTTGGGCAGCGCGCCACGCAATGCTCGTATGACTTCCTTCCGTAACGACTGCCGCTCCTGTTCGGAGCCTGCGTGGACTAGGGCGATGCCGCGAGTGAGATGGTCAAAAACGAGAAGGGAACGGGGTGCTATGTAGTGGAGGGCCGGGGTATTGCTCTGGATGCGGGCGGGAAGACGTTCGAAGAACCGCACCACATCGTAGGACGAGTAGCCTACCAAGCCACCCGCTAGGGGCACGCCCCCGGATGGAGGCACGCCCCCAGCTGGGGGCACGCCTGCAGCTGGGGGCACACCGGCTATATGGGGCTCCGGTGCGGGCGCCAGCTTGAGCGCGTAGCGCAATGCATCGAGCAGCTCGATGCTGTTCGAGGGTATCGGCCGCCGCTCGCGCCCGATCGTGAGGCCATCACGATCCAGCTTCACTTCCAGCCCATCACCGAAGCCAATGAAGGAGTAGCGGGCTAAACGCTCGCCACCTTCGACGCTCTCCAAGAGAAATCGGGGCGAAAAAGACGCCAGTTTCATGAATGCCGAAACGGGCGTATCGAGGTCACCAGATATGTCGAAGGGCGGTTTCACGCCGCGGACTCCTTTTAGCGATGCCCAAACGCAAAAAACCCATCTTCGGGGTTACCGGAGATGGGTTTTCGCTCGAGAGAAACTTAGGTGTAAAAGCAGCGAACGGGGCCCACTCCGTCAGGAGTTGCGCCACCACCAGGTCGATACGGAAATGAGTTGCTGCTGAGACATGTGCGATCGAGTATGGCCGGGGCCCGGCCAAGGCGTCAAGTAACGGGGCGATCATTACTCACCCTCGCCCCTGTAGAATACGCACTCCGAGGTATCTGAGGTGGAGTGCCTGTGAGTTTCAAAACGCTGCTCGAATCCTGGCGAGAGACGTCTGCGGCACCGCGGACCGTGACGGAATATGCCGTCCGGCTGCCGGTCGATGATGCGGCTCAGCTACAAGCGCTGGCGGAGATGTTCCCGGGACGGACGGCTGAGCAGTTGATCACCGATCTGCTGGGGGCGGCCTTGCAGGAGATTGCGACGGCCATGCCTTACATGGCTGGTCAGAAGGTGATTTCAACGGACGAGCAGGGCGATCCGGTATACGAAGACGTGGGCCCCACGCCCCGGTTCATTGAGCTGGCGCGCAAGCACCGCAAGAAGCTGGCGGCGGAGGTCAAGCAGGCCGCCGAGAAATAAGGGGAAAGCGTATGCCCTCATTTGATGTTGTTTCCGAGCTGAACAAACACGAGCTCACCAACGCGGTGGATCAGGCGATTCGTGAGCTGTCGACGCGCTTTGATTTCAAGGACACCGACGCCACCATCGAGTTGCTGGACAAGACCGTGACACTGAAAGCCCAGGTGGAATTTCAGCTCAAGCAGATGCTGGATATTCTCACCCTGCGCTGTTCCAAGCGCGGCATCGATCTTGCCTACATGGACATCCAGGACCCGAAGGTCGATCTGGGATCCGCACAGCAGGACATTGTTTTCAAGGAAGGCATCGATGCCGATTCCGCCCGCAAGATCTCCAAGCTGATCAAGGACTCGAAGTTGAAAGTCACCTCGGCGTTGCAGGGTGAGAAAGTCAGGGTGACGGGCAAGAGCCGGGATGATCTGCAGGCGGCGATTCAAATGCTGCGGGGGGCGAAGTTGGAGACGCCACTGCAGTTTAATAACTTCAGGGACTGAAGCGGCGCAACTCTTGACACAGGGCTTCGGTGGCGTCGACGACGCTGGGGCCGAGACGGGTGAGGCGCTGGTCTTCGAATGAGATGAGATTGCCTTTGCGCACGGCGCGCAATGTTGTGAATCGCTTCCAGTCTGTCAACCATTCAGGTCCCGCGCCCGGAGGGGCGGCGGCCACGATGATGTCGGGATCGCGGGCGACGACGGCTTCGACGTCAATTACTGGACCCAGTTCTTTCAAGTCTCCGAAGACGTTGCGCGCACCGCAAAGATTCAATGCATCGCTCACCAGGTGGGTACCACCCACGGTATAGAAGGGGTGGTTCCACACTTCCATTAGCACGCTGGGATGGCTGCCATTTCCGTAGGTATGAGCGAGCGCTGCAAGCCGGGCTTCAATGCTGCGAGCGGCCTGCTCAGCGACGTCACGGGTGCCGGCCAGAGCGCCTAGTCGGCGCAGCGAGTCAGGAATATCCGACAGCTTGTTCACTTGCTGACGATACATGGGGATGTGCAACCGGCTGATCTCTTCGATCTGCGCGGGGTTGCCACCGCCGGGCCACACCACGGCCACCTCCGGTCGAAGCGCCACCAGCTTTTCCATGTCGATCGCCACGACGTCACCGATGCGTTGAACCTGTTTGGCCGCAGGCGGTTCGTCGGAGTACTGCACCGTCGCAATGATTTGCTTACCAGCGCCTGCGGCGAAGAGCATCTCCGTCGCGCCGGGGGCAAGGCTGACTATGCGAGTGGGCGTGGCTGGAAGGCTTACTTTGGCGCCGGTGTCATCTGTGACTGCGACCGGCGCCAGTTTGGCCTGTGAAGTCGCGTACGGCGCCGTTGCGGTCGATGACGTCGTTGCGGCAAGCGCCGTGGCGGCCATCAGGCCGCACGTGAATGCGATGCATGCGAATACCAGCCGCTGTGTCATGCGGCCATTTCATCACGGATTGCCCATGGAATCGAACAGCGCCGCGGTATCAGCGAGCCTCGAGGCGCGCGCACGCGTAACTTGCACGCGAGCGTTCTGGTACTGCTGTCCTGCCGTGAGTGTCGCGTAGTACGGGGTCGCGCCCAGTTTGTAACGCGCTTCCGTATCGCCACTGAGACTTTGAGCGGCATTCGCAGCTCTCTGAGTCTGCGCCAGTGTGTTTGCATCCTCTTCGAGCGACGTCAATGTGTCAGCCACAGTTCTGAACGCCGATAGGACCGTCTGCTTGTACTGACCCACTACGGCTTCGTAGTTCGCTTGGTACTGCCGTCTCCGCGCAAACAAAGCTCCGCCATGAAACAGAGGCTGCGTTACCGATCCGGCGACGCTCCAAATCACTCCCTGCGGAGACGTGAATGTCGACCAATCGAAGGCTCCGTGTCCGTAGGAAGCATTCAAAGTGAGTGATGGGAACATCGAAGCGGTTGCTGCGCCCGCCTCATCAGCTGCTGCTCTTACTGCCGCCTCCGCAGCAAGAATATCCGGCCTCTGGCGCAACAGATCCGTCGGTACCGACACAGGGACGCTCTCAGGGAGCTTCAAATCCGACAGCTTCAACGGCGGAGGAGCACTGTCAGGAGTTCTGCCTAGCAGTACCGCCTGGGCATGACGCACGGCCAGTGCTTGCGCGCGAAGTGCAGGCAGTGTGGCAGCAGCGTTTGCGGCATCCTGCTCGCTGCTGAGCATCTCTTCACGGGAGGCGCTACCGAGTTTGTAGCGACTCGCTATTTGCCGCGCACGCTCCTCGCCAAGATTGACCAGCACCTCGGTGGCGGCGACCTGCTCAGCCATGGAGGCTGAATTGATCGTTGCCACCACAATGTTGGTGGCCAGCGCACGGCGGGTCGCTTCGAGTTGTAACGCCTGTTGTTTTACCTGGCCCGCCAGGGCGCGGTCAGCCAGAAACGCCGCCCCAAAGAAATCGAATGTGTAGCTGGCCTTGGCCTGTGCCACAAACACGTTCTCGATGAACGTCTGCTGCGGCAGGATGGGAATTCCCAACGACCGCTGCCGGGACGGATTGAACTCCAGGTCGACCTGCGGAAACAGGTTATCGCCGATCTGGCCGCGTAGCTGCTCTCTCGCAGCCTTTAGAGTGGCCTGCGCGCTGGCATAGGACGGACTGTTGCGCAGCCCTTCCTCGACTAACGCGTTGAGATCGTCCGACCCGAACTCCTTCCACCACTCGGGTACCGGGCGTGCACCTACGGCGACTTTCTGAGCAACTCCGTCGGCGGAGGTGGTCTGCGCAGGCTGAGTCTCGACAGCATAGTGGCTCGGCTCGGGCATTTTTGGCGGCTTGCGGCTGGGCCCAAAGGCCGTGCATGCGGAGAGTCCTAAGGCTGCAGCCATCATTGCGACTGATGTTTTCATGGTGCTGACACCTGCGCTGGCTTGTGAGCAGGCTCGTCACGCCGGACACGGAACCAAAGTGCGTAAAGTGCCGGCAGGTAGACCAGCGTCAATATCGTTGCGACCGTGATTCCGCCCATCAGCGCGGTCGCCATTGGACCAAAGAAGTTGCTTCGCAGAAGGGGAATCAACGCCAGTACAGCCGCGGCGGCCGTGAGCGTAATCGGACGGAATCGCCGGACCGTTGCTCCGATGATGGCCTCAAAGCGGGTATGTCCCGCCAGAATATCCTGCTCGATCTGATCCAGGAGAATGACGGAATTGCGCATGATGATCCCGAACATGGCAATCGTACCGAGCATGGCCACGAAGCCGAACGGCATGTGGAGGAGCAACAGCGCGATCACCACGCCGATCAAACCCAACGGCGCGGTCAGAATCACCATCAGTGTGCGGCTGAAGCTCTGGAGCTGAACCATCAGCAACACCAGGATCGCAATCAACAGCAGGGGCATCTGCGCGTTGATGGAACCCTGCGCTTTGGCGTTCTCCTCCACCGACCCGCCGATTTCGACTCGATAACCCACCGGCAGCTCTTTGCGCAAGGTGGCCAGTGCGGTATCCACTTTGGTAGTGACATCGATGCCTTGAGCGCCATGCTGTACGTCAGACTGGACCGTTATCGTCGGCTGACGGTTGCGCTCCCAGATCACGCCGTATTCTAGGCCGTAAGTGAAACGACCGAGGGCGGCCAGAGGCACGGCAACTCCACTTTGCGACGGAATAGCCAGACGCTCAATCTGCGAAGGATCTACGCGATCATGTTCGGGCGCCCGAAGATCGACGCCAATGAGCTTATCGCGCTCCCGGAATTGGGTGATGGTATAGCCCGTCAACGACATGTTCAGGTAGTTGGCGATTTCCTGTGAGGTGATGTTGAGACGGCGCGCCTGAGTCTGGTCCACTTCGAAGTGAACGGAGCGCTCGGCAGGCTCGTCCCAGTCAAACTGCACGTTGGTGGTATCCGGGTTTTGCCGCATCACCTGCGCGACCCGTTCCGCCCAATGACGCACCGTGGCGATTTCCGGACCGCTCACACGGAACTGCACCGGGAAGCCCACCGGCGGACCGTTCTCCAGGCGGGTGATGCGAGTTCGCGTTGACGGGAAATCCTTGTGCAGCAGGTCATTCAGCACGGGGATCAGCTTCTCGCGATCCTTCACGCTGTGCGCGGTAATCACGAACTGCGAGAAGTTGGGTGCGGCCAGCTGCTGGTCCAATGGGAGATAGAAGCGCGGAGCGCCCGCTCCCACGAAATCAATGTAGTGATCGATTTCGGGGCGGTCCTTCAGGGCGGCTTCGAGACGCTGGGCCTGGCGGAGGGTTGCGGCGAAGGAAGCTCCCTCGGGGAGCCGCAGATCCACCAGCACTTCCGGGCGGTCCGAGCTGGGGAAGAACTGCTGTGGGACCAGCTTGAAGGCCGCCAGCGCCACGACAAACATGATCAACGTAACGACCAACACCGTCACCCGGCGATCGACGCACCAGCTGATCCAGCCACGCAGGCGATTGTAGAAAGGGGTGTCGTAGACGTCGTGGTGTTCCTTGGAGTCGGTGGATTCCTTCCTGTGACCCAGTCCGCCGGCCGTCGGATGCTCAGACAAGATGCGGTAGCCCAGCAGTGGGATGACGATAACGGCTGCCAGCCAGGACAGCAGCAAGGCGATCGCGGAAACCTCGAAGATCGAGCGTGTGTATTCGCCGGTTCCTGACTTTGCGAGAGCGATGGGAAGAAAGCCGGACACGGTAACCAGTGTGCCCGTGAGCATTGGAAATGCGGTGCTGCTGTAAGCGAAGGCCGCGGCGCGCAGGCGCCCGAAACCCTGTTCCAACTTCACCGCCATGGTCTCCACTGCGATGATCGCATCGTCAACCAACAGTCCCAATGCCAGAATCAACGTACCCAGCGATACCTTGTGCAGCCCGATATCAAAGACATACATGAGCAGCGAGGTTGCGGCCAACACCAGTGGAATGGAGATGACCACGACCATTCCGGTCCGGAAACCCAGGCTGACCAGACTCACCAGTAACACGATGCCGATGGCTTCAGCGACGGCTTCGACGAAGTCATCCACTGAGTGGCTCACTGCCTCCGGCATGTCAGATACCTGCGTGAGCTTCAGGCCTGCAGGCAATGTCTCACGCAGATGCGCCGTTTCCGCATTCAACGCCTTGCCGAGCGAGATCACGTCGCCGCCCGGGCGCATGGTGATGCCGATTCCCAATACGGGGTGACCGTTGAACCGCATGTATTGGCTGGGCGGATCTACAAAGCCGCGCTTGATGTTGGCGATGTCGCCCAGTCGAATCACACGCCCGTTGACGCGGATGAGGGTGTCGCCGATCTTTTCCACATCGGCGAATTGGCCAGTTGGGCGGACGTAGACGCGGTCGGCGTCAGTGGTAAAGACTCCGGCGCCAGCCACGGCGTTTTGCGCGTTGACCGCGTCGGCGATCTGTTGCGGGGTCAGGCCGAGCTTCGCCAACTGAACGTTGGATATCTCTACGTAGATGCGTTGTTCTTGGTCAGCGATGAAGTCGACCTTTTGGACGTTCGGGACTTGCAGCAGCTCGGTCCTCAGGCGCTCGGCATAGTCGTGCATTTGAGCGAACGAGAAGCCGTCACTTTCGAGGGCGTAGATGTTGGTATAGACGTCACCGAATTCGTCGTTGAAGAATGGACCCTGGATGCCGCTTGGCAGGGTGTTGGTAATGTCGCCGACTTTCTTGCGGACCTGATACCAGGTGTCCGGTACTTTTGCGGGTGGTGCGGAGTCTTTGATGGTGAAGAAGAGTGTGGATTCACCGGGGCGCGAATAGCTGCGTAGGAAATCCACATCGGGGGTTTCCTGGAGTTTGCGGGCGATCCGGTCGGTTACTTCTTCCTGCACCTGACGGGCGGTCGCGCCGGGCCAGTAGGTGGTGACGACCATCACCTTGAAGGTGAACGGTGGGTCCTCGGATTGCGCGAGGCGGCCGTACGAGATGATGCCGAACAGCGTTAGCAGGGCCAGGAGGAAGATCACCAGTGGCTGGTGCTTCAGGGTCCAACTCGAGAGATTGAAGCGGTGAGCTTCCTCGGCTGGTGTGGTGGCGGGGACTGGCGGGTGGCCAGCCGTGGCGCTGGTATCGGTGCTCATTGGGCGCCTGCTGTTGCCCGCGCGACTTGGGGGGCGTTAGCTGGGACAGGTGCGGTGCCTGCGCGCTTAGCGGTCGACCGGGCTGCTGGCGCGGGGTTGGGGGAGGCCGGAGCGTTCATGTTTGGCGCGGAGTTGGTGGGGGCCGGAGCCTCGATGCTTGGCGCGGAATTGGTCGGGGCCGGAGCGGCGATGCTTGCCGCGGAGTGGGTCGCGGCCGGAGCGTCGATGTTTGACGCGGGGTTGGTGGGGGCCGGGCCGTCGATGTTGCCTTCGCCGTCGAAGAGCGGGCGGACGGCTTTGACCTTTTGGCCGGCGTATACGGTGTGGACGCCAGCCAGCACTACCACGTCGCCTTCGTTGAGGCCGGAGGTGACCACGGTGGTGTGGTCGGTGTAACTGCTGACCTTGACTGGGCGGAGCTGGAGAGTTGAATCGTTGCCGGTGATGACCCAGACGGCGGGGCTGCTGTCCTGATGGAAAATAGCGGTGGCGGGTAACGTGAAGGTGAGTTGGAGCGGCGCGCTGAGATTCGCTGCTGAGGCGGGCGCATCAGCAGAGCCGTGCGCGGCGTCGGCAGCCGGTCCTGCGGAAGCCGGCAGTAACGTGGCATCTCCCGTCATGCCTAACCGGACGGACTCTAGCGAGCCTGTCATCTGCAACTTCACTCGGAAAGTCCGGCTCTGCGCGTCCGCAGCGGGAGCGATCTCGCGTACGCGTGCTTCAAACTTACGCCCGGGCAGCGCCGGGAAAGTGACTCGAGCGGTCTGACCGATCGTGATCCGGCTGAGCTCGCTCTCCGCGGCGTCGAGGATCACATCGGTGTCGCCATTCCAGGCGAGCCCATACACCGCCTGCCCCGCCTGCACCACCTGGCCGGTGTCGGCGTTTTCGCTGGTGATCAGACCATCGTGGTCAGCAACCAGCGTGTTGTATTGAAGGTTATTCCGTGCAACGACGAGTTGAGCCGCCGCCTGATCGCGTCCCGCAAGCGCCGCCGTATAACTGTCCTGCGTCTGCTCGAGTTGATTGGTCGCAATTAGGTTCGCCTCACTCTGCGCCTTATCGCGATCGAGCTGCTGTTGGGCATACAGCAGCCGATGCTCCGCAGCGTCGAGTGTCGCCTTAGAGCTCGCGAATTGCTTCTGCGCGTCGATGGGGTCTAGCTGCGCGAGGATCTGCCCTTGTTTGACGGAATCCCCGAGGCGGACATTGCGTTTGATCAGCTTGCCCGGAACGCGGAACGACATCGCGTTTGAATAACGCGCTGTAACTTCCACGGGATACCGGACGTTACCTCCACCGCCATGCCGGGCGTCAGCATCCGGGTGCACCGGCAGCGCCACTACTACCGCCACCGCTGGTGGAGGAGCCGGTGCGTGCCCGCAGGCAGCTAGTGCCAGCGCGACTGTAGTCGCAAAAAGTGTTGTTCCGCCCGCAATTGCTCTGCGCATGACGCTCACCCTGCCCTGAAGCCACGGGATACAATCTAGTATTCAGATACATCATTGTATCTAGATACAAAGGTGTATTCCACTGCGGGAGTGGGCGTGCTAGGCTGAACGCGATGAATCGAAAAAGACTGAGCAGGGAAGACAGCCGCGAGCAAACGACCCAGCGTCTGCTGGACGCCGCGCAGAAATTGATTGCCCGTAAAGGACTGGACGCGGCGAGTGTGGAGAATATTGCAGCGGCCGCCGGCTATTCGCGCGGCGCCTTCTATTCCAATTTCGAGAGCAAGGACGACCTCTTTATTGAGCTGCTGCGCCGTGACCATCAGAAGGCGACGGAGCAGTTCAATGAGTTGCGCACGGCCGGCTTACCGGTCGACGATGTGCAGATCCGGGCGCGGGATCTCTACGCGCACATGTTCCGGGACAACGAATCGTTCATGAACTGGACAGAAGCTCGGATGATGGCCGCGCGTGACATCAAGTTCAGGGTGAAGCTGGACGCGCTCATGGCCGAGAAGCGTGCTCAGGTCGCGGCGTTCATTCAGTACTTCTACGACCTCATCAGCGTGACACCGCCGATGGCACCCGAAAAAATGGCCATGGGATTTATGAGCCTGGCTGAGGGCGTTCGGCTGTTCATGATGTCGAGCCCTGCTGAAATGACGACGCCTACTGCGGAGTCGCTGCTGTCGATGTTCATCGAGTCTGTTATGAACGATGCTCGACGGAAGGTGTCAGCTAAGTGACGGTGTAACGCCGATCGTCTCCGCTGCCCAACGGATGATGGGATCGAGACGTGGCGAGCACAGCGCGAGCCCCTGCTCAAAAGTGACCCAGCGCCACTCGTTGTGCTCCGCACGACCGAGCTCTGGGCGAACCGGTAGGGTCACAGCCTCCATGGAAGTCTGCGCAACGTAATAACGAGCGATTTTCTTGTGGCTGTATGGGGCGGTCTCTCGATAGACCTCACCCCAGCGGAAATCCAACGAGTCGATCAGGGTCTCTTCCTTGACCTCGCGGATCGCCGCCTCGAAGGGCTGCTCTCCGCTCTCGACTATTCCCTTAGGGAAATCCCAGTTGCGATAGGCGCGCAACATCAAAAATCGCCAGGAGCCCTTGGACTCTCTGACGACGACGACACCCGCCGATACCCTGAGCGACATGCCTCAGGATAACGCACCGGCGGGAGTCAGCGTCAGTCCTATGCTGCGGCTTGCGCCTGAGCAGTCGCCGCCTGACTGGCAGAGTCTTCGAGAACACGGGCCACAGCGTGGACGGTCGCAGCAATGCGAACGGCGCTCTGAACTGCTTCGCGACTCATTTCGTGCTTACGGAGAGTGCGCTCGTGGGAGGCGACACAGGTTCCGCAACCGTTGATAGCAGACACAGCGAGCGACAGTAGCTCGAAGTCCTGCTTGTCGATGCCGGGATTGCCGATGACATTCATACGCAACCGAGCAGGCATCTGCGCATATTCCGGATCCTCAACGAGGTGCAGAAACCGGTAGTAGATGTTGTTCATGCCCATGATCGACGCGGCAGCGCGCGCGCCGTTCACATACGCTGCGTCGAGATGAGGTGCAGCCACCGTCTCGATATCACGTGTGAATGGGAGGTAACGGGAAGCGATAGCTGACGCCAAGGCAACAGCCCAAATCTGCTTCTCGGTCAGGCCCGGAGCGCCCGTTGTAGCGAGCACGCTTCCGAGGTTGAGTTTGAGGTCGCGAGCGTAGTCGGGAATCGCGTCGCGAATGGAGTCGAGGGTTGCCATATATTTTCCTTCGTGCATTAACGGGGGATTGGCGGTCTCCCCCGTCGGGTGCCCAGCACCCTCACCTTTCAAACGATTAAGCGGCCTTCAGAGTGTCTTCGCCCTGCTTCCAGTTGCAGGGGCAGAGCTCGTCCGTCTGAAGAGCGTCCAAAACACGCAGGACTTCTTCCGGGCTACGGCCGACGTTCAGATCAGTCACGTAGACGAAGCGGATGACACCCTGCGGGTCGACGATGAACGTTGCACGCTGCGCGACGCCGGCTTCAGGGTCGAGAACACCCAGCGCGCTCGAGAGCTCGCGCTTGATGTCAGCCAACATCGGGAAGGGCAGGTTGCGCAGCTCTTCCTTGTCCTTACGCCAGGCCAGGTGCACGAACTCGCTGTCGGTGCTGACGCCAAGTACCTGCGCGTCACGGGCCTTGAATTCCTTGTCGAGCTTGCCGAAAGCGGCAATCTCGGTCGGGCACACGAACGTGAAGTCCTTGGGCCAGAAGAACACGATCTGCCACTTGCCCTGGAAGCTGTCCTGGGTGAAAGGCTGGAAGGCGTTCTTCAGATCGTTAGACACCACGCCGGTGAGGGAAAACTGCGGAAATTTCTGTCCAATGCTCAACATGATCTAGATGCTCCTGAAAGGTGCTTTGCTGTTAACGGGTTCTCCCCCGAATGGCGAGCAGTTTGCCGCGTCGCGCTCTATAGTTCCAATCGATTGATATGATAGGATCGATAGATTCTGTATATGGGAGACCTGGTGTGAGTCAAGGCGTCGACATCAAGCTGAAGGATCTGCGCTACCTGGTGGCAGTCGCGGATACACGGCATTTCGGTCGCGCAGCCGAGAAATGCTTCGTCAGCCAGCCCACCCTGTCGGCGCAGCTGAAGAAGCTGGAAGACTATCTGGGGGTGCAACTCATCGAACGCCAGCCCAAGAACGTCTCTTTGACTGAAGCGGGCGAACAGATCGTTGCGCGCGCCCGGCGGATGCTGGAGGCCAGCGAAGAGGTAGTCACTCTCGCCCGCGCCCACCGCGACCCCTTGGCGGGGCGTTTGCGGGTCGCATTGCTGCCGACTATCGGCCCCTATCTGCTGCCGCGAGTGTCCCAGCCGATACGGAAGGGATTACCGCGGCTGGAATTGCGTCTGTACGAGTATCAGACGGAGCAAATCCTGGAGCGGCTCGAGAGCGGGGAAATCGACCTGGGGATCCTGGCACTGCCCGTCGACGTTGACGGGTTTGAAACCCGGGAGCTGTTCACCGAGCCGTTCGTAGTGGCAATGCCGGACCAACATCGCCTGACCAAACGCGACTCTGTCAAGATTGATGACCTGAACGGTGAGACACTGTTACTCCTCGAGGATGGGCACTGCCTCAGGGATCAGGCATTGGAAGTCTGCAGCCGCGTGGACCTGCACGAGAAGCAGGACTTTCGCGCCACCAGCCTGGAGACCTTACGGCAGATGGTGGCCACGGGAGCAGGCGTTACATTGCTGCCGGAGCTTGCGAGTCGCGGGGCTTATGGGAACGCCAAAGGCGTGACCATACGGCCGTTTACACGCCCCGCTCCGTCGCGCGAGGTAGGCGCTGTCTGGAGAAAAACCAGCGCCCGACGTGTTGCTGTGGATGCCATGTGCAAGATCATTCATGACCATGCGAAATAAACTGACCGGCAGCAGGCGATTGGACCTCGGGCCCAATCAGGGGCTCATCGGGAAGCCGAAGTCGCGGCAGGCGCTGGCCACGCCCGCGCTCGTTTTGGACCTCGGTGCTTTTGAGCACAACGTGAAAACGATGGCGCGCCTTTGCAAACAGGCGGGCGTGGGCCTGAGGCCGCACGCCAAGACTCACAAGAGTGTCGAGATTGCCCGGCGGCAGATCGCGGCCGGCGCTGTTGGCATCTCTTGCGCGACTGTGCGCGAAGCGGCCGTTTTGGTTGAGGCAGGATTGCCCGGTGTGCTCCTGACCACGCCCATTGTCGGCAACATCAAGTTGGACATCGTGTTCGGACTTGCCAAGCGCAGCAAGGACTTCATGGTTGTCGTCGATAACCTCGCCGGCGTTGCCGCGCTGGAGCGGGGCGGCAGGAAGCTCAATGTGCTCGTTGATATCGACATTGGCATGACACGCACCGGCGTGCCCGACATTGCCGGGGCAGTCGCGCTCATCCGCAAGGTGCAAGCGTCGAAACTGTTGAAGCTGGCCGGCGTGCAGGCTTACTCCGGCATGGTTCAGCACATCGCACTGCCAGCCGAGCGGGAGAAGGCTTACGGCGGGCAATTGAAGCATCTGCAGGCAGTTCTACAGGCGGCTTCCGAGGAGCTCGGCTACGTGCCGGAGTTGGTGACGGGTGGCGGAACCGGGTCGTTTGAGATCGATCGCCGGGCGGGATTGTTTACGGAGTGTCAGTGCGGGTCGTACGTCTTTATGGATGTTGAATATGAGAACGTTCAACTCCTGAGCACCGGGCCGAATCCCTTCAGGACCGCGCTATTTGTACAATGCACGGTGGTCAGCAACAATCATCCGACGTCACCCACCACCGATGGCGGATTTAAGTCGTTCTCCATGGATGGGCCGGTTGCCCGGTTGGCCCGTGGAACCTCAAAAGACGCCGTGTACCAATACTTCGGCGACGAGTTCGGCAAGATCCCCGGTGAGAAGTTGCAACTGGGAGCCAAGGTCGAGTTGGTGACGCCGCACTGCGATCCCACAGTGAACATGCATGACTTTTACCATTGCGTTCGAGGCAATGTGCTGGAGGACATCTGGCACGTTGATGCGCGCGGGTCGCTCTAGTGGGCGTCGGCGGGAGCGGCTGCCTTGGGAGGTGCTGTTTTGCGCATGAGCGGCACCATCAGGGTGGCGATCACGAAGCAGCTTGCGATCAGCAGGAATGCATCTGAGTAAGTGAGGACCTGAGCTTCCCGGTACGTCAGCGACCATAGTTGTCTCAGTGCCGCGGTGTCGCCATGGGCCGCGGCCGTGGAGTGCAATAAGTTGACGGCGGTTGGATTGGTCGCTGTCAGGTGCTCGGCCAACCTCAGGAAGTGCAGGTTGGTTCGGTCATTGAGGATGGTGCCGCAGGCGGCGATGCCTATCGCGCCTCCCAGGTTGCGCATCAGGTTGAACAGTCCGGACGCCAGCTTCAGACGTTCGGGCGGGAGACCGCCCAGAGTCAGGGTAACCGTCGGCGCGATCGCGAACTGTTGGGCAAAGCCGCGCAACGCCTGCGGAAACAGGAATTCCCGCCAGCCCCAATCGTGAGTGACCGGGGTGAAGTTCCAGATGCCTACGGCAAAACAGGCCATGCCAAACATCAGCAACCAGCGCAGATCGATGCGCCTGGCGCAGAACGCGTAGACGGGAATGGCCAGCAGCTGAAACAGGCCGGTGGAGAACACGGTCCAACCGATTTCCTGGGCGCTGAAGCCGCGTACCCTGCCCAGGAACAGCGGTGAGAGGTAGATGACGGAAAAGATGCCGATGCCTGCGACGAAGGAGAAGAAACAGCCAAGTGTGAAGTTGCGGCTTTTCAGGGCGCGCAGATCAACGACTGGCTGGGAATACGTCAGGCTGCGCCAGACGAAGGCAATTCCACTGAGGCCGGCGATCCAGGCTGTGGTTCTGATGGTAGGGTCACCGAACCAATCCCAACGCGGGCCCTCCTCCAACGTGTATTCGAGGCAGCCGAGGAAAGCAGCCATCAACACCATCCCCGGATAGTCGGCGCCTTTGAGCAAACCCAGGTTGGGTTTGTCGATGCGTACCAGCATGGGGACCATGACGGCCACGAAGATGCCGGGGATCAGGTTGATGAAGAACAGCCAGTGCCAGGAGTAGTTGTCGGTGATCCAACCGCCTACGGTGGGACCCAGGGTGGGAGCGAGAGAGGACAGAGCGCCGATGCAGGCGGCGGCGATGACCACGCGCCCTCCTTTGAAGAAGACAAAGGCGGCGGTGAACGCGGTGGGGATCATCGAGCCGCCCAGGAATCCTTGCAGGGCGCGAAACACGATCATGCTCTGGATGTTCCAAGCCCAGCCGCAGAGCAGACTGGTGAGCGTGAAGCCTACAGCGGAGACGCAGAACAGCCAGCGCGTCGACATCACACGCGACAGCCAACCTGACAGGGGGATCACGATGATTTCCGCGATCAGGTAGCTGGTCTGGACCCAGGAGAGCTCATCCGCGCCGGCTGACAGGCCACCGCCTATGTCTCGCAGGGAGGCGGCGACGATTTGGATGTCCAGCAGGGCGATGAAAAAGCCTACGCACATGACGGCGAAGGCGAAGATTTTCTTGCCTTCGGAGAGCTCGGCAATCTCTGGCGCGGCGCCAGCGCTGCTGCCCGTGGCGGCTGGCGTTGGGGCAGCGGCCTCTGTTGGGGCAGCGGCCACCGGCATTGGTGCAGCGGTTGGCGTTGAGGCGACGACCGGTGTTGGGGCCGTGGCTGGCGTTGGGGCAGCGGGCG
>Ga0181534_10001384_pt1 | contig 15796 bp, 18 predicted proteins | sample PEATcosm2014_Bin_37_FD_119758 | JGI IMG/M metagenome (GOLD analysis project Ga0181534, IMG submission 119758) | Peatland microbial communities from MTU Mesocosm Facility, Houghton, MI, USA - PEATcosm2014_Bin17_10_metaG | ecosystem: Environmental > Terrestrial > Soil > Wetlands > Peat | place... | reverse complement strand
ATTCAGGGTGATCACCCCCAGCTCGACCACCTCACGATCGGCGGGCCACAGCTTCGTGGCATCGTTCGTGGGGTCGCCGTCCTTCGCCACCTGCACCGCCAGCTTGAATTTGACCGGACCGGCGGCAATGCGCTTCGGCAACTCGTCCATCAGATAGTTGGGATCGGCCTTCGCGACTTGCGCATCGGTGAGCGCCTTCTCGCCGGCGAGCGGCAGAATCTGGTAGCGCGTGTAGTGGCTGACACCCTTGGCATTCGTGAACTTGAATGCGTTGACGCCGTAGAACGCCAACGTTCCAAAGCTCTCTGGCGCCGGACGCGGCGTCATTACCCACTTCGCCGTCCACGGATGTGAGCCGAGGAACTGTTCGACCGGGGTTGGCTTCGGGGCGTTGGGTCCGCTGTTGCCGATGGCCGTCAGCAGTTGCAAAAACTCCTCCGGCGTACCCACCGGGAAGCCGTTGTTCGAGGAGATGGCGACGATGTCGGTTTGACCACCGCCCGGCAGTTTGAATCGAATTGCCATGCCGTGTGGGCTGGCATCCTTGCTGGCGTCCGGAATGTTTGGCACTCCGGTCGTATCGGAGAACCGCACGAGTACCGGCACCGGCTTGGCAAAGTGAGCAGCCTTGCTGAGGGTGGGCGCGTTCTTCGACGGCGTGAAGGTGCCTGTCACCAGGATGCCCTTCGCGTGGTTGGCACGGTAGCCCGTATGCGGACCCCCGGAAACCTTGTTCAGCGCGTGAACCAGGGCGACAGGCAAAGGCTCCTGCGGAGCCGGTGGCGCATCGGCGGCGGATGCGCTGACCGCCAGCGTGAGGCCGATCAGAGCGGCCGGAATTGCACGGTGCATGGGTACGTCCTTCCTCGGGCCTTGCTGGCCCAGGCGAAGTATAAGCCGGGTCCCGTGACGCGCACTTGAACAATCGTTGCGTCATGTCGATATGAGAATTTGTAGTTTGTGGCCGCGCGGAACGGGCGGTACTGTTTACTCCGGCTCCCCGGCGCCTCTCCTCGAGGCCGCAGACCCCCTCTGCGATGGCGGATTGAATGCGCCGGGGACGCCACCAAACTGATGTGCTGCCAGCGCCACGGCGACACCCGCCACCGGCAGAAACACTACTGCACCGATGCCATGGACGGTGAGTATCCCTGCCAGCAACGCTCCCAACAGGTAACTCGCGATCAGGGTGACCTGCTCGCGTATGTCCCGCATTCCTGTTGAGTTGCGAGTGACGACCGCATCCGCGATCCCGCCAATGAGCCGGGTGAGGGTGGTGGTGAAGACGATGGTCGATAGACTGACCATCTGTCCCACCACGGCTTGCAATCCCATGGCCACTGCGAGTATCGCAATCTGCACGCGAGTGGCGGGAACGAACGGGAACACCAACAGCAGGGCGGTTTCAGCTCCCAGCAGCAGGCTCACCGTCGTGCGGGCGGTTCTGCCCCGGAGCCGCGTGAATCCGATCAGGCAGCCTGACACGAACCCGATGAGAGCGACCACCGACCCGATGGCCGACCGGGTGTTGCCCTGGGCAAGGTGATAGGCCAGCAGCGCGAAGTTGCCCGTCATGGCGGAAGCAAACACTCCGCCGAGTTTTGCGAAACCGATGATATCGACGGCACCCGCGGCGAACGCCGTGGCAAAGAGGATCCAGGCGATGCGTGTGCTGTCGCGGATGTTTTGTGCCATCGCACATTGTAGTCGTACGGGCGCATATAACAAAATGCGGTATCCCGGACCCGGGCTCCGCGGGGCCAGTCCCTGTCTAGGGATAGTGCCGCGCTGTGAACTGCGTTCGATATGCACTGTTCGCGCGCGGCGCAACCGAGCCGTTCTTCAAACTACGTACACGCGTTCGCCCGCAGTTTGTTTGAAACTAGGGTCATGGATACGCAAATCAACATCAAGGCTCTGCCCTACGCTGAACTGATGGAGCTGGGAAAGCTGGCCGCCGAGGCGATCGAGCTATCCCGTGAATACGATCAGGCGCGGGCGCGGAAATTCTGCCACCTCGTCGCCGCATGCAACGTCGAGATGATCGAGCGTCGCCGCCAGGCCGCGCGCCTTTGCGGCACTGCAATGAGCTGAACGCAATGTGAATGGCGGCCACGCTTCAAGTAGGAGCGATCCCACGTGCGCCTCAGACCATGGCCGATATCCCCAGAACGCGCGACAAGCGACTATGCATCACGTTCAAAGGATTCAGGAGAGGCACATGACGACTCGCAAGACATTGATGTTGGCTGCTTTGATTTCGCTCGCCCCGGCTGGGATGGTGATGGCCCAGTCGCAGACGATGCCGCAGGACACATCCCCCAGTTCCGCTTCGAGCCCGTCTCAACGGGCTGCGACGTCCAGCAGCGCGACTGAGACGCCGACGACCACTGACAGCACGAGCCCTTCTGCTGCCTCCACGCCACACCAGCAACAGGCGACCCACATGGCTAGCAAGCAAGCGATGAAGGACTGTGTAGCCAAGCAGAAGCAAGACAATTCGAGCATGAAAGACGCAGACGCCAAGAAGGCCTGCAAGCAGCAGATGAAGGGAAGCGGTTGATTCGACGAGTAGATTGATTCGATGATGTTGATTCGATGATGTTGGGTGTTGATGCGCGGTTGATCTTTCCCCTTTGATTAACCGTCACTGAACAACGGCGCGGACTCCCCCCTCGCCGTTGTTTTTTTTTTGCGCGCGAACTTTTACGCTCGCCGTGGGGAACCCGCTTTCCGTCAAATCGTTATTTACTCATGGTTAACAACGACTTACGCCACCGATGGAGCGCCATCCTCGGAGTTTGGGCCGCTGTAGTATTAACCGGCGGCACCGTCACCCACTGCTTCGCGCAGGATCCGCAGTATGTGCAGGAAGCGCAGCCTGTGTTGAAAAACACCCAAGCCAACCGGGATGCGGAGAAACGCAAGCAACACGCGGCGGATTTCACCGCGAAAAAGCGCTTGGGAAAGGCCTCGTTCTACGCACCTATGTTTGCCGGCCGCAAGATGGCCAATGGCAATCGTATGGATCCGCACGGTAACAACGCCGCGAGTAAAACTCTGCCGCTGGGCACGACCGCGAAGGTCACCAACCTCGAGACCGGCAAGAGCGCGGTAGTAGTTATCCAGGACCGGGGCCCGTACGTGCCCGGTCGGATCGTGGATCTCTCACCTGCGACTGCGAAGGAGATTGGCCTCAGCCATCGTCAAGGCGTTGCAATGGTCGTGGTGGCACCGATTGCGGTTCCGCAACCGGATGGGGATGTGAAGTTAGGTGCCGCGGCGCACGAGCCCGTTGCAGAGACTACTGTGACGACGGCGATGCGAGGAGCCTCCACTTATCGGGAGGCCTCGGCAGCGGATGAGCGGATTGCGCTGCGTTAGCGCGCAGCCTTCTGCTTGTCCTTCAACTCCTCGTACACGATTCCCAACAGATAGGGCTGCTTGATCAGATTGCCGCCCCACTTCTTGTCGAGATCGTCCAGCGGGTGTGACGCAACCAGCTGTTCCTCCGTCATTCCCGCAGCCACTGCCTTGGCAACGCGATTGCGTACCTCACGCAGCATTCCCTGGTACTCGCGCACATCGTCCCGGTTCGCAACCGGGCCGTGACCGGGAATGATCTTTGTGTTCGGCCCGCTCATTTTGTAGAGCGTGTCGTATAGCGCGATCATTCCGTCAATCGTGCCGCCGTGGGGCTGGTCGATGTCGGGATAGAATCCGTGGAAGAACGTGTCCCCGGTCTGTATGACATCAGCCTCAACGAAGCGGACGATCAGATCGCCGTTGGTGTGCGCAGGCGGCACGTGAATGATCTCGACGGTTTGCCCCGACAGATGGAATTTCACGCCGTTGTTGACCGTGACCACCGGAATAGCCGCGGGGTCGGGTGCATAGGGTGAGCCGGGCGGAGAGGTTTTCGAGGCCTGCGCCTTTTCAATGTACTCGCGCGTCTGCTCGCTCGAGAAGATCACCACGCCGGCCTTGCCAAACAAACCGTCGCCGCCGACGTGATCCCAATGCCAGTGAGTGTTGACCAGGTAGCGGACCGGCTGTGTTGAGATGCGGGATACCGCAGCCAATACCTTGTCGTGCAGTTGCGGCCACTCGGCATCGATCAGCAGTACGCCCTGATCTCCGGCGAGCACGCCGATGTTGCCACCGAAGCTTTCCAGCATGTGCACGCCATGGCCGAGATCCCGGTCTTCGACCGGCGTTTTGCTCCAGTCCGGCAGCTCAAACTTCTCGGACGGCCGGGCGCCGGCCGCTGCGGATACGAGTACCAGTACGCCGGTCAGCGCACTGACCCATTTTTTGAAGTGACTCATATTAAAAATGGTACCGCAGCTCGAGGCCGAACGTCAGAGGTTGCAAGGGGACCACGGCCCGGGGAGTCAGATTGCTGGCCTCCTCGAGAATGTTCACCGCGTACGCATTCAGCAGATTCTTGCCGAAGACCGCAGCTTCCCAGGTGTCCGTACGCACGCCCAAGCGAGCGCCCAGCAGGTTATAGGCCGGCACCACGTTGTAGATCGGGTTCTCGGGGCTAAACTGCGTTCCCTGGCGGCCCGTGTACGAGTAGTCCACGCGGGCGAAGCTGTCGAGTCGGGCGGTCAGCGGATGGCTGTATTGCGCAAACAGACTTCCGGATACCTGCGGTACGTTCGGGAACAGGTCGCCGCTGTGACCTGCGAACTGCGCATTTGATGAGGGTTGATCCTGAGTGAGTTGCGCTTCGACCAGGGCGAGCGTGCCGCCGACGGTGATATCGCGCGAGATCCTGCCCTCGACTTCGAACTCGGCGCCATACACACGTGCTTTGCCAGCGTTCGCGATGAATGTGAGTGCGTTGGTGTCGTCGGTGAAGTCGGAGACCTGAATGTTGCTCCAGTTGATGTAGTACAGGCTGGAATTCACGATCAGGTGACGATCAAACCAGTCTGTCTTGGCACCGACCTCATAGTTCCACAGAGAGTCAGGCTGGTAGGTGCGATCCTCCGGCGGCAGGGGCGTCACATTTGATAGAAAACGTTGGCTGTCAGCTTCGTGAGATCGTCGATGTTCACCAGCAACGCCGCACGGCCACCGAACGTGTGCTCCGCGTTGACACCGTTGGTACCCAAACGGATGTTCTTGATGAAACCGCTTTCCTCATCGTCATATGCCGTCGCGCGCAGTGCTACGCGATCATCGATCAGCGGCGCATTGAAAGTGATGGCGCCGTTGTAGTTGCCACTCCCGTGATCCGTGTCGGACGCCCGAACGACGACGTCAGCATGGTAGCCGGTGGGATCGGGGGGATTGATGATCGTCCTGATGGTGCCGGACAGCGAGCCGGAACCGTACAACGTGCCCTGCGGGCCGCGCAGTACTTCGACGCGCTGCACGTCGAACAGTCGGAGATCCGGCTGTCGCAGATCTCCCGTGATCAGAATGTCATCGACATACTGACCGACCGTCGCAACGCCGGTGCCGGTAGCGTTGATTCCGCGGATCACGTAGGTCTTGAACGCAGGGCCGCTGTCAACAAATGACAGGCTGGGGACCGAGCGCGCGAAGTCCTCGAAATCCTGGGCGCCTTTGGCCTCCAGGGTGGCCTGCGATTGCGCGGTGATCGCTATTGGAACGGTCTGCAGATTTTCGTTACCGCGCTTGGTGGCGGTCACGAGGACCTCTTCGAGACCCGCGTCGGTGTTTTGTTGCGCCTGGGCATCAACTGCGGCGGCACCCGCCAATGCCAGGACGGCGGCGTGGACGAGCTTTTTCATTATTTCCCCACAACACGAACAGTCACCCCTCTGTCACTGATTCAAGCAAAGTGGCTTTGCATGTTGTTGTGAGTTTTAGGCTGTGCGGCCTACGCTACGGTGCGACCCAGCCCATGATGGGCACAGAGCTGATGGAGTTCTTGGGACTGCCTTTGATCACGCGGTCACTGTAGGAGACATAGACGAGCACGTTGCGCTCCTTGTCATAGAATCTGACGACGTGAAGGCGTTTGAAGATGAAGCTGCGGCGCTCCTCGAATACGGACTCGCCGTCCTTCAGGTCCGCGTCCATCTTGATCGGACCCACCTGCCGGCAGGCGATGCTGGCGTCACTGGTGTCTTCGGCCAGTCCCAGCTCTCCTTTGACGCCACCTGTGACCGCCCGGCTGATGTGGCAGGCCACCCCTTTGACCTTGGGGTCATCGAAGCCGTCGACGACGATCCGGTCGTTGGGGCCGATCCAGCGGAAATTAGTGCTCACCTCGCCGGTGGTGCCGCGACCCGGCTGCAGCCACAGCCACAAGGCGAAGATCAGCACCAGGATGAGAAGAAACACGCCTGCAATTGAAGCCACTCGTCGCATATCCGCTCCGGTTCCGTTCCTGGGTCAGCGCGGATTGTACGACTTTAGCCCTGCGCAATCTGTTGTTGGATTTGATCAGAGAGGGTCGCCGGGTTTTGTCCCGGCGACCCGAAGGTCAGCCGAATACGCCGTATTCGACCTGGAGGATCTCTCCGGTGTCTGTGCTCACCAGCAGAGCGTCCGTGTCGTCGCGGACCCACTCGTAGCCCGCGGGTGGCACTTCCAGGGCGAACAGCCAGTAGTCCGCGAGAATGTATTCAGGTGCCCAGTAGGCGCGAGGCAGGATCTGGCCGTATCCCCAATGGTGTACGACCCAACCACGCGGGCGGTGGTAAGGACCTACCTTGAAACTGCGCGCCGCCTGGAAGTTGTGTTGATAAGTCGGTTTATCAAAAGTCTTGGGGCGCTCGTTCCAGCCGTGCGGCTCGGGCGGGCGTTGATAGCCGCGCGGACCAGGATGCGGTTCGCCGCGAGCGCCGGGCGGAGGGCCTTCGTGTCCGGGTGGAGGTCCGTGCGATTCGCCCGGATGATCGCCGCCACCGTGCTGTTCATGCCCTTGCGGGTCAGCCAGCGCCGCGCCGCCTGCAAGAAGGCAGGCAACCGCCAGGGCCAGACTCAATTTGGATGCAGACATCAAAAATCCCTCCTCACTGATTTGTGAGGAGGGATGCTAACGATCCGACTGTAAACGAACCTCCAGAATTCTGGAGACAGTGTGTCAGATTCGGGTCAGCCAACCGTGCTGGTCGGCGATTTCACCCTTCTGAATGGAAACTAACTTCTGGCGCAGCTCCTGCGTCGTGGGACCGACGTTGCCGCCTGACAGCGTGTATTCCTTTCCATGGTGTATGAGCACGCCGACACCGGCGAGTACCGCGGCGGTGCCGGACAGCGCAGCTTCGCCATCCTTCGACCACTCGAGCATCTCCGGCACGTTGAAAACGCGCTCGTCAACCGAGTAACCGTCGTCGCGAGCCATCGTCAACAGCGAGTCGCGGGTTACGCCATGGAGGAAACTCGAGTCGAGGCTGCGAGTCAGGATCTTCCCCTTCTTGATCAGGAGGAAGTTGGCCGCACCGGTTTCCTGTACTTCTCCGCCTGGAGCAAACAACACCTGGTCGCTCTTGAACTGCTTACGAGCTTCCAGCGTCGGGCCCAGGGCAGCCGCGTAGTTGCCGCCGGTTTTCACACGGCCCGTCTGCGTAGCCGTGCGTGAATTCACGTCTTCAACATAGATCCGCAGGGGCTTCATTCCGCCCGCGAAGTAATCCCAAACCGGGCTCGCGAGCACAATGAGGGTTGCTTCATCGGCCGGCGTTGCCGCGGCGCCGATGTTCGGAGTGGTTCCGAAGAGCAATGGGCGCATGTAGAGAGCGCCGGGGGCCTCCGGGACATGGTCGCGGTTTTTGTCCACAGCGGTGCGGATCATCTGGGCCAATTGACCCGCATCCGGCTCAGGCAGGACGAGCGCGCGCGCGCTTTGCCGCATGCGCTCAATGTGCCGGTCCATGCGAAATACATTGATGCTGCCGTCGGCCCAACGATAGGCCTTGAACCCTTCAAAGCAGGTGCTCGCGTAGTGGAGCACGTGCGCTGCCGGGTGGATGTCGATGGTGCCTACGGGCCGGGCGTCCATCTGGGACCATTTTCCGTCCTTATATTTGGCCACGACCATGGTGGGGGCCAGGACAGTCCCGAAAGCCGGGCGGGCAGGAGCTGCTGAGCTGGGTGCCGCTTTGATGGACGCTGCGGCTGCGCCTGAGGGAGGGGACATCGTGATCTTCCGTTCGTTGTAACCCCTGTATCCTACCAGCGAGTAGGTTGCGGAGGCAGGGTTCAGATGGAACGACAGATATGACGGTGACAGAGGCGCTCAAAAAGCGGGTGTCCATCAGGCAATTTCTGCCGGAACCCCTGGCTGAGGGGCTGGTACGGGAGATTCTGGAGGTGGCGCGGTGGGCGCCGTCCGGGGGAAATCTGCAGGCGTGGCGGGTAATTGCGGTGGCGGGGGACGAGCGGGACGCGGTGGTTCGGCTCGCGGCCGAATCAGGGGCTACCTACGCTGCGGGTTCGTCCGATGGCCGGCCGGTGTACCCGGCGAACTTGTGGGAGCCGTATCGGACCCGGCGGTACAAGCTGGGAGAGGACATGTACGCGCTGCTGGGGATCCCGCGGACCGACCGCCAGGGACGTTTGGCCCAGTGGGCCCGGAATTACCAGTTTTTCGGGGCGCCGGTGGGGCTGTTTTTTGTGATTGAGGAACGCATGGGGCATGCGCAATGGGCGCACCTGGGGATGTTGATTCAGTCGATCGCGCTGGCGGCGACTGAGCGGGGGGTGGGGACGTGCATGCAGGAGTCGTGGTCGTCGCTTCGCGCGCCGCTGAAGACGCACTTTAATTTGGCGGCGGACGAGATGATTTGCTGCGGTATGGCGCTGGGCATCCCCGACCCCGCGGCGGCAGTCAATTCGCTGCGCTCGGATCGCATTGCTGTGAATGAGCTGGCCGAGTTCCGCGGCTTTAAATAACTTGCACTAACGTGCGGAGGTCGAGGCGCTCGGCCCATTGGGTCTCCTCCAACATGGGTTTCTTGTAGAACTCAGGTACCTGCCCGAGGCACAAGACGGCAATGGGGCGGCTGCCGGGGGGCAGCTCGAGGAGTTGGGCGAGCTGCTCTGGATCAAACAGCGACACCCAACCCATTCCAACACCCTCGGCTCGTGCGACGAGCCAAAGGTTTTGGATGGCGCACGCGACGGACGCCAGGTCCATCTCCGGCATCGTACGGCGACCGAAGACGTGACGTTCGCGGTCGTGCGTCAAAGCTACGACCAGCACTTCGGCACACTCGCGAATGCCTTCCACCTTGAGCCGCATGAACTCATCTTCGCGCTCGCCCAAGGCATTAGCAGTCCGTCGACGCTCAGCGTCGACCATGGAATGGATCTGCTGCCGAATCTCGGTACTGCGGACGCGGATGAACCGCCAGGGTTGCATGAACCCGACACTCGGAGCGAGATGGGCGGCAGCCAACAGGCGCTGGACGAGGGCCTCGTCCAGCGGGTCGGGAAGAAAGTGGCGCATGTCCCTGCGCAACGCGACCACCCGGTAGATCGCTTTGATTTCCTGCTCCGTAAAATCAGTCATCTTTTCTACTGCTTTTTGCTCTTGCGTGACTGTACCCCGGCCACGATCATCATAGGTGTAGGCATGACGGTTGCGAAGGTCAAGTAAGCCTAAGGAGATGCTATGCAAGTACTGGTCAATTCGGATCACCACATTACCGGCGATGAATCGACGACAGAGCGGGTGCGATCGATCGTCGAGGACTCCCTGGACCGCTTTGCGGACCGGGTCACGCGTGTGGAGGTGTTCTTGAGTGATGCCGCGGGCGGGAAGCACGGGGCTAAGGATAAGAAATGCGTCATGGAGGCCCGGCCGTCAGGCTTAGGTCCGGTTGCTGTGTCCAACGAGGCGCCGACCGTCCTGGAGGCGATTGAGGGTGCTGCCGCGAAGCTGCAGCGTGCTCTAGGGCATACGCTGGGCAAGCACAACGCCTCCTCGCCTAAAGGCCCGTCCGATGCGGATACGGCTACGGTGGACGAGCTCGAGCAGTTGGAGAAATGGCAAAAGGAGCGCGGCTCCCGAATCTGATCGGGCGTGCTCAGTTCCGGAGGTCTGAAAGTCGTCGCTTCTGGCGACCTTCCGCACTGAAGTTGGCGGGGTCGAGCCAGGCCTCGAAAGCGCGGCGGATGCGCGGCCACTCGGTATCGGTGATGGAAAACCAGGCGGTGTCGCGGCTGCGGCCCTTGTAGACGATTGCCTGCCGGAAAATCCCTTCAAACGTGAAGCCGTAGCGCAAAGCGGCGGCGCGGGACGGCGCATTGAGGCTGTCGCATTTCCACTCATAGCGGCGGTACCCCAAGTCGTCAAATGCACGGCGCATCATGAGGTACATGGATTCGGTGGCGGCCCGTGTTTGCTTCAAGGACGGGGAGAAGGTGATGCTGCCGACCTCGATGACTCCGTGGGTCGGCTCGATGCGCATCAGCGCCGCCGTGCCAACCGCTTTGTGCGTCGACGAATCGATGATGGTGAAATGCAGCGGGTCCTCGCTCTGTTCGAGCTTCACCAGATAGGTGTTGAAATCCGCGGCCGTCTCGGGACGATCGGAAAACAGGTAGGTCCAGTCCCGGCCATCGGGCGCCTGCATGTAGGCGGCGAACAAATCTTGCTCGTGCCGCTGCACGCTGACGGGTTCCAACCGGCAGTAACGGCCGGCCATGTCCGTTCGCTGTGGCCGCGGTCGCGCGGACCAACCGGGTACCGCGGGTCCGATGGGCTGTCCAAATGAATTCTCAGTCACGGATCTCTACCCAGGTGGGAGCGTGGTCGCTCGCTTTTTCCCAGCCGCGCACGGCGCGGTCAACTCCCGCGGCGAGCAGCCGGGGGCGCAGTGTTTTATTCAACAACAGATGATCGATTCGCAACCCGGCATCGCGGCCGTAGGCGTTGCGAAAGTAATCCCAGAACGTATAGATGGTGGCGTCCGGGTGCATGGTGCGCAGGGAATCCGTCCACCCCTGTTGCATCAGTCGGCCGAATGCTTCGCGCGTTTCGACGCGGAACAACGCATCGTCGACCCACCGCTCTGGTTTGTAGACATCGCGTTCTGTCGGGATGACATTGAAGTCGCCAAGGAGGATCACCGGTTCGCTGCTGGTGGCGAGATCGGCCGTATGCCTGATGAATCGCTCCATCCAGCGCAGCTTGTAGTCGAACTTCGGACCGGGTGCGGGATTGCCGTTGGGCAGGTAGAGGCAACCAACCAACAGTCCGCGCACCGTGGCCTCAATGTAGCGGCTTTGCAGATCCTCAGGATCATCCGGCAGCACGCGCCGGATTTCCACAGGATCTTCCGTGCCGCGGGCGAGAATGGCGACGCCGTTCCAACTCTTCTGCCCGTGCCAGATGACTCCATAGCCGGCATCGCGAATGGCGCTCTCAGGGAATTTCTCCTGCGGAGCCTTCAGCTCCTGCAGGCAGACGATATCCGGCGTGGTCTCCCCGAGCCAGCGCAGAAAGTTCGGCAGTCGCGCCCCGATGCCGTTGACGTTGTAGGTCACGATTTTCATGGTGCCTACATTAGCATGCCTCAGCGCGCCTTTGCCGCCACGCGGAACCGTTGCAAAATGAACTCCGTGTAACCGTTGGGTTGGGCGGCCCCTTCGAATATCAGGGCAGTGGCCGCGGCAAATGCGGGTCCTTTCAGTGACGGCGACATCGGTCGATAAGCGCTGTCGCCGCTGTTCTGTTGATCCACCACTTTGGCCATGCGCTCGAGCGCGTTGCGCACCTCGTCGGCTGTGACGATGCCGTGTTGTAACCAGTTGGCCAGGTGCTGGGAGGAAATGCGCAGCGTGGCGCGATCTTCCATGAGGCCGACATCGTGTATGTCGGGTACCTTGGAGCAGCCGACGCCCTGGTCGATCCAGCGCACTACGTAGCCCAATATGCCCTGTACGTTGTTGTCGACCTCCTCGCGGATTTCGGCCGGCGAGTATGGTTTCGTCGCGATGGGTGGAGTCAGCAAAGCGTCCAGGTCAGCGTCGCCCGAGCCCGATAGCAGCTCGCGTTGGCGCGCAAACACATCCACTTCGTGATAATGCAAGGCATGTAGCGTAGCGGCAGTCGGAGAGGGAACCCACGCCGTGTTGGCTCCAGCCAATGGATGGGCGATTTTCTGCTCCAGCATCGCGCTCATTCGATCCGGAGCCGCCCACATGCCTTTGCCGATCTGAGCCCGATGATGCAGTCCGCACGCGAGTCCGATTCGGACGTTGCGGCGTTCGTACGCATCCAGCCATTTGGCGGAGCGCATTTCTGCTTTCCGCACCACCGGACCCGCATGCATCGCAGTGTGGATTTCGTCGCCGGTACGATCTAGGAACCCGGTGTTGATAAATACCAGCCGCTCACGCGCGGCGTGAATGCACGCCGCCAGGTTGGCGCTGGTCCGGCGTTCCTCATCCATCAAGCCGAGCTTCAATGTGTGGCGGGCGAGACCCAGGACCTTTTCCACTTCCTCCATGATCTGGATCGCAAAAGCCGTCTCGTCCGGGCCGTGCAGTTTCGGCTTCACAATGTAGACCGAGCCGCTACGACTGTTTTTGATCGGCCCGGTGCTGCGCAGATCGTGCACGGCAATCAACGAAGTGACGATGGCATCCAACATCCCCTCCGGGATCTGTTTGCCATGCTCATCCAGGACCGCGTCCGTGTACATGTGGAGGCCGACATTCCGGACGAGCAACAGTGAGCGGCCCGCAAGAGTCAGGGTGCCGCCCTGCGGTGTCTGATACTCGCGATCGGGATTGAGCCGGCGCGTCAACTGGCGGCCGCCTTTCGCGAATTCGGCTGCCAGAGTGCCTTTCATCAGGCCGAGCCAGGTTCTATAGGCAGCCGTTTTGTCGAACGCATCCACTGTCGCGACGGAGTCTTCGAAGTCCACGATGGTGCTGACGGCGGATTCGAGCACCATGTCGGCGATGCCGGCCGGATCGGCGTTCCCCACGGGGTTGTTGCGGTCGAAGCGGACCTCGATGTGCAGCCCATGGTGGCGCAACAGGATCACCTGAGGCGTCGCGGGCGACCCCAGGTAGCCGACAAAGCCTGTGGGGTCAGCGAGTCGGACTGTTTCCCCGCCCAGTGTGATATTCAGGTGGTCGCCGGCTACGAAGTAACGGGTGGCCTCGGAGTGTGCGCCCCGCGCCAGCGGCGCGACTCGGTCTAAAATCTTTTTGCCGCGGGCAATGATCTTCGCGCCGCGTGCCGGATTGTAGGGACCGTCGCGGGTTGCGCCATCGTCTTCAGAGAGGGCATCGGTTCCATAGAGGGCGTCGTAAACACTGCCCCAGCGCGCATTGGCCGCATTGAGCACGTACCGCGGATTGGTGACCGGCACGACGAGCTGCGGACCCGCAGTCTGGCTCAGCTCAACGTCGACGTTCCCGGTGTCGATTTTGAAAGGTGGCGGCTCAGGAGCGAGGTAGCCGATGTCGCGCAGCAGTTCGATCTGCGCTTGCACAGTCAGGGGCTCGCCGTCACGGCCCGTATACGCATCATCGATCTTCGCCTGCAGGGCGTCGCGCTTTTCGAGCAGATGCGCGTTGCGGGGACCTGATTGGCGGATCAGCGCGGCCAGTCCATTCCATACCGTGGTGCTGTCGATACCCGTGCCCGGCAGGACTTCCTGCTCGATGAGGTAGGCCAAGGGTTTCGCCACGCTCAGGCTGGCGCGCTTTTCGTAGTCCATACCATGGGTCCCATTAAAAAGCGGGAGTGTACCTGCTCCGGTCGCGGGTCATTCGCAAGGCGCCTGCGAGCGGCTGTATCGCAGCGGGCCCTGGATCCAGGGCACCGCGTCGCAGGGATACCAATTACCGTTTACTCCGGCTGAGCTGTTCCGCGTGGCGTGGCGCATGATCGGATTCCCCGGCGCGTACGCCGAGTACTACGAGGCGATCGACCGGCACGGCGTGAAGTTCGAGCGCGAGCCGCTGAGTATCGGCGAGGACGGACACGGTCACGTGCACGTCCGTCCGGAAATTCCGGCCTCCGTGGGCTGAGGGAGCGAACGTGACGCAGCGTCTCGAGGAAGTCGATGTCGTATTGATTGGTGTTGGTATGGTCGGCAGGCAGGCGACAGTTTCTTCAATCCGCGTGGTTCGGTACACAGTGTTGTGTCGGCGGACAGCAGCGACAGCCTGGTGATCTCCACCTGGATTGTGGACAAAGGCAAGCCAATGGCCACCACTGTGCCCTAGTGAGCGGAGACTCAAATGCCTCGCATGAATGCGGAGATTCGGGAGGCAATCATCTTCGGATGTAGCAGGAAGCGCGCCCGACCGTAGGCACCAAAGTGGAGTATCCACACGCGGCGGTAATCGTCCGTCTGATTCGCGCCTGTGTAGTGTAGAGTGAGTGGGTGATGAACCGTCGCGCTTCCCACCTGCAGCGGACAAGCGACGGCCTTCGTTGGATCGACATCGTTCGTCGTGATCGTCACCCCGGCCGGTTTGTGATCCGTCCCGGTGGTGCGGACCGCCGCGACGTGGTGAGGCAGCACAGCGCCGAGATTCGATCCGGGAATGAACCACATACAACCGTTATCTACAGTGGCTTCCTGAAGCGGGATCCAGAAATGCACCGAGCGCAGCGGGATGGCGCGTCCCGAATACGCTTCGTCCTGGTGCCAGGCGGTCGAGGCATTGTTTCGTGGCAGTTTATAGATCGCGTGATCGAACATGTAGCCGACCGGTACGCCGAGGAACTCGCGCGCGATCTGCTTGCAGCGGGCGTAGGCCAGCGTGGTCTTCAACGCCGGTTCGAGCTTCACAGCTTCATTGATTTCGGGCGAGCGCATGGCGGCTCCCGCCACCCGCGGACCTGCGATGTCCACGGCGCGAGCACCGAGCGAGTCGAAACGGTCGAACAGCGGATCCAACAGCGAGCGAATCCGCGCGATGTCTTCGGGCGTTGTCAGTGATTGGAGGGACACAAACCCATTGCGAGCGAACTGCTGCGCTGGAGACTCGGCGGCCGTCGCCGGCGCCAGCGGGATTGCCATGGAGGACTGCATGGTTTTCATGCTACGCCTTCCATTGTGGTGCAGTGTGCGTTCGCGCACAGATTTTTCGCAATTGAGCGTTGCTTCACGTAATCGATGTTGGAATCGCATGCATCTGTATGTTTAGTCATTCACATCCATCCAGTTGCATGGTTTGCGGCAGGATTAAACCAACTATCTTCAGGCGTTACTATGGTTCCAGTGAATCGCGGAGGTGACATGTCAGCACTTACAGTCTCGCCATGGGTCCGGCTCGTGGGCGCACTGCTCTTTGGTTTTGCGGCGTCCAGTGCGGCCGTTGCGTCCGACGATAACCCGTCTGAGAACTGGCGCTCGGTCGTGGACAAATTCGCCCAGGATCATTTCCACAACCCGGCCTGGGGCTATTCGCATTGCCGGCGTGACTATGAACTGGCGCGTGAACTCGCGGCGGCGGACCACGTGAAGTTCGACGATGACGTTCTCTATGCCGCCTCGTATCTGCATGACATGGCGGCGTTCGAGCCCTGGGAGAAATCAGGCGTCGATCATGCGGACCAGGCCGCCGAGATCGTCGACACCATTTTGAAGAACACCGGTTTTCCGATGAAAAAAATCGACGCGGTGAGGGCGGCGATCCGGACCCACATGTACGACCGCACTCCGGTGGGCCCGGAGGCGCTCTATCTGCATGACGCGGACGCGCTGGACTGGCTGGGTGCAATCGGAGTGGCGCGGATTTTCGGCCTCGTCGATGCGAAGGGTGGCAATCCCACCGGCCCGGAAGTGGTACCCATGCTGGAATCGAACCTGACGAAGGTGCCGGCGCGAGTGCT
>Ga0181534_10001379_pt1 | contig 15829 bp, 16 predicted proteins | sample PEATcosm2014_Bin_37_FD_119758 | JGI IMG/M metagenome (GOLD analysis project Ga0181534, IMG submission 119758) | Peatland microbial communities from MTU Mesocosm Facility, Houghton, MI, USA - PEATcosm2014_Bin17_10_metaG | ecosystem: Environmental > Terrestrial > Soil > Wetlands > Peat | place... | reverse complement strand
TACCAGAGGGCCGGAGTGCGGGAATCCATCACTTTGGAACTCTTTGGACAGCGCATGATTTGGCGAACGATGGAAGATGGCGCTTACGTGGCCCAGGCGCTTCCTTCCGACGGCATTGTGCGATCGCGATTTTATCCGGGATTGTGGCTCGACGTGGCGGCTATCTGGGCCAACGACCGGGCGAAGATGCTGGCGGTGCTGAACGCGGGGATCGCTACGCCGGACCACGAGGCGTTCGTTGAGCGTCTCGCGGCGGCGAAGGCGGGTGGTGCGCGAGACTGATCGCGGCACTTCGCCCTATTTGGCGTTGGGTTCGCCGGGGCTTGGGGCAGGACTCCAGTCCCGCGGTCCGATGTCCACGTCTGCCCGCTCGAACGGCGGGTCCTGGAGGACCCGCACACAGTCGAAAACCCAGCGCGCGGGGCTGGAGCCCCGCGCGGGCTAAAGCCCGCCCTCCAAAGCACTTGTACGGCCGCAGGCACATCCTGACAGGCCAAAGTGCCTGCGTCACGGGGTGGTTAGCTCCTTCAAGTAGCGGTAGAAGAAATCCACTCCGTCGTAGAACGCGGCGATGCGCACTCGCTCATCTTTACCGTGGGCGCGGATATCGTCCTGATCGATGGCGACGCCATTCACGCCGTAGGTGGGAATGCCAGCGGCGATAGTGTAGATGCTGTCGGAGGCGCCGGTTTCCATGTCCGGAATAACGGGCAGGCCCGGCCACATTTGCGCGGCCACGCGCTCCAGCGGCTGGAGGATGGCGGGCTTGGGCAGGATGGGCGGAAAGGCTTTCTTATCGGGCGCGCGGTCGTAGACGTTGTACGCGCCATCCACGTAGCGGACGGTGACTTGGGGGTCGGCGAAAATGGCGATCAGGTTCTGCCGCACTTCTTCGGCGGAGTGGCCGGGCAGGATGCGGCAGTTCACGTTGGCCTGCGCGAGTTGCGGAAGCGCATTATTGGCGTGGCCGCCGCTGAGCCGCGTGGCGACGCAGGTGGTGCGGATGGTGGAGTTGTAGCGGGCATCCAGGGAGAGGCGGGCGATGGCTTCCGCGTCCGGCGGCGTGCGCAGAATCGCGCGCATGTCCGCGGCGGTTTGCCCGGTTTCGAGCGCGGCGCGGCGTTCAAAATAAGTCCGGGTGACCTCGTTCAACTCGAAGGGAAACGGGGAGCGCTCCAGGCGGGCGAGCGCGTCCGCAATGTGGTAGATGGCGTTGTCCGGTCTGGGCAGGGAACTGTGGCCGCCTGGGTTGGTGGCCGTCAACTGGAAGTCGGCGTAGAGCTTTTCGCTGGCCTCGACGTCCACATTCAGCGGTTTGCCATTGACCGAAGTGACGCCGCCGGAGTCGAGGTTGAGCGCGAATTCGGCATCCACCAGATCGCGGTGGTTGCGCAGCAGCCAATCGACGCCATTGGATTTGCCGCCCTCCTCGTCGGCGGTGAGGGCCAGGACGATATCGCGATCGGGCCGGTAGTGTTCGCGTTTGAAGCGGATGAAGGTGGTGACGGCGGCGGCGTCGGATACCTTCATATCTTGCGTGCCGCGTCCGTAGAAGTAGCCGTCCTTTTCGACGAACTCGAAGGGGTTGGTGGTCCAGTCTTCGCGGCGGGCTTCCACCACATCGATGTGGCCGATGATCAGGAGCGGCCGGTGGGCGCCGGAGCCGTGCAGGCGCGCCACCAGATTTCCCTTGCGGCTGTTGGGCCCGAGAACCTGGGCGTCGGCGGGATCGAACCCGGCATCGAGCAGGCGCTGGCGCATGGCTTCGGCGGCGAGAGTGGTGCTGCCGACTGAATCCGTGGTGTTGATTTCGATCAACTGGCGGAAAATATCGCGGGAGAGGGCGCGGGTGGCGTCGTCAAGCTGCGCGCGGCAGGCCAGCGGCAGAAACAGCGCCGCGGCGGCCAGCGCGCCGGAGATTCGTGAAAGAGCCATGTCTGCCCATGTTCGCAGAGGAGCGTCCGGTGTGGCAACATGAAGGTATCCCATGATCCGTTCCATCGTCTATTGTTGCGCCGCATCTTGGATTGTTTCGCCGGCGGCTTTTGCGCAGCAGCATGCGCCGGCCGCGCGCGGGGAGAAGGAGTTCGAGCAATCCTGCGGCTTCTGCCATGGCGAGGACGCCACGGGCGCGCGGGCGCCGGACCTGGTGCGGTCACCGCTGGTGAACAAGGATTCGGGCGGCGACCTGATCGGGCCCGTGATCCGCGGCGGGCGTCCCGACAAGGGCATGCCCGCGCTGCCGCTGCCGGACAATACGATTCAGGACATCGTGGCATTCCTACATATGCGGGTTGTGCAGGCAGCCAAGAGCTCCCACGTGAGCAGCGATTATCCGCTGGAGCGCCTGCTTACCGGCAACGCGGATGCGGGCCGCGCTTACTTCAACGGGGCGGGGAAGTGCGCGTCGTGCCACTCGCCCACAGGCGATCTGGCGGGCATCGCCAAGAAATATGCGCCGCTCTACCTGGAGGAGCGCATCCTGGCGCCGCGCCGCCAGCCGGCGACGGTGACGGTGACCACGCCTTCCGGCGAACAGATTAGCGGCAAGCTGGACCATCTGGACGATTTTTCCGTGTCGCTGCACGACGCGGGCGGCTGGTACCACTCCTGGCCGCGCGATCGGGTGAAGGTGAGCGTGAACGATCCGCTGCAGGCTCACCGGGATCTGCTGACGAAGTACACGGATGCGGATATCCACGATCTTTTTGCCTATTTGGAGACCCTGAAGTGAAGAACTGGATGAGGCGGATGGCCTTTTGCGGCGGCGTTGCCGTGAGCATTACCGCGGCGATGGCGCAAGCGCTCGATCCTGCCGCGCTGCTGAAACCGCCCACGGATACCTGGCCGACATACAACGGCGACTACACGGGACGCCGTTACAGTCCGCTGCAGCAAATCAACGCTTCGAACGTGAAGGGGTTGACGCTGGCCTGGGCGTTCCAGGCCAACTCGGGGGCCATCAAGTCGACGCCGCTGGAGGTGAACGGCATCCTGTACTTCACGGTGCCGGAACAGGTGTGGGCGGTAGACGCGCGCACCGGGCGGCAGGTCTGGCACTATCGCTACAAGAAGTCCGAGGGCGACCATATCGGCCATCGTGGCGTGGCCATGTGGGGCAACTGGCTGTTCTTCGAAACTCCAGACGCGCACTTGCTCAGCCTGGATGCGAAGGATGGGCGGGTGCGGTGGGACATCGTACTGGCCGACGTGCAGCTCGGGTACTTTGCCACCATGGCGCCGCTGGTGGTGGGCAACCACGTGATCGCGGGGGTCTCGGGAGACGCCACGGATATCCCCGGATTTCTGGAGTCCGTGGACCCGGAGACCGGCAAGCAGCAATGGCGCTGGTACACGGAACCACGGCCTGGCGAGGCGGGCTCGGAGACCTGGCCCGCCAACAGCGACGCCATCACGCATGGCGGCGGCATGACATGGATGACGGGCACTTACGATCCGGGGCTGAATCTGCTTTATTGGGGCACGGGCAATCCGAATCCGGTGCTGGCGGGCGACGCGCGGCCGGGCGACAACCTTTATACATGCTCGATCGTGGCGCTGGATCCGGATACGGGCAAGCTGAAATGGGCCTTTCAACCTTCGCCCCACGATACGCACGATTGGGACGCGGTGGAGACGCCGGTACTGTTCGACGCGGATTTCGGCGGCAAGCCACGCAAGCTGTTGGGGCAGGCCAGCCGCAACGGATTCTTCTTCGTGCTGGATCGGACCAACGGCGAGCACTTGGTGACCGCGCCGTTCATCGACACGAACTGGACCTCGGGCATCGACGCGCGGGGGCGCCCGGTGGCGCTCAAAGAGAAAGAGCCGCACGCCGATGGAAGGCTGGTGTATCCCGGCTCGGACGGCGCCACTAATTGGATGTCTCCCAGTTTCGACCCGGCGATGGGCTTGTTCTACGTGGTGGCGCGGCGCGTGTACAGCATCTTTTATTACACCGCCACGGGAAAGCCGGAGGGCTGGGCGGGGCGCGATGAGGATATCTATGAGGAGTCCACGCTGCGCGCCATCGATTACCGCACCGGCGAGATTCGTTGGAACCACGAGTTGGGCCCGGGCGAGAGCACCGCGGGAATCCTGACCACGGCCGGTAATGTGCTGTTCACCGGCGATTCGCAAGGCAACCTGTTGGTGCTCGATCCGGCGACGGGGAAGACGCTGTGGCACGTGAACGCAGGTGGCTCGATGGTCAGCTCGCCGATGACGTATGAGCTGGATGGCCGGCAATACGTGGTGGAGGGCGTGCAGGGGGTGCTGTATGCGTGGGCGCTGCCGGAGTAGGCGCGCTTCGCGCGCCTGAGGGGGCGAGGGGGCGAGGGGGGGCCGACGGGGGCGAGCGGGCGACGGGGGCGAGGGGGCGAGCGGGCGAGCGGGCGACGGGGGCGACGGCTGCACAACGGGTACCCCGGTGACTCTTGTAAACCCAGATACCGGCGGACCAAGCGTTGACGGCACAGGCGCCGATGGTTGACAATGCCATCGCGATATTCTTCCAGGACGGCACGCCTCGCCCGACGTGTTGTACAGCGGGCGGGTACTTTATTCCGAAATAGCCCTCTGGAGAAGCAGGCGAGGGGGCGAGCGGCTTGGCCTAGATCCTTACCTGGAGGACTTCCTGCACGGCCTTTCGCAACTTCTGGGCTTTGGCGTCGTCGTCAGGGGTCGTGGCCTTGATTAGGGAAATGAGTAAGCCGGCTTTCAATCCTATTTGCCCGTAGATGTCGATCTGGTCGAGCTTACGCTCACGAATGATCTGGTCCACCTTGCACCGGCCGTCGAATAGTAGCCCCACCTTTACTGCCCTCCCCGATCCGAGGTGCCAACGGGCTCCGGTTGCGCTGCGCACCCAGGGGCGGTCGTGGCCGCCGGTTCGGCATGGTGCTCCTCCATGCTGCCAATCAGATCCACGAAGACCCTCCGGAACTGCTCAAACAGTTCCTCGAACTTCCCCAACTCATCATGCGCCGATGGAACGACTTCCAGGTTGAACTCCCCACCGACGACCCGCGTCGCGACGCGGATGAGCCGTTCCAGGCGGGCCACAATGAGCCGGTTAAACAGGACGCACATCACAAGACCGGTAATTCCCATCAGCACCACTATCGCGAGGAACCCCCGCACCATGGCCTGCTGGGCCAACTGGTGCAGGGCGGTCATGTCGCTTAATATGAAGACCGCACCCACCTTGGCACCGCCGGCCGCGTGGAGCGGAAATACTCCCCGGCTATAGATACTCGCGTTGTGTTCGACCAACCCGAGATCCTGGCCGCTCTCCGGCACCGCGTCGAGGCTGCCATCATACCTGAGGATGGAATCGTCGGAGTAAGTGTTCTTGGCCAGCAGCAGGTCTTTCATGTCGTCCCAATTGTCCCGCTTGCCCCAGTTGATACGGCTCGACCGCCATTTCGCCGCGTCCATCCGCGACTTCAGAAGCAGGAGTCCGTATTCATTGCCGGACTGCTGTTTCATGCTGTCCAGGAAATTGCCGATATCCTTGCCGATTTCGAAGTACCCGCATAGTTTGCCCTTCCAATACACCGGGGCCACGACCCGAAAAGCGAAGCCGGTAATCCCCATCTCGAGCCCGCTGACCAGAGCCTTGTCCCGGGCGACCTGGACCAGCATGACCCGGTCGACCAAGTCGCCGTGTATATCGGGTGTGGCGTCGCGCAGAAAGTTGACCAGGCCCTTGACTTCGGCCTGTCCGGGCGGCTCGGGCTCCCAGTAAAACCAGTGCGTGATGCCGTACTGCTTGTGGTAGCTCTGGTACAGCGGGGCAGATGCCTTCAGGAGTTGTCCGCGGTCGCGGTTGGCCAGCGCGGCGTTGATCTCCTGGTTTGAAGCCATGGCCTCCAACGCCGCAGCCATCATGTCCATGCTGTCCTGGCGCAGGTTTTCAAACGCGCCGCGGGAAGCGCGCAGGGTTACGTCCGAGGTTCGCGCCACCTGCTGCCGGTAGTTCAGGTTGAACAGGTAGCCGATAACGGCGACCCCCACCAGAAGGGTTGCGGCTACTACGACGATAATTTTGCCTTTAATTGACACTGCCTTACCTCTTCCTGCAAAGGTGATCGGCGGGCGCAGCCATCGACTTTAGCTGTTATAGGGCAAGACTCCGCTTGACAATAACATATTGGTTATATAAGATAGTAGTTATATAACCGAGTCAAGAATGCCGACCCTCGACGCCGCCTTTTCCGCGCTGTCCGACCCAACCCGGCGGGCCATCCTCGCCCGGCTGGCGATGGGCGAAGCGACCGTGATGGAACTGGCGGAGCCGTTCGAAATGTCGCAGCCGGCGATTTCGCGGCACCTGAAGGTGCTCGAAGGCGCGGGGCTGATCGCGCGGCGGGTGGATGGCACGAAGCACCCTTGCCGGCTGGCAAGAGCCGGCATTGAACCGATCGACCGGTGGCTGGCGATGCTGCGGGACGCTTTGACGCGAAACTACGACCGGCTAGACCAGGTTCTGGCAGACATGAAACCAGAGAAAAGAAAGGATACGCGATGAGCAAAATGACGCTGAAGACCGAAAGTGAAACAACTATTGTGGTAACGAGGCGCTTTGCCGCGCCGCCGGAGGCGGTGTACCGCGCCCATACGGAGCCGGAGCTGATCCAGAAATGGCTGCTGGGTCCCGAGGGGTGGACGCTGCCGGTTTGTATCAGCGAGGCGCGGCCGCACGGGAGGATGCGATACGAGTGGACGAATGGCAAGGGCGGATTCCATCTGACCGGCGAATATGTGGAACTGGAGCCTTACCGCAGGATCGTGCATGTGGAGCGCATGCATCTGCCCGAAACAACGCCGGACAACCGCGTGGAAACCAGGTTCGAACCGGACGGCGACGGCACGCTGATGACCATTCGCATGACGCTGCCCGACGCAGAAACGCGGGCGCAAATGCTGGCGACCGGCATGGAGCGCGGGATGGAGGCGAGCTATGTTCGGCTGGACGGCGAACTTTCCTCGTAGAGTTGTTTTTATGGCGGGGCTGAAGCCCCGCGCGGGCTTAAAGCCCGCCCTCCATCAGTCGGGTCGCGCATACCCAGCGCTTTCAGATAGCCGTCGTTGACCCGGCACTTTTGCAGCTTGATCTGTTCCAGCAGATCGGCGAGCGCTGCGCGCGAATGGTCCATCGGGGGCCGCTTCTTCATCTTCTCTTCAGCGGCCCCCATGCCGCCGGGCAGCGCCGCGTAGGTCACGATCTCATCCCAGTGCGCGGGCCGCGCGAAGCTCACCGGCGAGGAAGTCGCATCCATCTTCTTATACGGCCAGAAAGCCCAGCCAACGTCGCTCGACTCCAGCATGGCGCGGAATTGCGCTATCCAGGCATCCTGGTTTTCGCCGGATTCGCCCATCCAGATGGGCGCGCGGTAGCGCTCGCGGAAATCCAGGTAGGGCTGGATCACGTCCTGGGTGGGCGCGGTCCAGTATTTGTGGAAAGTGTAGATGGTATTGGGGTCGAAGGGCGGGCCGAAGACGTCGAAATTGCTGTCCCACTGCGCGCCGCCGAGGATGATGGCATGGTTGGAATCCACCTGGCGGATGGCTTCGGTGATCTTGCGGTATACGGGCTCCAGACGCGGATTCAGCCGCGCGACGCCCGGCGGAATAGGCTCATTGAGCAGGTCGTAGCCGAGAACTGCGGGCTCGCCGGCGTAGCGCTGCGCGATGCTGCGCCAGAATCCCGCGGCCAACTGCTGCTGTTGGTCGCTCTCGAACAGCCACGGATAGCCCCAACTATCGTCGATATTGGTGCCAGTCTGGCCGCCTGGCGCACAGTGCATGTCCAGAATTACCCAGAGATGCCGTTGGCGGCACCAGGCGATCACCCGGTCGAGCAGCGGGAATGCCGTGCCGTCTTCGATCAGCGCGGAGTGAAACGGAATGCGGACGGAGTTGAATCCGGCTTCGTGGATGAACCGGATGTCTTCTTCGGCGATGTAGGCGTCGCGATATTGCTTCCAGAAGCGGGCGGCTTCGTCCGGACCGATCAGGTCGTTGAACAGCGCCGAGATCTCGCGGTAGGACGCGGGTCCTTTATCGAAGTGAAACATGTAGCCTTCGGGCACCAGCCAGTTGCCCAGGTTGATGCCGCGCAGCAGCAGCTTCTCGCCGTTGGGGGCCACGATGCGTTTGCCATCGGTGTGGACGAAACGGTTGGCGGCGGCCGGCAGGGCGGCGGTTAGCAGGGCAGCGATGGTGACGATTCTTAGAAAGATGCGCATCTTTCGCTATCTTATAAAACAGCATGCGTCCCGAGGAGTCGGGACGCGGCACGCACGAGTGCGTGCGCCAGGGTATACTGGCGTTCCAGTATGCATATCGAGAACAGCAGGCGGTATTTTTTGGCGGCTTTTGTGACGGGGGCCGCGGCGTACGCGCAGCGCGACTGGAGCGGCAAGGATCCGATCCGCTATCCGGACCCCGACGTGCTGGCGCTGGACAAGCGCTTCGCCAAGTACAAGGTGAACAACACGCCGATCCGGCGGCTGCGGACGGGAATGCTCTGGGCGGAGGGTCCGGCGTGGTGCGGGGCGGGGCGCTACCTGGTGTGGAGCGATATTCCCAACAACGCGCAGATGCGCTGGCTCGAGGAAGACGGCCACATCAGCACCTACCGCTCTCCCAGCGGCAACAGCAACGGCAACACGTTCGACTATCAGCACCGCGAGCTTTCCTGCGAGCACCTGAACCGGCGGGTGGTGCGCTACGAGGCGGATGGCTCAGTCACGGTGCTGGCGGACAAATGGAACGGCAAGCCGCTGAACGCGCCCAACGACATCGTGGTGCATCCGGATGGCGCCATCTGGTTCACCGATCCGGGCTATGGCATCCTCTCGGCGTATGAAGGCGCGCGGGCGGAGATGCAGTTGAAAGAGGCGGTGTACCGCATCGACGGCCAAACCGGCAAGATGGAGATGGTGCTCGACGAAATGTACAAGCCCAACGGGCTGTGTTTTTCGCCCGACTATAAGAAGCTGTACATCGTGGACACCGGCGCCACGCATTATCCGGACGCGCCGCGCAACATTCGCGTGTACGACGTGGCGGACGCGCGCAGCCTGCGCAATGGGCGCGAGTTTGTGTCGACCAAGCCCGGGCTCGCCGATGGCATCCGCGCGGATGTGGATGGCAACATCTGGGCGGGCTGCGGCTGGGTGGGCGCGGGATTCGACGGCGTGCAGGTGTTTACGCCGGCGGGTGAGCGCATCGGCCAGATCCTGCTGCCGGAGCCGTGCGCGAATTTGTGCTTTGGCGGCAGCCAGCGCAACCTGCTGTTTATGGCCGCCGCGCAATCGCTATACGCGCTGTATGTGGAGACGCGCGGGGCGCACATCTGTTGAGCGCGGCGCGCGCGCAAGCAGTCATAACTTAATTTGACTGGGAGATCATGATGTGATAAATTGGCCGCGAGCCATAACCGATAGCCCCAACAAAATCGGAACCCCGGCTCACGGAGGAACTTTCGATGAAACTCACCCTTTCGATGGCACGCTATCCGGCGGTAGCCTTACTGGCATGCACCGCCGCGACCCTGTCGTTGGCAACGCCTGCCGATGCGCAGCCAGTCTCAATCCCAATCTTGAATCCCTCCTTTGACTTAGATGTGTTAGATGGTTCGCCTGGCGCCTCCTCAAATGGACTTACGGGCTGGATAACTGGCCCGAACAGCGGAGTATTTAAAGCCTCGACGACGCAATATCCGGAAGCACCGTCGACCGGAGTGTATTGTGCCTATCTGGGCTATTCGTCTGTAACCGGCTCCATCTCGCAGACGCTTGGCGCCACGGTACAGGCCAACACGACCTACGTTCTGACGTTGGGGATCGGAGCACGCGCGGATTACCCTTTTACCGGTTACGTCGCATCCCTCCTGGCGGGAAACGTGGTACTGGCCTCGGGGCACAAAACGACGCCGCTCGGTGGCACCTTCGTGAAAGAGGTGCTCGAGTATGAGTCCGGGGCAGCCCCGGCCCAATTGGGCCAGCGGTTACAAATCCGGATAGTGAGTTTGGGGGAGGGACAGGTCAATATCAATGGAGCGGTACTGACTGCCGCGCCCACGACCGCGCAATAGGCTCCTCGCGCGCCGCTGAGAGTGAGTTTTCGTACACCCGCGGCTGGCGGCATTCCCGAATCATGATTTTATTTGACAGTAAGATCGCGGCGTGGTAGAGTAGGCGCGAGCCACAACCGACCACCATAACTAAATCGGAACCCCGGCTCAACGGAGGAACTTTCGATGAAACATACGTTTTCGATGACTCGCAATCTGGTAGTAGCCGTACTGGCATCGGCTGGTGCGACCCTTTTTTTGGCAGCGCCCGCCGAGGCACAGCCAGTCCCAATCACGATCCTGAATCACAGTTTCGACATGGACGTACTGTCGTGCGGGCCGGGATCCAATTGCAACCAGTATGGAATTACAGGGTGGACAGTCGGTCCAGCCACCTACGTGGCAAAATTCTCAACAACGCAGTATCCGAGCGCGCCGTCTACGGGACTGTACGTCGCGGCGATTGGCAATTCGTCTGTAACCGGCTCCATCTTTCAGACGGTTGGCGCCACGGTGCAGGCCAACACAACCTACACCCTGAGCGTGACTGTAGGAGCCCGTGCGGATGAGGTATTCACCGGCTACGTGGCGTCGCTGGCGGCCGGAAATGCAGTAGTGGCCTCCGGTAACAAGGCGACTCCAGTGGGCGGCAACTTCGTGACCGAAACGATCACGTATGAGTCCGGCGCCACCCCCGCGCAACTGGGCCAGCCTTTACAGATTCTGATCACAAGTAAGGGGACTGGGCAGGTCAATATCGAAGACGTAGTGCTTACTCAGACTCCGACGGCCCCATAAGCCCATAAGCTGCCAGAGCGCTGGGGCAGGTGTCAACCTTAGTTGCGCCGATTCGCAATCGACGCGCCGGATACCAACCTGCCCCGCAGGCCCAACGGAGGAACTTTCGATGAGACATACGCTTTTGACACTGACATGGGCCGCCGCGACCCTCTTTTCAGCAACACCCGCGCAGGCACAGACAGTCCCCATCCCGATCCTGAATCACAGTTTCGACATGGATGTAACGGCGTGTTCGGGCTACTATTGCGGCCAATATGGGATTACGGGCTGGACAGTAGGTCCGCAGACCGACGTGCAGAATATGACAACGGCGCAGTATCCGATGGCGCCGTCCACGGGACTGTACGTCGCGGCCATTGGCAATTCATCCGCGCCCGGCTCCATCTTTCAGAGGCTAGGCGCGACGGTACAGGCTAATACGACCTACACTCTGACGGTGGGGGTGGGGGCCCGCTTGGACTATGATTTCACCGGCTACAATGCGTCGTTGCTGGCCGGAAACGTGACACTGGCTTCCGGTCACCAAGCGACTCCGCTGGGCGGCACCTTCGTGACCGAGGTGGTGGTGTATAAGTCCGGGGCCACGCCTGCCCAATTGGGCCAGCCTTTGCAGATTCTGATAACGAGTAAGGGGACTGGCCAAGTCGACATCGAAGATGTAGTGCTGACTGCTACGCCGACGGCGCTATAAGGCATTGTCGGCGATTACCAATCGGCGCGCAGGATGCCATCCTGCCCCACAACGGAGGACTCTCGATGAGACACATAGTTTTGACGCTGACATTTGCCGCCGCGGCTGTCTTTTTGGCGGCGCCCGCCGAGGCACAGACAGTCGAAATCCCGATCCTGAATCACAGTTTCGACATGGACGTATTGTGCTACTCTTGCTACCAATTTGGAATCACGGGCTGGACCGTTGGTCCACAGACCTACGTGCAAATCATGACAACGACGCAGTATCCGATGGCGCCTTCCACGGGACTGTACGTCGCGGCCATTGGTAATTCATCCGCCTCCGGCTCCATTTTTCAGAAGCTAGGCGCGACTCTGCAGGCCAACACAACCTACACTCTGACGCTGGAGGTGGGGGCTCGTGCAGATTATGATTTCACCGGCTACAATGCATTTTTGCTGGCCGGAAACGTGTCACTGGCCTCGGGCCACGAAGCGACTCCACTGGGCGGCACGTTCGTGACCGACGTGGTCGTATATAAGTCCGGGGCAGCCCCCGCCCAATTGGGCCAGCCGTTACAAATTCTGATAACGAGCAAGGGGACCGGACAAGTCGATATCGAAGATGTGGTCCTAACTGCTACGCCGACGGCTCCATAAGCGGATAGCCACGGCTTGCGCTGTGGCTCGGAACAGAGTAGTTTTACAACCGGAGGTAACACCTATGACGAAACGTTTTCTGATAGTAATAGCGATGGTGCTGGTATTGGGCGGCGCGACCCTCTTCTTCCACCGGAGAGCGTCCGCCACGACCACGCCGGTACCAATCCCGATCCTCAATCCGAGGTTCGATATAGACGTGTTGACGTGTTCGCCGGGCTCCAATTGCGATCAGTATGGAATTACGGGCTGGATAACTGGCCCAAGCACCTACGTGGCAAAATTTTCACCGACGCAATATCCGCATGCGCCCTCCACGGGACTGTACCTCGCGGCCATTGGTACTTCGTCTTCAACCGGCTCTATCTTGCAGAACCTCGCCGCCACCGTGCAGGCCAATACGACCTACACACTGAGTGTGGAAGTGGGTGCACGCGAGGATTATGCATTCACCGGCTACACGGTGTCGCTGGGGGCCGGCAGCATCGTACTGGCCACCGGTCATACGGCGACTCCGGTGGGTGGCAGCTTCGTGACCGAGGTAGTCACGTATGAGTCCGGGGCGACCCCGGCTCAATTGGGAGAGCCCTTACAGATTCTGATAACGAGTTCAGGGACGACTTCGGTGGGACAGGTCGATATCGAGGATGTGGCGTTGACTGCTGCGCCGACGGCTCCCTAACTTGCAAGGCTCCGCCTTGATATCCCTTCGGGATATGGAAGTCAGGAGTCAGAAGACAGAAGTCAGAATGGCACGCATAACGACAGACTAAGAGTCTGCGCCACGTTTCGCCATGCTCCAGAGACGGTCGACAGAGCGTTCCTTGTCCCACATGGGAGTCGGCTCGAAGAAGCCGGTATCTGGCACAAGGTGCTGGCGCACGACATCCTCGTTGAGGGTGATGCCGAGGCCCGGTCCGCTGGGCACGGTAATGAAGCCTTTGTTGATGATGGGCTTCTCGATGCCTTCCACCAGATCCTGCCACCAGGGCACATCCAGCGAGTGATTCTCGCAGGCCAGGAAATTTTCGGTGGCCGCGGCGCAGTGCACGCTGGCAAGCGCGCCGATGGGCAGGCCGGCGTAGTGCATGGCCATCGGGATGCCGTGCTCCATGGCGGCGTCGCCGATCTTGTGCGTTTCCAGAATTCCGCCCGAAGTGGAGATATCCGGATGGATCTTGCTGACGGCGTGCTTCTCGCACAGGGTGATGAAGCCTTCCTTCAGATAAATATCTTCGCCGGTAAGGATGGGCGTGGGGCTTTCCAGGGTGATGCGCTGCAAAAGGTCGGTGTATTGCCAGGGAATGACGTCTTCCATCCAGGATAGGTTGTACTTCTCGTAAGCTTTTCCCAGACGGATGATGGAGTGCACGCCGATGTGGCCCAGATGGTCCATGGAGAGCGGAATCTCCATGCCCACGGCCTCCCGCGCCGCCGCCACATATTCGCAGAGCTTCTCGATTCCCTTGTCGGTTACTTCGGCCGCGGTGAACAGATGGGGCAACTGATTGCGCTCCCAAGGCGTTTCTCCGGAGGGCATGGTCACGGTTCCGGGAATCTTGGCCACCATGTTGATGCCTAAGTCCATTTTCAGCCAGGTCAAGCCCATTTCCTCTTTGCGAATCTTCAAGCGCTTGGCGTAGACCGCGATATCGTCGGACTCCTCGGTATCGGCGTAGATGCGCACCTGATCGCGGAATTTGCCGCCCAACATCTGGTAGATGGGCAGGCCGTAGACCTTGCCCGCGATATCCCAGAGGGCCTCTTCCACGGCCACCACGCCGCCCGCCTGCCGCGAATGGCCGCCGAATTGTTTGATTTTCTCGAAGATGTAGGTGATGCGGAGCGGATTCTCGCCCACCACGCGGCTCTTGAGGAACAGCGCGTAGGTGGCGCTGGCGCCGTCGCGGACTTCGCCGAGTCCGTAAACTCCCTGGTTGGTGTCGAGCCGGATGATGGTGCAGGGGCCTGGACCGGGCTTGCGCACCGTGGCGATCCGCAGATCGGTGATCTTCAAAGTGGAAGGGCTGGAATTGGTGTTGACGTTTTGAAAGGGCGGCTCCGGGGCGGCTTTGGCGCGCGCGCCCAACACCGCGCCACCCAGCAGGGCGGCGGATGTTTTCAGAAGCCCGCGGCGGCCTATGCGCGGGGGGTCGTGTTTTGGCATGGGATCTGTTCTCCTGGCAGACCCACCATTATAGTGTCCGGCGCCGCTCGCGGCCCGGCGTCATCAAGCTATACTGAGGCGAGTGAACCGACAATATCACAAGTGGTACAGTCCCCATCTGCAAAGAGATATGGAGTTGCTGGAGTACGGGCACGCCGGGATGCCCGTCATCGTTTTTCCCACCTCCATGGGCCGCTTCTACGACTACGAAGACCGCGGCATGATCGGCGCCATCGGCTATCAGTACGATGCCGGGCGGATGCAGGCCTTCTGCGTCGATAGCGTCGATAAGGAAAGCTGGTATAACCGCGCGATTCCGCCGCGGGAACGCGTGCTCCGACATCTGCAATACGAGAGTTACGTGATCCACGAGGCGCTGCCGTTTATTCGCGGACGCAATCCGGAGGCGCGCGTGGCCGTCACCGGCTGCAGTTTCGGCGGTTATCACTGCGTGAACTTCGCGCTGCGGCATCCCGAACTGGTGGGCCCTTGCGTCAGCATGGGTGGGGCCTTCGACATCCATCAATTTCTGAACGGCTATTACGACGACAACTGCTATTTCAATTGTCCGCCTGATTTCCTGCCCAACATGACCGACGAGCGGTATTTGAGCGAGTATCGCAACGGCATGAAAATGGTGCTGGCGACCGGCGAAACCGATATCTGCCTGAATGAAAATCTGCGGCTGGGCGGCATCATGAGCGGCAAACAGATTCCCCACTGGCTGGATGTTTGGGGCGACGGTACGGGGCACGATTGGCCCTGGTGGCAGCGCATGGCCGTCAAATTCTTCGGATAGGCGGGCTTATTTTTACAAATTGTTCACACCTGCGAAGCCCGTTCAACGGGCCCAAGCCGTAAACTGTGAACAGAATGCGTAAACTCACAATTCTGGTTCTGATGGTTGCCAACGGCGCTTGGGCAGCTGGGACGCTGCGGGTACTGAAGGCTTTTGGCACGGGCAGCTGGCGGGAGGGGAGCGACCTGTATGCGGGTCTCATCATGGATTCGTCCGGCAACCTCTATGGCGCCGCCGAAAGCGGCGGCGCCTACGGCTTTGGCGTAGTTTACGAGCTGTCGCGCACCACGGGCGGCGGTTGGACCGAGACCGTGCTCTACAATTTCAAAGGCGGCGCCGAGGATGGCGCCAGTCCGCACGCCACGCTCATGCAGGACAGCGCCGGCAATCTCTACGGGACCACGGTGGGCGGGGGTCTTTCCGCCACCGCGTGCCGAACCGGCTGCGGCACCGTGTTCATGCTCACGGCCGCGAGCGGCTGGCAGGAGAGCGTGCTCTACCGCTTTACCGGCGGTACCGACGGGGCCATTCCGTATGCGGGGGTGACCATGGATTCCGCCGGGAATCTCTATGGCGCGACGCTATCCGGCGGCGCATACGACGAGGGCGCAGTATACAGACTGTCGCCCAGCTCAACCGGCGCGTG
>Ga0181534_10001377_pt1 | contig 15871 bp, 11 predicted proteins | sample PEATcosm2014_Bin_37_FD_119758 | JGI IMG/M metagenome (GOLD analysis project Ga0181534, IMG submission 119758) | Peatland microbial communities from MTU Mesocosm Facility, Houghton, MI, USA - PEATcosm2014_Bin17_10_metaG | ecosystem: Environmental > Terrestrial > Soil > Wetlands > Peat | place... | reverse complement strand
GCCACCGCCTCCGCGAGCGCCGCGGCGCTCTATCCCACGGTGAGCGCGAATGTGTCCGGCACGCGCGCCGAGTACGGCTCCGCCGCGGCGGCGGCAACCGGCGCCGCACCGGGTGTGTATCAGTATGTCACCGCCGGCGTTGCGGCGAGCTGGGAGCTCGATCTATGGGGGAAAACCCGTCGCCAGATCGAGTCGAGCAAGGCCAACGCGCAGGCCAGCGACGCCCAGCGCGCGGGTCAGCGCTTGTCGATCGCAGCCGATGTTGCAAGTTATTATTTTGCATTACGCCAGGCGGATATCGATATCGATTTTTTGCAGCGGCAGCAGCATGTCTACGGCGACCTCTTGGCGATGACGCAGGCCGGTTACACCCAGGGCGGATCCTCGGGCGATGACGTGCTCATTGCGCAGGACACGCTCGAAGCGGTGATTTCAGCCCTACAGATGACACAGATCCAGCGCGAACAGTACGAGCACGCCATCGCCGTGCTGATCGGGGTTCCACCGGGCGGTTTCTCCATCGAGCCGCGTAAAGACTATGTATTCGTGACGCCGGCGGTACCGATCTCCTTACCCTCGCAACTGCTGGAGCGCCGCTACGATGTGGTCTCCGCCGAACGACAGGCGGCCTCTGCGAATGCACAGATCGGCGTCGCGGCCGCAGCTTTCTACCCGACTCTCGATCTTGCCGCGCAAGGCGGCTACGTGCACAACCAATTCGCTCATCTGTTCTCGCTGCCCGACCGCTTTTGGACATTGGGCCCCACTCTCGCTGAGACCCTCTTCGACGGCGGAGCCCGCAGGGCCGCGGTGCGCGAAGCGCGCGCGACTTACGACGAAGAGGTGGCCGCGTACCGGCAAACCGTGCTGACGGCGTTTCAGAGCGTCGAAGACAGCCTGTCGTCATGGAATCATATTCAGCAACAAACCCAGGCTTACACCACCATCTATCAGCGCACCCAGACCCTGTTCGACCACACGCGTGCACAACGCGAAATCGGTGTGGCGAGCGAACAAGGCCTGCTGAACGAGCAGATCACGCTCTTGTCGGCAAAGCAGAATCTGGCGGACAGCCAGGCTTTGCTCACTCAGAGCAGCGTCGCCTTGATCAAGAACCTCGGGGGAGGCTGGCAATGGGACGAATCCCGCGAAGCGGCCACCACCACTACCACCACTACCACCTCTGCCACCTCGAGGAGCGTTCCCCCCACCGACACAGGCTCTGCGGAGAGCCTTGCGGTGCGGTGAGTACGACAGCTTGCGCGAAGATGGTGCCCAACCACGATTCAAACAGTATCGGAGTCCCTCCATGATGCGGGCATCGCAGGCATTGTTACCTTGTCTCGTCATGATGGCCGCGACGGGATGCGGTTCGGGCAAGAAGCCCGATGCGGCGGCGCCGCCAAAGGTCGGCACGGTAACGGCCGAGCAGCAAACCGTACCGCTCACCCGGGACTTGGTCGGGCGCCTGTCGGCGTATTTCAGCGCCAACGTCGTCGCCCGCGTTTCGGGTGTGCTGGTCAAGCGCACATATAAAGAAGGCGATGAGGTCAAGGCGGGCCAAGTCCTGTTCGAGATTGACCCGAGCTATTACACCGCCGTGCTCAAAAACAACCTGGCGATCCTGGCCGAAGATCAGGCGACGTTCATCAACAACCGCGTGACCGCAGAGCGCGATCGCAAGTTGCTGCCGATCGGCTCGGTGTCGCAGCAGACCGTGGACGATGCCGATGCGGCGGAGCGCAGTGCCGCCGCGAAAGTCGACGCCGATCAGGCGGCGGTCGAGACGGCGCGCATCAACCTGGGTTACACCCGGGTCACCTCGCCGATCACCGGCACCGCCAGCCAGCAGCAGGTCACCCAGGGCGCCTTGGTGGGCAGCGCGACCAGTGACACGGGCTCCGGCGGCACACTGCTGACGACGGTCGAGCGAATTGACCCGCTCTATGTGAATTTCACCATCAGCGCCGCCGACCTGTTGACCCTGCGCCAGGCGCGCAACGTCGCGCTCGCACACCAGAGCGACACCAAGGTCCAGATCACCCTCCCTAACGGCAGCCCTTATGCAGAGGCCGGCGCATTGGACTTCTCCGATGTGGCCGCGAACCCCATCACCGGCGCGGTGAATCTTCGAGCACTGGTGCCGAATCCCAAGCGTGATCTGCTGCCGGGCATGTACGTGACCTTGAGGATCACACTTGGCGAGCAGAACCACGTGTACCTGATCCCGCAGCAGGCGGTGCAACGCGACACCGTAGGCGCCTATGTGCTGGTGGTGGGGCCGGACGGCAAGGTGCTGCGCAAGGATGTCACCACCAGCGAGAGCAACGGCAACGACTGGATAATCACCGGCGGTCTCGAAAGCGGCGACCGGGTGATCGTCGCCGGTCTGCAGGGTGCGAAAGAGGGCGGCCAGGCCGACGCCGTTCCGTGGCAGCCGCCGTCACCCGCGGCGAGCCCGGCAGGAACTGGCGCCTCCAACGCCTCGAGTGCGGGATCGCGACCCGCAGCCCGCAGCCCGTAGCCCGTAACCCGTAGCGGAGCCCGCCTCATGCCCAATTTCTTCATCGATCGCCCGGTATTTGCATGGGTCATCTCCATACTCATCTGTCTCGGCGGTGTCATCTCGATGTTGCACATGGGCGTTGCGGCGTATCCCGACATTGCCCCGCCCCAAGTAACGGTCACGGCAACCTACCCCGGCGCCAATGCCGCCACCATGGAATCGACGGTCACGCAGGTCATCGAGCAGCAGCTCACCGGCATCGACAATCTTTTGTATTTCACCTCGACATCCAACAGTAATGGCACTGCGACCATTACGCTGAGTTTTGCAACCGGCACCAATCAGGACATCGCCGAGGTACAGGTACAGAACAAAGTCGCCCTGGCGCAGCCCCTGTTGCCCACCGAGGTGACGCAGCAGGGCGTTATCGTCGCGAAGGCGAGCCCCGACATCCTGTTGTTCGTTGCACTGTCATCCGACAATCCGTCAGTCGATGCGGGCCGCCTCAGCGATATCCTCGCCTCGCGGATTCAACCGGTGCTGTCGCGAATCAGCGGTATTGGCAACACGTTCTTGCTGGGCTCCGAATACGCGATACGCATCTGGCTGAATACCGACAAGCTGCAAGGTTACGGGCTCTCTGCCGCCCAGGTGCTGAATGCCATCAACGCACAAAACGCGCAGTTCGCCACCGGTTCCCTCGGTGCGGATCCGGCCGTCAAAGGTCAGACCTTCACGGCCACCGTATCAGGCGATACGCTGTTCTCCTCGCCGCAGCAATTCAATGACATCCTGCTGCTGACCACCGGCAACGGCACCGCGGTGCACCTGAGCGATGTCGCCCGCGTGACCTTCGGGGGCCAGAGCTACGGGAATGGCGCGGTCTGGAACGGCAAGCAGGCGGGCGGTCTCGGACTGTTCCTGCTGCCTGGCGCCAATGCCCTGGCGATCGCGAAGACCGTCAAAGCGCAGATGGCCCTCTTGGGGAAGGATCTGCCCCAGGGGGTGAGCTGGGACATTCCGTATGACACGACCCCCTTCATCACCGCCTCCATGACCGATGTGGCGAAGACGCTGGCCGAGGCGATCGCGCTGGTGTTCGTGGTCATGTTGATCTTCCTGCAGAACATACGAGCCACCATCATTCCTACCCTGGTGATACCCGTCGCCCTCCTTGGAACCTTTCTGGGGCTGTCTGCGCTGCACTTCTCGATCAATCAGTTGACGCTGTTCGGCATGGTTCTGGCGATAGGCATCGTGGTGGATGACGCCATCGTGGTGATCGAAAACGTCGAACGCATCATGGATGAGGAGCGCCTGGATCCCAGGGCGGCGACACGCAAGGCGATGGGTCAGATCACCGGCGCCATCATCGCCATCACGGTAGTGCTGACCGCGGTGTTCGTACCCTCGGCCCTGCAGCCCGGCGCAACCGGCATCATCTACTCGCAATTTGCGCTGACCATCGCCTTGTCCATGGGCTTCTCGGCCTTTCTGGCGCTCTCGTTCACCCCCTCCCTGTGTGCGGCGATCTTGAGGCCGCGCCACCCAGGTGAGCAGAAAAAGAACGTGGTGTTTCGCTGGTTCGACACGGGATTCGAGTGGACCCGCCAGGCCTATATCGGCCGGGTCGGTGCGGCCATTCGCCGCGCGCCCCGCTGGATGGTGGCCTTCGCACTGATCGCGGTCGTGGCAGGATTTCTCTACACCCGCCTGCCCACGAGCTTCGTCCCCGATGAGGATCAGGGCTTCATGCTCGGGATAATCACCCTGCCCTCGGGTGCAACCCTGCAGCGCACCGCCCAAGTCGTGGACGACGTGCGCATCACGCTGGAAAAGAGCGCCATCGGCAAAGACATCGAAGGCGTTTTCTCCCCGGAGGGCTTCAGTTTCGTAGGACAGAGTGAAAACGTCGGCATGGCCTTCATCAAGCTGAAGGATTGGAGCAAGCGTTCCCAGACAGCCATGCAGTTGATTCCGCAGGCGAACAAGATTTTGCACGCAGTCACCGGCGCTCAGATCTTCGTGGTGAATCTGCCCACCATCCGCGGCTTGAGCCAATTCGGCGGCGTCGATATGTACTTGCAAGCCCGCGCCGGCCAATCGCGTGCGCAACTCGCCGCGGCACAAAAGATTCTGCTCGATGAGGCCGGCAAGAGCCCCTTGCTCACCGGTACCCGCGCCAACTCGCTGCCCGAAGCGCCGCAGCTGAAGCTCACGGTCGATCGCGTGCAGGCGCAAAGCATGGGGTTGTCGCTGAGCGACGTCTACCAGGCGATCCAACTGCAGCTGGCGCCCAACTATATCGATCAGTTCACGTATGGAGGACGGGTCAAGCGCGTCTACGTCCAGGCGGATGCGCCCTTTCGCCGAGGCACCGATGCCTTCCAGCATATGTATACCCCCAACGGGCTCTCGAGTGTTGCGAGCGCAGCGACCGCCGCGGGCGGCTCCGCCGGTCAAAGCGCCAACACCAACGGCTACGTGACCCCCGCCAATCCCAGTGTCAGCAATACCGCGATCAGTCCCTACAACCTGGTGCCACTATCGAGCGTGGTCAAGGCCAGTTGGGGCGTGGGACCGCAGGCATTGCCCCGCTACAACGGCTACGCCGCCGTGGAGATCGTCGGCAATTCCGCCGGTGGATATTCCACCGGTCAGGCCATGCAGGCTTTGCAGAACATCATCAACAAGTCCCTGCCCGGGGGCTTCGCCTCCGATTGGACAGGACAGTCGTATCAGGAAATCCTCGCCGGCAATTCCGCCACCCTGCTATTGGTGCTGTCGATCGTCGTCGTATTTCTTTGCCTGGCCGCTCTTTACGAGAGTTGGTCGATTCCCGCCGCCGTGCTCCTGGTGGTGCCGTTGGGCGTGTTGGGCATGGTGACACTCTGCAAGCTCGCCGGCATACCCAACGACATCTACTTCAAGATCGGTCTCGTCACCGTGATTGGCCTCGCGGCAAAGAACGCCATCTTGATCGTGGAATTTGCGGTCGACCTGCAGGCCGAGGGCAAGACGCTTTTCGACGCGGTGATAGAAGCCGGGAAGCTGCGATTGCGCCCCATCCTCATGACCTCGATGGCGTTCATCTTGGGTGTATTACCGCTGGTCCTCTCGAGCGGCGCCGGCGCCGCCTCGCGCCACGAGATTGGCACGGGCGTGATAGGCGGCATGCTGTTCGCAACCTTCCTGGGCTTGCTGATGATCCCCATCTTCTACGTCGTCGTGCGAGGTCTGCTGGGCGACAAGCTGGACGAGGTGTCGCGGCCGCGGCGCTCGGTGAGGTAACCATAAGAAAAATAAGGATTATTGGTGGCCAGGGAGGGAATTGAACCCCCGACACGCGGATTTTCAGTCCGCTGCTCTACCAACTGAGCTACCTGGCCATCTGGGGACGCGTATTAAACAGGCGTCAGCGCCGATCGTCAATGAAGATAGGCGGAATCAGGCACTTACGCTGCCAACCCGGCGGCCAGTTTGCGTTGGATGGGATCGATGTGGCATGCGCGAAAAAACGGCTGCGGGACCTCCCGCAGCCGGCTGTTCCACGACAAACGAATCTATCGAGAGCCAGGATCAGCCCTTACGTTAGCGGCACCGCCGATCCGCTCGCCATCGGGCATGCCCTGAATTTCGCGTGACGCGCGTCGGGTTTTCGCGACACAATCCCGCCGCGCTCCTCGACTGCGGCTTGGGCGTGATTTGCTACCATGATCCTTCCGTCGCATCGCGCGATGCCCCCATGAGACAGGGAAGTTCATTTTGGTAGAGCCCGTACGCCTGGTCATTTGGGATCTGGACGAGACCTTTTGGAAGGGTACGTTGACCGAGGGCGGAATCGAGTTGATCCCGCGGCATGGCGAACTCGTGCGGCTGCTCGCGGGTCGCGGCATCGTGAGTTCCATCTGCTCGAAAAATGATCACGCCGCGGTTGAGCGGGTGTTGCGCGATGCCGGGATTTGGGATCTTTTCGTCCTGCCGAGCGTGAACTGGGAGCCGAAGGGACCGCGGCTCACGGCGTTGATCGAGTCGCTGCAATTGCGGCCCGCCTCGGTGCTGTTCATCGATGACAACCATCTGAACCGCGAGGAGGCGCAGCACGCACTGCCGGAATTGCAGGTGAGCGATGAGGGCATCATCCCATCGATCGCGGACTCACCGGCCTTCGCGGGCAAGGCCGACCCGGAGCTGTCGCGCCTGCGCCAATACAAATCACTCGAACTGCGCAAGTTCGACGCGGCGGCCGCGACGCACGATGCCACCGGGTTTCTGCGGGCCTCCGGAATCGTCGTCAGCATCGAACACGACGTCGCGGCGCATCTCGATCGCGCGGTGGAGCTGATCAACCGCACCAACCAGCTGAACTTCGTCAAATCCCGCCTCGCCGAGGATCCGCAGGGGGCCCGTGAGGAATTGAGCGCGCTGCTCGCGCAGCACGACATCCTCGCCGGCTTGGTGCGCGTCACGGACCGCTACGGCGATCACGGCTATTGCGGTCTGTACATCTTGAAGCACAAGCGGCTGCTGCAGTTTGCGTTTTCCTGCCGCATTCTGGGATTGGGTGTGGAGCGCTGGCTGTACCGTCGGCTCGGCAGTCCCGCCATACAGATCAGTGAGCCGGTGAGCGCGCAGCTCATCGTCGATGAGCCGCCGATCGATTGGATCACGCTCACCGATTCCCCGCTGTCGCAGCCCGATCCGGCCGCAATTCAAGGATCGATCTTCGCGCGCGGGGGTTGCGACTTGAAGGCCGTGGGGCACTATTTCAACGTCGGTGCGTTTCGATTCACCGGTGAGTTCAACCTGGGCCGCCACTATTCGGATATGCGCATCGATCATTCCATGTTCCTGCGCTACGCCATCACCGGATTGCCGCCGGGTGGTTTGCAGGCGTGCCAGCGACTGGGTTACGAGGAGTCGGATTTTCGCACCGCGCTGCACGAGGAGCGGCCCGGCAAACGGATTTGGCTGCTCAGCTTCTTCACCGATGCGGCATTCGCGCTCTATCGGCATCGACGCAGCGGCGTGATGGTGCCGTTCATGCTGCGCCGTTGGCCCGATCAGACGGCGGACGTGCGGCACGTGACCCTCGAGCAGCTGCCGGCGGAGGCGCACGCGATCCATGAATCCGTTCTCGCCGAACCGCTGGCGTACCTGCGGCATCAATTCGATTACCTCGGATTGATTTCCGAATCCCAGTTCAAGGAGAACCTGCGCATCGTGCTCGATTCGGCGCCGCCCGGGACGCGGGTGTTTCTATTGACCGCGAATGAGCAACTTCAGGATCCGGTCGAACCGGTGCGGCATCATTCCCTGGAGTTCAAAGCGCTGAACCGCTGGATGCGCGGCGTCGCCCGCTGGCGGCGCCACGTGACGGTGCTCGACGTGCGCCATTTCATCGAGTCCGACGCCGAGGTGCACAACTGGGGGCACTTCAATCGGATGGTGTACTTTCGCATCTACCGCGAACTCGAGCGCCGGATCGGCCGCTAGGTGGTGCGCCGCTCGAAGCTGGCGCGGATGCCGGCGGGCAGCAGCGTGAGCATGGCGCGCAGAATCAGCGGCACGACGATGAGCTCGTCCACCGCACCGAGCACCGGGATGCCCAAATTCAACGGATCCACGGCATATAAACCCAGGGCGATCACGAAGGGCCAAAGCCACAGCGGGCGGGCCGGGTGGGAGAGGGCGTGGAACAGCAAGCGCAGGTCGCGCCCGCTGCGCCGCCAGAACCGAAATAATCGCAGCATGGCGGTAAGCTAGTACCGGCGCCCGCGGTTTTCAAGGCCCGTGGCCCGAAGCTTCGTGCCATCATGGCGCATTGACCACCCCATGGAACAGCCATCTATGCCGCTCGAGTATTGCATCGACCCCGCCATTTTCGCGCTCGACCCGGGCTATCGCCGTGGCCTGATCATCGCCGGCTCGCTGGCCAATCAACCCTCGCCCGAGGCGCTCATCGCGCAGTTGCGCGGCCAGGAGCTTAAGCTGCGCGGCGAATTGGGCGAGGTTCCCGTCACTGAGCACCCACGCATTGCCGCCTGGCGCAGCATCTACCGCAGTTTCGGCGCGCGACCCTCCGATTTTCGCTCCTCGATCGAGGCGCTGGCGCGCCGGGTGGCGCGCGGCGATGCGCTGCCGAGCATCAATGCGTTGGTGGACATCGGCACGATCGTGTCGCTGCGCTATTTGACCCCGGTCGGCGTGCACCCGGCGCCCGACGGCGGTGCGCCGTTGCAATTGCGACTGACCGTCCCCGGCGACACGTTCCTGCCGCCCGACGGCGGCCCCGCGGAGTCGCCCGCCCCGGGCGAGGTGGTGTTCGTGCAGGGCACGTGCGTTTTGACCCGGCGCTGGACCTGGCGCCAAGCGGCCGGGACCCTGACCCACCTCGACACCACCGCGGTGTATTTCAACATCGATGCGCTGTCGGTCCTGCCGGATGCGGCCTTGAAGGCCGCGAGCGCCGACGTGGCGGCCCTGGTGCAGGAATTTTGTGGCGGCGTGCTCGAATCGGCCGTGCTCGATGCGCGCAACCCGCGCTTGGGAAACTGAACTGGCATGGGAACTGCCGAACACATCCGCACGCTGCGGCTTCGCGCCGGCCGCACCGAGGAGGAACTCGCCGATGCCCTGGGTCTCACCGTGCAGGGCTATCGCAATGTGGAACAGCACGATGCGGAATTCGAATCGACGCTGAGCATCGCCCAGTCGCTCACGTTGGCGCGGCTCCTGTCCGCCGACGTGGTGGAGCTGCTCGGCGAATCGAAGCCCACGACGCCTGCCAATATTCCCGCCATTCGCGCCGTGATGCGGGCCCAGCTCGGCGACTCGGAAGAAACCCGCGAGGCGTTGGAAGATGCCCTCGATTGGGATCTTCGACCGTTTCTCGATGGCGGCGAGGGGTGGACCACCGTCTACACGCTGGAATTCGTCCGCGGTCTGGCGAGCGTCATGGGACTCGATTGGAACCACGTACTCGCCGGGGTGGAGAGCGGCGGGTGAGGTTCGCCCGGTGGGGCGTGCTCCTGTGGGGCGTGATCGCCTTGGCCGCCGCGCGGTCGGCGCCGGCCGCAACCGATGCTCACGCGGCAGGCGCGCCGGCGGCGCGCGCTCAGGTCCGATTCGTGACGGCGGGTGAGGGCGACCTGTGGCCGTGTTTCTCGGCCGACGACACGCACATTGTATTCAGCCGCCGCGTGGGCGCCGGATGGGCGCTGTTCCTGGTTCCGGTGGACGGAGGAGCCGCGGTGCCGCTGGCTTCGCCGGGGTTGCCGGTGAGTGCCACCCGGGCGAATTGGTCGACTCGCAATCAACTCATCGCCTTCACCGGCGAATCGACCGCGAGGTCGGCGGCGGTGTGGCTCGTCAAGCCGGATGGCTCGGACGCGCACGCGGCGGCGCTGCCGATGCCGGCGAGCGCGCTGTTCTATCCTTCGTGGTATCCGGACGGTCGGCGCATCGCCGTGATGGACGGCGCGGAGTATTCGATCAAGCGCATCGATCTCGAGCAGCGCACCGTGGTCACTCTGACCGATCCGCGGCAGGTGTACACCGGACGCCCGAGCGTCTCGCCCGACGGCCGCTCGATTGCATTCGCGGGCCAGGAAAATCATGGCCAGCCGTACGATCAAACCCGTAATGCGATCTGGCTCCTGGACGAGACCGGCACCGCGCGACCGGTCGAATCGAAGCCGGCTCAAGGCCGCTCGCCCGCCTGGTCGCCGGGTGGCGGGCAATTGCTGTTCGAATCCAATCGGGCCGGCAACGGCGACGCGTATGCCATCTTCGTGATCAACCGAGATGGCACCGGCATTGCCCAATTGACCGACGCGGCATTGAACGCGGTGCATCCGGTCTGGTCGCACGATGGGCGTCACATCGCGTTTTCGGCGGCCGCGGTACCCTTGGTGGGTCGCCGGAGCATCGGACTCATCGAGGCGCCGGCGGAGCCGCGCACCCGGCCTGACGCTCGCAACGAATGAAGGAACGGATCATCAAATACCACTCAAAATCGCTTGCGGTCAATCCCCGGGGCTGGCGGCCGCTCGCCGCAGGCGTGCTCATGCTGCTTGGATCCTCGCCGCACGCGAGCGCGCAGACCGACCCCACCCCAACTTATGAAAACAGCGTGACCGCCTACGGGGGCTACCGCTTCGGCGGCAGCGCGACCGATACCACAACCAATTCGGCCATCGACCTCAACAACGGGTCGAGCGCGGCGCTCACCGTGGATGTCGGGATCGATCCGAGCCGCCAGATCGAATTTCTCTACAGTCAGCAGCACACGGCGCTGAGTTCCGGCGCGTTCTCGGCGCAGGCCAACAACCTGGGACTCACGCTGCGCAACTTTCATATCGGCGGCACCAATTTCATCGAGGAAATCGGCCGCGGGCTGTATGTCATGGGGGGTCTTGGCGCAACGACCGCAACGCCTGAGCAAAGCGGACTGAACTCCGAGACGTTTTTCTCCGGCAACCTCGGCATCGGGTGGATGCTGCCCTTGGGCGCCCACGTGGGATTGAAGTTCGAGGCGCGCGGTTACGGTATAGTGCTCAATCACAACGGCCGCTTGTTCTGCGGCGGAAATTCCGGTTGCACGATCGCGGTCAACGGCAGCGGCCTGTTCGAGGGCGAAGTGCTGGCCGGGCTCACCGCACGCTTTTAACACCGAAGGATACTCATGCTTTTCGACGCTTTCTCCGCACGCACCCTGCAACTTGCCAATCGTACCGTCATGGCGCCCCTCACCCGCAGTCGTGCGGTCGAAGGCAACACCGCCAATGCCCTGATGGCCGAATATTACGGGCAGCGCGCCGGCGCTGGTCTGATCGTGACGGAGGGCACTTCGCCCTCACCCAATGGGCTGGGTTATCCGCGCATCCCCGGACTTTTCAACGCAGCGCACGTGCAGGGCTGGAAATTGGTCACCTCGGCGGTGCATGCCCGGGGCGGCAAAATTTTCGTGCAATTGATGCATACCGGACGCGTCACCCACGTGGCGAATCTGCCGGCCGGCGCCGAGGTGGTGGGACCCGCAGCCGCTGCCTGTCCGGGCGAAATGTATACCGATGCCCTGGGATCGCAGCCCCACAGTGTGCCGCGCGCCATGAACGATGGGGATATCGCGCACGCGGTGGCCGAATACGCCGCCTCGGCGCGTCTGGCGCGCGAGGCCGGATTCGACGGGGTGGAGTTGCACGGCGCCAACGGCTATCTCATCGAGCAGTTTTTGAATCCGCTGGTCAATGACCGCACCGATGCCTATGGAGCCGGCTTCGAGGCTCGCAACCGCTTTGCTCTCGAGGTGGCGCGCGCCGCGGCGGCCGCCATCGGTGCCGACCGGGTCGGCATCCGGTTGTCGCCTTACGGCGTGTTCAACGGCACGGGTGCCTACCCCGAACTCGAACCGCAATACCTGTCGCTCGCCACGCAGTTGTCGGCGTTGAAGCTGTTGTACGTGCATCTGGTCGATCACTCATCCATGGGTGCGCCGCCGGTGCCGGCGCCGTTCAAATTGAAACTGCGCCAGGCGTTCGACGGGGTGTTCATTTTGTCCGGCGGTTTCGATCGGGCGAGCGCCGAAGCCGCGCTCACCGAGCGGCGCGGGGATTTGGTGGCATTTGGCCGGTCCTTTCTCGCCAATCCGGATTTGGTGACGCGGATGCAGAACAATGCGCCGCTCAACGCGCCGGACCCGGCGACCTTCTATACGCCGGGACCCAAGGGCTACACGGATTATCCGACGCTGTAGCGCGGCGCACCCGCGCTCACATCTTGGGCAGCGCCCAGGACGCCCGCAGGTAATAAAAGGCCCCGTTGATCCCGACGGGGTTCGCGTAATTGTAGGGGAAGGCCCCGTAGTACGAACCTCCGGGCGTGGTCTGGTCGGGATAGCGGTTAAAGAGGTCGGTGCCGCCGAGGGCGAGGGTCAGGCTGCGCGTCACGTTCAAGTGCGCCTCGGCATTGACGGTCCAAGCGGCGCCATATTTCTGCACGTTCGCGCCATTCAAAGTCGGCAGCGACGAATCGTACGAAAACGCGTACAAGCCGCCGTAGTGAATCGGCTGCAGGCTCGCGCCCCAGCGCTCGTTGGACCAATCCGCCGATAGGATCAATTTCGTGGCGGGCGAGCCGTACTCGAGCGGAATGAGCACCGTCTGATTGACGTTGCCGGCATTCGCGAGCGCGCCGCGCAGCGGCCCATCCTGCTCGAGGTAGTTGCGATTGAAGGAGCTGCTCAGCTTGAGCTCGCCCCCGGCCAGGTGCTGGGTATTGCTCACCACGAAATCGAGTCCGCGCGTGATGGTGTCAAGACCGTTGGTGAGAAAAGTGACCGCGGTGACGTCGAACGGATTCGCCGTGGTGATCGGTATTTGACCGGTGGGCGTGATCCGGTCCCAGATCCGGATTTGATACACATCGAGCGTGAGCGAGGTGTTCGCGGGCGCGCGCCACGCAAGACCTGCGGTGTAGTTGGCGGATTTTTCGGGTTGCAGGGCCTGCCCGCCCTGGGCGGCCGCCAGCGGATCGGTCGGCGGCAGGAACGCCGTATTCTGCAATTGGGTGCCGGTGGCATCGAAATTGAGTGTCGTGATGCGGATGCCGGTCTGTGCCAGAGCCGGGGCGCGAAAGCTGTTCGACACGGCGCCGCGAAACAGGAAATCCTCGGTGAATTTGAAGCGCATGGATGCCTTGCCGGTGGTCGAGCTGCCGTAGTCGCTGTAATCCGAGTAGCGGCCGGCGACGCCGATCAGCAGGCGCGAGGCAATTTCGTGGTCGACATCAAGGTAAATCGATTCCACGTGGCGCGTCAGATGCACGGTGTATTGCGGCGGCAGGCCGTTGTCACCCTGCGATCCCGGCGGAATGACCTCACCGGTCGACTCATCGATGCGGTAGGGTCCCGCGGCGTAGGAGGCCGGATCGCCGGGCGAGGTGTGGTAGGACTCGTGCAGGTACTCGGCGCCGGTCGATAGATTGATCGGTGCCGCGAGGCCTGCGACGCTCAGTTCGCGGGTCAGATCCAGGTTCAGAGCGCGCTCCTCGTACGTGAAGTCCGCCACATGGAAGCTCGTCGGGCTCGCGGGGCCCAAGGAGGCGTTGACCGTGTTCGTGAGCCCGTAATCGAAGGTGTTATAGCCCTCGCGCCCGCTGAAGTCCCAGTTCCAACCCGCGAGATCCCCCTTCGCCCCGGCGACGAGGTCGAGATCTTCGCTGACGCCGGTCGAAGTCGGCCGATAGCCGTTCGGGAAGATGGACAACACATTGGTCGGATCGCCGGGGTAGCGGAAAAATGCGGCACCCCGCGTGTCGCGCCAGTTGAACGTGCTGAATGAATACAGCTCCGGGCCGCCGGAGAGCGCCCATGAGGCGTTGTAAAACACGCTCTTGTTGATCACGGCGGGATCTCCCGACTGGAACAGCACGTCGTTGTTGAGCGCGAGGTCCGCGGGGGTCGAGTTGTAGGAGGCATCCGAGCTCGTCGGGCCGGCGCGATTGGTCGAGCCGGTGCTGCGGTAATCGGCGCCGAAATGGATGATGCCCGTCTCGGCGAACTTGAGTCCGTAGTCGGCGCTCACGGTTCGGTCCCGGCCGTCGGTGAGATTGCGGTTGGTGGGCGCGAAGTGGGTGTGATTCTCGCCGACCAGGGCATCGACGCTGCCGCCTTCGGCGCCCGACTTGAGCACGATGTTGACGACGCCCGCGATCGCATCGCTGCCGTACAGGGCGCCGGCCCCGTCGCGCAGGATCTCGATGTGATCGATCGCCTCCTCCGGGATGGCGTTCAAATCGACCGCGACGGTACCCGGGAACAAACCTTCGATATCCATGACGGCGTTCGTGTGGCGCCGTTTGCCGTTCACCAGCACCAGCACCTGATCCGGGGCCAATCCGCGCAGCTGGATCGTGCGCACCGAGTCCGAGGTGCCGCTCGAGGAGGCCCGCGGCATGTTCACGGACGGCGAGAGGGTCTGCAGAGCCTGTCCGAGCTCGCCCGACACCAACGCCTGTTTGACCGCCTCGGCGGTGAACACATCGATCGGCACCGCGCTGTCGAAGACGCTGCGGTCCTTTACGCGGGAGCCGAACACCGTCACGGCGTCAAGCTCGCTCGAGGCCGAGGCCGGGGCCGTCGGTTCCTCGGCCCAACCGATCGGTGCCGTGCACACGAGTCCGATCAGCGTCCGACACAGTCCGGCGCGCAGGCGCGGCAAAATTCGCATCATCATCCTCATCATCCCCTTGGTTTCATCCAATCAAAAGACAAAAGACCGCCGCCGCAGCCGGTCAATTGCGAAGGGCGGTATCTTCGTGGGTTTTCTTATCGCGGGCAAATACAGCTACGATATTATAATATGCGTAATAAGTCGGATGGGACCAGCGGCCGGGGCGTCGAGCAATGATCATACGGGCCGCAGCCGCTTCCTCGCGCATCCTGCATTGCGTTCATATCGCGTTGTTGGTCCTGCTGTGCGTGCCGTCCGTGCAGGCCGGCCCGGCCCTCGCCCGCGTCAAGGCGACCGGGGTGTTGAACGTCGTGCTGATCGAGGATTATCCGCCGTTCGGATTCATCAACGCGAACAACGAACTCGCCGGTTTCGACGTCGATGTGGCCGGGGCGCTGGCGGCCAGGCTTGGGCTGAAGCTCAAGCTCGCCACCCCGGGCTGGGAGACCATCGTCTCGGGCCGCTGGCAGGGGCGCTGGGACGTCTGCATCTGCTCCATGAGTCCGACCGAGGCGCGCGCCCGGGTGCTCGATTTTCCGGCGCATTATTACGATTCGCCGGCCGTGCTGGTCGTTCACAAGGACGAGCAGCACATCAAGTCGCTGGCGGACATCTCCGGCAGGCGGGTGGGCGTCGGCACCGGCTCGAGCTACGAGAGTTTCCTGAACCAGTCGCTCAAGATTCCCGGTCGCCCGCCGCTGCAGTACCCGTTTCACGACGTCACGGTCATTCCGGGCGATGAGACCGTGAGCTTTCGCAACCTGGCGCTCGGCCCCGGGGTGCGCTTGGACGCCATGGTCTCCAATCTGGCGACCGCCCAGGCCAACGTCGAGTCGACGCACGCGCTCAAAATCGTCGGCGGCACCCTGTATACGGAACCGAATTTCGTTGCAACTGAGAAGGGCGATCCGGAATGGAATGCCACGGTGGCACGCGCCATCGCGGATCTCAAGACGGACGGCACGCTCGCGCGGATTTCCCGCAAGTGGTTCGGCATCGACATCACCGCGGAAGGGCACTGATGGCGGTCGCGCGCCACGACGAGGGTAGCACCGTCACCCGGCGGCGCTTTTTGCGGCGCGTCTGGCTGGTGTGGGCGACCATGGCGGTGCTGCTCGGCGTCGCCGGTTAT
>Ga0181534_10001375_pt1 | contig 15874 bp, 9 predicted proteins | sample PEATcosm2014_Bin_37_FD_119758 | JGI IMG/M metagenome (GOLD analysis project Ga0181534, IMG submission 119758) | Peatland microbial communities from MTU Mesocosm Facility, Houghton, MI, USA - PEATcosm2014_Bin17_10_metaG | ecosystem: Environmental > Terrestrial > Soil > Wetlands > Peat | place... | reverse complement strand
GATCCGCGCGAGCGGGAGCTGCCGAACGTGGGCATCGTCGCGCTCGAGGATGCGGAGACCGGCGAGGTGATCGAGCTCGACACGGCGAGTGCCGCGGTTCGGAAAAGCTTCCGCGAGCAGGGAGTGGAAAGGGCGCGCCGGCTGGTGAGCGATTTCCGCTCCGAAGGCGTCGATACGCTGCAGTTGCGCACCGATGCGCCGTACATGCCGGCGCTTCAGGGGTTTTTCAAAACCCGCGAGCGCCGGCGCGTATGAGGACAGGGCGGGCGCGATCCGACGCGGCATGGTGGTTGGCGGCTCTCGGCGCTCTCGGCGTGCTCGGCGCGCGCGCCGCGGAGGAGGATATTCACGACATCCGCGGGCCGAAATACGTGCTGCCCGCCTGGGTGGTGCCGGTGGCCGCCGCCGGCGCGGCGCTGTTGGCCGCAGGCGCGTACGGCATCTGGCGCCGGGGGCGCCGTGCGCGGGTGGCCCGCGTTTTGTCGCCTTACGAGCTCACCCTGCAGCGGCTCGAGGAGATCCGCGGGTTGATGCGACCGGCCGGGGCGCGCACGTTCGGCATCGCCGTTTCGGATGTCGTGCGCAGCTACATCGAACAGCGCTTCCAGATCACGGCCACTCACAGCACCACGCAGGAGTTCCTGCAGGGTCTGCTCGCCTCCGCCGATCCGGCGCTCGTGCGCCACCGTGCGCTGCTGTCCGAATTCCTCGAGCAATGCGATCTGGTCAAATTCGCCGGCGAGTCGCTCACGCTGCCGGGAATGGAATCACTGCACCACAGCGCCTGCACCTTCGTGCGCGAAACCCATGACGCCCGTGATCCGCTTTCTGCAGCCTGAATGGTTTTGGCTGCTTGCGCTGCTGCCGCTCGTCATGCTCTGGCGCGGCCGCCGCGGGCCGGTCGCCGCCATCGAATATTCCGACGTGGGACTCGCGCGGGCGGTGGCGCGCAGCAGCCGCAGCCGCATCGGCGGCTGGGTATGGCTGCTGCCCATTCTCGCCGGCGTGCTGATGATCGTCGGGCTCGCGCGACCGCAGCGCGAGCACAGCCGCATCGAGGTGACGGCGAACGGCATCGACATCATGCTGGGTCTCGATGTTTCCGGGTCGATGCACGCACTCGATTTCGAGGTGGATCACCGGCGGGTGAACCGCATCGAGGTGGTCAAATCCGTGGTGGCGAAGTTCATCGAGGAGCGGCCGAGCGATCGGATCGGCATCATCGCGTTTGCCGGGGCGCCCTATCTTGTCAGCCCCATCACGCTCGATCATGACTGGCTGCTGCAGAATCTCGAGCGCGTTGCCATCGCCGGCGGCGAGGATGACGGCACCGCCATCGGCTCGGCGCTGGCCGCCTGCGTCAACCGGCTGCGCCTGACCCCGGCGAAATCCAAAGTCGTGATCCTGCTCACCGACGGCATCAACAACACCGGAAAAATCTCCCCGCTGGCCGCGGCCGAGGCGGCCAGGACACTCGGAGTGAAGGTCTATACGATCGGCGTGGGGGTGCGCGGCGAGGCACCCATCCCGGTCAAGGACGAGGCCGGCCACATGCATATGATCATGGCCAAGGTCGACGTCGATGAGCAGACGCTCAAGGCGATGGCTGACGAGACCGGCGGCCGGTTCTACCGCGCCACCGACACCAGTTCATTGCAGCAGATCTACGAGCAGATCAACCGCTTCGAGAAGTCCGCGCAAACCGTGCAAAAGTTCGAGCGGGTCGAAGAACTGTACCGATGGGTGTTGTGGCCCGCGCTCGGCATTCTGGGGTTGGGCTTCGTGCTGCAGCATACGCGGCTGCGCAGGCTCCCATGAAATTCAGCGCTCCGCTCTGGCTCGTGGTCGGTCTGCTCACCTGCCTCCTGTTGGTGTGGATCTGGCGCCGCTACGATGCCCGCCAGCGCGCCGCGCTCGCGAATTTCGTCGCGCCGCAGCTGCGCATCCAGCTGACCCGCTCGATGTCGATCCTGCGGCGCCGTGTGCAGCGCCTGGCGGTGCTGGCGGCCTTCGCGTGCCTGTGCGCGGCACTGGCCGGACCCCTGGTCGGCTATCGGTGGGAGAACATCAACCGGCGCGGCAATGAGATCGTGTTCGCGATCGACACCTCACGCAGCATGCTCACCCCGGATGTCAAACCCAATCGTCTGGTGCGTGCCAAGCTCGCGATCGATGATTTCGCGCATCAGCTGGACGGCGATGCAGTCGGAATCGTGGCCTTTGCCGGCAGCTCGTTCCTGGTCTGTCCGCTCACGCTCGACTACGGCGCGTTTCATGAGTCGCTCGACACGATCGACACCCAGACGATCCCGCGCGGGGGCACCAACATCTCGCGCGCCATCCTTGAATCCCAGGTGGCGCTGCGCCGCCGCCCCGGTACCGATCGGATCATGATCCTGGTGACCGATGGCGAGGATCTCGAGGGTGATGCGTTGGCGGCGGCCCGCGCGGCGGTCCGGCAGGACGGGGTCAAGATCTACACGGTGGGCGTGGGCAGCGCCGCCGGGGATCTCATTCCGATCCCGTCCGATCAGGGCGGCGGGTTCGTCAAGGACGAGACCGGCGCCTTCGTGAAGTCGCGCCTCGACGAGGCGGCGCTCAAGGCCCTCGCGGCGGCCACGGGCGGTTTCTATGTGCCGCTCGGAACACAGGGTGAGGGGCTCGAGACCATACGCCGGGCGGTGCTCGGTGGCCTGACTAAGCACGATCTGGCGTTTCGGCAACAGCGTGTCTACATCGAACGCTTTCAATGGCCGCTCGCCGGCGCGCTCGGATTCTTGCTCGCCAGTCTGCTCGTGGGGACGCGGCGCCGCCCGGCGGTTCGAGCGGCACAGGTTTCCGGCATCGTCCTTTTGAGCAGCCTGATGGGGCTGCTGTTCGACCCATTGGCGCGCAGCGATGCGGCCGAATCGAGCGAGAAGCCCCGGGTGGAATTCAATTCGGGCGCCGCCGCCTACCGGGCGGGACAATTCCCGCAGGCGGCACAGGACTTTCAGCGGTCGATCATGCAAGCACCCTCCAGCGAACCGCAGCGCCTCGCCGACCAGCAAGATTCCTATTACAACCTCGGCAACACGCTGTATCGGGCCGGTCAGGCGACGCAGCAGTCGGCTCCGCAGGAGACCTTGAAGAAGTGGGAGCAGGCGGTGAAGGCCTATGAAACGGCGTTGCAGCTGCGTCCCGACGATGTGGACAGCAAGTACAACCGGGATTTCGTCAAACGCAAGATCGATGCCCTCAAGCAGCCGCCTCCGCAGGGACAGGGGAAGGGGCAGGGACAAGGGCAGGGTCAAGGAAAAGGGCAGGGCCAGGGTGCGGGCGAGCCGCCCAAAGGGCCGCCGCCGGCGCAGCCGCCACCGCCACCGCCCCAACCGCAGCAGCAGCCACCACCGCAGCAGCAGCCACCACCGCAGCAGCCACGATCACAGCCGCCGCCTCAGCCACAGCCACAGCAGCAGCAGCAACCGGGCCAGCCGCCGCCGGCGGCGAACTCCCCGGCACAGGGGCAGGCGGCGGACGAGAGGCGTGCGCCGGGGCAGATGAGCCCGGAAGAGGCGCGCGAATTGCTCGATTCGGTCAAGGGCGATGAGCGTCATGCGCTCGGCGCGCCGCTCGCGCGCCGGCCGGATGAGCCGCCGCCGGACAAACCCTTGAAGAATTGGTGATGGCATGAACAGCGCCGGCCATCGTCACAGCTGTTGGATCGTATGGATGGGCGCATGCCTCATGGCCCTGCGCACCGCCATGGCAGCCGCCCCCATCGTGAGCGCGACCCTCGAACCCCAACAGATCTCGGTGGGCCAATCCGCCGAGCTCACCATCACGACTTTGGGCGCTGAACTGGAACCTGTCTCGCTGCCGGTGGTAGCGGGTCTGCAGTTTCGAATCGTGAGTCAATTCCGGCGGACGGAGACGATCAATCGGGGCACGCTCACCACCACCTCGGTCGTGGTGCGGGTGACGCCGAAGGCCGCGGGCACCTTCACCATCCCCGGCGTCGCACCGAAATCTCAGCCGCTGGTGTTGCGCGTGGCCGCTGATACCGGCGCACCCGTACCCGGCTCGCCGTCCGCCGGCGCACCGCCGCCGCAGGGTTCCGCGCCGGGCGCCGCAACGAGCGGCATCCACCTGTCCGCCGACGGCTCCGCCTTCGTGCAGCTCATCATAGCGAAGCAGGATTTCTACGTCGGCCAGATCGTGCCGGTGCAGATCGAGTTGGGATTTCGGCCCGGGTACGTCACCGCACTCAACGGCCCGCTCGCGCTCACGGGCAATGAGTTCACGCTCAACAAGCTCTCGCCCCAGGCCGAGCGCAGCGTACGGAACATCGATGGGAAGCAGTTCGGTGTGCTGACCTGGCACAGCGTCCTCGCGCCCGTCAGACCGGGAAAATTTCCGCTCTCGATCGAGATCCCGCTCACCGTGAGAATCAGCACCCGGCCGCAGCGCGAGTCGCTGCTCGATGATCTTCTGGGCGACCCGTTCATGCAAAATCATTTTGGCGCGACGATTTCCAAGGACATCAAGGTCACGAGCCCGCCGGCAGAATTGGCGGTGCAGCCGCTTCCCGCGCTGGATCGTCCCGCGGGTTTCTCCGGCGCTGTAGGGACGTTCAAAATCGCGAGCGAACTCGCCACCCGCAGCGCCGCGGTCGGCGATCCGCTCACGCTGCGGTTGCATGTCACCGGCTCCGGCAATTTCGACCGGGTCGACAGCAACATGCTCGAGCACCTCGATGGCTGGAAGAGCTATCCGCCGACATCCGTCTTCAAACCGAGCGATGCGACCGGCGACAAAGGCGAGAAAACTTTCGAGCAGCCGCTGATTGCCACGAAGCCTGGCGCGCAAAACCTTCCGGAGGTTGCCTTCAGCTACTTCGACCCGGCCATCCGCCGGTACGAGACGGTGCATACGGAACCGCTCACCGTGCAGATCGTTCCGGCCGCGGCGGACCGGGTTGCGGCGCCACCTGCGCAACCGCACGCGGAAGCGGTTCCAGCGGCCATCCCCACCACCGCGCAATTGCGTCTGCGGCCGGATCATCCCGCCGCGGGCGCGGCGGTGAATTCGCTGGTGCCGCTGTTTTTGCGGCCGGCGTTTCTCGCCGTTCCGACCTCACTCGCCCTGTTGTTCGCCGGGGCGTGGTTCGGCGTGCGCGGTCGCGTCACCCGTGCGCATGCGAGCGGTCAGGACCCCGTTATGCACGTGCTCGGCGAGATCGAGGCGGCGTCCCGCGCGGGCGATGCAGCTCTGTTCTTCACGCTGGCCCGCGAAGCCGTGAGCGGTATCGATGAGCGGCTCGGCTCCGGGAGCGAGGAGGCTCGCGAGCTGGCGGCGCTCATCGAGGAGGCGAAGTATTCGCTCGACATGCCCTCGTGCGAGGAGGTCGTCCGCTGGACGCAACTCGTGCAGCGGCGGCTGCGCGACGGACGGAACTCCTGATGCGCCGCCTGTTGCTCACTGCGACTCTGTTGGGGCTGGTGCTCGGCGCATCTCACGTCGGTGCCGAGGCGCAGACCGGGTACACCGCGGCAAGTCTGTACAACCTGGGAAACTCATTCGCCCGTGCGGGCAGGCCGGGATTGGCGGTGCTCAACTACGAGCGGGCAAGATTGCTGGCGCCCGATGATGCGGACATCGAAGCGAACCTGCGCGCGGTGCGCGAAGCGGCGCGATTGCCGAACGACCCGCCGGGCTGGTTCCGGCACGCGCTCACGGCCGCCGACGCGGTGGCCATTGCCTGGTTGGGGGTGATCGGCGTGCTGCTGTTCGGCGGGGGATTGCTCGCGACCCGGCTCCGTTGGGGGCACCGGGCGATGGGCGGTGCGGCGGTGGTCGTGGGTGGCGCGCTCATCGGGCTCACCTGCGCGAACGTCATGTTGCTCTGGCCCAAGCTGCATGAAGCGGTGGTGCTCACGCAGGCGACGCCGGCGCGGGTGTCGCCCGTGCCGATGGGCGAGACGCTGTTCGTGCTGCCCGAGGCGGAGACCGTCCGCATGACGGCTCGGCACGAAGGGTTCGTCCTGATTCGGACCCGGACGGGGCGTGCCGGATGGGTGGCGAATGCGGATCTCGCGGCCGTGATACCCGGAAATTAGAACCGATCGCGGCGGGTGGCAACCGCCGTCGGGCCCCGTCAGGCCGCCACGGCCTGCGCGCAGCGCAACTCGATCGCCATGCCATGCGCGCCTTTGCGTGTGATGCGCAAACGCCCGGACAGCGCCGCGGCACGCAGCCGCAGCGAGTGAAGTCCGAGACCCATGTTGTGATCGGTTGGATCGAAACCAATCCCGTCATCCTCCACGCACAGCTCGATGAGGTTCGGCGTCACGGACAAGAGCACCGAAATACGGTTTGCGGTCGCGTGTTTGATGGCATTGTTGGTCGCCTCCCGTGCGATCTGATACAGATGCTCACGCAGTTCGAGCGGCAAGGTCACCGCGCTCGTCGCCGACACGGACACCGTGAGTTGATGGCGGGTGCCCGGCGGCAGATGGTCGGGCAGACGGCGCAGTGCCGTCAGCAAATCACCGCCGCTTTCCTGCAGCGGGGATATGCCGCGCAGGATGCGCGTGCACGCCGCAAGCGCCTCGCGCGCCGCGTCCGATACGAACTCGATCGCGGCGCGGTCCACCGCCAGGTGTTTTCGCGCCGAATTCAGCAGCGGTTGGATGCCGAGCTGCAGACCGGTGAGAATCTGGCCGAGTCCGTCATGGAACTCCAGGGCGAGCCGCCGCTGCTCCTGGTCGGCCGACTCGATCATTTGGGTACGCAGGCGGTTGCGCTCGGTGACGTCGATCGAGAAGCACAGCGCCCCCGGACCGTCTTCGAATTCGACCGGCGTCAGCGCGAGTTCGACATCGCGGCTCCGCGCGGATTTGTTGGCGTGCCGGCGCGCGACGACGGCGGCGCTGTGCAGATCCGGCAGCTGCCCATCGCCTTCGACCTCGAGGTCGGCCAGCGACATGGCCGCAAACTCCTCATTGGTATAGCCGTAAAATTCACGCGCCTTGTCGTTGGCGAGACGGATGTGACCGTCCGCCGCGACCGCGAACAGCGGATGGGACACGGCATCGAAGAGGGTGCGGTAGCGCGCATCGAGGCGGCGCAAGCGCTGTTCGGTTTGCTCAGAGTCGGCGAGCAGCGCCGTCAGCGTGCCCGCTGTGGCGGCAATCAGCGTGACGAATGCCCATAGCGCCGTGACGCCCCAGTCGGAACGGTCCGGCGCGAGAGCGCCGAGCTTCAGGCTGTAGCTCACCGAGGCCGCAAGCGCGACGAGCACGGTGGCGGTCCACGCCAGTGCGGCGCCGAATCGCACCGCCGCCCAAACGGCAACCGCCAGGCAGGCTGCGAGGACGGGCAAGCGCCAATCGGCTCCCGAAGCCTTGAACAAGATCAAAAGTGCGGCGCTGAGGGAGATCACCCACAGGAACATCTCGAGCTTGCCTGCGAGCACACGCCGCCATGCGGCGGTCGACCACGCGACCACCGCCGGCAGGCCGAGCAGGATGCCGGTCACGCCCGCCACCCACCAGCGAAACATTTCCTGGGCAAGCGTGAGGAAGGCACCGGACGGCGCGTCGAAGGCGTGAATGAGTGCGCGTAATTCCGGCGTCAGCGCGCCCGGTGCCAGTTTGCCGATGAGCAAAATGCCCATCGGCAGCAAGGTCACGTAGGCCATCTGTCCGACCGCCGCGGCGCCGGTGAGTGCGGCGAGATCGCGCAGCCGCTCGCAAGCCGTGCGGAATCCCATCGCCGTGAGCAATCGCGCCGTACAAACGGCGGCGAAGGTGCCCGCCGCGGCATCCAACACCTGCAGCTGCCATCCGCCGGGCGCGAACCATAGATCGAGCAGCAGCGCCACGCCGAACAGCGCGATCCACAAGCGCTCACCCGCGAGCAGCAGCGTCGCCACCGCGAGCCCCACCGGAATCCAGGGTAGCGGCACGAGCGACTGGTACCACTCATTCGCCGGGTCCGGGGTGTACAAATAGCGGCTCATGAGCCAGGTCAGCGCCGCACCGAGCGCGATGAGCACGGCACCGAGCCACCATCGCGGCCGCGGCGGCGACCCGATGAACTGGTCCGGTTCGATGGCATGCATGGCGGGCGGCAGTGCGGCGGGCGCGACGGGCGTGGCGGTTTTGGCGGGCACGATGGGTTTGGCACTGGCCGCATCGGCGGATCGCACCGCCGGCCGCGGCGCGGTCGCGGCCCGAACCGTGCGGGTTTGTGCGCATTCGAAGCTGATCAGCCAGCCGCCGCTCCAGGTGCGGCCGATTTCCAGTTGGCCCTCGGCCGCCGCCGCGCGCGCGTTGATCGACTGCAGTGCCAGATCACTGTCGAAATCCTCGTTCACCGGGCCCGCGCCATCGTCCTCGATCATCACGCGCACGCGCTCTTCGGTCACCTCGAGAGTCAGCCACATGTTCCCCGTGCCGGCGTGAGCTGCCGCAATCTGCACCGCTTCCTCGGCGAGGCGATAAACGTGATCGCACCGCTCGAGCGAGAGCGCCAGTTCGCTGCCCGGCGCAATGTACACGCGCAATTGCGGACCCTGTTTGGGCAGGGTGGATGGAAGCCGAATCAACGCTTCGCTCAGATTGCCGTCCGCCCACTGCAGCGGCGAAACGCCGCGCGTCAGTCGGGTGCAGATCTGCGCCGCGGACTGCGCATCGGCGCTGATGCTCAACAAGGTGAAGCGTTCGGACAGCTCGTCGAGGCGCCCCTCACCGAGCCGCAGCGCGGCCTGCGACAGCGCATCGAGCAGCGGCATGAGCTGCCGCTCGATCACCTCGCCCAATCTGAAGCGCTCGATGTCGGTGGTGCGCATCACGGCGAGGCGCAGTTCGTTGCGTTCCGTGAGCTCCTCGACACAACATATTCGCACCGGTATCGCATCGAAACTCGCGGCGGACCGCGCTACTTCGACGTCGATCTCGGAGCCGCCGCGGGTTCGGTGCCGTTCGACGCTGACGGCGCCGCCCTGCGGAACCGTCCAGGCCGCCGGCGGGTCGACGGTGAGATCACGATCGCGTAAGCGGAGAAATTCCTGCTCCGTATACCCATAGGTTTGCAGGGCCGCGGGATTCGCCAGCAAAATCTGCCCCGACACGGCATCCTCGGTCCACATGGGGTATGGGCTGCCGATGAACAGCTGGCGATATCGCTCGGCCGAGACCGCGATGATGCGCAGGTCGCGGGCGCGTTGCGACAGCAACGCGGTCAGAAACAACGAGGTCGCGACCAGCAATCCGATGAACCCCCAGGCCGCCTCGAGACTCTGATGGGGGCCGGTTGCGGCGAACGTGCCCAGTTGAAAGCCGAAGCCGGAGGAGGCCGCCAGCGCGATGATGAGCACGGCGCTCATGGCGACGCCCACACCGAAGCGAATGGTGGCCCAAGCGACCAGCGAGTACGCCGCCGGCAGCAGCACCACGAGCCACACACCGCCCGGCGGCAGGGTGAGTGCGGCGGCGATCCACGCGGCGACGCCGATCGCCAGACAGGCAAGGTGAGCCAGGTCGCGGCGAAGCTTGGACAGCGTGAGTGAACCGAGCGCCAGCAGCGGAACCACCAGCAACGATCCCGCGGCGGTGTTCGCCCACCAACGCGAGGAAAAGCGCAGCAACTCGGAGCTGATGACGAGCATGTCGCCGTGACGCACCGCGCCGGCGTCCGCAATTCTCCCGATCACGGCAGGATCCGTGGCAAACCAGGCGCTTCCAATCACCGCGAGAACGTCGCCGATGGAGGAGACGCTGCGGCCGAGCACGAGCGCCCCCAGCAGCAGCAATGAGTCCTTGTAACGGTCGAGCGTCGGATGGAACTGCCAGCGATGCAGCAGCGTCACGATAAGCACGATGCTCAACGCCTCGGCGAACGATTCGGCGATCACCATCGGCAGATAGATGCTGCGGATGACGCCCCACACCACGACCGAGCCGGCGACGATCGCCGGCCAGGTGCCGCGGCCATAACGAAGCAGCAGGAGGATGCCGACACCCGGCGCCAGCCAGGGAATGGCGAGCGAGGCCGACAGGTTCCCTTCGGCGTGCCCGGCGACGTGGGAGAGCCAGAGCGAACCCAAGTACCCGACCACGACATAGGCGCCGAAGGTTACGAGCCACGCGGCGAGCAGTTCGCGCCGACGCGCCCAAAGAGAGGGGAAGTGAAGGTCGATGATGGCGGTTACCGGATCCGCCGGAAAAAATGTCGCGGATTTCCCATGGTGCGCAGAATGGGGCCCAAAAAATTTTTGACAATAGTCATTTGCCTGAATCAGCCGTAGGGTGAACTCGCCCCGATCGCCACCACCAGGGCGGTATGGTCGACCGGTTTGACCAGGTGACCGTCGAATCCCGCCTCCAGCGCCCGCCGCCGGTCGTCCCCGTGACCGTAGCCGGTCAGCGCCACGATGCGAATCGCGTCAAGACCGGGCAGGGCGCGCATCGCACGGGCAACTTCATAGCCATCCAGATTGGGCAATCCAATGTCCAGCAATACGACCTGCGGACGGAATTCGCCGACCACGGCCAGCGCCGCTTCGCCGCCGTAGACGACGTGGATCTCGTGACCATCGAGCGTCAACAGCATGGCCAGCGCATCGGCAGCGTCGCGGTTGTCATCGACGATCAAAATGCGCCGGGCCACCGCCGCGGGCGGCTGCGGATCGACGGCGGGCTCCTTCGCCCCGCGCGCTTCGATGGGCAGTCGGATCTCAAACGTGCAGCCATGACCGACGCCGTCGCTGCGGCAGATCACCGCGCCATTGTGAAGCGCGATGATCTTCTGAACGAGCGAAAGGCCGACTCCCAACCCACCCTTGGCACGATCCAGGCTGCGTTCGCTTTGCGAGAACAATTCAAATATCCGGGGCAGAAATTCCGCCGCAATTCCCATGCCTTCATCCTGGACGCTCACCAGGGCGTCGGCTCCATCGGAGCACAGCGCGACGCGGATGGGCGTGCCGGCATCGCTGTACTTCGCTGCGTTGTTGAGGATATTGACGATACACTGCACGAGCCGGGTCGAATCCCCCAGCACGCACAGGGGGCCGGGCGGAATGTCGACCGAAACCGCGTGTCGGCCCTCGTTCATGAGCGGTTCCACCGCCTCGACCGCCAACCTTACGACAGTTGCCAGCTCGATCACCTGCAGTTTGAGCTCGATCTGGCCGCGGGTGATGCGCGACACATCGAGCAAATCCCCGACCAGCCGCGTGAGCTGGGTCACCTGGCGCTGGATCATCGAGGCGGCGGCCCGCACCCGCGCATCGGTGGAGGGGATCCGCACCAGCAGGTCGGTGGCATGACCGATGGGCGCCAGGGGATTGCGCAGCTCGTGCGCCAGCATGGCGAGAAATTCGTTTTTTTGCCGGTCCGCGTCCATCAGCGCGTGCTGCACCGCCTTGAGCGCCGTGACATCGACGTGCGCGCCGATGGCACCGCGAACCGTTCCATCCCGATGAAACAGCGGAGCGGCGCTCACCATCAAACTGATGGCGCGGCCGTCGGGAAATTCCACATCGACCTCGACGTCGCGCTGCTCGCGGCCGGTGCGGGCCGCCTGCTGCATCGGCAGCTCATCGGCCGGGATCTCGACTCCGTTGCGTGTGCAGCGAAAAACCCCGCGCGGGCCGTTATCCGCGCTGAGTGAGAGGTTCTGGGAGGGGGCGATGTGCAACAGATCCGCCAGGCGGGAAGAGGCCGACATCTGTTGCGCCAGTGGGTCGTGCGCGATGGCGACCCCGACCGGCATCAGATCGAGCATGGTCTGCAGCTCTTCGCGCTGCCGTTCGAGTTCCTCGACCGTGCGCAGAAGCTTGGCGTTCGCCTCGGCGAGTTCGAGCGTGCGGGTTTGCACCTCGTGCTGCAGTTCGCGCGCCGAACGGAGCTGCAGCGCGCGCGGCATCAGTCGAAACAGCGCCACGGTCGTCGCAATCGAAACGATGCCCGTGAGCAGCTTCAACGCGCCGCCGAGGCGATACTGCGGGCTCCACACGGTCAGAATTTCCATGATGTGCGTGGCGCCGCACAGGAAAATGAACGCCGCGAACATCAGGAAAAGCCCCGGGAAGGGTACTTCGGGGGTGCGGCGCCTGACGAAATCGTACAGCGAAAAGGGAATCGCGAAATAGGCGGCGGCAATCAGCCCGTCGGATCCGACGTTCAACCACAGGGTGGCAGGCTGCCACAGATAGCAATGACCGTGCGGCATGAATCCCGGCGCGGCAAACAACCAACTCGAAAGGGTGCTCATGGGTCCTCGCGTCGCCAGATCCGGACGGCCCGTTCGGCGGTGCTTTATAAGAATCGTCATTTTAACTGCTCCGCGCGCCGGGTACACTCCGCCCGTGTCGAACCTTCACCCACCCAGCCCGTCGCGGCCCGCAGCCTTGACTCAGGCGCTCAAACAGTACTTCGGCTTCGAGCGGTTCCGACCGGGTCAGCAGGAAATCATGCGCGACGTGCTTGCGCGGCGCGACGTGCTTGCCCTCATGCCCACCGGCGGCGGAAAGTCGCTGTGTTTTCAGCTGCCGGCGCTGTTGCAGCCCGGCGTGACGTTGGTGGTCTCACCCTTGATCGCGCTGATGCAGGACCAGGTGCGGCAGCTCGAAAACAACGGCATTGCGGCGGCGTTCATCAATTCGAGCCTGGATGCCGCGCAGATCCACCGGCGCACCGAAGCCCTGGTTCGCGGCGAGTACAAGCTGCTCTACCTTGCGCCGGAACGGCTCTTGCTGCCGGAATTCCTCGAAGGCCCGCTGCGCCGGCTGGCCGCCGGAGCCGGCATCAACGCCTTCGTCATCGACGAGGCGCACTGTGTATCGGAGTGGGGGCACGATTTCAGAACCGAATACCGTCAGCTCGCCCGCCTGCGCAGCCGCCACCCGCAAGTCCCGATGCTTGCCTTTACCGCCACCGCAACGAACCGGGTGCGCAAGGACATCATCGCGCAGCTCGCGCTCAAAGAGCCCGCGGTACACGTGGCGAGCTTCAACCGGCCGAATCTGTTCTATCGCGTCCGCCCGAAGGACAAATCGACGTACCGCGAGCTGCTCGCCCTCGCCAAAAACGGCGGTGCCGGCATCGTCTATTGCCTGTCGCGCCGGCGGGTGGATGAGCTGGCGGGGAAGCTGCGCACTGACGGTGTGCGCGCGGCCCCCTATCATGCAGGGCTCGACGCCGCCACCCGCCGCGACACCCAGGATGCCTTCATCCGCGACGATCTGCAGGTCATCGTCGCGACCATCGCCTTCGGCATGGGCATCGACAAACCGGACGTGCGCTGGGTCGTTCATTACGATTTGCCGCGGACTTTGGAAGGCTACTATCAGGAGTCGGGCCGCGCGGGACGCGATGGGGATCCGGCGAGCTGCATCATGTATTTCGGCGCCGGCGACATTCGCACCGCGGAGTTCTTGATCCAGCAAAAAGTCGACTCCACGGGCGCACCGCTCGAGGGCGAGCAGCGCATCGGCCGTCAACAGCTGCGCCAGGTGCTGCAGTTCGCGGACACAACCGAGTGCCGTCGCGCCGTGCAGCTGCGCTACTTCGGCGAGACGTTCAGCGGTCCGTGTGGAGCGTGCGACAATTGCTGCGAGCCGCGCAGCGTCGAGGACTGGAGCGAGGAAGCGCGTCAGTTTCTGTCATGCATCGCGCGCCTGGCGCAGCGCGGCCAACGGTACGGCGCGGCCTACGTCATCGACATTCTGCGCGGCGCACGCACCGAGCGGGTGCTGTCGAGCGGCCACGACTCATTGAGCGTCTACGGCATCGGCAAAGCGCGACCGGTGGAGGAATGGCGCAATCTCGCGCGCGCACTGCTGCATCAAGGATTGATCGATGAGGCGCAGGACGGCTACTCCGTGCTGTCCCTGAACGAACGCAGCCGTCCGGTGCTGCGCGGAGAGCTCGCCGTGAGCATTGCCCGGATCCAGAAGCCGCGCGGGCGCGCCACTGCGAAGCCCAAATCCGGCGCACGTGCCGCGCCCGCGGATCAGTCGCTGTTCGGGCGGCTGCGTTCGCTGCGCAAGCAGCTGGCCGACGAGCATGGGCTGCCGCCGTACGTCATTTTTCATGATTCGACGCTGCGTGAAATGGCCGAACGAATGCCGCAGAACCTCGAGGAGTTCGCCACGCTGCCCGGCGTGGGGCAGGCCAAGCTCGCCCGATACGGGGAGCAGTTCCTCGCGGCGCTGCGCGAAGACGTCACGGCATCGTAGCGGTGTACACCACGCGGCTGTTCCTGACGTTGATGCCACCGTAGGTGCCGGTGGGCGCCAGCGCGGAGTTCGCGTATTTGAATGTCCACCTGGCGTCCTGCGAGATGATCTTCTTCGCCGGCGCGGTTAGCACGATATTCGCACTCGCGGCATTGGTCAGCACCGGTGCCGGCAGCGCGGTCGCGGAGGTGAGCGTCGTGGCGGTCGTGGTGATCTGCGAGAAGGCGATCTTGTCCCCGGCCGCATCGCCAAGCGCACCGGTGGCCGTGGCGTGCAGCGTCACGTTGCCGCTGTTGCTCAAGATCGCAGCGGTTTCCACACCGCCGGCAAGGTCGCCGCCGGTGCCGGCAACCGCGGTGCCGTTGCCGACCTGACCCGCGGTCGGGGCGAAGCTGATCAGATCGACGGTCGGAATGGATTTCAGCACCCCGGTCGAGTAGGCGGATCCCGTTCCGACGCGCAAATACAGCACTTTGGGAATCTTGATCAAGATGTCGACGTGCGCTTTCGCGCCCGGCGCCAGCGTTGCCGCGCCTTTTTGCAGGTTCGATTCCGCGAGAACAGCGAGCGGCAGACACAGCGACACCACACCCAGCAGTGCTTTCCAACAAGAGGGTGCTTTCATGCTCCGCTTTCCGTGCTGTTTGTTCGCGCCGCCAATACTAGGGGGCTTGAGGGTTCGCACCTAGAACTGAAGTCGCAGTTCCGTTCAGGAGACCGGCGCGGTCGAACGGATCAGGGTGGATTCAATGCCGGTTCTGTGCGCCAGCACACATCCTGAGGGGGCTTGAGGCGAACGGCCCGCGTGCCGGCCTTCAGCGATCGGTTGCCGATGCGGCGAGCCGCTGCCCGTCGTCGCGCCACCCGCCGCCGAGGGCGCGGACGAGATCGACGCTGGCACGCAATTGCAGTGTGCCGAGATTGAGGGCCTGCAGCTGAGCCTGAAGCAGCGCGGTCTGCGAGGTCACCACGGTGAGGTAATCCGCCGCGCCCTGCTTGTACAGCACCATCGACAAATCGAGCGAGCGCTGCGCCGCCGCGACGGCGGCTTGCTCCTCGCGGGCCGCGTCATCGTAGTGATTGAGGCTCGCGAGACTGTCCTCGACCTGTTGGAATGCCGCGACCACGACCCCGCGGTAATTCGCCGCCGAGGCGTCGAACTCGGCGCGCGCCTGCGCGACCTGCGCACGGCGCAAACCGCCGTCGAGCAGGCTGAGCACCGCGTTCGGTCCGATCGCCCAATAGCTGCTCGGTGCAGAGAGCCAATTGGAGAAGCCGGTGCTTTGGAAGCCGCCTTGTGCGCCCAGTGTGAGGGAGGGGAAATAGGCCGCGCGGGCGACTCCGATGTTCGCGTTCGCCGATATCATGCGCCGCTGCGCTCCGGCGATGTCGGGGCGGCGCTCGAGGAGCGTCGTGGGCACGCCGGCGGGGATACGCGGCAGCTTGATGTCCACGATCGCCGGATCGATGGAGAACGTCGAGGCCGAGACGCCGAGAAGGGCCGCAATGGCGTGCTCCATCAGCGCGCGCTGCGCGAGCAGCTGCGCCGACTGCGAGCGGGCCGCGTCGAGCTGCGTCTGCGCCTGCGCCACGTCGAGTCCGGCGGCGATGCCCGCCCCGTGCCGTTGTTCGGTCAAGGTGAGCGCG
>Ga0181534_10001374_pt1 | contig 15878 bp, 12 predicted proteins | sample PEATcosm2014_Bin_37_FD_119758 | JGI IMG/M metagenome (GOLD analysis project Ga0181534, IMG submission 119758) | Peatland microbial communities from MTU Mesocosm Facility, Houghton, MI, USA - PEATcosm2014_Bin17_10_metaG | ecosystem: Environmental > Terrestrial > Soil > Wetlands > Peat | place... | reverse complement strand
TTGCTCGGGGTCCCATCCCTCTCGAGCAAGTTGCGCCAGTGACTGAAACGCCAGCGCGGCGCTACCGCTGCGAAGTGCGTCAAAGAGTCCTTCGAACTCGGGTTGAGCTGCGTCAATCGACCCTGTCGCGAGCAACTGATCAAGAGCGCTCAGGGCGTCACGCGCAGATCCGTGAGCTAAACGAACGGCGGCGTTGATCGTGGCGTCGTCAACGCTTAGTCCAGCGGCGGTACTTACTTCGTGCAACAGCGAACGCAGTACGTCGGCACTAAGGAGTCGAAATTCAAGGTGCTGTGCTCTCGAACGAATGGTGGGCAACACCTTGTGAGGGTCAGTTGTCGCCAGAACAAAAATGACGTGCGGGGGTGGTTCTTCGAGGGTTTTCAGTAACGCTGACGAAGCGGCCTTCGAGAGTTGGTGCACTTCGTCAAAGATGTAAACCTTCCAGCGTCCCGGCGTCCCGTGCCACGCACCCGAGGTGATGTCGCGGATATTTTCGATGCCGTTATTGGAAGCAGCGTCGAGTTCGGTCACGTCGAGCGACGATCCCTTAGTAATCGCCAAACAACTTGCACAGATATTGCAGGCATCGCCATCAACGGGATGCTCGCAGTTGAGCGCCTTCGCCAAAATCCTGGCCGTGGTGGTCTTTCCGGTACCTCGGGGTCCAGAAAACAGATACGTGTGGGCCACGCGGTTGTTCTTTACCGCTCCCTGCAGCGCTGTAACAATGTGATCTTGGCCTCGTAGTTCACCAAACGTTCCAGGGCGAAAACGCCGGTACAAAGAAGACGTTTTCTCTCCCGAAGAATTCTGTGGATTTGAAGCGACCATGGAGCAAGGCTACCGGTGTGGTGTGAGATGCCGAGGCCCAAAGCGATGGCCAGGCGGTCCGCGGCACCCAACACAATCCGCTGAGAGCTGCTGGCTTCCACCCCTGACTCGATTCACGAACGGTCGTCGCGCGGGACCCGACCACCGCTTTGAACCTCGGCAGATAAAGGTTACTTCGAAAGTTTCGTGGTCGACTCGGGTAGCCTTGCCAACCGGTGTCCATCCTTGGGTGGGCCTCCTTGGAGGAGTGCGAGAGCGGCCGAATCGGCACGATTGGAAATCGTGTGTGGGGCAACTCACCGTGGGTTCAAATCCCACCTCCTCCGCCAACATGCCTTTGCCATTTTTCAAAAATTGATTTCGAAATGAGGCAACCAAGTCTACGTGGCTCGTCGATGCCGCCCTTACACGAATGAAACGGTGACGATAGCAATCTGATCAGCAAACTGATTGGGTAATTTCATAATTCCACCGCTTCGAATCGAAACCTTCACCGTGGCGACATGGAATTCCTTCAATAACAGACGAACGAATTGAGCCGTGAACGCAGCTCGTGCCCTGCTCAAGAATCCGTTTTCGTTGATGGTCCCCGGAGGTGAAGCAAAGCCAACGACGGTAATCGAGCGTGCGTGGCGACGAACCACTGAATCAATGAATTTCGTAAGAAAATTCTGTTGGGACGCATTCAAGACGAAGACAGCGGTTTGAAAACGTAAGGTCACCGACTCCGCCTTTGGGGCGCTAGGTGGCACAGCAATTGTCGTGGTAGTCGTTGGAACCGCCGTTGTCGTGGTTGTTGAAGTTGTCGTCGAAGTTGTGGACGTCGTTGTCGTGGGGGTAAACGGAACGACGATAGGAACGGGACCCAAGTAGTCAAATAACGGTGTGGGGTTACTCGTGCCGAGGTCCACGCCCACGGCAGTACAGTCCGCGGCGTCAACACAACTTACTGACGTGAATTGTCCCGCCGTGTTCGGCGAAGGAACGATCACCACCGAATTCCAAGTATTTGCGGTCTCGGTGATATAGAACGGCTCGTTGAGGGATTCATACGCTCCCACGGCTGTGCAATTTCCGGCGCTCGCACAACTAATGCCCCTGAAGTATCCATTTCCAGATGCCGGCAACGTGACGTCAACTGGTACTTGCCATACGCCACTTACTTCCGTTGCATAAAACGGCACTGGTGAAGGAAAACGAGGAACGTTGAAGTTGGAAGATGCGTTGGAAGCAGAGTCGACACCGACCGCGGTGCAATTTCCGGCGCTCGTACAGCTCACCGAAGTAAACGCACCATAACCAAGTGTGGTCGTCATGTCGACGGGTGTACCCCAGGTACCACCACTTTCGGTAACGGCAAACGGAACGTCATTGTTGAAGTCAAAACCAACCGCCGTGCAATCAGAAGCGTCGGTACAACTGACCGACGTGAAATAACCGCCGCCGCTATTGGGGAGCGAGACATCCGTACCACCAGAAGGATCCCAAATTCCGGAAGTTTCATTGATGTAAAAAGGAATTTCGTTACCAGAGTCTTCACCCACGGCGGTGCAATCGCCGACGCCGTAGCAACTGACCGAATAGAGGTAGCCGTTTCCTCCAGGCGGAGGATTGGTCATGTCTTGGTAACTCGTCCATGATCCTGATGAGTACGTCGCAAATATCGGTTCTGCGTTGGCGTCGTCCTCACCAACGGCGGTGCAATCTGACGTGTCAGTGCAACTGACGCTGTCCAAAAAGCTCACAGTTTGCACGCCCGAAAGGTCCAATGGATTTGACCAAGACCCTGTTATTTCTGACGCTTCGAGTGGCTGACCTGTCGACAAGGTATCGCCTCCGACTGCCATGCACGTGGTGGCACCGGTGCAGGCGACGCCCGAAAACGCCCCACTGTTGGTGGGAACTTGGATGTCCGTAGGGTTTTCCCAGGTTCCCGTCGATTCGGTGTCGTAAAAACCACCGGAATTTCCTTGTCCTTGACCTACGGCAGTGCAGTTGTTAGTGGCGCTACAACTGACTCCCGTGAAAGCGCCACTCCCTCCGGGTAATGAAATGTCCGTGAGCGCTGCCCACGTTCCTGACGTTTCAGTGGCGTACGTTGGCTGACCACCAGTTTCGTTGCCCACCGCGGTGCAGTGCGTTCCATCAAAACAACTCACGCCATTCATGGCAGCGGTCGATGAAGAAAGACTTACCGAAGTTGACCACGTTCCAGTTATTTCAGCATCGGCGAAAGGTTTTCCCAAAACATCGGTGCCAACGGCAACGCACGTAGTTGCAGCTGTGCAACTGATGGCGTTCAATTGCCCAGGACCATTTGGGCTGGACAAATCGGTCGCCAACGACCAACCGCCAGACGTGTAGTCATCGAAATTGGGTGCGTCGTTCGACTGATTCTGACCAACTGCGGTGCAATGCGTATTATCGAAGCAGCTAACTCCATAAAAAAGTCCGTCCGCCGAGACGTCCTGAATCGTGCCCCACGTTCCACCGGATTCAGCCAAGGAAATGGGCTGAATCAAATTGAGGTCTTCTCCAACAACAAGGCAATCGCCAGCATCAGCACAGCTAACTGCCAAAAAATCGCCATCGAACGACAACTGCACGGGAGAACCCCAAACGCCGTTGGCCTCAACCACGTAGAACGGATTGGTGGCGCTGATGTAGTAGCCGACAGCCACGCAATTGCCAACACTCGTGCAGCTAATACCGTTGAACTGCGCAGGATTGTTAAGCGTATTGACGTCGACACCCGCGGCCCACACACCGTTGGTTTCGATGTCGTACGCAGGCTCCGTGTTCCCGTAATCCTGTCCTACCGCGGTGCAATCGGTTGCGTCCACGCAACTCACGCCCGTAAGTATCGCCAGAGATGGTCCGGAAATATCAGTAGGCGTATTAACGACGGTCGAAACGGCCGAGGTCGATGCTTGCGGGACGACCAACGTCAGACTCAGTAGAGCGAGAGACACCAACAAGATTGAAAGGCGCTTTGGGTGGACCATTCCCCTCGCCCTTTCGCTCACGCATTCCTTTTTATCATTCGGATGAACAAAATTGCCCAACGAACATTTGATTTATTTGCAAGCACTCAAAACGCTGAAGGCGCTTCGCTCAACCACCTTCAGCCGAGGGTGAATTAGGGGGAAAATTTCCCATGTCTGCGCCAATCTTCTTGCTGATATTCGCCAGGTGTAGATGAATCTCATCGAGCAAGTCAGTGTTTTGTTTTACTGCAGTGGTCAGAGACGTGTTCTCCTGGATCAAAACCTTCAATTCCCTCATCAACTTTCGAATGTCTTCGGTGTTCTTTTCCGTGTGAATAGCGATTTCCGATGAGATTGCGTCAGCGCGTTTGGCCGCGATGAGAAGTGCCGCTGCCTGCACTCCGGCGAGCATTGACAAAAACAAGTTGAGCAGGATGTACGGATACGGGTCAAAGGCCTTGTGATGCAAGATGTGCTCAATGAACAACGTGTTCGTGAGCGCCCAAAGAATCATGACGATAAAGAAACCGAACACGAAGGGCCACGAGCCCATCACGTTGCGCATTCGGTCGGCGGCGCGCTCACCTCGAGAGAGCTCCTCGCCGCTTCGAACGCCGGGGTGACGATGCCAGTGGGTTTGCCAAGCGGTGCGAGTCACCCCGTCAATATCGCACACACCGCGACCAACCGAAGTCAAGAAGAATTGGGAATTCGCGACGTCTCAGTTCATTCGATTCTCATCGCACACATTCCAGCCGTTCGCGAGCCAGTTCTAGGCTGCACTTTGGCGACACAGCAACGAGCTGAAGCTCCGCATAACGACCAATAAGGAGAGGGCCAGTGCCAACGAATGACGAAGTGTTCATGGCCCGGGCGCTCGAAGCCGCCCAATTCGCTTTGCAGCACGAGGACGTTCCCGTGGGCTGCGTCCTCGTGCGAGAAAACGCCATCATCGCCGTTGGTGAGAACCGTCGAGAAATTGATCACGACGCCACTGCGCACGCCGAAGTAGTGGCTCTTCGCTCACTGTCACGCGATGAGCCATCGTGGCGACTTTCCGACGTGACGGCCTACGTCACGCTTGAGCCCTGCGTCATGTGTGCCGGAGCGTTACTCAACGCGAGAGTCGCCCGTGTAGTTGTGGGAGCCATGGACGAAAAGGCCGGAGCCGTCGGTTCTCGTTACAACCTGCTCGCCGATCCACGTCTCTTGCACGAACCAGAACTGGAATTCGGTGTGTTAGCTAACGAATCAGCGCAACTACTGCAGGCGTTCTTTCTCGAACGTCGCTCTTAAGGAAGCTCGGGAGCTGCTCCATGCAATTCGCCGTTGGACTTTGGGCCAAGTGCGCGCGCTGAGATAGCCGCGGCAATCAACATGCCAATTCCCGCAAGCAGCAGAGCTTGTTCCAGTCCGCTTCGAAATGCGGCGTACACGGCGAGAATGACTTTGTGTTCAATACCGCCAGTATTGACACCCGCCTGACCACCAGGCACGGTGCCCGTCTCGACGGCACTGATCACAATCGAAAAGAATTGCTTCGGAATCTTGAGTATGGCGAGTCGATGTGAGAGGTCGCCATTCAGGTGAGAGTTCACCAAAGCACCAAGCACCGCCACACCAAACACTGCGCCAAGCTCTCGACTCGTATTCGTCGCCGAAGCCGCCATGCCCGAACGTTCGGGTGGCACTTCACTGAGCGCCACCGACGTCATGGGCACCACACTCGAACCGAATCCGTACCCAGCAAGAGCCAATGTCGCCATGAGCCACAACGAAGGATGGGCGGAACGAAGAAGAATTGCCGACAACAGCACGCCCGTCCCCGCGAGCACGCAACCCTCGGCCATAGGTCCTCGTGGTCCAACGCGAGCCACGTGACGTCCCGCCATGAGAGACGCGCCGATCATTGCGATGGCCATAGGCGTGAACTCCAAACCCACGCGAGCCGGCGAGTAACCAACGACCGCGGCCAGATAGAGAGCCGCGAAGAAGAAAATAGAAAAGATGCTGAAATACATGATGAACGCGACCAACATTGCGGCCGTGAAGCGTTGCGACTTGAAATACGTGAGATCAAGCAGCGGCGATTTGCTCCGACGCTCGATGCGAACGAACCCCGTGAGTGTCACGACGCCGATGATGAACAATCCAACGACGAGCGACGAGGCGTAGCCGTAGGTCTCTCCTAATATGACGGCGAACGTTAGAGCACCGAGCCCCACCGCCCCAAAAAAGAATCCCGGTATATCCAGTTTCGCGGTCTGGGGACTTGAGGATTCTGGGACGGTGAACGCGGCGAGAAGACCAATGAACAAGGCCGCTGCAACGTTGAACCAGAACACCGCGCGCCAGTCACCGCCATAAACAAGCAGTCCACCAATCACCGGACCCATTGCCAGGGCCAGTCCCGCCACTGCCGCCCACGATCCGATGGCGCGAGCTCGAATGCCTGAGTCGGGGTACATGTGTCGAATGACCGACAACGTTCCTGGCTCCGAAGCAGCGGCACCAATGCCCATAATGACTCGAGCACCAATCAAGACGTCGGGATTCGGTGCGAGCGCTCCAAGCAATGAGCCAGCTGCGAACACAATGAGTCCACCGAGCATGACTTTTTTTCGACCGAGTCGGTCACCGAGTGTGCCACCGAGCAGCATGAACACGGCGAACGTAAGTCCGTAACCGTTCACCACCCACTGGAGCTGGGTGACGCCAGCGTGGAGATGCGACTGAACGTTGGCGAGCGCCACACTGACGATCGTCATATCGAGGAACGTCAGGAACATAACAAGACAGACCGCCACGAGGGCGAGGCGACGAGTAGTTATAACAGCAGCAGTCACAGTTTCCTTTTGGCCTTCCTACGTCCTCAACCGTTTCGTACGACTCCGGGAGGACACCACGATGAGGCTACTCGTTGAGTTCCGTGCATCGGACGATAGATCAATGAACATTTACAACGGAATTGCTTACATTCACGAATCTCCTTCAGACGCAATGGAACCACCGAGTAAAGTTTTCAACGGAGGAGTGCGAGAGCGGCCGAATCGGACGGTCTCGAAAACCGTTGTGTCTCCGGGCACCGTGGGTTCAAATCCCACCTCCTCCGCCAGTGCGAAACGGGTGACCGCGGTCACCCGTTTTCGCGTCATGCTCATCGTCGGCTCTCTCTAGAGAAATTTCCTCTCAACAACTACGCTGTAGCAAGACAAAAACTTGATTGAGACGTCTTGACAAGGAGTTCCATGGTTTCGTCACTGACTTCCGCTATTGGCACCAAGCGAACCCTGCTGACTGAGTTGCCCGGACCGCGTTCGCGGGCCCTGCACGAGCGTCGCACGGCCGCAGTGTCGGCGGGTCTGACGGTGGGCTTTCCTGTCTACATCGACAGGGCGGAAGGCGCCATCCTGGTCGACGTCGATGGCAACTCATTGCTTGATTTGGGATCAGGCATTGCCGTAACCTCGATTGGTCACGCGGTACCGGCACTTATTGAGGGTGTCTCCGAACAAGTGGCGAAATTTACGCACACTTGTTTCATGGTGACGCCCTACGAGGCCTACGTCGAAGTCTGCGAAGAACTCGCCCGCATCACGCCGGGTACCCACAAGAAGACGTCGGCACTTTTTAACTCTGGTTCCGAAGCAGTTGAGAACGCGGTCAAAATTGCACGTCTCGCGACGGGTAGAAGCGCCATCGTCGTGTTTGACCACGCCTATCACGGGCGCACGAATTTGACGTTGGCCTTAACCGCGAAAAACATGCCGTATAAGGACCACTTTGGGCCCTTTGCACCCGAGGTGTATCGCGTGCCCATGAGCTATCCCTTCCGCGATGGTCTGAGTGGCGAAGACGCCGCCAAGCGTGCAATCTCAATGATCGAAACCCAAGTTGGTGCCGACAACGTGGCGGCCGTTCTCATTGAACCCATCCAAGGCGAGGGCGGCTTCATTGTGCCCGCCAAGGGATTTCTTCCGGCGCTGTCGGCGTGGTCGACGAAGAACGGATCGGTGTTCATTGCCGACGAGATCCAAAGTGGTTTTTGTCGTACCGGTAGTTGGTTCGCTTGCGATGAAGAGGGTGTCATCCCCGACATCGTCACGACCGCGAAGGGCCTCGCTGGTGGCATGCCTCTCGCCGGTGTCACGGGACGAGCAGAACTCATGAACGCCGTTCACGAAGGTGGCCTTGGCGGAACGTACGGAGGAAACCCGGTGGCCTGTGCCGCGGCGCTCGCGACTATTGCGACGCTTCGTGAACAAGACCTCGCCGGTCGTGCTCGAGAAATTGGACACGTCGCGCTCGGTACCCTTCGCCGTTTGCAAGATGACGTCGCCATCATTGGTGAAGTTCGTGGCCGAGGCGCGATGATTGCCGTGGAATTCGTTGAGCCGGGAACAAAGAACCCCAATCCCACTGCCGCCAAGGCCATCGTCAAGTACTGCACCGACAATGGCGTCGTCGTTATTTCCTGCGGGACGTACGGCAACGTCATTCGCTTGTTGCCGCCACTGATCATTTCGCCCGAGCAATTGGACGATGGCCTGAGTGTCTTCAGCGCGGCAATTCGCGCCGCGAACTAACCAGACACACACGCACCCGTTGACACCGTTTCGCCCGAGCGAACCTTGGTGAGTTCGCTCGTCACGGTACTCGCCGGAATGGCGTAGGCAGTTTGAGGATCATTCGTCGAGCGAGAAAAGATAACGCCCGCCACGTTACCCGCGACAAATAACGGACTTCCGGAGTTTCCCGGTTGCACGTTGGCCGACACCACGATGAGCGAGCGCGTGACGAGCTGATTGTTGTAAATGTCTCGACCCTGCGCCGTGATGGTGCCTGCCACGCCGGCCGGCGTCAGTGTCAAGTTGCTGTCTTTGGGATAACCCACGACGGCAGCGTGAGCACCCGTTGCAACTCTGCCAGTTGCGAGTTGCAACACCGCGAGTGATCCCGTGGGGACCTCCAGCACCGCAAGATCCAGACGTGGATCAAACACCAGCACTTGTGCAGACTTTCCGTCAACGCTCAAGGACTTGGCGCCAGCCACGACGTGCGCGTTCGTGACGACTTCGTTTTGGGCCACCACGAACGCGGTGCCTTCGTTATAGGAGCCACAGGCGTTGTTGGCGAGAACTTTTACGACGCCGGTTTCGTTACCGGCTGCTTGATTCGCTTGACTCAGTGTCGCGAGCGACACGTGCGCCAACGTCGGAGCAATAATGCCGGCGAAGACACTTGGAAATCCAGCCGTTCGAAAGAGCGCCTGCACCTTGGCCTCGACGCTGGGCACCGGCGGCATCACGGCGTTCATCACGGTCAACAGGCCCGAGTTCTGCACAGCACTCGTAATAGGACTCCACGACGTCGCCACAATTAAGCCAGCGAGCAGCCAACAACTAATTAGCGCGCCGGCGAGACCAATGACGGCTCCCGCGATGGAGTCAATAGAACCGAGTTTCAACGTTCGCAGTTCGTGACGGGCAAAGGAGCCAACAGCTCGACCAATGGTCGCGCCGAAAAGCGCCACCACAACGACGAGGCCAATTGCCACAATGGGTCGCCAGTGATACGACGTGATGTGTCTAGCGAGCGAAGGCGCAAGCAGAATCCCAAGGACAAAACCACTGATGAAACCAATGACGCTGCCGAGCTGGCGAAATGCTCCGGTGGAGCGTCCCCGAAGAGCCGCCGACACCGCGATCACGGCGACCACAATGTCAATCCAACTCACGCTCTTGAGGGTAACCCTTCTGCCACTACCATCGTTCCGATGCGTGCGCGACTGGGAATGGTGGGAGTCGTCCTTCTCAGTGCCGTCGTACTCAGTGCCTGTGGATCTTCTAGCGCCGCGGGTCCACAACTTTCGGGAACACCCTCGCTCAATATTTCTGTTCCCTTGTCACTATCGTCGTGCATGAGTTCTGATCAGTGTCTGGCCCTTGGTACCACGGGCCTCGAAGGCAATACAACGTCTGCTGCGCAAGTGACTACGACAGCGGGCGCGTGGCACGCGGTGACGTCGCCACTGGCTCCATCCACATTGTTGTCATCAGCATCGTGTTGGAACAATGGTTGTCTCATTGGCGGATCTAACGCGAGTGGCGACGTCGTTTGGAGTTACGCGGCTAACGCGACGGCCGTTTCTGCGACGTCTGCTCCCACCGCTGCGACGGGTATCAGTGTTCTCAATTGTTTTGGTGCAGATAGTTGTGCCGCTGTGGACACGAGTCCGTTTTCTGGTGGAAGTCGATGGTCAGAGACACTCAATGGCGGCGCTACGTGGTCGACACCCATCAATCTTGCATGGTCACAGAACGTCACGATGACTTCTCTCGCCTGCACGTCGGCCACCAATTGCTTGCTCGCAGGGACCTTGTCCCAAAACGGCTCAACGAACACGGTGCTTGAAACAACTTCCGACGGTGGAACCACCTGGCAAGCCCTCACGACGAAGAAGTCGTGGCACGAACTCGCATCACTTTCGTGTCATCAATCAAACTGTGATGCTTTGATTGATGTCGGCTCCACTTTGGTTGTGGCGCATTCAAAGAATTTCGGTTCGTCGTGGCATTTACTCGCGGGCGTCAGCGGCGAACAGCCCAGCGCGCTCGCGTGCATCAGCGCCACTAAATGTGTGGTCGTTGGATCAAACACCAGCGGCGAAGCGTGGATTGCGTCGGTTTCCAATAACGCGTTCACGTCGTACCGTCTGCGTTACGTACCAAGCGCGCTCGTAGACGTGAGTTGCGGCACGAAACGATGCGCGAGCGTTGCCTCGGGCACTGTCGTGGTTTCGACGATTTAGTGTTTTAACGCCGCTGCGAGTAGTCCAGGAACCTTGAGCCACGAAGGTTGCGCTTCAAAGGCCAGCAGCTTTCTCATCATGACGTCAAGGTTTTTGTTGGTAGCGAACCAAGCGGGCTCCGGCGACGCCACGAAGGGTCCGCGCACCACCGACTTTTGCGGTTGGGAAAAAAGATACGCATTGCCCACGAAGCCACTACCTGATTGAATGTCAGTGATCGGGTGTCCCGGATAGGCACCCCACACCGTCGTCGCGAAAGCAAACGACATCGCGTGCCAGAGGTTGACGCCAATCGACCCGTAGCGAAGATCAGCAATGGCCTGTTCGATTACTGGACCGGTGGTTTCGTCACGCATGGTTCGCGGATCAGCAATCAACGTCATCGAGAGTGTCCCCCAGACCACATCGTTACAAAACGCCACGGCCTTCTCCACGAAATCCGCCGGTGACGACGCCTCGAGGGCCGTCTCACTCGTCAAGGCACAGAAGGCTTCAACGTTGAAGCAAACGTCATCGAATTTTTCGGGGTCGACGTTTCGAACAATGGTCCAGGGCAATTTGTCGCCCGAACCGTCACCAATTTGTTGGACGTCAGTGTGGCTCGCGAGCATGGTCTGGAAGCGTTCCTTCGCACCCGGGTAATACGCCTTCCTCGTCGGCACCTCAGAAAAAACGCGAGCGAGTTCAGAAAAGAATTCGTCGCGCTGCGCCCAACCGCGCTGCGTTATAAGAACACGTGGCGTCAAGCAGTTAAAGCCAGCATTGTTGATCAACATCGTCGCCACGTGCCTTGCCTGAAAGCTAATTTCTTTCGCGGTCCATTCGCCGGGCACGATAACGACGGGCGAGACGTTGCCGAGCTCGCACGAAACAGGCTTGTTCGTCAGCGGTTCGTTGGCGGCCTTTCTCTTCGCACCTTCTTCGCCGACGCCAAAAACAATGGCGTCGTGCGTCTTGTCAGAACCAGTGACGTGGATATCATTGATGCCCGTGTGTTGCGTAAGAAACGCACCAACGTGTGCCCCACCGCTCACAATGCGCAAGAAACCTGGCTCAATCAATGCCGCCATAGCCTTTTCCCAGTACGGCACCAAATAGTCGTTCACCGGATTGGCCTTTAGCAAAACGACCTTTCCTTCTGCGAACAATTTCGTCAAGACGTCACGGGGTCCAAGCGAGGCAACATTGCCCGCACCGAGCACGAGCGACACGCCCGCGTGCGAGGCCGGCGATTCGTAGGCTGAGGCTTGGCCCGCAACAACGTCCGCTTCGCTGACGCCAGGTTCCATCCACACTTCCGCCGTGATGCCACCGTAAAGAACTTTGTCGAAAGTGGACGCGGGAAGTACTTGCACGGCAATGCGGTTACCGGGTTTGTGACGCACGGGTCCGGGGAACTGGGGTTTCTGGCCGCTCGATAGATCAAGCATGGACCGGCGAAAAGTTTGGGCCATGTGAAGAAAAGTTCCGATGCCACTGAAGAGTTCTTCACCGCCGTCAGGACCACTTGGATCAAGACCCTTCGCTTCACACGCCGCGACGTTCCATTCTTCACTGACCGCGTAGGTGTCTTTAACGATACGTTCGAGAATCGTGGCACGCTGTCCGGGCGAGGTCATGGCCCAGGCCATCGACTTTTCACCAAGTTCAGCCACGAGTTGATTGAGCACGGACTCATTCACGTCAATGTGGTCTTGTGAACCCGAAGTAGGAGCGCTCGCGCCCCGTTGCACTGTTGTCATAGCAGTACCCCCTCTTTCCTATGGGAGAATACAACCGTGACGACGAACGAAACACTGAACGTTCCGCCGGGTTGGTATCCCGATCCTTCTGGAGAAAAGCAGTGGAGGGTCTGGAACGGGAAAGAATGGTCCGACATCACGCGGGCCTACGTCGCGTCCAGCGCAACGTCGCTACTTTCCGTCGACCAGATTCGCGTTCTCTACGGACTTCGTCGCTACGGGATTCTCAGTTTTTTTGCCGGTGCGGGCATGATTCTCGGTCTGGTGCACTACTGGCCCGGTTCGCTTCATCCCGTCCCGTGGTGGTTTTCGAATTTCTACGTGGCCCTTGGAGCTGCGCTTCTTTTCCTCGGTTACGCGAGTTTCACTCGCGCCGCTTTACAACTGGAAGAATCGACAACGATATCGGCGTTCGTTCCCTTGGTGAACATCGTGTTCGTCACGCTTCTCTGTCAACACCGACTCCAAAATCCTTTTCTTCGCCGCGTGGTGATTTCTGAAGCGTTCCTCTTCGTCATTGTGGCCGCTGGCATTGGAATATCGCCGTGGCTCATCATCATTCCCGCGTTGCTCAGCGCTCAGCACTTTTATTGGACGAACGTTCTGTTGGATCGAGCGAGCTGAACGCGAAATTTCTCATAACGCGGTTCCAATAGGATTGCTCGAGGTGAGTGGTCAATGAGAGGCCACACTCGAAGGAGGATGTGCATGTCGTACGAAGAATGGGGTCCGTTAAAGGGGCTCATTGGCACGTGGGAGGGCGACCAGGGTGTCGACATCTCGTTCCACAACGACAAAGGCAAAATCGCAGAAACTCCATTCCGAGAAAAGACCACTTTTAAGCCCTTTGGTCCCGTGGACAACGGTGACCAGTGTCTCTACGGTCTGGACTATCGCACCGCCGCGTGGCGCGAAGGTGAAGACAATCCCTTCCACACCGAAGTCGGTTACTGGATGTGGGACGCGAGTACCAAGCAAGTCATGCGCTGCTTCATGATTCCTCGAGCCTCGACATTGATTGCCGGGGCCACGGTTGAGGCCGACGCCACAAAATTCACCCTTGAAAGCGAACTCGGTTCACCTACCTACGGCATCCTCTCCAACAAATTCTTGGACGAAATTGCGCGCTGCACGCGCTATGACGTCACGATCACTCTTGGCGACGACACGTTTAGTTATGACGAAACGTCGGTCATTGAACACCGAAAAATTACGGACGTGATTTTGCACACCGATCGCAACACCCTAAAGCGCACGAGTTGGGAGGCGTAAAACTATGTACGACTGGTCCGAAGAACATCAAGCCATCACCGCCGTCATGCGACGTTTCGTCGACGAGGAAATACGTCCGCACATCGACGAATTGGAATTCGGTGACATGCCGCCCTACGCGATTCTTCGAAAGATGTACGAGGTCTTTGGTCTAAAAGAAATGGCGCACGAGAACTTCAAGCGTCAACTCGAAAAGAAAATAAGCGGTGACGACACTCCTCGTTCGTCGCGTGGTTCGGACCCAGCGGCGCAGTTGATTTCCACCATTGAGTTATGCCGCGTGAGTCCGGGACTGCTCACCTCACTGGGCGTCTCAACAGGCCTCGCGGCCGGCACGATCAACAAGCTCGGTACGCCCGAGCAGATGGAACGTTGGAGTCTTGATCTCATGACGCTCGACAAGGTCGGTTCGTGGGCCATTACGGAACCCGATTCGGGTTCTGACGCTTTGGGTGGCATGCGCACGTCCGCGAAGCGTGACGGCGACGGCTACATCTTGAATGGCCAAAAGACGTGGATCACGAACGGCCCTTACGCCGACACAATTGTTTTGTACGCGAAGCTCGACACCGGTGACGGCGACGACGTTCGAAACCGCAAGGTCCTCACCTTCGTCCTTGATAAGGGCATGGAAGGACTCACGCAGTCAAAGCCCATGCGAAAGATGGGTCAACACGGCTCGCCCACAGGCGAAGTCTTTCTTTCGGACGTGCACGTCGGGAAAGATCGCTTACTCGGCGGAACTGAAGAGCCAAAGGGCGGTGGACGCCAAAGCGCCAAGGACAACTTTGTTTCCGAGCGCGCCGGCGTGGCAGCCATGTCACTAGGGGTCATTGAAGAGTGCGTGAAGCTTTCCGTTGCCTACGCCAAGAGTCGCACGCTGTGGGGAAAGCCCATTGGGGACTTCCAGCTCATTCAGCTGAAGTTGGCGCAGATGGAAGTAGCACGCATCAACGTTCGCAACATGGTCTTTATGCACGTGGAACGTTCACTCGACGGGGCCGTGCCGACCTTCGCCGAGGCTTCCGCCATGAAGCTCTACGCCGCTCAGGCCGCGTGCCAGGTCGCTGATGACGCGATTCAAATATTTGGCGGCAATGGCTACGTGTCGGAATACCGCGTCGAGCAACTCTCACGCGACGCGCGTGTTCTTCGTATCTACGCCGGTACCGACGAAATGCAAGTGGTCGCCATTGCAAAGGACATGCTCCGCTCCTAGGACATTCGTGCCGCCTACGAGCGCGAGCGTTTGCCAAAAAAGCATGGGCTAAATTTTGATGGTGCCTACACCCCCGCGTCCTCGGCGCGCCAGTCAGGACGAGGGAGAAGCTCTACGCCGCGAACTCGTGCGCACGCAGTGGAACTTGAATTTTCTTCGTGGTGTGTACATTCGTTCCCAACAAAGCGAAACGATACAAGCGGGCGAACTCGTGGAGCGACTCACGCACGGAAACTTTTTCACGTCGTGGCAGCGTTTGCGACGTCTCCGCTCTCGAATCGTGGCACTTGTTCGCCAACCTCGCGCTGTCCTACCGGCGCCGATGTTTTACGCCGAGTGGCTTCAACAGCAGATGCACACCTCACCAATAAGTAGTCCGCACGTTTCGGGCAACGTGCTCGTCGTCGTCATTGGCGAAGAAAGCCCCGCGACACGAAACGCCATTGAACATCAGACCCTGCACTCGATGGATCATCAAGCCTTTTCCTCGAACGCGACGCTCACGTTCGCGAACTTTTCTGATTTCGCTAGCGGCGCGCACGTAATTGATCAAACCGAACCTGACTGGATATGCGTTCTTCGCTCGGGTGACGTTCTTTCTCCTGATGCATTGCATGCTCTACTTACGAGTGCGGGTACAGCCAATGAAGGCATCGTGTTCGCTGACGAAGATCGCTCCAGCGGAACGCTTCGAACGACTCCACAACTTCGATCATCAAGTGTTGGTCCACACACCATGTGGAGTTACAACTCGGTGGGCTATCCACACCTGATTCACCGCAACACGTGGAACGAACTCGGCGGCCTTGACGCCAACCTGTCGAGCGCGGCGCTCTACGACTTTTTTTTGCGTGCAGCGTCTGCGGACGTTTCCTTTAAACACTGCAACCGAGTGCTACTCACTCGCGACGTTGCGCTTGAGTCGAGTGCCGATCCAGCGACGAGCGACCAAATTCGCGCCTTGGAACAACACTGGCGTGAAGTCGGCGTGGTTGGTCACGCGTCGGGTGGAG